>Ga0335083_10003153_pt1 | contig 21489 bp, 18 predicted proteins | sample Lox_Sample_42_FD_206716 | JGI IMG/M metagenome (GOLD analysis project Ga0335083, IMG submission 206716) | Soil microbial communities from Loxahatchee National Wildlife Refuge, Florida, United States - Lox_Sample_4.2 | ecosystem: Environmental > Terrestrial > Soil > Wetlands | place: USA...
TACTCTTTAAGCCAGAGGATTGGCCGTTTCTTACGCGGAACCCGATACTCCAACGGTGAACATTTTTCACTTGTTAAAGGCCCGCTGGTCGAAGATGGATTACTAAGTGGCTCATAACTGGTCAAGATGGCGGCTGGCAGATCAATTGCTGTTCTGCCTGCGTGGCTCGCTAGAGTCCACAGGAGAAAATGATGGCGCAGATACGAACTCATAGATCAGAGGACTTTGATGCCGTCCTCGTGGAAGAACTAAAGATTTTGAAAAATGGTGAACGGCATTTGCAACAGCTCTTCCCTAAATTGCGCTCGCAGCCACAGCTTCGAGACTATTTTCTGCTCGAACTGACGGCAGTCCGTCAGCGAGCGGATCGTTTGAATGCGGTGTTGAACCCGGTGTGCGTTGGGGAATTGCCGGCTTGGACAGAAACCCCGAGCGTCAGTCCTGCAGCTTAAAAAGGAGAAGGAAAAATGGGCTTGATCCTGCTAGTCATCTTGATTCTTTTAGTGATTGGAAGTTTGCCTACCTGGCCATACAGCGCGGGCTGGGGCTACTATCCGACAGGTGGCCTCGGTTTGGTGCTTCTAATAGTTCTGATCCTGGTGCTGATCGGTCGATTCTGACCGACTTCTGCGGTACGCCGTCCTCTCCCACCCACAGACATCAGGGCATTGGTGCATCTTTCAATGCCAGCAGTTCGCTGCGCGCGTCTACCAACGTGGGCTGGCCATCGCCGCCGTAGAATCGGAGGATGTCGGCGCGAAGCTCGGCGGAAATCGGGCCGGGCGTCTCGCCCAGGTGTACAAGCAGTTTCTCGTAAGTTTCGTCAGCCAAGCGATAACCGCCGCGGCGCGTGGGCTGACCAGTATCGAAGTTCTCGTTCGGGAACTGCAGCTGGTCCTGGCCGGCCTGAGTGAGAAGGCTTCGGTAGCGGCGTTGTGTGTCATCAAAGCTGGCCAGGAACAATTTCTCAGCTTCCGGCGTCGGCACCTTGAAAGCGAGAGTCTTCAGTGGGCCGATTTTGGGAAGAATGCGGAACAACCAAGCCAGGAACCGCGCTCCGGCGCCCGGCCGGTCGTACTTACCGGCCCATTCCTTCCGATAGCTGGATCGGGAATAGCTATAGACAAAGTCGCGGCGGCTCATTCCGGCCTTTAGTTTTCGAATCTGATCGCGCTTGGCAGCCCACGCCGTCTTGGTCATCTCAGGGATCAATGTGCTCACTGTGTAGCGATAAGTTCCCAGCGCCCGGTCGACGTCCTTGAAGACGTTGTTCATGTCCAGACAATATGTCTCCTGGAAGGCCTTCTCGAGCAAAGGCTTGGCCACCTGAAATCCGATGAAGTCATGGTAAGCCTGAGGTTTGTACTGCCCGCGCGCGACCTGGACCACATCGAAAGCAAACTCCATTTTCAGATGGTCGGCTGGATTGTCTTCGTAGGTAACGGTATCGCCATACTTAGCTCGCAGCTTTGGATAAATCATGGGGACGGTTCGATTGATAGCGATCGGATGGCCTTCATTATCGGCCGCGTAGTGCGCGAGCGCTCCAAGCGCGAAGGCGTACTCATTGATATCCTGCGACTCGCGAATCAGGGCCGCGATGAAGTCCCCGCTACGGACATAATGAGCCAGGTCGCTGAAGAACTTGCTTCCGAACGGATAATAGCCCATGTCCTGGATAATGGCGCCTCCGTAGGCATAGGCATGCGCCTGGCGTAGCTGATCTTCGGTGGCGGCGGGAAAGCGCCTCAGGAGCAACGGGCGGATGCCCTGCGGCCAACTGGCATCGATAATCGCCTCGTGGCTGAGAACCGAGTAGGCCGCCAGCGGATGGTCCGCGAACGCGCCCATAAACGTTATCAGGAGTAGGTACCTAAGCCGCCGCATGTCAAGCTCGCCAGGATCGTTTCCGAGTGCCGATAGTTAGACACTCTCAGGAGTGGGCCGATTACGCTCGAATCGCCGGGACCGTTCCAACACGTGCATTTCAGAGCGATACGCAAGGCCGGGCTGGCGTTCAAAGCTGCCGGCGGCCAGGACCAGGCCCAGAAACATCGTCATATCCGTGAAAATGTGAAACATGGTCAAATGGCGGTCCGTCTCGCAGGCGTCGGCCAAGGATACTGTTAAGAACTCGGCGACCGCCAGCAAGGCAATGATCGAGATGGCCCAGGCGAGCATTCTGCGGCGCCGCGAATTTCCGCCGCTGGCAAGAAATGGCGGAACGCAAATCGCGATCGGGAGCCAGATGAGAATGTGCGCCGGCCACCAGCGAAATAGCCACGTTCGAAGAGCGCTCCAGGAGCCGAGCTGCCCATCACGCGCACCAGCGGGTTTGCCCGCCTGGCGCTGATAGTTGGAAAGATAGACCACTCGCCGGTTGGGAGCTTCCTTCCGCAAATCCGACAGCAACTTGAATAGGGGCCGGCCAGGATGCCGCAGATAGAACTTCGCCACGCCGCTATACGACGTTCGAGCAGCGAAATAATCGCGAAAGCCGGCGTCATTCATGGGGGTCATGGACGAGTAGGAGGTCATGCCGGAGTAACGGACGTCGGCGGGGCTTAGTCCGAGTTCCCGGAGGTCTTGCGCTGGAGTTTTGGAGTTTGGAAGGAGCCAGAAAAAAATGAGATTGAATCTAGCTTGGGACGTATAGTAGGCGGGCGTGTCCGCCACGGTCCAGACGATGGCCGAAAGTATGACCAGCCCGATGACGCACGCGGCCAAGCGAGCGCGCGTCTCGGGCGTCCGCCACGCCAGCCAGAACGCAAACGCTACTGCTACCACGCCCATGAGCCCGTGCTGAGCTTTGGAAACCGCGAACAGCAGCGCTGCTAATCCAAATAGCGTCAACGGAGCCAGTCTTGGCCGGTCCGCGATCGCGAGATGGAGCGCCAAAATTATCGCCGTAAGCCCGCCAGTATGGCAGCCGTGTCGGTGAAGAACGAATTCAGATAGGCGATCAAACCAGTGTCGGCGAAGATCCATAGCGCGGCTAGGGACAGCACGATTCGCCAGGGCGCGCCGAGCGGGCGTAGTAGCAGCAGGATCGAAAAATAGAATCCGAGAAATAGCAGGATGTGGAGCGCGCCTATCCAGCGAATATCCAAGCGCGCCGGATCGCTGAACACCCGCTGCATCGAAGACGCCAACCAGGCCAGCGCAGTCTCGGATGAGAAATAAGGAGCGCCCAGATAATATTGGGGTCCGCGGACATAATGCGGTTCAAAGAAGATGAAATTGTCAGCGCCATGGTCGGCGCCATCCATCGATAGCGGGCCAATTACTTTGCCGAAATCTCCGTTGTTCGCCATTCCGATGAATCCCGGGAGCAGGAGTTTCCAGATCAAAATGGCCGCGCACAACGACAGCACTAGCGCTTCCGGCATCGTGGGGCGAACGTTCTTCACCGTTCCTTAGTCTAAATCGAACGACGACTTGTAGTCGTGAGCCAGCTTGGGGTCCTGGTCTTCCTTCGCCAGCAGGCAGTTGCCTACCGCGAGCAGCTCGATGTTGGTGCCCAGGAAGCAGCGGAAGGCGTCTTCGGGAGTGCACACAATGGGTTCACCGCGTACGTTGAAACTGGTGTTGACCAGAACGGGGCAGCCAGTGGCTTCATAAAAGCGCTGGATCAGCGCATAGTAGCGCGGGTTGGTTTCACGATGCACGGTCTGGATGCGCGCCGAGTAGTCGACGTGGGTCACGGCTGGAATGTCACTGCGGGGGACGTTCAGCTTTTCGATTCCGAAGAGCTTCTGTTGCTCGGCCGTCATGGGTTTGCGGCGGCTTTCCACGACGTCGGCCACCAGCAGCATGTAGGGACTGTCGCAATCGAGCTCGAACCAATCGCTTACGTGCTCGCGCAGGACGGAGGGAGCGAAGGGCCGGAAGGATTCGCGGAACTTGACCTTGAGATTCAGCAGCGATTGCATTTGAGGAGAGCGCGGGTCGCCCAAAATGGAACGCGCTCCCAGCGCGCGAGGGCCAAACTCCATGCGCCCTTGGAACCAGCCGACCGCTTTGCCGGCTAGAAGCGCGTCCACGCAAGCGTCCAAAAGATCCGCTTCGTCGAGCACCGTGAACCTGGCGCCGGTGCCGCGCAGGCGGCGCTCAATTTCATCCTGTGCGAACTCGGGGCCGAGGTAAGAGCCGCGCATATGGTCGCCACAACCGTTGATCTTGCGCGGCTGGGCTTTGAACAGGTGATAGGCAGCCAGGGCAGCTCCCAGCGCTCCTCCGGCATCGCCCGCCGCGGGTTGGATCCAGATCCGCTCGAACTTACCATCGCGCAGGATTTTCCCGTTGGCCACGCAATTCAATGCCACGCCGCCGGCCAGGCACAGGTTCTTCGCGCCGGTTTCCTGGGCAAGCGATCTGGTCATTCGCAGGATGACCTCTTCGAGGACCGCCTGAATGGACGCAGCCAGGTCCATGTGCTTCTGGGTCAGAAGCTGGTCGGCCCGGCGCGCCGGCCCGTCGAATAGCTTGTCGAACTCGCGGCTGGTCATGGTGAGACCGGCGCAGTAATTGAAATAGTCCAGGTTCAGACGAAACGAGCCGTCGGCCTTCAGGTCGATCAGATGATCCAGGATCTGCCGGGTATAGCGGGGAACACCATAGGGAGCCAGGCCCATTAGTTTGTATTCGCCCGAATTCACTTTGAACCCGGTGTAATAAGTGAAAGCCGAATACAGCAAGCCGAGCGAATGTGGGAAGTGAATTTCCTTGACGATCTCCAGATGCTCGCCACGTCCGAGCGCTACCGAGGCGGTGGCCCACTCGCCTACGCCATCCATTGTCAGGATCAGCGCGTCTTCAAAGGGGGAAGGATAGAAGGCGCTGGCGGCGTGGCTTTGGTGGTGTTCGGCAAACAGCAGGCGCGAGACGTTGAAGCCCCCATCCACAGCCGCCAACTCGTCGCTCAGCAGGTTTTTCTGGAATAGCTTCTCGCGCACCCACAGCGGCATGGCCATCTGGAACGAGCGGAGCCCATGCGGCGCAAAAGCCAGGTAGGTCTCGAGCAAGCGCTCGAACTTGAGAAACGGCTTGTCGTAGAAGACGACATGATCGAGATCGGCTAAGCGCACCCCGGCTTGATCGAGACAATAACGGACCGCGTGAATGGGAAAGCGCGCGTCGTGTTTCTTGCGGGAAAAGCGCTCTTCCTGAGCGGCGGCGACAATTTCTCCGTCGCGAATCAGGGCCGCGGCGCTGTCGTGGTAAAAGGCGGAAATGCCGAGGATTCGCACCGCGTGAGGCTCAGAACAGGGTATAGATGAACGGTGCTACAGCGCTTCCTTGAGCCAGCACGAGCAGCGCTCCCACGAGCAGCATGACCAGCAGGATCGGCAGCAGCCAATATTTCTTGCGGGTCCGAAGGAAGGCCCAAAATTCCTTGAGGAATAGAATCATGGTCGCTTTAAAATTGGTTGGCCATGCCTTCCGCGGGCGGTCCAGGCGGTTTACGTTCGATCCAATAGGTGGGGGCCTGCGCGTCGCGCGCCAGCCGCAGAGGATCTTTGCCGAGCAGGCGCAGCAGGAAAGCCACCGGAGTTACCACCAGATAAAACAAAAGTCCGGTGACGATGGGCGTGACTATGCGGCCGAGCAGCAAGCCGAGCCCGGTCCAGACGCGATTCAAAGGGTGCAACCAGGCTGGTCGTACCGCGGCTACGGCTAAGATCAATACCGCCGGGGCCAACGCCCACCAGCGGATGGAGCGATGCGTGCGCAGCGGCGCAAGCGCAACTAATATCAAGAAAACGCCGATGACCAAGCCAAAAGCGCGGTCCGACGAGCCTCGCGCTTCAGCGTGACGGCTGAAATCTTCATGCGTCGACATTCTGAGGTTACTTAATTTAGTTTACGCCGGAGGCCGCCGAAAATGCGAGTTGGGCAGTAAATCAGAGCGGTGACGAGCAGCCGGAGGCGAGGGCGCCTAGACTGCTCGGCGTTCGCTGACCGAGGTGACCGCTGCGGCGGTGTAATACAACTGGGCGGCCGGCACCCTGACCGGTTCCGCTTCCTGGGCGGCCGGCATCCTGACTGGCTCCGGTTCTTGAGCGGCAAGCCAAGCGTTCAGGCCGCGCTCTACGGCAGCGACGAACTGGTTCAAGATGAGCGGATCCATCTCGACACTGAAATCGCAGAAGAAGTTGACATATTGGCCGCCGGCTACGGGAATGCGCAACTGCCATAGCGGGTGCGAGTGGTTCATGCTGACGTCTTCGAAAACGCTGCCTTGAATGCTCATCCGGGCGCCCTGGAAGCCGAACTCGCGGCTGCCTTTGCGAATTTGATTCCAGCATTCGTTCAAATCCGGGGCTTTAGCCACGGAGGATTCAAAATTGAGCAAGCGCGTTTCGGCATCAATGATGCGGCGGAATTTGCCGCCCAGAAACATGCGCCCGGCGCTGGCGAACTCGGCATAGTCCAGATGCCTAATGCCAATCCAGGCTGCACCGCAGAACAGGATCACGATGAGGCCGCTGAAGCGGTTATGCACGGCGCTGGTCAGCAACGACAACACCGCCACCAGCGCGCAGAAGGCATAGATCGTAAAGACCGCTCGCTTGGTGGTGAAACCGCGATCCAGGAGTTTGTGGTGGATATGGCCGCGGTCCGGCTCGAAGATCGGCCGATTGCGCAGGAAACGGCGGAGAACCGACAAAACGACGTCCAGCAGTGGGATTGAAAGCGCCAGCAGCGGCGCGGTCAGCGCCAGCAAGGTGACCGATTTTTCGCTCCACAACGCCCCGTAGCAACCCAGCAAAAATCCGATGAGCAGGCTTCCGCTATCGCCCAGAAACACGGAAGCGGGATTGAAATTGTAGCGCAGGAATCCCAACAGGCAGCCGGCCAGGGGAAGAGTTGCCAGAACCAGGGGCAAATTACTCTGAGTGAGCGCAGCCAGCAAGATGGTAATGGTAGATACCAGTCCGACACCAGCGGCCAAGCCATCCATCCCGTCGATCAGGTTAAATGCGTTGGCGCAGCCCACCAGCCATAGCACGGTGACGGCGAAGCCCAGCCAATGCCAGTTCGGCAGACCGTTGAACAAGTGGATGTCTACACGGATGCCAACCGCGTAGGCCAGCATCGCGGCCCCGCCGATTCCGATGAGCTTCTGCCGCGCACTCAGACCGATCATGTCGTCCAGGACACCGGTCATGAAAACGACACCCGCTACCAGGCTGAGCTGGAGAATGTTGGGCAGCGCTCGGTAGAGCACCGAAGTGTAGCTAAACGGCAGCGCCAGAGCGATGGCAAAGGTCGAGACGTAAGCCAGCACAATGGCTATGCCGCCGACGCGTGGAACCGCCTTCACATGCTTCTTGCGAACGCCGTCGGGTTGATCGAGAAACCCGATTTTTCCGATGGAATCGCGCACCAGGGGCGTTGCGATAAGGCTCAAGATGATCGATAAGATCCCCAGAGTTAGGATTAAGAACAAGCGCTTGCTCCTTCGAAAGTCCTTGCAGCCCGGCTCGCAACTTCAACGGCCCCGCTGCTAAGTTTAATTAGCTAGGGCCAGAGCCTTAGCTTACTCTATTTGACCCGGGAATGGTGCCTAACACCATGCAAAACTAGTTCTGAATCGTACTAGTACTAATGCACAGTTCGGTTCGGGGGAACGGTTTGACACCTGGTTCTAGCCAATGGCGTCACCGACCAGCCAAAAGCTTCTCAGCGAGAAAGTAATTCAACTTACGCTCTGGCCTGCCCGAAGAAGCAACCGCTTAACTTCCTGTTCGAAACCCATTAACCTTGGCAAGAAGGACTGAAGGCGGCGGGAACCGGATTCGGCGGTCCATTATACTTGTGGCACGGGCTTTGCCGCCCGTGGCTTCCCTACAGGAGAGATCACGATTGGCTCTTGAAGACGATTTGTACCAGCAGCGGCTCGGCCGGATCGCGGAAATTGAAGCTCTGGGCTTTCGAGCCTACGGGCAACGGTTCGATTTCACGCACACCATTCCGCAGATTCTAGAGCAGTTCGGCTCCAGGACCGCCGAGCAACTGGAGACTCGCGTGGCGGTGCGGGTGGCCGGACGGATCGCCACCATCCGGAACATGGGCAAGGCGGGGTTTGCCCATTTGACGCAGAATGGCGAGCGGTTGCAGATTTACGTGCGCAAGGACGCCGTCGGCGAGAAGGATTTTGCGCTTTACGAGCGGCTGGACATCGGCGACATCGTGGGCGTGGAGGGTTACTTATTTCGTACCAGGACGGGCGAGCTGAGCATCCACGTCGAGCATTTGCATTTTCTCGCCAAGACCCTGCTGTCGATGCCTGAAAAATGGCATGGCCTGGAAGACGTGGAAACGCGTTACCGCCAGCGCTATCTGGATCTGATTGCCAACCCGGAGGTGCGGCGGGTTTTCGAGACACGGGCCAAGATCGTCGCTTCGCTGCGGCGCCAATTGGAGGCGCGCGGCTTTCTGGAAGTGGAGACGCCCATGCTTCAGTCTCTGTACGGCGGGGCAGCCGCACGTCCATTCATCACCCACCACAACACGCTGGATATCGATTTGTATCTCCGGATCGCGCCGGAATTGTATTTGAAGCGGCTGGTGGTGGGCGGGTTGGAGCGGGTCTACGAGATCAACCGCAACTTCCGCAACGAGGGAATTTCGACCCAACATAATCCCGAGTTCACCATGCTGGAGTTCTATCAAGCCTATACGGACTACCACGGCATGATGGATTTATCCGAGGAGCTGTTGCGTCAGGCCGCGATCGACGCTACCGGCTCGGCGGTGGTGAAGTACCAGGGCCAGGAAATCGACTTCGGAAATTTCCGCCGCGTGTCGATGCGGGAGGCGGTGGGAAACTCGCAACTGAAGGGGCGGGCGCTGGTGGACGTGTTCGAACGCGAGATCGAGTCCACCCTGGTGCAGCCGACCATGGTCTACGATTATCCGGTGGAGGTCTCGCCGCTGTCCAAGAACAAGCCGGATGAGCCAGATTTTGTAGAACGCTTCGAGATCTTTATCGCGGCCATGGAGATCGGCAATGCGTTCACGGAACTGAACGATCCGCGCGAGCAGCGCCGCCGCTTCGAGATGCAACTGGCCATGCGGGAACGCGGCGATCAGGAGGCGCATCAGATGGATGAAGACTATATTCGCGCGCTGTCGTATGGCATGCCCCCGGCGGGCGGCGAAGGGATCGGGATCGACCGGCTGACCATGATCCTGACCGATTCGCGCTCCATCCGCGATGTGATTTTGTTCCCGCTGCTGCGTCCACTATAACGAGTCCCATGAGCGCCCGAACGTTCGAGTTATTCGTCGCCGACCGCTACCTGCGGGCTAAGCGCAAGCAGGCGGTCATTTCGGTGATCACGGTGATCTCGATTGCGGGCGTGGCGGCGGGCGTGATGGCGCTGGTGATCGCGATCGCCATCAATAACGGATTCCGCGGCACGCTCCAACGCAGCTTGCTCGGCACCACCGCGCATATCATGATTCAAGAGAGATCGCCGGCCAACGGGATCGGAAACTGGGAACAGATCGACCCGCAACTGCGAAAACTGCCACACGTGATGACTGTCACCGCCAGCCTGTACGGCGCTGCGATGCTATCGGGGCCCTTGGGCGGAACTGCATCCGGTGCGGAGGTGAAAGGCGTGCCTTTGGACAGTCCACCGGATATGCTGTTGCATTTGAAGCAAGGATCTTTCAGCGCCCTAAAAGACACCAGCGGACTTCCCGGGATCATCCTCGGCTCCCGCCTGGCTCAGGACACGGGCATGCTGCTAGGTGCCGTGGCGAACGTGATCAGCCCGCAAGGGGAACTGACTCCGTTCGGAATGAACCCGAATCGCATGCGCTTTAGGGTGGTGGGAATTTTTGAGTCCGGATTCTACGAAATCGATAATTTCTATGCATTCACGTCGTTGTCATCCGCCGAGCAACTCTTCGATGTGCAAAACGTGAACAGCATCGAGCTGCAGCTGGATGACATTTACAAGGCGCCCGAGGTAGCCGCGGAGGCGCAGAAGATAATCGGGCCCCAGCTCGTCGCCTACACCTGGATGGAGAAATTTAAACAGATTCTCAGTGCGCTCAGCTCGGAAAAGATTGTCACGGCCATCACCATTGGGCTGATCGTGCTGGTGGCCGCGCTGAATATTCTGATCACGCTGGTGATGATGGTGATGGAGAAGAATCGCGATATCGCCGTGCTGATGTCGATGGGCGCCAAGCGGCAGCAGATCCGCAAGATCTTCGTGCTGCAAGGCATGCTGATTGGAGTGGTCGGCACCGTGATCGGGCTCGCGCTCGGTTATTCGCTTTCGATTCTGGCGGATCACTACCACTGGATCAGTCTCAACCAAGAAGTCTATTCATTCAGCTACGTTCCTTTCAATCCGCACTGGCAGGATGGCATCTGGATCGCCGCGGTCGCCATCACGGTGAGCTTAATTGCGACGCTCTACCCGGCCCGGAGTGCGACGCGCATCGCGCCGGTAGAGGCGCTGCGGTACGAGTAGCGCGAGGCCCGTCCGCTAGCGCCGCCAGCAGGCGTACAATCGAATCAATCCCATGTTTCAAATCGCTCCACGTTCTCCCGTCTATGACGTGGTGGTCATCGGATCGGGCGCCGGCGGCGGCACGGTAACCAAAGTCCTGGCCGATCTCGGCGTCAACGTCGCGCTGCTGGAAGCCGGCCCGATGATCGATCCGCAAAAAGATTTCAAGGAGCACATGTGGCCCTACCAGGTGCCGCACCGGGGGATCGGAGAGGGCGGCGCGGGATATTTCGGGCCGACGCCGTGGGCCTTTGGCTACTTCACCACTACCTCGGGCGGATGGGAACTGGCCGGTGAACCGTACACCGTCGCGCCGGGCAATAAATTCCAGTGGTTTCGATCGCGCGTGATCGGCGGGCGGACGAATCATTTCGGCCGGATCGCGCTGCGCTTTGCCGATTATGATTTCGCGCCCTACAGCCGCGACGGTCTTGGTACTGACTGGCCCATCACCTACGACGACATCGCCCCCTATTACGACAAGGCCGAGAGCTTCATCGGCGTGACCGGGAGCAAGGAAGGCATCCGCAGCGCGCCCGACGGAATTTTCCAACCGTGCCCGGCGCCGCGCGTGCACGAGCTGCTGGTGCAGCGCGCCGCCAAGAAGCTCAATATCCCCTGTATTCCCTCGCGCCTGGCGGTGATCACCAAGCCGACCAACGGCCGTCCGCCTTGCCATTATTGCGCGCAATGCGGGCGCGGCTGCGTGAGCGCGTCCAATTATTCATCCAGCCAGGTGCAGCTGTTTCCCGCCATGAAAACCGGGCGTGTCAAGGTATTCACCAACGCCATGGCGCGCGAACTGGTGACGGACGGCGCCGGCAAAGTCGCGTCCGTGTCCTACATCGACAAGACCACACGCAGCGAAAGGCAGATCCGATGCCGCACCGTGGTGCTGGCCTGCGGCGCCTGCGAATCCGCGCGGCTGCTGCTGAATTCAAAATCCGGAAATTTTCCTAACGGTCTCGCCAACGGCTCCGGGCACGTGGGCCGCAACATGACCGATAGCGTCGGCTATCCGCTGGGCGCGCACATTCCCGCGCTGGACGACCTGCCGCGGCATAATTCCGACGGCATGGGCGGCATGCACCTCTACATTCCCTGGTGGCTGTGGGATGCCAAGAACAAGGAATTTCCGCGCGGCTATCACGTCGAGATCAGCGGCGGGTTCCATATGCCGGCCATTGGCTCCTTCCACGGCGATTGCCGCCAGCACGAAGGCTACGGCAAGGACCTGAAGGACACCATCTATAAACATTTCGGCGCCTCGGTCAGCTTCGCCGGGCGCGGCGAGCAGATCCCCAACGAGAACACGTATTGCGAGATCGATCCGGACGTGGTGGATCAATACGGAATCCCGGTGCTCCGTTTCCATTTTCAATGGACCGATAACGAGCTGAAGCAGGCCCGGCACATGCATGAAACGTTCCAGGCGCTGCTTGAAACCATGGGCGGTACTGTGACCAAGCCCAAGCCGAATTTTCTGGCCGGCGATGGCATCTCGACCGGCGGCGAGATCATTCACGAGCTGGGCACCATTCGCATGGGCAACGATCCGTCAGCGTCGGTGTTAAACAAATACTCGCAGGCGCACGAGGTCAAGAATCTGTTCGTGGCAGATGCGGCGCCGTTCGTCAGCAATCCGGATAAGAATCCGACCCTGACCATCATCGCGCTGGCGTGGCGCACGGCCGAATATTTGGCGGAAGAAATGAGGAAAGGCAATGTTTGAAACTTCGCGGCGCGAACTGTTGAAGACCATTGCCACGTCAGTGCTGGCAGGCCCGCTGAGTCTCGAAGCCGCTCAGCACGTGCATGGAATCGCCGCGGATGAAAAAGTGGCCGGCGTCTATAAGCCGAAGGCGCTCACGCCGCACGAATACAAGACGCTGCAGGTTCTGGCCGATCTCATCATCCCGGCCGATGAACGCGGGCCGGGCGCGGCGGCGGCGGGGGCGTGCGAGTTCATCGATCTGCTGGCCAGCCAGAATCCGCAGTTGCTCGCGATTTATACCGGCGGAATCGCATGGCTGGATCGCGCCAGCGAGCGCCTGTACTCGAAGGAGTTCGCCAGCGCCCCCGCGCCGCAGCAGACCTCGCTGCTCGATTTGATCGCCTATCGCAAGAACGAATCGCCCATGCTTGGTCCCGGTATCCAGTTCTTCGATTGGGCGCGGCGCATGGTAGTGGATGCTTATTTCACCAGCCCCGCCGGAATCAAAGCCATTGGCTACCTGGGCAATACCGCCGTAGCGAAATTCGAAATTCCACAAGAGGCGATCGACTACGCGCTGAAGCGCAGCCCGGTGTAAAGGCGTTACATGAACGTTCGACGACGGAAGGCGGTCATGTCTTCTTGAGCAAGGTCAAACCATTCTCCGTTCTACGTTTGGTGTCGAAGCGCCTAGCTTAGAGGAACACTGGCCTTTTCTGAAGCCGTTCGTTTGATTTCCGGGAGGATAAACTCTCTTTCCACTACCGTCTTTCGCTTTTCCAGCTAACCATCGGGAACTCACGAGGCATCGCTTATTTACGGGTGTGGCATTAAGTCTTGTATGACATACGTATCGTTCTCTATGGCGAAGTAGAAACGCCAGTCGTCGTTCACGCGAGCCTGCCAGAGATCTCTGGATTCGTCGTATTTCTTAGCGTGCAGCGAAGGGTGCTGAAGAATCCGCGCAAGAAAGTTAATTTGTTTTATGAAGGCTCTCTAGACCGGAGGCGAGGCAGCGGCAAGCGAAGCGATCGCGCGCTCCTTGAGCGCCATGTTCATCCGGTCTTGCTTGGTTTGCGAGTGCGGGTCTTAATCTCGTTCCTCAAGAATTGCGATGCTTGGGCGGCCGTATACGGCCCGTAGGTGCGCCCCTTTTTGGCTTCAGCCAGGCGGGCGTCGATGAGCTTGCGTTGGTCGGGAGTGTATTCCGAAGCGGCCGAAGGCGGCTTTGCGGTAATCGTGATAACCCCGCCGCGCGCCCGAAATTCCAGCCGATCAGCACGGCTCAGGCCCGCCCGCCGCTGAATCGATGCTGGCACAATTAGTGGTGTTTTGTTCTTCAGTGTGACAGCCATGCGTCGCTCGACGAACGGCCCTCTCAACCGAAGTTTATCACTTGTGCGATGATTGCTGTTCCAGTGACACGCGCCAGAGCCCATACCTCGCGCACGAGTTCGCATTAGTGTCAACCTTTCGTGAGGTCTCATGAGCATCAGCCCAAAAGCCGGACGATCGGCCTATGGCGCCGCTTCTGCCCGGGTTATGGAGATGTTCGAGGCTCCCAGCCTGCGGCTTTTCGAAGACGAGCTTGTGATCGACCTGCTTCCGCCGTTTGCCCGATTCATGCTGCGCCGCGCCTGGATTCGCGCGTGGTTTAAAAACTGGTTCGAGCGCCAAGCGCCGGGGATTCGGGGCGCACTGCTGTGCCGCACGCGCTCGATCGATGACATGGTGCGGGCCGGCCTCGCGCGGAGCTTGCGCAATGTCGTCATCCTCGGAGCTGGGCTCGATACGCGTGCCTATCGGCTTCCTGAACTCGCTACCGCTCGTGTCTTTGAGCTTGATTTGCCCCACGTCCAAGCCTCCAAGCGAGAGCGCTTATCGCGGGCTCTTGTCGCGTCGGAGAGCCATGTGCGGTTCGTGCCCATCGATTTCAACGTCGAGCCTTTCGATACGGCGCTCACCGCCAGCGGCTTCGATGCGTCCCAGCCCGCGCTGTTCATTTGGGAAGGCGTCACACAATATCTGCAACCGGCTGCGGTCGATGCGGTGCTGCGAACCATCGCGTCCCTGGCGCCTGGGTCGGAATTAGTTTTCACCTACGTCCTGGAAGAGGCGGTGACTGGCCGATTCCGCGCGGACCGCAGCGAGGACTTTCGAAAAGTCACGAGCCGGCTTCCGGAGCCATGGCTGTTTGGCATTGATCCTTCGAACTTGCAAGGGTTCCTCGCCGACCGTGGGCTGGTGCTGTGCGAGGAACTGGGCGCCGAACAGCACATCGCGCGCTACTTGCAGCCGATTCATCGCGAGCTCACCGTCTCCCAGATTGAACGTATTGCGCGGGCCAGCCTAGCTCCCCGCCCGGCCCCGCTTGTGCGATGATTGCTGTTCGACCGTGATTCTCGCGTACGCCGGCACCATCTTCCTTAGCGCCTTCCTGCTGTTTGCCGTACAGCCCATGATCGGCAAGATGATCCTGCCGTGGTTCGGCGGCTCGGCTGCGGTATGGAACACCTGCCTGCTGTTCTTTCAGGCCGCGCTGCTGGCGGGCTATCTGTACGCGCACGTTTCCACACGCTATCTGAAACCCAAACAGCGCGCCATCCTGCACGCCGCTCTAATCCTTGTAAGCCTGGCGGTGCTGCCGGTGCTGCCAGCGCCGCACTGGAAGCCCTTGCATCCGGGCGATCCCTCCCTGCGCATTCTTCTACTACTGGCGGTCACGATCGGGCTTCCTTACATGCTGCTCTCCGCTACCAGTCCGCTGCTCCAGGCCTGGTATGTGTCCTTGCGGCCGGGCGCGGTACCGTATCGCCTGTTCGCGCTTTCGAATTTCGGCTCCTTTCTTGCCTTGTTCAGCTTTCCGGTTCTAGCCGAGCCGCTGTTGACAACGCACGCGCAGGCCTATAGCTGGTCGGCGATGTATGTGGTTTTCGTGCTGCTCTGCTCGGGTGCGGCCTGGATCGCTTTCCGCACCGGGAAGGCTCCCGCCGAGCTTCAATCGAGCGCCAACGAACTCGATGACGCGCCAACGCCCTGGCAAATCCGGCTGCTGTGGATCGTGCTGCCCGCCTGCGCCTCAGGTCTGTTGCTGGCGATAACGAATCACCTCACCCAGAACGTCGCGCCCATTCCATTGCTGTGGGTGATGCCACTCGGGATCTACCTGCTCAGTTTTATCCTGTGCTTCGAGCGGGAGCGCCTGTACAGCCGGGCGGTATTTCTGCCGCTGCTCGCGGCCGGCTCGGGAATTTCCGCGTTCGCGATTTATTACGACCAGGGTAACCCCGATATTCGCTGGGCAATTCCGGCCTTTATCGCGACACTGTTCGTGTGTTGCATGGTCTGCCACGGCGAACTGGTCCGGCTCAAACCGCATCCCCGCCAACTCACGAATTTCTATCTGATGATCTCGCTCGGCGGGGCGCTGGGAGGGTTGTTCGTGGCAGTGGGGGCGCCGCATTGGTTTGAGAGCTATTTCGAGCTGGATCTGTTGCTGGTAGTCTGCGGCGTTCTGGCGAGCTTGGTCCTCTGGATAGCCCCCGGCGCTCTGCCGGATGCGGCGCGAAGCAAGCTGCCCCGCATCGCCGCCGGGGTGCTCTGGCTCGGCGCCGCCGGTTATCTGGGCTATCTAGCGCGTCACGAGAAATGGGATCTGTCGCTTCTGATATTCGCCGCTCTGACCAGCTCGGCGATTTTGCTCGCGCCGTTTTGGTCAGGCATCGTCCAATTGCGAATCACGCGCATCGCGCTACCGGTGTTTACCGTCGCGCTGGCTGCTTATTTGACTTACGCCAAGCTGGATGACGATCGCCGCTACGTGGTGGCGGCACGCAATTACTACGGCGTCTTGCGGGTGATCGATGTGAAAGAGTCACCGGGAACCTTTGGAACGCGGACGCTGGTGTACGGCAACATCGAGCACGGCGTCCAACTCACCCGGCAATCGCTGCGGCGCGCCCCCACCAGCTACTACGGACCGGATTCGGGAGTAGGCCGCTCGATCCGTTATTTCCAGCAGCATTCGCCGGTCCGCGTGGGCGTGGTGGGTTTAGGCGCCGGCGTCACGGCAGCCTACTGCCGGGGCGGCGATTTCTTCCGCTTTTACGACATCAACCCGCTGGTGTTGAACATCGCGACCTCCTGGTTCACATTCCTCAACGACTGTCCCGGCGATCACAAAGTGCTGCTGGGCGATGCCCGGCTTACCATGGAGCAGCAGCCCAGCCAGCAATATGACGTGCTGGCCATCGATGCCTTTACCGGCGACGCCATCCCGGTCCACCTGCTCACGCGCGAAGCTTTCGCCCTGTACCTGCGACATCTAAAACCCGGCGGCATTCTGGCGGTGCATGTGTCCAATCGCTACCTCAACCTGGTCCCGATTGTGGCCAGACACGCTGTGGATTTCGGCAAAATCGCCATGCAGGTGAGCGACGATGGCGAGAGCCAAGACTACTTTTCCTCCAGCGATTGGGTTCTGGTTTCATCGGACCACTCCATTTTCAAGGACCCGCTCTTCAAGGGTTTCAAACTGGCTAAGACCAAGCCTGGCTTGCGCCCCTGGACCGACGATTACAGCAATCTGATCCAGATCTTGATCTGGATGAAGTAGCGGCTTCGCTTACCCCTTGCACTTCGACAGGACACTCTGGTACACTCATGTAGAAGCGTAAGGGGAGGGAAGGCGCCCCAAGTCATGAAAGAAAATATCGACCTGCCGCAAGGCACGCTGGACCTGCTGATTCTCCGGACCCTGGCTCTGGGCCCGCAGCACGGCTGGGGCATCTCCGAGCGCGTTCAACAGATTTCGAGCGACGTCCTGCGAATTCAGCAAGGCTCGCTGTATCCCGCTCTGCACCGGCTGGAGCGCCGCGGTTGGATCAAACCGCGCTGGGGAACGTCTCAGAATAATCGCCGCGCCAAGTACTACGAACTGACCAAAAAGGGCCGCCGGCACCTGGAAGCGGAACAGGACATCTGGAAAAAACTCACTGCCGCCGTTGCCCAGGTGCTCGGTACCGCTTAGGTTCGGCTGCCATGTTAAACGATCTGCTTTTCCGGCTCCGCGCCCTCTTCCACGCCAAGACAGTCGACGGAGAATTAGCCCAGGAGCTGCGCTTTCACCTGGAAAGCCAGGTTCTGAAATACCTGGACTTGGGCCTCTCACGCGACCAAGCCGAACGGCGCGCTCGTATGGAGTTCGGAGGACTGGCTCAGGTGAAAGAGGAGTGCCGCGACGCACGCGGAATCAACTTGGTCGAGGCTCTTTTTCGCGACTTGCGCTACGGGCTTCGAACTCTGCGCCAGTCTCCAGGCTTCACTACCGTCGCGGCGATCACTCTGGCGCTGGGCATCGGAGCCACCACCGCGATCTTTTCCGTCGTCTACGCCTTCTTGCTGCGCCCTCTGCCGTACCAAGATCCGGCGGCCCTCTTGGTTCTCAATGAGACCACGCCCAAGGTCGGCCTGGTCAGCGTTTCCTACCCGAATTTCCTGGACTGGCGGGCGCAGACCCACGCATTTTCCCAAATGGCGGCGGTGCATAACGAGGAGGTCAATCTGGCCGGTATCGATCGGCCGGAAGATGTCAGCGGCCTCGCCGTTTCGCCCAACTTCCTCGCGATGCTGGGCGTGCGTCCGCTGCTGGGCCGGGATTTCGATGCATCCGAGGAAAAACCCGGCACACGGCCGGTGGTTTTATTGAGCTATCAACTTTGGCAATCCCATTTCGGAGGCGATTCGAACGCGATCGGGGGCAGCATTACTCTGAATGGCCGGGGCTTTACGATCATCGGAGTGCTACCGGCGAATTATGTTTCCATCGAGAAAGCCAGCGTGATCGAGCCCATCGGCGTCTGGGCCACCGACAATCCCGAAGCGATGAATCGGGCCGAGCGCGGCGATTCCGTGGTGATCGGCCGTCTGGCTGCCGGCACCAGCTTTACCCAGGCCCGCGCGGAAATGCAATCGATCGCGGCTCGCCTGGCGCAGACATATCCAGCCGCCAACGACCAGTTTGGCATCGCCCTGCAACCCATTCGAGAGGCATTTGTCGGCAACCTCCGCCCCGCCATTCTGGTTCTTTTTGCGGCCGTGATATTTGTCTTGCTGATCGCTTGCGGCAATGTTGCGAACCTGTTTCTTATGCGCGCCACGAGCCGCGCCAAAGAGCTGGCAGTGCGCATGGCATTGGGCGCCAGCCGCGGACGAATTGTCGGCCAGATGCTGGTGGAGAGCTTCCTGCTCGCTGTTTTTGGCGGTTTGCTCGGTTTGGCGCTGGCAGCCGGCGGAATCCAGGGAATCGTGCGGCTGATTCCCTCGGGCACGCAGGCAGCTTCCAACGTAAGTTTGAACGGCGCAGCGCTCCTCTGCGCTGCCGGTCTGGTGATCCTATCGGCCCTTATTTTTGGATTGAGCCCGGCTCTGCACTCTGCCCGAGCGGATGTCCAGCCCGAGCTGAGAGAAAGCGGGAGAAACGCTACCGTCAGCCGGCGTCAGAACCGTTGGCGCGGCATTCTTGTGACGGCCCAGATTTCCCTGGCGCTGATACTTCTGGTAGGGGCCGGCTTGATGATGAAGAGCTTGTATCGATTGCTGGCCGTGGATCCGGGATTTCAGCCCGAGCATGTGCTCACGATGGAATTGGGTCTACGCACGGCCCAGTATGAAAAACCCGCCGCCATGCTGAATTTCTGGCAGCGGGTCCTGGAGCGAGTTCGCCCGCTTCCCGGCGTGGAGTCAGCCGCGCTGGCAACGGCAGTGCCGCTGGAAGATGAACATTCCCGGGCCGACATCACCATCGAAGGCATGGCGCTTCTTAAACCAGGCAGCTTTCCGCATCCGGACATTCACGTCGTCAGCCCCGAGTATGTCAGAACGCTGGGCGTTCCCCTCTTGCGCGGCCGTGCCTTTACGGATGCCGATAGCGAGAGCGCTCCCCTGGTGGCGATCGTCAACGCCATGCTCGCCGAGCACTATTTCCATGGCCAGAACCCCATTGGCAAACGCATCCTGTTTGGCCATATTTCGGCTAACGTCGCGCCCAAATGGAGAACCATCGTGGGTGTCGCCGCCGGCACGAAAATGTACGGTCTTTCGAATCCCGCACGACTCGAGGTCTACGTGCCTCTCGGGCAGTCCGTCCCTAGCCAGATGAACTTGCTGGTGAAGTCCCGGAATGATCCGGCGGCGCTTACATCCGCGATTCGGATCGCGATCGCCTCCATCGACAAGGACCAGCCCATCTCCGGTGTTACGACCATGAGCCAACTGGTACGGGATTCCGTTGCTACACAACGCACCACCCTGATCCTGCTGATGTTGTTCAGCGCTCTGGCGCTTCTGCTGGCGGCCATCGGAGTTTATGGCGTTGTTTCTTACTCCGTCGCCGAGCGCACGCACGAGATCGGGATTCGCATGGCACTGGGCGCCGGCACGCGGGAGGTGCTGCGCATGGTGATCGCCCAGGGAGCGCGGATCGCCGCCGGCGGCATACTGATTGGCATCGTGGCTTCCTTGGGACTGATGCGATTGCTGTCGAATCTGCTTTTTTCAGTGAGCGCTACCGACCCGCCTACGTTCGCCGTGGTTGCTGTTGTGCTCGCTTTCACGGCACTCCTGGCCTGCTACATTCCTGCTCGCCGCACTGTGCGAGTGGATCCAATGATCGCGTTGCGGCACGAGTAGTTCAACGCTCTGCGTCCACTGCGTCTACTGGATGAACGTCAGCCCCAAGGGATGCTGCAGTTCTGGCAGGTTAATCGTCCTGATCACGGCGTTGGTAGCGGTGCTGATTTCTGAAATTGTGTTCGCCAGTGCGTTGGCGACGAAGACGTGGCGGCCGGTTGGTGAAACTGCCACTGCGTGCGGAAGACTGCCCACTGGGATGGTGGTCTCTATGGTGAAAGTGGCGGGGTTGATCACATCGAGCTGTGGATTCGTAACGTTTCCCTCGGCTACGTAAACTCGGGCGCCATTGGGCGCGAAAGCGATTCCGTTGGGCTGAGTGATGCTCGAGATGAAGGTCACCACCGAGTTAGTCAGCGTATCGATCACGTACAGCGTGTTGTTGCCATGACAAGGAACCCAAACCTGGGAGCCGTCCGGAGAGACGGCGATAGAAGACGGGAAAGGCCCCACGCCAATTTGGCCGATGACGGTTTGCGAGGCTAGATCGATCACCCACACGACCGAGCCCGGCGCGGGCCCGTAGTCATTGACATAAGCGCGAGATCCATCCGGCAGGATCGCGATGGCGCCGGGCTGAGTGGCCAGCCCATTGGCGACCGTGAGCGTCAGTGTAGAGGTCACAGTCTGGCTGGCTACATCGACGAACGATAATGTCCCCGAACCGGCGTTCGAAACAATAGCCGTCTTGCCGTCCGGCGTCTCGGCCACCGCAGCCGGAGTTGAGCCGGTGATGATGCGCTTGGTCAACTGATAGGGACAGGTGTTCACGAAAACCACGGTATTCGATCCCGACTCCGGAATGATCAGCCTGGAGCCGGACGCCTGATCGCAAACTCGGGGCGTGGGCGCCGCATCGACACCAGAATAAGCAGGATGAAATGGCAGCCACATTGGGAAGGGCATCAGTGGAGTCGCCGTGTTGGCGCCGGCCGCCTGGACCGCGATTCCAAGCTCGCCCGAAAACAAAGCGGCCATATCGGGAAATGGATCGGTGATACTCAAGCCCGGAAGAGCGGCGATGTTAAGAAAGGGACCGTCGATGGTGTCTTCCGGAGGAAACGGGATATCTAAAGGAACTGGAACCTCCGTCGCATAAAAAGGAATGGCGAAAAAATCCGGAGGGTCGTTCACGTATGGGACAGCCAACGGCTCCCGGGCCGAGGAGGGGTTGTATTGGAGCGACTGACTCCGCGCGGCGGAGCCAAGGCACAAGCCGATTACCAGGGCGGATACTGTACAGTTTTTTCCAGTCAATCTCATGGCCGGGCTCCTATTGGAAGATCACGGTCTTGCCGAAGAACGCGCCCGGCAGGATGGCACCGACGTCCAGGCCGCTCGCAGTAAATGAAAACGGGCTCGAAACGGGCAGCGCGCCGACATACACTACGCCTTTGGACTGCAGCAGATTTGTGCGCGCAGCCGGAATATTCGCGAGGATCTGGGAGGGCACGGTGAAGCTCGAGGACGCCGACGAAGCCACGCAGACGAACATCGCGGTAGTGTTAGTGGGAACGTCCACGCCCGCGCCGAAAATGATCACTTGTT
>Ga0335083_10003154_pt1 | contig 21488 bp, 18 predicted proteins | sample Lox_Sample_42_FD_206716 | JGI IMG/M metagenome (GOLD analysis project Ga0335083, IMG submission 206716) | Soil microbial communities from Loxahatchee National Wildlife Refuge, Florida, United States - Lox_Sample_4.2 | ecosystem: Environmental > Terrestrial > Soil > Wetlands | place: USA...
CGCCGGTCGGCCCTCTGCTGGTCTACGGCATTGCGGACAAGATCGAGCGCAAGTGGCAGATCGTATGGAGCGCCGTCTGCATTGGAGGTCTTGGCCTGCTGTTCGCGAGGCGGACCGAGCCTGGCTGGCTGATCCTGCTCGGCGTTCTTCTGACGTGCTCGAACAACTGGCTGTCCGTGGCGTTTCACACATATCAAGCGGAGCTGTTTCCAACGCCCGTGCGCGCGCAAGCGGTAGGCTTTGTTTACTCGTGGAGCCGGTTCAGCGCGATCTTCACGAGCCTCATGATCGGATTTCTCCTGCAGTACTCGGGAGTGCGCGGCGTATTCGCGTTCATCGCCGGATCGATGCTCGTGATCGTTTTGGCGATCGGCGGATTCGGCCCGCGAACGCGCGGCCTCGCGCTGGAATCGATTTCGCACTGAGGCTCCCTGACCTGTACGTCTTCGGTTCGAGTGCCCGCAGGCGTCTCCCGCGATGGGCCGCCCATGCACGAGACGTGAGATGGTTCCCGCTAGACCCTCAGCAGGCAACGGAATCCCCTGCCTGCGTAGTAGGACTCCGCGCCGTTGTGGTACACGAAAACGGTGTCGAAGCGGCGATCGCAGAACAGGGCGCCGCCGAGTTTTCGGATGTTAGGAGGCGTGTCCACCCAACTCGACGTTTTCGTGTCGAATTCCCCGAGCTTCTGCAACTCTCGATACTGTTGTTCCGTCAGGAGCTCGGCATCCATGGCCGCCGCAACGTCAGCAGCGCTCGATTTCGGTTTGAATTCTTTCCTCGATTCCAACGCCGCACGGTCGTAGCACAGACTCCGGCGGCCTCTAGGACTTTCCGCCGAACAATCATAGAAAATGTATTCATCCGTCTTCTCGTCACGGCCGACGACATCCGGCTCACCGCCGGTTTTTTCCATTTCACTGAGGGACCATAGTTTTTCCGGATTCGCTTCCAGTCTTGCCTGTACCTTGGCCCACGCAAGGCTGCGGTGGCGGTTCATGTTTTTCTCAAAACGGGCCTTCAATGTTCCGAGCAGCTCTTCGCGCTGCCTTGCCGAAAGCTCCCTTTTCTTGCTCCTGGACGAATTTTGCATCGGTTTGGGACTCTCTCGATTCCCGACTCTTGTGCTGGCTGAACTGCGTGCAGGTGATCAGAACGTTGGTAGCGCTAACGGGAATCGAACCCGTATTTCGGCCTTGAAAGGGCCGCGTGCTAACCGTTGCACCATAGCGCCACTGGGGTCAAAACGGCGGCGAAATTCGATTATCGAGGAAAGCCGCAAGATTGACAAGCCGCGGCGCCGGCCGCGGACGACCTGTCCTTCCGGACACTAACTGATAGAACGCAGCGAGCGGTATTACAGAACTATTACAAAGGAATTCGTCCGATCCTGATAGTCTGAGCTCGCACCTCAGGAAGCGCCGGGTTCTGGAAAATCAGAAAGCGCACAGAAAAGGGCCAAATGACACTCAGCGATCTGGGAAACGAGTCTGTCAACGATAACGGCATCAATTGGGTCACTGCGGGTTTCATGGTTGCGTTCCACCTCGGCGCCCTGGCGGCGCCGTTTTTCTTCGGCTGGAAGCCATTCTTGATTGCAATGTTCCTGTACTGGGTGTCGGGCAGCCTCGGAATCGGTATGGGGTATCACCGCCTGCTGACGCACCGCGGCTACAAGACCCCGAAATGGATCGAGTATTTCCTGACGACTTGCGCGGTGCTCGCACTGGAAGGCGGACCGATCTTCTGGGTGGCCACGCACCGGATTCACCATCAGTTTTCGGACAAAGAGGGCGACCCCCATTCGCCGCGCGACGGCAAATGGTGGGCTCACGTCGGCTGGATCCTGGTGGGCAAGTCGATGCACCACGACACGAAGACGCTTTCCCGCTATGTCCCCGACCTGGCAAAGGACAAGTTCCACGTCTGGATCACCAAGTATCACTACGTCCCGATGGTTGTGGTCGGCTTGCTTCTGCTCGCGATCGGCGGGATACCCTACGTGCTCTGGGGGATTTTCTTCCGGACCGTCCTTGGCCTGCACGCCACGTGGCTGGTCAACTCGGCGACGCACCTGTGGGGCTCGCGAAGATTCCAGACGCGCGACGATTCGACCAACAGCTGGTGGGTGGCGCTATTCTCGTTCGGTGAGGGCTGGCACAACAATCATCACGCCCATCCGGTCTCCGCGCGTCACGGGCTCACGTGGTATGAAGTCGATCTCAACTGGTACGGGATTTGGGCGCTCAGCAAGCTGGGGCTCGCGCGGGACATCTATCGGTACAAACTATCCGAGCAGAGGCAGCCGAACGAGGCTCTTCCAACGCCGGTGGTCGCGGCAGCACAGCCCGAAACCGATCTAATCTCGGCATAGCGGCCCGCGAGGCCCGCCGCCTCGCGGCTTACAACTTCAGGCCAATCTCCCGGCCTGGCGCTGTAGAATTGTAGGCAGCCGCTATGAAGTTCACCGGCCGCCACAAGACGATCGCGTTCTTCGCCGTGCTGGGCATCTGCCTGGTCGCGGCGATTACCCTCAACGTCGGCTGGATCATCCTTCACTGGCGGCAGGGCGTCCTGATGTTCTTCGGGTTCCTGGGATTTCTGGCCATCATCCTGGGACTGATTCTGAACACGGGGTTTCTGGTCCGCGAAATCCGGCGCAATGAACACCACGACAGCTTCATCAACGCCGTCACGCACGAACTGAAAACGCCGATCACGTCCATCCGGCTCTACCTTGAGACCCTCCAGCGGCGCGACATCGACGCCACGCAGCGGCAGGAGTTCTACCGCCTGATGCTGGACGACACCGATCGCCTGCGCAGCACCGTGGAGCAGGTGCTGAAGGCGGGCGAGCTGGGCTACAAGCACGCGGTCAAGAAGCCCGCCGCGGTCGATCTGGGCGAGTTGGTGAGCAACTGCATGGACCTCGCGCGCACGCGGCACAATTTGCAGAACGGCGCGTTGCGCTGGGGGCAGCCGCTCAACGGATCGGCGGTGACCGTGCAGGGCGATCCGGATGAGCTCCGCACGGCGATTGGAAACATTCTGGACAACGCGATCAAGTATTCCGGCGGCAAAGTTGACGTGTCCGTGGAAATCGACATGCCGGAGCGCAACCGGGTGGCGCTGCGGGTTCGGGACAGCGGCGTCGGCATTCCGCGCCACGAGTTGAAGCGCATCTTCAAGCGTTTCTACCGAGTGTCCAATCGCTCCGTCTCTCAGGTGAAAGGCACGGGCCTGGGACTTTTCATCGTGCGGGCGATCGCGCGCGCCCACGGCGGCCGCGTGTTCGCGGAAAGTCCCGGCGAAGCGCGCGGGACAACGGTCACGCTCGAACTGCCGGGGAGCGCCACGTGAGCCGCGTGCTAATCGTCGAGGACGAAGGCCATCTTGCCGAGGGACTGCGATTCAACCTGGAAGCAGAGGGATACGCGGTGCAGGTGGCGAACGACGGCGAAGGCGCGCTTGAGCGCCTCGGCGACGCAGCGGACCGATTCGACGCGATCGTGCTCGACGTGATGCTGCCCGGCATCAACGGCTTCGCGGTTGCCGAAAAACTGCGCAAGGCCAAGAACTACGTGCCGATTCTGATGCTCACGGCGCGTGGCCGCGCGGAGGATGTGCTGGCGGGTTTCGCCGCGGGAGCAGACGACTATTTGCCGAAACCTTTCGAGCTGCCGATTTTTCTTGCGAGGCTTCAGGGCCTGCTGCGGCGCAGCGCATGGCATGCGGGCACGGAACGTGTCGCAGCGCCCGCGCCTTCTGCGCACAAGGCAGAGCCGGCCGCAGCAGCCATTGATGACGAGGTTGTCTCGTTCAACGGCAAGACGATTGATTTCGGCTCGCTGGAGCTGCGAACGGAGGAAGGCACGATTCAGCTCACGCTGATGGAGGCCAAGTTGCTCCGCCACCTGATTCGCAACAACGGCCGGACGGTCTCGCGGAAATCGATCCTCGAAGACGTCTGGGATCTGCGCGAGGATACCGATACGCGCGCCATCGATAACTTCATCGTTCGCCTTCGCCGATACCTGGAGAAGGATCCTTCCAAACCGCAGCACCTGCTGACCGTGCGAGGCGTGGGCTATCGTTTCGTGGCCTGAGCCTGCACCGGCAAACACGGAAACCCTACAAAGCCTTTATCTCCAACAGATAGAAGCCGCCCCGGCAGATTCTCCGACCGAGGGGTACGTAGAGGTATGCGCGGCGTACCCGTTTGTCTTTCACGAACCAACCTGCCTGCAAGCGGCTCAAAGAATTTCCGTTACTGCCGATAGGGTCAGAGTAGGTCGGCCGTAGCGTAGCTGGCTTGCAGACCATCGGAAACGGCGTCGGGGGACGCGGCCGCTGACGGCGATGCAGGCAGGCAAGTCTCTTATGCATGACCTGATGACACAAATCCTCGCTATCGCGGCGCCGGGCGATGCCCGGCGGACCGCTACGCGACTGGGGGCGCTGCTCAGTTCCCTGCTGGCGGTGGCAGTCGTCGCGATGCCAAACCCCGCCCAGACCCTGCAGGATGCGCAAGAACCGCCCGCCAATCTGAAACAGCTCAGCCTCGAGGAGCTGGGCGACGTGCGCGTGACCACCGTGTCGAAGGAACCGGAAGAGGTGCGGCACACGCCCGCGGCGATCTACGTTCTGACTCAGGAAGACATTCGTCGTTCCGGAGCGACCAATATTCCCGAAGCGCTGCGACTGGTGCCGGGCGTTGAGGTGGCCCGCATCGATTCCGATCACTGGTCCGTGGGCATACGCGGCTTCGGAAGCGAGTTTTCGAAATCCGTATTGGTGCTGATCGACGGTCGCAGCGTCTACACACCGCTGTTCGCCGGCGTCTACTGGCAGCTTCAAAATGTTCTGCTAGAGGACGTTGAGCGAATCGAAGTGATCCGCGGACCCGGTGGCACGATTTGGGGCGCGAACGCCGTGAACGGCGTGATCAACATCATCACGAAGGGAACCAAGGACACGCACGGGGCGCTTGTCTCGATGAGCGGCGGGGACGTCGATCAGGGCATGGGCAGCTTTCGCTACGGAGGGGGCAACGGGAAGGGCTTCGATTATCGCGTCTACGGAATGGCGTTTGGCCGGGCGGCAGAGTTCCATCCAGATAAGGTCAACTTCGACGAATGGCAAATGGGTCAGGGCGGCTTCCGCACCGATTGGCAGGCGGGCGCGCAGGACACACTGACCGTGCAAGGCGATATCTACAAGGGATTCGACGGCGAGCGCGTGCAGGTATCGCTTTATGCTCCGCCGTCGGTCGAGACCTTCAATGAGCCTCACGACGATGGAGGAGGCAACCTGCTTGCGAACTGGCGCCACAAGATCAATGAGAGTTCCGACTTTCAACTGCAGACGTACTACGACCGCACGGCGCAGCTGAGCCCGCAGCTGGATGAGATTCGCAACACCGTGGATATCGACTTCCTGTATCACCTGAAGGCGAACGATCGGAACGACATCCTGCTGGGCGCCGGCGGACGATGGAGCCCCGACCAGATCACGCAGAAATTCGCGACGCTGAACTTCAGCCCCGATCAAGAGACCGACAGCATTTACAGCGGATTCCTGCAGGATCAGATCGCGATCGTTCAGGACAAGATGTGGCTGACGGTGGGTTCGAAATTCGAGCACAACAACTACAGCGGATTCGAAATCCAGCCCAACGCGCGCCTGATGTGGACGCCGACCGAACATCAATCCGTCTGGGTTGCGGTGACGCGAGCAGTGCGGACACCGTCGCGCTTGGATCAGGACCTGCAGGTAACGGACTTCCTAGCCGCCGGGCCTCCGCCTCTCTACCTTCGCGTGCTGGGCAGCAAGGATTTCAAGTCGGAGGCGCTGCTGGGCACAGAGCTGGGCTACCGCACGCTTCTGTCGCACAGCCTGTATGTGGATACGTCTTTTTTCTATAACGCCTACGACAACCTCTACGGCTACGGCACCACATCGATACTCGTGGAAGCGTCGCCTGCTCCGTTGCACGTCGTCGCGCAGCTGCCGCTGGCAAACGCGACCGAAGGAGACACGACGGGCGTCGAGATCGCGCCCGATTGGAAGCCGTTCGATTGGTGGGAGCTCAGGGGCTCCTATTCCTTCCTGCACCTACTGGTACACGACAGGGCTGGCGTAGCCGGCTCGTTCAACAGCCTTGTGACGGCCTCCGACAACGGCTCAAGCCCGCACCATCAAGTCGACGTGCAGTCGCTTTTCAATCTTCCGAGACAGTTTGAGTTCGACCTGACGTACCGATACGTATCGGCTCTGCCCGCGCAAAAATCGTCGATCGGTCCAGAGTCCGTGCCTGCCTATTCGACGGGCGACGTGCGCCTCGGTTGGCACCCAAACAAGATGCTGGAGTTGTCGTTCGTCGGACAGAACCTGATGCAGCCTCAGCACGCGGAATTCGGCGGCGATGACGGCCCTCTGGTGGGAATACGGCGAAGCTTCTACGGAAAGGTGGTCTGGACCCGATAACCGGTCGATCGAAGATGAGACGCGCTGCGTACTTGTGCCGCTTGCCGGGCGCCCGGTTGGGCGATGCTTGCCGACGATCGAGGAGAAGCCTGCTCCGGTACGCCATTCTCGCCATGACGTCGGCGCTTCTCGCGTCCACCTGGCTCTTCGCCGAGGAGACGAAGCCGAGCGAATACCAAGTCGAAGCCACGTACCTCTACAACTTCGGACGGTTCGTGCAGTGGCCTGCCAACACGTCAGCGAATTCTTTCGCCGTCTGCGTGCTTGGACAAGATCCTTTCGGGTCAGCCCTGGACGCGACGCTCTCGGGGGAATCGCTCGATGGCAAGCCCGTGGTCATTCGCCGGGTGGTAAAGGCGCAGGACGCGACCACGTGCCAAATCCTGTTCATAAACGCCAACGAGGATGCGCGCCTGCGCGAGATCCTGACGGTGCTGGATGGAAATTCTGTGCTGACCGTAAGCGACATGGCCGGCTTCTCTCGCCGCGGCGGGATGATTCAGTTCCTCCTGGATGGTGGGCGCGTGCGATTCGAGGTCAATCTCAGCAGCGCTGAGAACGCGAGGCTGACGCTCAGCTCCGAACTGCTCAAGGTTGCGACGACCGTAAGGAAGAACGCTCGATCCGGAGATTGATCAGATGAGCGAGCTCCAGGGTCCGTCCATCTCCCGCAGGCTGACGACGATGAACATGCTCGTCAGCGGTGCGGCTTTGCTGCTGGCGATCGTGGCGTTCATCGGATACGACATCGTTACCTACAAGCAGGCGGTGGTCCGCAATCTCTCAGTGCAGGCTCAAATCGTAGGCTCCAACACGGTCTCGGCGCTGCTCTTCAACGATCCGCAATCGGCCAAGGAAACGCTCTCTGCGCTGAAGGCTTCTCCCAACGTCATATCGGCAGTCGTGTATACGCAGAGCGGACGACCGTTCGCGTCCTATTCGCGTGGGAAAAGCGAAGGCGTTCCGGCGCTGCCACCGATTCCGGCCGGGCAGGCGGAAGTGTCCTCAATCCGGCACAACGAAATTGTCCTAGTTCGCCCGATCGTGTTCGGGGGGAAGCCGACCGAGACCGTTTACATCGTCTCGGACCTGCAAGAGCTGAATCGTCGCGAGGAGCGATACGCAGGAATCGCAGGAATCGTGCTGCTGGCCTCGTTGCTAGCGGCGTTACTCGTCTCGTCGATATTCCGAAGAGCCATCGCCAAGCCCATCGTGCAACTCGCGACCCTCGCGAAGACGATCTCGCGCGACAAGGATTTTTCGACCCGGGCGAAGCCGCTGGTTGGAAACGGCGAGATCTCCATCCTGATCTCCGCTTTCAACGAGATGCTCGAGCAGATCGAACGAAGCGAGCGTGATTTACGCAAAGCCCACGACGGCATGGAGGCGCGCGTGCGGGAGCGCACGGCGGAATTGCAGGCCGCTAAGGACGAGCTGGAGGCGTTTTCGCAGGCCGTACTCAAGGCAAAGGAAGAGGTCGAGCGCGCCAGCAAGTTCAAGGACCAGTTCCTGTCGACGATGAGCCACGAGTTGCGCACTCCGCTGAACGCGGTTCTCGGATTCTCCGATCTGCTGAAGGAGGAGCGCTACGGGCCGCTCAACGACCGCCAGCGAAGGTATCTCGAACACATTCATCGAGGCGGCAAGCATCTTCTCAATCTGATTAACGACATTCTGGACCTCTCGCGGATCGAAGCAGGGCGGCTGCAACTGGTGATCGAGACCGTGCGGGTGAACTCGATGCTCGCTGAAGCGGTGGACACGATGCGGCCGATCGCCGACAAAAAATCGCAGGCCTTGACGCATCGCGCGTCGGGCGACCTGAACGTCCGGGCGGACGCCACTCGATTCAAGCAGGTGCTGATCAATCTGATCGGAAACGCGATCAAATTCACTCCTGAGAACGGCAAGATCGATCTCGAGGCTCACCAGTTCGGAGATTTCGTTCGTGTGGAAGTGCGCGATTCGGGCCCCGGAATCCCGGCCGAAGAACAAACCAGAATCTTCGAGGCTTTCTACCGCATGCGCAACAGCGAGAAGGCGGAAGGCACCGGACTTGGCCTCGCCATCACGCAACGCCTGGTCGAACTGCACGGCGGCCAGCTCGGTCTGGAAAGCGAGCGCGGGGCGGGAACCTGTTTCCATTTTACTTTGCCCAGTGCCGAAGCCATCGAAGACAGAAGGGTGGAACGGCCGGCCGCGGCCAGCGGGCGTGCGGGCGAGTTCGGCCGGATTCTGGTCGTTGAGGACGATGTCGCAGCAGCACAGCTGCTGCAATCGCATCTCACATCGGCAGGCTACGAAGTGGAACTATGCCTGGAACCGCAGCGAGCGCTCGAGCTGGTGGCGAAGTTCCAGCCGGCAGCGGTGACGATGGACATCATCATGGGGCCGGTCAACGGCTGGGAGCTGCTCTCCAATTTGAAGGGCGATCAACGCACGGCGAAGATTCCGGTAATCATGGTGACGATCGTGGATCAACCGGGGACGGGAGCGCTGCTCGGCGCGGACGAATACGTGATGAAGCCCGTGGAAAAAACCGCACTCCTGAGTTCAGTGGAAAGGTGCCTGGACAAACGCGCACGGCCGGGGCAAGGACGTCCCATCCTGGTCGTGGAAGACGATGTAGGAACGCGTGAATTCATCGAAGAGCTGCTTTCGAAGAATGGCTACCGCGTCGCGACAGCAGCCGATGGTGCGGCGGCACGCGCGGGTGTGAAGGAATCGCTGCCCGAAATGGTGATTCTCGACCTGATCTTACCCGATGTAAGCGGCTTTCAATTGATCGCGGAATGGCGGATGGATTCGCGCACGGCCGATATGCCCGTATTCGTGCTCACCAGCAAGGAGTTGACGGCGGACGAAAAGGAATACATCCGGGTCAATACCGCGGCACTCTTCCAGAAGCAAGCGTCCTGGCAGGAGGGGCTGCTCAAGCAGCTGAGGCGAGCCGTGGTTCCGGCTTTCGCCGAAAAGTCCTGAGAGCGATGAGTGGTCCGGCACGCCCACCGGGCCCGCCGATCAGCTGATGCCGGTCTCCCGCTGAATCAGGCTGCGTTTTCCAATACGAGCAATCCCGTCGCCGTGTTCGAGATCGCGACGTGATAGCTGCTGTGAATCTTCGTCACCTTGGGGTGCAACACGCCGCGCATCGCGAGCCACAAGATAAACTCGGCGCCCTGCGCTCCGGCTTCGCGGACGAGTTCCGGAATCGAGTATCGCGTCAAAGCTTCCGGTTCGTTGACAATCTTGTCGAGGCACATCAGGTCGAACTTCTTGTTGATGAAGCCGGCGCGCTCGCCGTCCAGTTGATGGGACAGCCCGCCGGTGCCCAGGACCACGACTTTCAGGTCCTTTGGATACGACTCGATCGCCCGTCCGATCGCCTGCCCCAGCTTGAAGCAGCGCAGCGGCGAGGGCAGCGGGTGCTGAACCGTGTTGATCTGCACCGGAATCGTTTTCACGTTTCCGTAGGAGTTTCCGGGCCAGAAAAGCGACATTGGCACGGTAAAGCCGTGGTCCACGAGCATCTCCTGGCAGGAAGTGACGTCGAACTCGTCGGCCACGAGCGACTCGATAATGTGCCAGGAGAGTCCCGGATCACCCTTGAACGGAGGGGTGGTCGGAATTCCCCAGCCTTCGTCCGCATTCTTGTATTCGGCGGCTGCGCCGATCGCAAAGGTCGGCATCTTGTCGAGGAAGAAGTTCAGCCCGTGGTCGTTGTAGATCACGATGGCCACGTCGGGCTTGACCTTGTCCAGCCACGCGCGCGCCGGAGGATAGGCCGCGAAGAACTCTTCCCAGTAGGGATCATGCAACAAGTCTTTTTCCCGCGGGACTGCGTTTCCGATGGCCGGGATATGCGAAGTGGTGAGTCCGCCGACGACGCGTGCCATGGTTATTCTCCTTGTGCCTTGATCATCTTCTTGAATTCATCGACGGTCATTCCTGTCTGCTGCGCGCCGACGTCCTGCACGTTGAGGCCGAAAATCCCGGCGAACTTCGCCAGGTAGTAGATGCAGCCGCCGGCGTGGATCAAAGCCAGCACGTTGCGCTCGCGAACGGCCTTGCGCTGCTCCTCGTTGAGCCCGTACTTGGTGCAATAGGCGTCCTCGTCCTTGAGGAATTCATCGCGGTTCGCCTTGCTGTTGAACGAGTAGCACATCTTGTTCAGCGCGTAGCCCTTCATGGCCGCCTGCCCGTCGAAGAGGTATGTGCCGGGAATATGGATGTCGTGATAGCTCATTACGCTCATTGCGGTGCCTCCGAGTACAGTCGTCCGCGAACACCTGTTTTTTACAACTGCGAGGGTGCAAGGGGCGGTGACGACCGTCACAATTCGAGGTAACCCTTGTCACTCGCTCCGAGAGGACGGAGCGGGGGCAGCAACCTTCAGAGGGCAGGCGACTTGGCCGTGATCGCTTCCGCGGTGGACTGTTACGCGAAGCACCGGCTCGCCGTCGTCCGGGAGGTCAAGGCTGGCTGCTTGGAGAAGCCTGTTTTGAGACTGTTCCCGGGTTGCGTGGACCGATTCCGCATCGCCGCCAGATTTCCCGGCGGGTTCCACCGAGAGCTCGACGTCGCTGTCGAGAATCGCGCTGTGGGTGTTTTCGTCCTGCACAAGGACGGCGACCTCGAAATCTTCTCTCTCGACAGGGTCGGGCGCCGTAAACACGGAGATGCGAAACGGGCCCGAAACCTGTTGAGTTCGCACGATATCGCCATCAATATCGACCTTCTCCGGAGAAAACAACCCGTAGCACGCCGCGGCCGTGGGTATCGCCAACGCAAGGCCGAGCAGAGCGTAAGAGAAAGTGCGGGACTCTTCAGGCAGCGGAGCACGTGGGAGCGGCCCGACTTGCGGCGGCGTGGGCGAGAGCAACCTCACGGTGATGGCGGCGGCTGGTATCAGGAACGCGATCGATCCGATCACCCACATGACCATTCCTGCGGCCACTTGATCGTTTTGGGCCGAGACTCCAGCCAGCCGCGGCACGAGCTGATAGGACGGGTAGTAGACCCGGTCTGAGAACACGAGAAACGCGCACACGACCGAATTCACGAAATCAGCCAGCAGCAGATACACCGGCAGCATCCACGAATTCCAGCGCGCCCGGCTGGGCCACGGCTGCACGACGGGCCACCAGAAGACGACCGACGTAGTCAGAAACGTCGCATGCTCGGCCTCGTGCCATCCCGGCGAGCGGAGTGCGAGCTCGTAAGGCGCCGACAGATGCCAACCGATCATGGCCAGCGACACGAGAAATAGCGCGATCGGAGGATTCGTCACAGCCCGCCCTAACCATACGATGGGCCGCCACCGCAAGATCGGGCCGGCAACGCGTCGCGCGGCCCAACGGGGCAATCCATGCAGAAGCGGTATCACCGGATCGCCCAGAAGCAGCAGCGGCGGCACGATCATCATAAGCAGCATGTGCTGCAGCATGTGATTCGTAAGCAGAAAGGGATCGAAGGCGTCGATCGGCGAGGCCAGCGCAATCTGCAACACGGCGATTCCAGCGACGAACGATGCTAGGCGCGCCGGAGTGAACCGGTTCGGCAGCATGCGGTGGAGTGAAAACCAACCGCGAAGATAGAGCAGCGCGGCAAGCAGGTTCAGGGAGGTGACCCACGGTGGAAACGACCACGACGCGAGTACTGCCTGGGCCGCGGAAGGCATGCCTGTACTTTATGACGAAAACCACATGAATGACGGGGCGAAGCTCATCGCGGAGGAGTCGATCCGCCCGTTTCATCCATGACGCCCGGCGATTCGAGGCCGGCGCGCGCGGCGAGCGGATACTGCCATACGGGCACGCGCACCTGACGGACTACCACGATACCCGCCACGACTCCGAAGGCAACCTGCGAGATCAGAAACCAGACCCAGTCGATCCGTTGGTTCAGAGCCGGGTCGATAATGTCGAGAACCGAATGAAGCAGACCGGTCCAAACGAGGGGCGCGAAAACGCCGCCGAGAAGGATCGGCCGGCGCGGAAGCATCGGCAGAATTGCTCCGTAGAGGAGGCCCACCAACAGGGACGTCGTGATGTGCAGTGCCGTCGCGACCAGCAGCAACTCGACATGGAAGGAAGAAATCCATTCCGTGGTGAATTCCGTCTGCGCGTAGACCACGGCACCGAGCAGGTTGATCGGATACCAGACGCTGTGATGCCAGATGATTCCGTAGAGAACCGCAGCGACAGCCATGGCCACTCCGCCAGCCAGCCCGCCTTTCAGGCCCGCGGAAACGGGATAGATCTCCAAAGGCAACCGGGCCCGGTGCCGGGGCTGCACTTCCGCAGCTGCCATCCGCGCGACCTTGCGATCCGACTTCGGAATGTCTACTGGTTTCAGGAGAACCGGAATGTCCTCATGCCTTTCGTGCGGCAAGACCTGGAGGAACCAGCCAACCGCTCCGGCCACGGCAAGCACGCCACCGACGATGGTGATTGTTCGCGTGGTAATAAGGCCGGTTGCCGCGAGGGTGACACCGATCGCGAGCACGAGCGGCCAAAGGCTCGGCTTGGGCAAGCTGACGTGCGTCGGCGTGGATGGATTCGCTCCGCTCATATCGACCTCAGTTCGCGGTTCTTCATTGTTACTTGCCCACGATGTAGACGACCGTAAACACCACAATCCACACGGCGTCGACGAAATGCCAGTACATCGCGAGCACCTCGCAGCGCTCCGTGTGCTCGCGGCGGACTTTGCCGGCCAAGCCGAAAATCGCGACGATCGTCAACCCGATCAGCCCCACGATCACGTGCGAAGCGTGCAGTCCGACGAGTGAATAGAACGTGGTGCCGAACAGATTCGTCTTGATCGTGAAATCTTCCTCGTAGATCAAGTGATGCCATTCCCGTGCTGTCGAAGCGATGAAGATCGCTCCCAAGACAAGGGTCAGAATCCAGAGCAGGTTGAACGCGCCGCTGCTGCCCTTGCGCAGCGCGGCGGTTGCGAAGTGCATCGTGATGCTGCTCGAAAGCAGGCAAATCGTGGCGAAGATCGGGATCGTCAGGATCTGTTTGGGCGTCGGCCCGTCCAAGCTCTTGCCGATGTAGAAGATGTAAGCGGCGACGAAGATCAGGAAGATCGCCGATTCGGCGATGATCAGCGAGAGCATCCCAATCTTGCCGCGCGAAGGTACCGCCCAGGCCGTTTCACTAGGCAGCGCTGTTGAACTTGTGCTCATGAGTCTCTGCGATCTCCTTCGTCGCCTACTCGTACTTCCAATCCGGGTCGTCCGGATGCTTGATGTCCCAGAGCGGGCGCCGGCTGTGAACCGCGGGGATCGACGCGAAGTTGTATTCCGGCGGCGGAGACGTGGTCGCCCACTCGAGAGTCCATGCGTCCCACGGATCGTTGCCCGCGGTTTTGCCCACGACGAACGACGCGACGACGTTGTAGACGAAGATCAAGATCCCGATCGTCTGGAAGATCGCGCCAATCGAAGAAATCTCATTCCAAGTCTGCCATCCACGATCGAGCGGATAGGTATATATGCGACGCGGCATCCCCATCAATCCCGGCACATGCATCGGATCAAATGTGAGGTGGAAACCGATCACGAAGATCCAGAAATGCCACTTGCCCAGTCTCTCGCTGAGCATTCGGCCCGTCATCTTCGGATACCAGTAATAGAAGGCCGCGAAGATGGTGAAGAGAATGCCTCCGATGATCACGTAGTGAAAGTGCGCGACCACGAAATAGGAAGCAGAAAGATGCCAGTCGAAGGGGGCCGTGGCCAGCATGATTCCGGTCAGGCCAGCGATCAAGAATTGGAACAGGAATCCGGCACAGAAAAGCATGGGCGTGGCGAAACGAATCTTGCCGCCCCACAAAGTGGCCAGCCAGTTGAAAATCTTGATGCCGGTCGGCACGGCGACCAACATCGTCGTGAGCACGAAGAACGCGTTCCCGTACGAAGGCATACCCACGGTGAACATGTGATGCGCCCAAACGCCCAGGCTCACGAACCCGATTCCCACCGACGCGGCTACCATCGCCGGATAGCCGAACATCGCCTTGCGTGAGAAAACCGGAACGATCTCCGATACGAACCCGAAGCACGGAATGATCAGCACGTAGACCTCTGGATGGCCGAAGATCCAGAAGAAGTGCATCCACATCACGACTGAGCCACCCGCGGTCACGTCAAAAAAGTGGCTCCCGAGGAAGCGGTCGCCCATGAGCATCAACTGTGCAGCCGTCAGCGGGCTGATCGTCACCAGAATCAATCCGCCCATCACCAGGTTCATCCAGGCGAACAGCGGCATGCGGCTCATGCTCATCCCGGGGCAGCGCATCGAGATAACGGTTGCAACCATGTTGACGGCCGCGCCGATGCTTCCAACCCCGGCAAGCAGGATGGAAATGTTCCAAAAATCCGCGGCATGGCCAGGGGAGAACGCCGGCGAGGTGAGCGGCGCGTAGGCGAACCATCCGAAATCGGGCGCGTTTCCTGCTTGCGAAAGTCCTGCGCCGCCGAAAACGCTGCCGTACAGGAAAATCCCGCCGAGAGAGGTCATCCAGAAGCTGAAGGCATTGAGCCGCGGAAACGCCATGTCGCGCGCTCCGACCATCAGCGGAACCAGATAGTTGCCGAATCCGAAGAGAATCGGCATCGCGACGAAGAAAACTCCGGTCGTGCCGTGCAACGTGAACAGCCGGTTGAAGACCTGAGGCGAGAGGAAGGTAGACTCGGCGTGGGCGAGCTGAATGCGCATCAGAATCGCCTCGATGCCTACGATCACCAGGAAAAGGAGCGCATAGACGATGTACATCAGCCCGATCTTCTTGTGATCGGCAGTGCCAAGCCACTCGTACACCACCTGCAGCGGACCTTTGTGCACTTGAATCGCGATGGACTCGGACGCCATAGCTTTGTCTCTCTACGTCTCCTTCGTTCGGTCCCGTCGCTATTTCAGCGTCAGGAGATAACCGACAATTTGATCGAGCTCCTGATCCGTCAGATCGGGCGCGGGCATCAGAGATCCAGGCTTGAACGCGGCCGGATTGCGCACCCATTGCCGCAAGTTCTCGGGAGTGTTGGGCACGGCGCCCGATGCGATTGTGTCACGGCTCATCAGATGCGTGAGATCGGGGCCGACGACGCCGCGTGCGATCGTTCCACGGATCGTGTGGCAGGCGAAGCACGCTTTCGAGATGAAAAGCGCAGCGCCCGCCGCCTGGGCCGGATCCGAGACCGCGTCTTTCTTCTGTTCGTTCGCCCACCGATCGAAGTCCTCGCGGCTCTGCACGTACACGCGCTGAAGCATCTTGGCGTGTTGCGTGCCGCAGTATTGCGAACACTGCCCAAGGAACAGGCCGGTTTCCTGCGGGTCAATCCACGTGCTGTTTGGGTGATTCGGAATCAGGTCCGTCTTGCCGGCCAGGCGCGGCACCCAGAAACTATGATCGGTATCCGCGGAAAGCAGGCCGAGAAACGTCGGCGTCGGATGCTGCGCACTGCTCACTGGGACGTGCAGCTCATTCGCCGCAACAAAGTCGTATTGAGGATAGCGGTATTCCCACCAGTATTGATGGCCCACAACGGTGACTTCGATGGCGCCGGCGGGCCGTTGCGCGTCCTGCACGCGATGAATCACTTGCGCGGTGGTCAAGAACAGAACTACGACGATCAAGACAGGCAGCACGGTCCACGCCAGCTCCATCTGATTGCTGCCGTAAACCTGAGGTGGCTCAGTGCCGTCGTCCTGCCTTTTCTGCCGAAATTTCGTGACGGCGTAGGCCAGGAGGCTGAACACTACGACGAAGATCGCGCCTTCAATCTCCAGCTCGAAAAGCGAAAGGCGGAAGATCGAATGCGCCGGAGTCGAATCCGGCGAGAAGATGTTTGTGGGACTCAGCGGGGGCGTCCCGCCCAGTGCCGCAGCGGGGCAGCACAAAAGTGCCAACACCATCGAGGCGGCCGCACCCAGCTTTCTTTCCAGACGTTCCGTCACCGGCCAGCTCCCGAATCCGGAAGAGCGCAACGGCATCCTACAACAAGCGGTCGCATTGGAACAGTCTCCTCCGCTCAATAGGCCGTGTCGGCAACTCTCGTCCTTGAGCAGCTCGTTTCTATCGAATCACCCCAGGAAAAGATGTGATCCAAATCACAAGTCCGCGTGTTATGAGTCATTCAAGGGCAACCGAAACTCAACGACAATAGAAGAGGGTCAGCTGACGCATGAAAGGCGCGTCCTCATTTCCGGTGGCCTCCCCACAGAAGAGTCTTGCGCAGCGTCTGTGGCCGCGGCGCAGCACGGATTCTCGCCTGCCGCTGCCGCCGGACGCCGCCGTCGCCGCCTTTGCCGTCACCGGCATTTCCGCTCACCTCATCCTGCGATACGTCACTCACTCCTCCGCGATGATCTCGAATACTCCGCTGATCGCGGTCATCGCGTTCGGTGGAATTCCTCTATTGATCGTTCTTGGCCGCAAGTGCCTGGCGAAGGAATTCGGATCGGATCTGCTGGCAGGAATTTCCATCACGGTCGCCGCGATTCAGGGTGAATACCTCGTGGGAACCATCATCGTGCTGATGCTTTCCGGGGGCGCGGCGCTTGAGGAGTTTTCGTCGCGTCGCGCGTCTTCCGTTCTGGACGCGCTGGCGAAAAGAATGCCTCAGAACGCGCACCGAAGAGTGGACGATCGCGCCGTCGATGTGAAGCTGGAAGACATTCGCGTCGGCGACGCGCTCATCGTCTACCCTCACGAGATTTGCCCCACGGACGGCGTCGTCATCGAAGGCCAGGGGCGCATGAACGAGGCGTTCCTGACCGGCGAACCGTACGAAATGTCGAAGGCCCCCGGTTCGGCCGTGATTTCCGGCGCGTTGAACGGCGAAGCCGCTCTGACGATCCGCGTCGAAAAACTCCCTGTGGATTCGCGCTACGCGCGGATCATGCGCGTCATGGAAGAAACACAACAACGAAGGCCCCGGCTGCGGCGACTGGGTGATCAACTGGGTGCGTGGTACACGCCCATCGCCGTCACGCTGGCCGTGCTGGCCTGGATCGCCACCGGGCAATCGAGACGGTTTCTTTCGGTCCTCGTGATTGCGACTCCCTGTCCGTTGCTGCTGGCGATTCCGGTGGCAGTGATCGGCGCCATCTCTCTTTCGGCGCGAAGAGGGATCATTGTCAAGAACCCCGCTATTCTGGAGCAGATTCCTTCTTGCCGGACGTTCATCTTCGACAAGACAGGAACCCTTACGTACGGCCGCGCTTCTCTCACGGGAACGGAGTGCGCTCCGGGGGTCCGCGAAGACGAGGCTCTGCAAACTGCCGCGAGCGCGGAGCTCTTCTCCAAGCACCCACTCGCTCGCGCGATCGTCGAAGCTGCCGAACAAAGGGGACTTTCGTTGAAGCCTGTTTCGGAGATTCACGAACCTCCAGGCGCGGGCCTGCGTGGCGTCGTGGACGGAAGGGCAATCTCAATTGTCGGCAGGCGGCAGCTCTCGGCCAGTGCTGGCCTTCCGCCACCGGTCCACGACGGACTGGAATGCGTGATGCTCGTGGACGGCCGGTTCGCGGCTCTGTTCCGATTCCGCGACGTCCCTCGACGGGGCGCGCGAAGCTTCCTGGAGCACCTTGCGCCGCGCCACGGTGTTACACGGCTTATCCTCGTTTCAGGAGACCGGCCCAGCGAAGTCGCGGCCCTTGCCGCCGAAATGGGAATTCAGGAGGTGCATGCCTCGAAGGAGCCGGGCGAGAAAGTGGAGATCGTGCGGGCTGAGACAGCGAGCGGCCACGTCGCATTTGTCGGCGACGGGATCAACGACGCTCCGGCAATGCAAGCCGCGACCATCGGCATCGCACTCGGCCAAACCAGCGATATCGTCACGGAAGCCGCCGACGCAGTCCTGCTGGACAACTCGCTTTCGAAAGTGGACGAGCTAATCCACATCGGGCGGCGAATGCGGCGCATCGCGCTGGAAAGCTCGGTTGGCGGCATGGGGCTGAGCGTGATCGGAATGGCGCTGGCCGCAATCGGCTTGCTGCGACCCATTGAGGGCGCAATCGCTCAGGAAGTGATCGACCTGTTGGCGGTGCTGAATGCGGTCCGCACGAGCGTCCCGACGAACCACCTGACGGACTTCTAATTCCACGTCCCGGCGTCTTACGTGGATGGTCCGACGGGAACCGGCTCCGCGACGACAGTCACAACGGGTTCAAGGGAGACCTGGGCCGAGATCGAGCGGGCCACCAGGCAGTTGCGTTCCGCTTTTTCCAACAGGCGGATGGCGCGCTCGCGATCGTGTTCGCGGCCGATCTTCAGGTCGGGACGCAGCTTGACGGCCGTAAATCGCCAGCCAGTGGCGTCCTTCTCTAGCACTGCTTCCGCCGCCACTTCGAGAGAAACGAAATTGAGCTTGGAGAGGTCGGCCATTCCCGAGAACGTGCTTACGAAACATGTGACAACAGCGGCGACGAAGAAGTGCTCCGGAGTCCAAACGCCCGGCTCGCCCAGAAATTCCGGCGGCGCGCTGAACTTCAGCGGTTCGTGCACTGCATCGGACGCCACCACTCCGGACCGCAATCTCGTCGACTTGGCGCGAACTTCGTAAACATGCGTGCTATCCATCGCTGAACCTCCAACTACGGTTCCGAACAACGCCAATGATCGGTCGCTTCGGCTACGCCGCAGCCGCTTGAGCCCTTAGCGCCGATTCATTGCGGATCACCACGGTCGACCCCTTCGTGGCAATCAGCATCTTTGCTTTGAAATCCGTCATCGTGCGCGTGACCGTCTCGCGCGAGATTCCGACGATCTGAGAGATCTCTTCATGCGTCAGGCCAAGATGGAACCGCTTGCCCTGGCCGGTCTGCTGCGCGTTGGCGGAGGTTTCGATCAGAAACTGCGCGACCTTCTCGCTGGCAGAGCGTGAAAGACCCAGGTAGCGGATTTCCTGGCACGCCTTGCGGTAGCCATTGCTCAGCTGCCGCATCGCGATGGATGAAACCTCGGGGTATTCGCGGAGCAGCTTCAGGAAATCGTCGCGTCGCACGAAGTTCACCTGGCAGGGCTGGAGGGCCTCGGCGGTCAGTTCGTAGGGTTCACCTGACACCGTAGCTTGCAAGCCCATCACTTCACCCGGCTCGCAGATTCGGACGATCAGGGTTCGCCCATCGACAGAGTTCATCGTTAGCTTCACTCTCCCCTTGCACAGCATGTAGACGCCGCGAGGAGTCTGCCCTTCGACGAATAGCACGGCCTCGGCCGGATAGTTGGTTGTGAATTTGGCTTTGCTGAACGCTTGAAGTGCCGGGGCCGACAGATGGCAAAAGAACCCGTTCTTCCGCATCGGGCAGGTTTCGCAATTCTCAACCAGATCCATTCCGTAGGGTGCTGTCATTTCAGTGCTCCTCGCTCGTTTCTTGTCTGCCAGCTGGCTCGACCGCCCTTGCTATGTGAGCCCCGGCACAATCAGGATGTTCACGGATCACAAATGCAACCAAGAAGCCACCTTGTCCGGAACCGGGAGATTTTCCTCAAATAACTGATAAAAAGGAGGATAGAGAGAAGTAAGTGCCTGCTGGCAAAACCCAAATCGGGAGAGGAGGCGACGACATTTCGTCCCTCGACGAAATCGCGTCTCGAAGCTTCGTCAGTGACTACGACATAGGAGCGTCAGGCCCGAATCGGCCGCTCGCTCACCGAATGATTTCCACGGAGCAGTGGGCGTGCATCGCCACCGACTCCGAAACACTGCCCATCAAAACGCGGTCGAGCCCGTGCCATCCGTGCGAGCCCAGCACGATCAGGTCCGCATTCCAATCTTTCGCCTCGCCAAGAATCAGCTCCCTGGGATCACCAAGCGGGATCTCGGCGATTTGCACGTTTTGCAAGCCCATCTCGCTCAGAAGGGACTGCGCTGCGGCAACGGCCTCCTTGGCTTTCACATGGCCCTCTCTTTCCAATCTTTCCGCTTCGCGCGCCAGCAACTCCGCATTCAGGTAGGGGGCAGCCATGTCTGGAATCGGCACGAATTGCTTGACGACGCTGATGAGCCGAATCGAAGAGTTCGCGGGCCACGGCCTGCTGCCGACGGACTTGACCGCGGCGTTCGCGCAATCCGAGCCGTCCGTGGCGAGCAATACCCGCATTCCCGCCTTACCCACCGAAGAAGCCGGCGCCGGCCGCACGATTTCAACCGAGCACGGCGCTCCGCGGACGACGCCCTGAGCCACGCTGCCGAGCACGAATCGCCGCAGCCCGCCCGCACCGTGTGATCCTACTATGATGAGATTCGCTCCCCATTTCTTTGCGTACTCCGTGATGCTCGTCCGCGGATAACCCGCAAGAACGACCTCGGCTTTGGCGTTCAGCCCTGATTGCGCCAGCTCCTGTACCACCGACTTCAAGAGCGATTCGGCTGCATCGCGTGCCACATCCAGGATTTCACCCGACATGGGAAACGGAGACAGATCCACTACGTGCACAATCCGCGCCTCGGTTCCCAGGGGCCACGGACGCGTTTTCACAGCGTCGATTACCGTCCGGGAAGTGGGTGAAAGGTCAGTGGCAATCAGCAGCTTCATGTTCGTAGCCTCCCGCCGCGCTCACACATTTTCATGACTGGCGGCTGGTCCCAAGCGCCGCTACCTTATACCTCGGTCAGTTCCTCGCGTGCCACACGCTCTCTCTTCTCCGGGATCTCGGTCAGCGTCGCTTCCGTCAAGAGCAGGACACTCGCGACGGAAACGGCGTTCTCAAGCGCGACACGAACGACTTTCGCAGGATCGATGATGCCGGATTTCACGAGATCGACATACTCGCAGCGCGCCGCGTCGAAGCCGAAGTCTCCTTTGCCGGACCGCATCCGGTCCACGACGACTCCGGCATCCACCGAAGAGTTTTCTGCGATCTGACGCGTCGGCGCTTCCAAAGCGCGCTTCAGGATCGAAAGCCCCGTGCGCTCATCCCCCGTGCAAGTCGTCTCTTCTTGAGCCACTGCGTCGATCAGTCGCAGGAAAGCAAGACCGCCGCCC
>Ga0335083_10003155_pt1 | contig 21488 bp, 18 predicted proteins | sample Lox_Sample_42_FD_206716 | JGI IMG/M metagenome (GOLD analysis project Ga0335083, IMG submission 206716) | Soil microbial communities from Loxahatchee National Wildlife Refuge, Florida, United States - Lox_Sample_4.2 | ecosystem: Environmental > Terrestrial > Soil > Wetlands | place: USA...
CGCCAAGGAGAACCACCTTCGCGGAAGCGAGCTTCAGCTGGCCGGCCTCGCCCACCTGGGGCAGCTGCAGCTGGCGCGCATAGCGTTCGGCGGCATCGCTGTCGAACGAGCCCAGCGCCACGGGCAGCCCCTCCGCCTTCCACCGCTGGAAGCCGCCAGCCACCGACGAAACGGAGCGGTAACCCATCCGTTGCAACGCTTCAGCGGCCAGCAGGGAACGCTGCCCGCTACCGCACAACGCGATGATCGGGCGTTGCCGGTCGGCCTCAAGCTGTTCGATGCGAAGTTCCAGGAAGCCCCGCGAAAGTCCGATGGCGCCTGCGGGCGTGCCGCTGGCACGCTCACCGTCATCGCGCACGTCGATCAGCAGGCCACCTTGGGCCTGACGAGCCAGGGCATCGGCGGGAGAAATCTCTGAAACGCTGGCGCGGAGCGACTCCAGCCAGCTGTCGCGATTGAGGCTTGTCATTGAACTAGCTTACGGCGGACCGGGGCGGCGCTCCAAATCGGTGATATGCCCCCTGTAGGAGCGCACCCTAGGCGCGATCAGCCTTCGGCAGAGCCAGGCATCCTGCCGCCCATCCTGCCTGGCGAAGACCGATTCAATAGTCACCTTCGGCCCCGCGGTCGCGCACTGGGTGTGCTCCCACAGGGAACGACGGCGTCGATCAGCGGTCGCGCTTCTTCATCTCGCGGATCATGCGTTGGCGCTTGCGCTTCTGGCTGTCGGTCAGCACGTTCTTCTTGCCGGCGAACGGGTTTTCACCGTCGCGGAACGCAATGCGTACCGGTGTGCCTTCGAGCTTGTAGCGCTTGCGGAAGAAGTTTTCCAGATAGCGCCGGTAGGCAGGAGCGATGTGCTTGGTGCGGCTACCGTGGATGACGATAGTCGGCGGATTGGTGCCGCCGGGATGTGCAAAGCGCAATTTGGGTGCATGACCACGAACGAGCGGTGGCTGGTAGCCCTCGTAGGCCATCTCGAGCGTCTTGGTGAGCTCTGAGGAGCTCAGCTCCTTGGTCCCTGCGTGATGCGCGCGCACCACCGCCTTCATCAATTCGCGCAGACCAGAGCCGTGCAAGGCAGAGATGAATACTGTCTTGGCCCAATCGACGAATTGCAGCCTGCGCTCAAGCGCCCGCTCACATTGCTCGCGCTGATAGCCGTCCATGCCGTCCCACTTGTTGACGGCAATCACCAGCGCCCGGCCCTCGTCCACGGCATGACCGATGAGCGTGAGATCCTGGTCGGCGAGGTTTTCGCGCGCGTCGACCATCACCACCACGACCTGCGCGGCGGCCATCGACTGCAGCGTCTTGATGACGCTGAACTTCTCCACCGCCTCTTCCACTCGGGCCTTGCGGCGCACGCCGGCCGTGTCGATCAGGGTGTACTTGCGACCGTCGCGCTCCAGCGACACCTTGATGGGGTCGCGGGTGGTGCCGGCCACGCTGGAAACGATCAGGCGATCTTCGCCAAGCAGGCGATTGATCAGAGTGGACTTGCCGGCATTCGGACGACCAACGATGGCCACGCGGATGCTGTCCGGATCTGCCGGCTCGATTTCCTCGTGCTCGTCTTCCGGCAACACGGTGAGCGCCGATGCAACCAGGTCCTCGGTGCCGCGATTGTGCGAAGCAGCCAGCGGCAACGTATTGGCGATGCCGAATACGGCGAACTCCGCCATCGCGTTCTGCAGGTCCAGACCATCGGTCTTGTTGACCGCGGCGATGATCGGCTTGCCGCTGCGTCGCAGCTCATCGAGGATCGTGCGGTCCTGCGGCAGCAGACCGTCGCGGGCGTCCACCACGAACACCAGCACGCTGGCTTCGTCGATGGCCAAACGCACCTGCTGGGCAGTCAGGCCTTCGAGGCCTTCCTCTTCGCCGGACAGACCGCCGGTATCCACCACCACGAACGGACGTGCACCGGTGCGGCACACGCCATAGTGACGATCTCGCGTGACGCCCGGCATGTCAGCCACCAGGGCATCGCGGCTGCGCGTCAGTGCATTGAAGAGGGTCGATTTACCGACATTGGGACGACCGACCAGGGCAACGACGGGCAGCATGATGAGAGCCTGTTTAATATCTTCTGATGACCCGCGTTGCGCATCCGCGCTCGCCAGGGAGTGGAGCGTGGCGCCGCGCCTGACTGGCTGTCAGGCCAAGTCGCGCGCCGCTTCTTAGTGGGCGCAGATGCGCAACCCTTAGGGCCGGGTCTGTTTGCCCACCATCCTGCATCATCACTCGGTCATGTATCGACATACATTCCCTCGTTCTTCCTTGGCTGGCGGGCAAACAGCTCCCGGCGCGGGCCATCTGAAGATGTCAAACAGGCTCTGGGACAACCTTGGGACGCGGTCAGCGCGCGCCGAGACGGTAAGCGCCAATACGGCCCTTCACGTCTTCGACGTACACAGTGTCGCCCACCACCAGCGGCTGGGCACGAATGGCCTTCTTGGACAGGCGCTCGCGACCGGCCACTGCGCCGTCGCCGGTCTGCAGCCAGTGCACATAGCCTTCCAGGTCGCCCACGACGACATAGTCGCCCTGCACGGCCGGGCCGGTGAGCCAGCGATACTTCAGCTGGTCGTTCTTCCACATGTCGGCGCCGCCGTTCTTGTCGAACGCCCACACCTGCGAGTCCTCGTTCACGCCGTAAAGGGCGTTGTTGCTGACGTCGATCGAGGTGAAGGTGGAGAACGGACGCGACCACAGGGGGCGGCCACTGGGACCATCCACCGCAGCGAGATTGCCGTGGTAAGCCGCGCCGTAGAGCGTCGTGCCCTGCAGCAGGATGCCACCATCGGCATCGGCGAGACGATCGATTTCGGTACGGCCCTCACCGCTGGCGAGCGTCTGTTCCCACAGCTTTTCGCCGTTGTCCAGGCGCAGGGCCACGAGCTTGCCGGCATCGCTGCCGTAGAACACCACGCCGTTGGCGACCATCAGCGGGCCATTGCCGCGCAGGCTGAGCAGCGGCACGGTGTCCTGGTCATAAACCCAGCGACGCTCGCCGGTGGCGCTGTCAAAGCCGTAAAGGCGGCCATCCTGCGTGCGGGCGATCACCAGGTTGCCGGAGATGACCGGCGCGGAGATCACTTCCGAATTCACCACCGACTCCCAACGCGGACTGCCGTCCTTCGCGTTGATGCCATAGATGTGGCCATCCAGCGTACCCACCACGACCAGGTCGCCGGAAACGCCCGGACCACCGGCATAGAGTGCATCGGCGCGCTTCTTGTCACCCCAGCCGAACCAGCCCTGGGTACGCGAACTCTTGGTCCACAGCGTCTTGCCACTGGTGGCATCGAACGCGGCGACCTTGCCGTCGGTGCTGCAGGCGTAAAGCACGCCGTCAGCGAATGCCGGACGCAGGCGCACGCCGCTGTCGCCAGCGCCATCACCCACGCTGCTGGTCCACAGCTTGGTGACCTGCACCGTCGACTTGAAATCCTTGGCCAGCGGCGTCGGCGGCTGGACGTTTTCCTTCTTGAACGAATGGCAGCCGGCGAGGACCACCAGCGAGGTCAGCGCCATCAGGCACACGCGCTTCATCGCACCGTGCTTCTTCACTTCAGGTTTCATGCACCCTGCTTCCCGGCCACGGCCAGATCATCGATTTTCATCTGCACGCTCTGAGGCGCGTTCTCGCCCAGCGCCGCCTTGGCGGCTTCATATGCCTTGCGGGCATCGTCCGGACGCCCAAGCTTGACCAGCACATCGCCGCGTAGTTCCTGCGCGACGCCTTCGTAGCTCTTGGGCGCCATGCGATCGAGCGCGGCAAGCGCCTCGGCGCCCTTGCCCTGGGCCAGCAGCACGCGTGCCGAGCGCAGCTGCATGAGCGCCTTCAGGTTGGCATCGCTGGCATGGCTCTCGGCCCAGCCCAGCGATTCCAGCGCCTTGTCGAGTTGCTTGGCCTGCACCTGGCGCTGGGCACGGTCACCCATCGCGAACAGGGCGTAAGCCGTATCCGGATAATCCTTGACCAACCGCTCGGTCAGGGTGTCGGCGCCCTCGTTCTTGCCGGCGGCCGCGGCCACCGAAAGCTGCTGGTAAAGGTTGGCCGCTTCAGCCTGGTGATCGGCTTTGTGCTTATTCCACTGCTGCCAGCCAAAGATGCCGACGAGGCCGATGGCAATACCCACGACGATGGACAGGCCGTTCTGGCGCAACCACTGCTGTACGCGTTCGCTCTGTTCGTATTCGTCGTACGCTTCAAATGCCATGCAATCACCCTTGGGAACCGCACGCCGAAAGCACTTGCGAGGTGCGTGTCGTGCGGGAAAATGAAATCAGCCCACGGCCCGCACGCTGCCGTGCGGACAATGGGCAAGCATAACCGATTGCGCCGGACCGCACAGGTCCGGCGTGGCCGTTAGGCGCCAGCTGGCTGAGCCTTGCCGTCGCGCACTTCGATGCGGAAATGGGCGACGTTCGAACGGCGATAGCTGTCCAGCGCCATGGGCTGGCCATCCAGCATGACCTGGGCGCCATTGGCGTTGCCGATGCGCACTTCCAGCGGCTGGTCGCTGTGGTAGGTCTTGGAACTGCCGGCAGGCAGCAGGCCATATTCGAGGCGCGAGCCATCCTTGGTGGTTACTTCCACCCAGCTCGCGCTCTGCAGGCTCAACACCAGGCTGTGCGCACCGCTGCCGGCGCTATCGACGGCAGCTGCAGGGGGAGTGGCGTGCGACGCGTCGTTACCGAGGTTGGGAAACGGCGCCATGGAGGCCATCAGCGGCTGCTGGTCCTGGACGGGCGTGGCAGCCGGAGCAGCGGCCGGCTGGCTCGCGGGAGCACTGGCCAGGGCATTGCCCGGTTCCGCGTTGCCCGCTGCGGGAATCGTCTGCGTCGAGGACGTCGGAGCGGGTGCATCCACCTGCGCGACGGGCGCCGCATCCAACGGGGACAAATGGCTGACATCGCGGTCAAGCGTGCCGCGCACGCCCAGCCAGATGGTCGGCACGACGATGGCCGCGGTCAGCACCACGTAGGTGGCGGCGCGAGCGTAGTTCTCCAGCAGGTAGCGCGAATGCGAGATGCCGCCGGTCGCGACCAAGGTGGGCTGACTGGGCTTGATGCGTTCCAGCTCGGCCTTCACCCCGGACTCGTCTACACCCAGGTAGCGAGCGTACTTGACGAGGTAACCACCGAGGTAAACCTGGTAGTCGATGCCGCCGTACTCGTTGCTTTCGATCTGGCGCAGCACGCGCACCGGCAGGCGCAATGCATGCCCGCACGTTTCGACGTCCAGGCCGCGGGCCTCACGTGCCGCACGAAGACGACTGCCCAATCGACCAGGCGTCATGTCCAACGAGGAATGTTCCGTATCCATGTGGGTGTCGGGTACGTTGGTGAAATGGATTTCTCGGTTGCCGCTATCGGCCTTGTTTGACTGCTCAGAGGTCATTGGCTTGCGGTTGCGTCGAGGGCGCGTGCCGATTCCGAATCCGGGAATTGGCTCTGCAGTCGCCTGCTGTAGTTGAGAGCAGCATCCTTGTTGCCCAACCTGGCTTCAATATCGTGACCAAGCTTGAGCGCCGCCGCACTCGGCTGCCCCAGCGCATCGAATCGCTGGATGAAGGCACGGGCGCGGAACGCATCGTTCTGAAGATAAAGCACGTTGGCGAGCTGATACAACGCCTCGCCGTTCTGAGGGTCGATTTCGACGGCCTTGCGGAAATCCACCTCTGCACCGGCGAAATCCCGCGAACGCGAGAGGCAGGTGCCGGCATTGGTCCAGGCAATCGACGGCGTCTGGTAGAACGGGTCGGCCACGGCCTTCTGGAAATACGGCATGGCCTCGGTGGTCTTGCCTTCCCTGTTGCAAAGGAACCAGCCGAGGTTGTTGTTGGTGTCACCCTTGGTGGGAGCAAGCGACTGCGCCTTGCGGTAGTGCATCTCCGCGTTAGGCATGTCGTTGATGCGCTCGTACACCACGGCGAGAACGGTATGTGCCGGCACGTAGTTCGGATCGAACTCAAGCGCCTTGTTGAGCTTGACCATCGCATCCTGCAGGTCGCCGTTCTCCATGTATTGCTGGCCGAGCTGCGTGTGGATGCGCGCACCTTCCTGGCGCTGTTCCGCCTTGCTGGTGCGCGGGATCTTGGTTGCGCCGGCGCCACCCTCGGTGGTCGTGGTGGTGACGCAGCCCGCCAAGGCGGCGGCCAGGCCGGCGCTCAACAGGATTCGATCAAGCCGCATGACTCGCCCCTTCGTCCAGACGCTTTCGAAATTCGGCCTGGCGACGGGTGCGATCCAATACCTGCCCTTTGAGCTGACCACATGCCGCATCGATGTCGTCACCGCGGGTGCGGCGCAGCATGGTCAGCACGTTGGCATTGAGCAACTGGGTCTGGAAGGCGCGAATGGTTTCGGCGTCAGAGCGCTCGAAACGCGTGCCAGGAAAAGGATTGAACGGAATCAGATTGACCTTGCACGTGGGCATGCGACGCATCAGCTTGATCAACTGGCGGGCGTGCTCGGGCTGGTCGTTGACACCCTTCATCAGGGTGTACTCGAAGGTGATCGATGTGCGCGGCTTGCGATCGAGCCAGCGCTGGCATGAGGCCATCAGCTCGGCGATCGGATAGCGCTTGTTGAGCGGCACCAGCTCGGTGCGCAGCTCGTCGTTGGCAGCGTGCAACGACACGGCCAGCGACACGTCAATGGTCTCCGACAACTTGTCGATCATCGGCACGAGGCCGGCGGTCGACAGGGTGACTCGCTTGGATGCCAGGCCGAAGCCCAGGTCGTCGCGCATCAGGCTCATGGCCTTGGTCACGTTATCGAAGTTCAGCAGCGGCTCGCCCATGCCCATCATCACCACGTTGGTGATGCGACGGTTCTGGTGCGTGACGTTGCCAAGGTATTTGGCCGCCACCCACATCTGGCCGATGACTTCGGCCGTGGACAGATTGCGGTTGAAGCCCTGCGTCGCGGTGGAGCAGAACTGGCAGTTGAGGCCGCAACCGACCTGCGAGGACACGCACAGCGTGCCGCGGGTCGGCTCCGGGATGTACACCGCCTCGATGGCGTTGCCGCCATCCATGCCGAGCAGCCACTTGTGCGTGCCGTCGGCGGCACCCTTGTCGAACAGGGTCTTCGGCGGACCGACATAGCACGACGCTTCGAGCTTGGCTCGAAGCGCCTTGCCGACATCGGTCATGTTTTCGAAATTGTCTTCCAGGCGGTGGTAGATCCACTTCATCACCTGCTCGGCGCGATAAGGCTTCTCGCCGAGCTGCGCAAAGAAATCACGCAGCCCCTGTCGATCGAAATCGAGCAGGTTGACCTTGTCGGTGGTGGTGGATATGGCCTGGTCAGACATTTTTCTTACCGTGAATGCACTTCGGTCGTCGCGAAGAAGTACGCGATCTCGACAGCAGCCGTTTCGGCGGCATCGGAACCATGCACTGCATTGGCGTCGATGGAATCGGCGAAGTCGGCGCGGATGGTGCCCGGCGCAGCGTCCTTCGGATTGGTGGCGCCCATCAGGTCGCGGTGCTTGAGAACGGCGTTCTCGCCTTCCAGCGCCTGGATCATCACCGGGCCGGAGATCATGAACTCGACCAGCGCCTTGAAGAACGGACGCTCCTTGTGCACGGCATAGAAGCCTTCGGCTTCCTGGCGCGACAGGTGCTTCATCTTGGCGGCAACGATCTTGAGGCCGGCCTTTTCGAAGCGAGCGTAGATTTCGCCGATCACGTTCTTGGCAACGGCGTCGGGCTTGATGATGGAAAGGGTGCGCTCCAGCGCCATGAGGTCTGCTCCGGGAAAACTGGTATCTGAGTGGGCGGGCCGGTCGTTACCGGCGAACTTACGCCAAATCCGGCCTAGATATGCGGATTTAGCTCACGAAAGTTTGACAGATTCTACCTGATACGCAAGCTGCGTGCCGGGTTTCCGGCGCCCCTTGAAACGACCGTTTGACGGGTCTGAATCGTCCCGCGTATGCTCAAACGATCGTTTGATTCCTGCCCGGGGTAGCGGACCATGCCAGTCTCCAGTGCTTCCATGCCGACCAAGGAGCGGATTCTCGGCGCCGCGGAGGAACTGTTCGCGCGCCACGGCTTCGAGGGCGCCTCGCTGCGCCAGCTGACGGCTGCCGCCGGGGTGAATCTCGCTGCCGTGAATTACCACTTCGGCTCCAAGGACCGCCTTATCGAAGAGGTGTTCCGTCGCCGCCTGGATCAGCTCAACGGCCGCCGCCTGGCCGCCCTGCAGAAAATCTCCGGGGACCCCGGCACCACCATCGAGGACGTGCTGGGCGCCTTCATCGCCCCTGCACTGGAGCTTTCCCACGATGGCAATGGCTCCCTGTTCATGCGCGTGCTGGCCCGTGCTTTCGCCGAGCACGACGACACCCTGCGCAAGTTCCTCTCGGACAACTACGGCCATGTCATGCGCCAGTTCACCGCCGAATTCGCCCGCCTGCTGCCCCATCTGAGCAAGGAGGAGCTGTACTGGCGTGTGGATCTGGTCACCGGCGCGCTGACCCATGCGATGTCCGGCTTCGGCATGATCCAGCGAAAGAGCGATGTTACGGAACACACGCATCGCGAGCAGACCGCCCAGCACTTGATTCGCTTCGCCGCCGCCGGTCTCAAATCCCCTTAAGACCCCGGCGCCCGGATACCCCCGGCCAGCAATGGCCACCTGTTTCACCTTCCTGTGTCTCGCACTACGGAGAAACCAATGACCGCTCCATCCACACCCAAGGCAGCGCTGCGCATCCGCAAGGCTGCGGTACTCGGCGCTGGCGTCATGGGCGCGCAGATCGCCGCGCACCTGACCAACGCCGGCGTCGAAACCGTGCTGTTCGACCTGGCCGCCAAGGAAGGTCCCAAGAGTGGCATCGCCCTGAAGGCCATCGCCAACCTGCAGAAGCTCTCGCCTGCCCCGCTGGCCGACAAGACCATCGCCGGCGCGATCATCCCCGCCAACTACGACGAGGATCTGGAGCACCTGAAGGACGTGGACCTGGTGATCGAGGCGATTGCCGAACGGATGGACTGGAAGCTGGATCTGTACAAGAAGATCGCGTCGCACCTGTCGCCGACCGCCGTGATTGCTTCCAACACCTCGGGCCTGTCGATCAACGGCCTCGCCGAAGCGCTGCCGGAAGAAATGCGCCATCGCTTCAGCGGCGTGCATTTCTTCAACCCGCCGCGCTACATGCACCTGGTCGAAGTGATCCCGACCAGGCTCACCGACGCAAATGTGGTGGAAGGCCTTGAAGCATTACTTACCACCGCGCTTGGCAAGGGCGTGGTGATCGCCAAGGACACGCCGAACTTCATCGGCAACCGCATCGGCGTGTTCTCGATGCTGGCCACCATGCATCACACGCAGCAGTTCGGCCTGGGCTTCGACGTGGTCGACGCGCTGACCGGCCCCGCCGTAGGTCGTCCCAAGAGCGCCACCTATCGCACGGCGGACGTGGTCGGCCTGGACACCATGGCGCACGTGATCAAGACCATGGCCGATACCCTGGCCGACGATCCGTGGCATGAATACTTCAAGGCGCCGGTTTGGCTGTCGGCCCTGATCGAGAAGGGCGCGCTGGGCCAGAAGACCGGCGCAGGCTTCTACCGCAAGGCCGGCAAGGACATCGTCGTGATCGACGTGGCCAAGCAGGACTACCGTCCGTCCGAGCAGAAGGCTTCGGATGAGGTGTCCGCCATCCTCGCCATCAAGGATCCGGCCGAGAAGTTCAGCAAGCTGCGCGCTTCCAGCGATCCGCAGGCGCAGTTCCTGTGGGCGACCTTTCGCGACCTGTTCCACTACACGGCTTATCACCTGGCCGACATCGCCGACACCGCGCGCGATGTCGACTTTGCGATTCGCTGGGGCTACGGCTGGAAGCTCGGTCCGTTCGAGACCTGGCAGGCGGCCGGCTGGCAGCAGGTGGCCGGCTGGATCGCCGAGGACATCGCCGCCGGCAAGGCCATGAGCAAGGCGCCGCTGCCGGCGTGGGTTACCGACGGCCGCAACGGCGTGCATGGCAAGAACGGTTCGTACTCGGCCAGCGCCAACACCGACAAGCCGCGTTCGCAGCACCCGGTCTATCAGCGCCAGCTGTTCCCCGATCCGATCCTGGGCGAGAAATTCGACCAGGGCACCACGGTGTGGGAGAACGACGGCGTGCGCCTGTGGACGCTGGGCGATGACGGCGTGGGCATCATCTCGTTCAAGACCAAGATGAACACGGTCAACGACTACGTGCTGGACGGCGTGCAGCAGGCGATCGACGTCGCCGAGCAGCAGCTCAAGGCCGTGGTGATCTGGCAGACCGGCGAGCCGTTCTCGGCCGGCGCCGATCTCAAGGGCGCGCTGGGCCTGCTGCAGGCCGGCAAGTTCGACGACTTCGAAAAGATGGTCGCCAACTTCCAGGCCACCAGCATGCGCATCAAGCACTCGCTGGTGCCGGTGGTGTCGGCGGTGCGTGGTCTCGCTCTGGGCGGCGGCTGCGAATTCCAGATGCATTCGGCCCGCACCGTGGCGGCGCTGGAAAGCTATATCGGCCTGGTCGAAGCCGGCGTGGGCCTGCTGCCCGCCGGTGGTGGCCTGAAGGAACTGGCCGTGCGTGCCGCCAAGGCCAATCCGGAAGATCCGTTCGAGGCACTGAAGAAGGTGTTCGAGACGATCGCGATGGCCAAGGTCTCCGGCAGCGCGATGGAAGCCAAGCAACTGGGCCTGCTGCGCGACAGCGACGTGGTCGTGTTCAACGCCTACGAGTTGCTGTACGTCGCCAAGAAGGTCGCCCTGTCGCTGGCCGAAAGCGGCTGGCGTCCGCCGATGATGGCCCGCAACATCCCGGTCGCCGGCGACGTGGGCACCGCCACGTTCCAGGCTTCGCTAGCCAACCTCGCCGAGGGTTACTTCGCCTCGCCGCATGACGTGGCCATCGCCACGCGCATCGCCGACACGCTGTGCGGCGGCAAGATCGAGCGCGGTTCGCAGGTCGACGAGGAGTGGCTGCTCCAGCTGGAGCGCAAGCACTTCGTGGAGCTGGCCAAGACCGAAAAGACCCAGGCCCGCATTGCCCACACCATGACCACCGGCAAGCCGCTGCGGAACTGATCCGCCCTGCTCCCTCCCCTTCAAGGGGAGGGTTGGGGCGGGGATGGTTGTCCCCGCATCGTTAATACATTCGCCCATATCCGCGCACAGCGCGAAGGGCAACGGAGAACGATATGACCAAGCAAGTGCAAGACGCCTACATCGTCGCCGCCACCCGTACGCCGGTTGGCAAGGCGCCGCGCGGCGTGTTCCGCAACACCCGTCCCGACGACATGCTCGCCCACGTGATCCGCGCCGTGATGGCGCAGGCGCCGGGCATCGACCCGCATCGCATCGAAGATGTCATCATCGGCTGCGCCATGCCCGAAGCCGAGCAGGGCATGAACGTGGCCCGCATCGGCGCGCTGCTGGCCGGCCTGCCGTACACGGTGCCGGGCGTCACCATCAACCGCTTCTGCTCCTCCGGCGTGCAGGCCATCGCCATGGCCGCCGACCGCATCCAGCTCGGCGTGGCCGACCTGATGATCGCCGGCGGCACCGAGAGCATGAGCATGGTGCCGATGATGGGCCACAAGGTGGCGATGAACCCCGCCATCTTCGCCAACAAGGAAGACATCGCCATCGCCTACGGCATGGGCATCACCGCCGAGAAAGTGGCCGAGCAGTGGAAGGTCACGCGCGAGCAGCAAGACGCGTTCGCTGTGGAAAGCCATCGCCGCGCGCTGGCCGCTATCGCCGCCGGCGAGTTCAAGGACGAGATCACTCCGTTCCAGCTCGATGACCATTACCCCGATCTCGCCACGCGTGGCATCAAGACCGACAGCCGCCTGATCGACACCGACGAAGGCCCGCGCGCCGGCACCACGCTGGAAGTCCTCAGCAAGCTGCGCACGGTGTTCCGCAACGACAAGTTCGGCGGCTCGGTGACGGCCGGCAACTCCTCGCAGATGTCTGACGGCGCCGGCGCGCTGCTGCTGGCCAGCGAGAAGGCCATCAAGGAGTTCAACCTCACCCCGATCGGCCGCTTCGTCGGCTACTCGGTGGCGGGCGTGAAGCCGGAAGTGATGGGCATCGGCCCGAAGGAAGCGATCCCGAAGGCGCTCAAGCAGGTCGGCCTCACCAAGGACCAGCTGGACTGGATCGAACTCAATGAAGCCTTCGCCGCGCAAGCGCTGGCGGTCATCGGCGACCTCGGCCTCGACCCGGCCAAGGTGAACCCGCTGGGCGGCGCCATCGCGCTCGGCCACCCGCTGGGCGCCACCGGCGCCATCCGCGCCGCCACCCTGCTGCACGGCATGCGCCGGCGCAAGCAGAAGTACGGCATGGTGACCATGTGTATCGGCACTGGCATGGGCGCGGCGGGCGTATTCGAAGCGCTCTGATCGCCCTGCTCCGCAAGACGAACGGCGCCGCAGCGATACGGCGCCGTTTTTTTGTTGCAGAGGCAACCCCAAGCCCGGGGCTGCGTGCAGAACATCGCATCATCCATGCGATCCGTCTCAGCGACGCATTCGGGCCGGGCCGGAGCCGCGTGCCGTGGCGCGTTACAATCCATGGTCACGTCTCGTCCGGATCCACCCCGCATGCGCAACCCCCTGCAGGAACAGCTACTCAAAGCCGGTCTCGCCAAGAAGGGCAAGGTCGACCAGATCGCCCGCGAGCAGGTCAAGCAGCGCCAGGGCAAAGCTCCTTCAGCCCAGCCTGTCGAAAAGATCGATGCGCAACGCCTGCAGGCCGAACGGGCGGAGCGCGATCGCGCGCTGGCTGCCGAACGCAACGCACAGGCACGCGCCCGCGAGTTGGCGGCGCAAATTCGCCAGATCGTCGACGCCAACAAGATCAAGCGCGAAGGCGAGATCAGTTATCGCTTTACCGACGGCGACAAGATCCACAGCATGCTGGTCAACGAATCACTGCGCACGCAGTTGGCCAAGGGTTCGCTGGTGATCGTCCGCTCCGGGGACGGTTACGAGCTGCTCCCGCGCGTGGCCGCGGAGAAAGTCCGCGAGCGCGAGGCCTCCGCCATCGTGCTGGATCATGGTCAGCCGGCCGACAGCGCTCCTTCGAGCGAGGACGACGAGTACTACAGCCAGTTCAAGGTGCCGGACGACCTTACCTGGTAATACGCCGCGCATTATTTGGCGCGAAGCCCGGTCTGGACATGGGCAACGCCTGGGCTCTGCGCACGCCATTTGTTTCCTGCCGCTTTTGGCGCGATCGGATTACCGGCCGTCCTCGGCCATCTCCTAAGGTCTGCCTACCCCAAAGACCCGCAGGAGATTTCCCATGTCACAGGTATGGCTCATCACGGGCAGTTCGCGCGGCTTCGGCAAGGCATTGGCGGAGGCCGTGCTGGCCGCCGGCCACCGGCTGGTCGCCACGGCGCGCCAGCCCGTCCAGCTCGAAGCGCTCGCTCAACGTTACGGTGACCAGGTTCGAACCGTTGCCCTGGACGTCACTGACGCCGTCGCCGCGCAGAACGCCGTGCAGGCCGCCGTCGACGCATTTGGACGTCTGGACGTAGTGGTCAACAATGCCGGCTACGGCAACCTTGCCACCGTCGAAGAAGGTAGCGACGACGACTTTCGCGCGCAGATGGAAACCAATTTCTTCGGCACGGTGAACGTCACTCGTGCGGCCCTGCCCGTGCTGCGCCGCCAACGCTCGGGGCACATCGTCCAGTTCTCTTCCATCGGTGGACGCATTGGCGTGCCGGGCATGGCGGCTTACCAGTCGGCCAAGTGGGCGGTGGAAGGCTTCTCCGAAGTGCTGGCCAAGGAAGTTTCTGCCTTCGGTATCAAGGTGACCCTGGTCGAGCCCGGCGGCTTCCGCACCGACTGGGGTGGTCCGTCGATGACGGTTTACGCCCCATCAACGGATTCGGAATACGCCGCCGTGCTCGCCCCGATGATGGCCATGCGCAAGCAGCATGCAGGCAATGAGACCGGCGATCCCGACAAGGCGGCCCAGGCCATCCTGTCGATCGCGGGCATACCCCAGCCGCCGCTGCGCCTGCTGCTCGGTTCGGATGCGGTCTATCTGGCAGGACAGCAGGCCGCCAAGATGGCTACGGAAGACGCCCAATGGCGCGCGCTCAGCCTCTCGACCGATTTTGATCTCTCACCACAGGCCGCCGAAGAACGTGATCGCATGTTGCGCGCGGTAATCTGAGTGACGCTGCCCAGGCGCGCGAGGAACACACGATCGTGAGAGTCGACCAGATACCGCTCAGTCGTGGCGCCTTCGCGCGCATGACCGCGTCAGGTCTCGACGTGCCCGCCGTGCTGACACGCGCGGGCCTGTCGCTGGAGCTGATGGCGCAGCCGCGTCCCGTCGTCAGCACCGCACAGTTCTTCGCTTTCTGGCATGCCGTGGAAACGGTCTGCCACGATCCCTCGCTGGGCCTGCGGCTCGGCGATGGCACGCGCACCGAGATCTACGACATGGTGACCGCGGCCGCGTTGCATGCGGGCACGCTCGGAAAGGCGCTGGACAAACTGGCACGCTACAAGCGCCTTACCTGCCCCGAGGATGTGGTGGTGGAACTCGGTCGTGATGAAGCGGCCGTGTCCATGTGCTGGATGCTCGCCGAGGGACACACGCCGCGCCTCCTGGTGGACGCCATGTTCGCCTCCAACTTCGCGCTGGCCGAGCGCGGCACGGGACGCGCCCTGCATCTGCGGCGCATCGAGCTGACCCGTCGCCCCGCGGAAGGCGCGCTGCTGCACGCCCACTTCCGCTGCGAGCTGCGCTTCAACGCACCGCAGGACCGCATCATCTACCAGCGCGCGGACCTGGAGCTGCCATTTGTCACGCAGGACGAAGGCCATCTCGCGAGTCTGCTTCCCCTGCTGGAAGGTTCGCTGCGCGAGCAGACCGCTGCCACGCCGCTGCGCGATCGGGTGTGGAACGTGCTGTCGCGCGGCATGCGTGGCGGACATCTGCGCATGTCCCAGGTAGCCGACCTCATGCACCTGAGCCCGCGCACCCTGCAGCGCCGCCTTGGCGAGGCTGGAACCACCTATCAACAGGTGCTGGACCAGGTGCGCCACCATCTTGCCCGCCACCTGCTCGATGCCACCGATCTGGACGTAGGTGAAATCGCCTTCCTGCTCGGCTTCGAAGAACTCAACTCGTTCAACCGCGCCTTCCGCCGATGGGAAGGCGCCACGCCTGCACGCTGGCGCACCGTCACCGTGAACTGAGCACACGACGCCCTGTTGTCGCCGCCCCTATCGCGCACATCGCGCAAAAAAGTTCAGGTGCTGGCCGGGGCAGATATGTGCCATGCGTGTTACATGCGTCGAGGTTTAGCGCTACCGGCCTGCGCCATGAACCTGTGGCCATCTTGAAACGCACTCGTGGATCACGCCGAAAGCCATAGCCAAAAGCCATGTGTGATGCCGCGCGAGGCTGTGGTACTCGTAGCCGGCGGCGATCCATCTGCGTCTTCGCTCGGCACGTCGTGTCTTTCACAAGAGCCACCACAGGATACGGACCATGGTCACCGACGAGAATCTGGCCGGGGGAAAGCATTTCCATTTGCGCCGGCATCTGGCGTTGATGGCACGCGGAGTTGCGGAGCTTCCGGTGGTGCGCCAGGTCAGCAGCCCGCTCTACCGCAACTACTTCCGCAAGCCCTGTCGCCGGGGAAACCTCTACTTCGGCGTCTACAAGACTTATGAGGACGCTCTTGAGCAGGCGCATCAACTGTCCTCGATGCAACTGCCATCGACCTACGACGTCGACGGTGCAACGACCAAATACCTTGACCAGATCGAGTCCTTGCGGCCGTGCGACTACCCTGCGATGTTCTGGATCGATCGCATCCTAAGGGATAGCGGGAGACGGGTCTTCGATCTGGGCGGCCATCTGGGCGTCGCTTACTACAGCTATCGCCGCTACCTCAGCTACCCGGCGGACCTGGTGTGGCGGGTACATGATCTGCCCCGTGTGATGGCGGCAGGAAAATCCCTGGCAAGAGAGCTCGATCCGGCTGGCTCCCTGCAGTTTTGCGAAACACCCACGGGCGGCGATGGCTTCGATCTGCTGATCAGTTCAGGCGCACTGCAATACCTGGACTACCGGCTCCCGGACCTGATCGATCGACTCGACCGGCCGCCTCGCCACGTACTGTTCAATCTCACGCCGCTGCATGCCGAGAAATCGTTCTTCACCCTTCAGAACCTCGGCATCGCCATCTGCCCGTATCGGGTGGAATCCCAGGTTCGGTTGATCGAAGACATGCAGGCGCGTGGCTACACTTTGCGTGATCACTGGCGCCTGGGCGAGCGCAACCTGCGCATACCTTTTGAGCCTGGCTACGAGGTAGGCAGTTATCACGGTTGCTATTTCGAGCGAACCGCGTCTTTCACCGCGTAGCGAAGACACCGTGATCATCGGGAGACGGCTTCGGAGCCTGCAGATCGCGCCTGCGTAGGTCAGGCCGCTCTTGCCCAAACGCGGCCCACTCCATGCCGATGCTGTTGCTGCCCGCCGGAAGCGAGGCGCTGCCTTGGGTAGCGCCTCGCTTTGCCCATGCCCGGCACACCCGCCCGGGATTCCTTTAGGATGGCTGCTTTCGCCCTGCCGCCGAGAGGAACGTGCCGACGATGAAGACCGACGAAACCACCGCTGGGCCTGCCGAAGCGCACCACCTGCAGCGAAACCTGCGTAACCGGCACCTGCAGCTGATCGCGATCGGCGGCGCCATCGGCACCGGCCTGTTCATGGGCTCAGGCAAGACCATCAGCCTGGCCGGTCCGTCGGTGATCTTCGCCTATGCCGTGATCGGCAGCGTGCTGTTCTTCATGATGCGCGCGATGGGCGAATTGCTGCTGTCCAACCTGCACTACAAGTCCTTCGTCGACTTCAACTACGACCTGCTGGGCCCGTGCGCCGGTTTCTTCACAGGCTGGACGTACTGGTTCTGCTGGGTGGTCACCGGTATCGCGGACATCGCGGCCATCACCGGGTATGTGCAGTTCTGGGCGCCTGGCGTACCGCTGTGGCTGCCCGGCACCGTATGCATTTCCCTGTTGCTGGGCCTCAACCTGTTGACGGTGAAACTGTTCGGCGAACTGGAGTTCTGGTTCGCGTTGGTGAAGATCGTCGCCATCGTGGCCTTGATTGCCATTGGCATCGTGCTGATCGCCATCGGCTTCACCTCGCCCTCCGGTGCAAAGGCCGCGGTGTCGAACCTGTGGACCAACGGCGGCTGGTTCCCGCACGGCGGCGCGGGTTTCCTGGCGGCCTTCCAGATCGCGGTGTTCGCCTTCGTCGGCATCGAGCTGGTGGGCACGGCATCGGCCGAGACGCGCGATCCGGAAAAGACGCTGCCCAAGGCAATCAACTCCATTCCCATCCGCGTGATCGTGTTCTACGTGCTGGCCTTGCTGGTGATCATGACGGTGACGCCGTGGAACCAGGTGGCACCGGATCGCAGTCCGTTCGTGAACCTGTTCATGCTGATCGGCATTCCGATCGCTGCGAGCCTGATCAACTTCGTGGTGCTCACCTCGGCCACATCGTCCGCCAACAGTGGCATCTACTCGACGGGGCGCATGCTGTACGGCCTCTCGGCCGGCAAGCTTGGGCCGCGCCCGTTCGCGAAGCTGAGCAACAACAACGTGCCGGCCAACGGCCTGCTCTATTCGTGCCTACTGCTCTTCATTGGCGTGTTCCTGCTCTATCAGGAAGGCGACGTCATGAAGGTCTTCACCATCGTCACCACGATCTCCAGCATCTGCTTCATCTTCGTGTGGTCGCTGATCATGATCGCGTACATGCGCTACCGGAAGCAGCATCCCGAACGCCATGCCACATCGATCTTCAAGATGCCCGGCGGCGTCGCCATGTGCTGGCTGGTACTCGCGTTCTTCGCCTTCGTGCTATGGGTGTTCGCGCAGAAGGAAGACACGCTGCAAGGGCTGATCTACACGCCGCTCTGGTTCGTGGCCCTGGCGATCTGCTATCCGTTCTACCGCAGGCAGGCGATCGAGCATCGCAAGCTGACGCATTGATGCAATGAACCGGCGACCATGCGTCGCCGGTCCATGCGGCATGGCACTTTCACGCAGGCAATAAAAAAGCGACCCGAGGGTCGCTTTTTTTTTTGCTGATCGCGATGCATCGATCAACGGAATCTGGAGCGGGAAACGAGACTCGAACTCGCGACCCCGACCTTGGCAAGGTCGTGCTCTACCAACTGAGCTATTCCCGCATCGGAGTCGCGCATTGTAATGGGTAATCGCGGCCCGTCAAGCACCTGTCATGAATGGATCGTCTCAGCCGTCGTCCCGCGGCAGGACATGGCCCGTGGCGTCGCCCTTGAGGCTGGGCCACGCCGCGCGCAGGTAATAAAGGCCGGACCAGATGGTCAGGATGCCCGCAATGACCAGAAGCACTTCACCGATGTGGTACAGCCGCAACGCCTCGGCACTCCGCTCGTGCTGCACGATCAGCACCACCAGCGCCACCATCTGCATGACCGTCTTGAGCTTGCCGATGAAAGCCACCTTCACGGTGGCGCGCATGCCGATCTCGGCCATCCATTCGCGCAGCGCCGAGACGCTGATCTCGCGACCCACGATGACCGCTGCCGTCACCGCCATCACCACGCCCGACCAGCCGCCGCGATGCGATTCCACCAGCAGGAACAGCGTGACCGCCACCATCAGCTTGTCGGCCACCGGATCGAGAAAGGCGCCGAAGGCCGAGGTCAGGTTCATGCGGCGCGCCAGATAACCATCCAGCCAGTCGGTGATGGCAGCAAGCACGAACACGATCGCAGCCGTGATGTTGTGCCCCGGAAACTGCCAGTAGAACACCGCCACCATCACCGGCAACAACATCACGCGAAACAGGGTGAGCCAGGTGGGCAGGTTGATGTGCATAAATCCTTTCCGGGACAGTTCTTCAGTGACGCACGGCCAGCGTACCGGTGATTTTCCGATACGGGTATCGGGCAATGACCCGCCTAGCCGTGCAATACAGCATAAATGCGTTCCGCCAGGCCGCGATCAATCCCTTTCACCTGGGTCAGTTCTTCCACGCCCGCGGCCTCGACACCCGCCAGCCCGCCAAACGCCTTGAGCAGCGCGGTACGGCGGCGCGCACCAATGCCCGGTACGTCTTCCAGCACACTGCGTTCGCGAGCCTTCTCGCGGCGCTTGCGATGACCGCTGATGGCGAACCGATGTGCCTCATCGCGCACGGCGGCCACCAGATGCAGGGCGGGCGACGACGGGCCGGGATGCAGGTTTCGGCCGGAGTCGGCCAGGACCAGCGTCTCCTCACCCGCGCGACGCCCCGGCCCCTTGGCCACACCGACGACGTTGATGCCGGTGACACCCAGTTCCTTCAGCACGTCCAGCGCCTGCGCCACCTGCCCGCTGCCGCCGTCGATCAGCAACACGTCAGGGCGCGCGCCCTCGCCCTCGGCCACCTTGCGGAACCGGCGCACCAATGCCTGGTGCATCGCGGCGTAATCGTCACCAGGCGTGATGCCGCTGATGTTGAAGCGGCGGTAATGCGATTTCTCCGGTCCTTCGGGACCAAACACCACGCAGGAGGCGACAGTGAGTTCGCCCTGCGTATGGCTGATGTCGAAGCACTCGATGCGACGCGGTGATTCGTCCAGCTCCAGCAGCTTCTGAAGGTCATCGAAGCGCGCGCCCAGCGTCTGGCGGCTGGCCAGCCTGGCGGTGAGCGATGCCTGCGCATTGCGCTCGGCCATCTGCAGGAAACGCGCGCGCTCACCGCGTACGCTGGATTTCAGCTCCACCGCGTGACCCGACTGCTGCGCCAGCATTTCGCCAAGGATCTGCTGGCTGGGCAACGTCTCGCCAAGGATCAGCTCGCGCGGCACCGGACGATCCAGGTAGTACTGCGCGATGAACTGTTCCAGCACGTCAGCCGGCTCGGCATCCAGGGGCAAGCGCGGGAAGAAATCGCGTGTGCCGAGGCTGATGCCATTACGGAAGAACAGCACACTGACGCACGCCATGCCCGACTCGATCCGGCAAGCCAGTACGTCCATGTCCGCGCTGGCACCCTGCACATGGTGTTCCGCCTGCAGCTTGCGCAGTGCTGCCACCTGGTCGCGCAGTGCAGCGGCGCGCTCGAACTGCAGTGCCTTGCTTGCCTGCTCCATCTGCCCGGCCAGTTCGTCGATGACCGCGCTGCTGCGACCTTCAAGGAACATCTCCACATGGCGCACGTCGTTGCGATAGTCGTCCACCGTGACCAGTTGGACGCAGGGCGCAGTGCATCGGCCGATCTGGTGCTGCAGACAGGGACGCGAGCGGTTCTTGAAATAGCTGTCCTCGCACTGGCGCACCTTGAACAGCTTCTGCATCAGGTTGAGGCTTTCGCGTACCGCAAACGTACTGGGATACGGGCCAAAATAGCGTCCGGGCATGTTGCGTGCGCCACGGTGGAAGGCCAGCCGCGGATAGTCCTCGCCACCCGACAGGTAGATGTACGGATAACTTTTGTCGTCACGCAACAGGATGTTGTAGCGCGGCTTGAGCGACTTGATCAGCTGCGATTCCAGCAGCAGCGCCTCGCCCTCCGTGCGCGTCACCGTGATCTCGGTGCGCGCGATCTGCGAAACCATCGCAGCGATGCGCGGCTCCATGCGGGGCTTGAGGAAGTAGCTGCCGACGCGCTTCTTGAGGTTGCCGGCCTTGCCCACGTACAACAGGTCGCCGTCCTCGTCGAAGTAACGATAGACGCCTGGCGAAGTGGTGAGAGTCTTGACGAAAGCCTTGCCGTCGAAGGCCTGCGGCGGAGTGGGCTGCATCGTGCGGATTCTAGCCGGTTTCAGTCGTGGCGAAGACGAGCGACCAGGCCGTCGGCGGCGCGCTCGGCCAGCGCCACGGCTTGAGCGAAGCCCCCTGCATCGCCGTAGTACGGATCGGGGAATTCATGGGGCGACGATAGGCCCGCCCAGGGCAGGAAAGGCTGCGGTTCCACGCCTTGCCCCCGATGGGCCGAGACCAGGGATTGAAGGTTGTCGTTGTCCATCGCCAACACCCAGTCATGGCGCGTGAAGTCGCTCGAAGCGAACTGGCGCGCCCGGTGCGGCGACAGGTCATAACCCAGCGCAGCGGCCGCTCGCACCATCCGCGGGTCGGCACCTTTGCCCACATGCCAGTGGCCGGTGCCGCAGGAGGCGAATGCCACATCGAGTCCTGCATTCTTGCAGCGCTGGCGCGCAACCGCCTCCACCAACGGGGAACGGCAAATATTGCCCAGGCAGACGAAGAGGATGGAAACGGTACGATCGGGCATTGAAGCGTTCCGGCGCAAGTCGATGTGGCGGCGTTGCCTACGGTAGTGTGGGCACGCGGGCCGCTCCACAAGCGCTGGGGGCGCCGAGCGTCAATGGAGGAATCGCCGTGGGCTGCCTGCCACTTCCCTTGCTGTTCGTGCTGGGCTTTCTGGTTGGGCGCGCG
>Ga0335083_10003156_pt1 | contig 21478 bp, 19 predicted proteins | sample Lox_Sample_42_FD_206716 | JGI IMG/M metagenome (GOLD analysis project Ga0335083, IMG submission 206716) | Soil microbial communities from Loxahatchee National Wildlife Refuge, Florida, United States - Lox_Sample_4.2 | ecosystem: Environmental > Terrestrial > Soil > Wetlands | place: USA...
TTTGTGTTTTTCAAGGACGAGGATGAATTCATGCACGTCGCGGCCAAGACGCCCCGCTCCAACTGCATCATGGATTCCGCCAAACTCGCCTCCGTCGGCCTCCAGCTCACCGACGTCCATGAAGCTGTCGCCCGCGATCTGCGCCGCTGGCAGCGAAATTGAACCACGACAACACCCTCATCCTCATGAATACTGATAAATCGGAGAGCTGGCACGATCTCCTGGTCTGGCAAAAGGCCCACACCGCGGCGCTGGCCGTCTTCAACGTCGTCAAGGGCTTCCCCCCGGAGGAATGCCACCGCCTGTCCGACCGGCTTTGCCGGGCCGCCCTGGCCGTGCCGACCGGCATCGCCGAGGGCAAGGGCCGGGGATCGGTGGCCGAATTCCGCCAGGCCTTGACCGCCGCCCGCGGGTCCGTGGAAGAAACCCGCTATCTCCTCCTGCTCGCCCGCGACCTCGGCTATCTCACCACCGTGACGCACGCCGCGATCGAATCCGCTTATGCCGAAATTTCGAAAATGGTCACCGCCACGCTCAAGTCGCTCAAAACCTCGGGGCCGGCCTAGGACTTGAATCCATGAACCTCTTGGTCACCGGCGGCTGTGGCTTCATCGGCAGCAATTTTATCCGCCAGCGCCTCACGGAGAAACCTTCGCCGCTCACCCGGCTCGTCAATCTCGACAAGCTCACCTATGCCGGCAACCCGGCCAATCTGGCCGACCTCGCCGGCGATCCGCGTTACGTTTTCACCCCGGGCGACATCGGCGACGAGCCGCTGGTCGCGCGCCTCCTCGCCGAGCATGCCATCGACGCGGTGGTGAATTTCGCCGCCGAATCGCACGTCGACCGCTCCATCGACTCACCCGAGCCTTTCGTCCAGACCAACGTCGTCGGCACGCTCCGCCTCCTCAACGCCGCCCGCCGCCACTGGGCTGCGCGGCCGGAACCGCGAAAAAACGCGTTCCGTTTCCTCCACGTCTCGACCGACGAGGTTTACGGCACGCTCGCACCAGGCGACTCAGCCTTCACCGAAGACACCAGCTTCGCCCCCAACAGCCCCTACGCCGCCTCCAAGGCTGCCAGCGACCACCTCGTCCGCGCCTATCAGCACACCTACGGACTCCCCACCCTTACGACCAACTGTTCGAACAACTACGGCCCCTACCATTTTCCCGAAAAACTCATTCCTCTCATCATCCTCAATGCGCTCGACGGCAAGCCGCTGCCGGTTTACGGCGACGGCATGCAAATCCGCGACTGGCTCTACGTCGAGGACCACGCCGCCGCCATCTGGCTCGTGCTCCAGCGCGGCCGCGTCGGCGAGACCTACAACGTCGGCGGGCTCAACGAACAGCCCAACCTCGAGGTCGTAAGACGCGTCTGCACGCTGCTCGACGAAAAATCCCCCCGGCCGGACGGCAAATCCTACGCCGCCCAGATCACGCACGTCACCGACCGCCCCGGCCATGACCGCCGCTACGCCATCGACTGCGCCAAGATCCAGCGCGAACTCGGCTGGCGCCCGCGCGAAAGTTTCGCCACCGGCCTGGAAAAGACCGTCGACTGGTATCTGGCCCACCGGCCCTGGTGCGACGACATCACCCAAAAACGCTACGCCCGCGAACGCCTCGGCACCACCGCCTGATCCCATGCAACGCAAAGGCCTCATCCTCGCCGGCGGCTCCGGCACCCGCCTTTATCCGCTCACGCTCGCGGTGAGCAAGCAGCTCATGCCGGTGTACGACAAGCCGATGGTCTATTACCCCCTCTCGGTGCTCATGCTCGCCGGTATCCGCGAAATTCTGATCATCTCCACGCCGCAGGATCTGCCGCTCTTCCGTCATCTCCTCGGTAGCGGCGCGCAGTTCGGCGTGTCCTTCGCCTATGCCGAGCAGCCCCGGCCCGACGGCCTGGCCCAGGCCTTTCTCATCGGCGCCGATTTCATCGGCGGCGCCCCCTCCGCGCTCGTGCTCGGCGACAATCTTTTCTACGGCCATGACTTCGCCCGGTCGCTCGCCGCCGCCACCGCCCGCGTCGAAGGCGCGACCATCTTCGGCTACCATGTGGCCAACCCGCAGGCCTACGGCGTGGTGGAATTCGCCCCCGACGGCCGTGTCCTCTCGCTCGAGGAGAAACCTGCGTCACCAAAATCCAATTACGCCGTGCCCGGCCTTTATTTCTATGACCACGAGGTCGTCGCGCTCGCCCGCAGCCTCAAGCCCTCCGCACGCGGCGAGCTCGAAATCACCGACCTGAACCGGCTCTATCTCGAGCGGGGCCGTCTGCGGGTCGAACTCCTCGGGCGCGGCACGGCCTGGCTCGACACCGGCACGCACGACTCCCTGCTCGACGCGGCGGAATTCGTCCACGTCATCGAAAACCGCCAGGGGCTGAAAATCGCCTGCCCGGAGGAGATCGCCTGGCGCAACGGCTGGATCGACCGGACGCAGCTGGAGGCCAACGTCCAGAAACTCGGCAAGTCCGCCTACGGCCGCTATCTGGCGCGCCTGCTCGCAGAATCGCCGTAGGCCCGGCAACGGCAGCGCGCCGACATTTTTTGTCCGCTTGCAGGTCTCCTTCATCATCCCGCTCTTCAATTGCCTGCCGCTCACGCAGGCGATGCTGGCGAGCTTGCGCGCCACGCTTCCGCCCGGACTCGACCACGAAATCATTTTTGTGGATGACTGTTCCACGGACGGCACGCGCGAGTGGCTGGCCGCGCTGCGCGATCCGGCCGTCCGTGTCGTGCTCAACGAAAAAAACCTCGGCTTTGCCGCCAACAACAACCACGGCGCCGCCCTCGCCCGCGGCGAATTCCTCGCCCTGCTCAACAACGATCTCGTACTCCTCCCCGGCTGGTTCGAACCGATGCTGGAGGTGATCCGACAAAAGCCCGCCGTCGGTTTTGTCGGCAACGTCCAGATCAACGCCCGCACCCGCCAGATTGACCACCGGGGTGTGCGCTTCGATCTGCTCGGCCGGCCCATCCACGTGCAACGCCGCTGGGCGCTTGGCTCCTGCTCGCGCTACCGCGCCGTCACCGCGGCCTGCTGCCTGCTCCGCGCCCCGGTCTTCCGCGACAACGGCGGCTTCGACACCGCCTTCCGCAACGGCTATGAGGACGTCGATTTCTGCCTGCGTCTGGACCGCGCCGGTTTCCGGCACTATGTGGCCAACCGCAGCCGCGTGCTCCACCATGTGAGCGCCTCGCCCACCCGACACGCCCGGGAGGATCAGAATCTCCGCCTCTTTCTCAGCCGCTGGGGTCGCGAGCCCACCTTTCGCCAGCGCGGCCTCGCCTACCTCCAGCGGTACTGGGACCGCCCATGGCGCTTCAACGGCCCCCGGCTCTGTCTCGCCCTCGCCTGGGCCGTCACCGGCCGCCCCTGCGACGGCTTCGCCCGGCGGCTGGAAACCACCATCAAGCTTTGACCAAAGTGAAAAGGCCTCGCCCCTCGCCTCCGCGATCGCCGCTTGCCCGCGCCCCGGCGACCGGCTATGCCCTGGGCCTTCCCCGTTTTCCGGCTGACTTGCCGCGCCCGATCGCCGATACTCTCAATTTCCTTCCCGTGTGACCCTTTCCGTCGTCATCCCCTGTTACAACGAGCGCCAAACCATCGCCGAGTTGCTTCAGGCGGTGCGGCGCTCTCCCGCCGGGCCGGTGGAACTTATCGTGGTGGACGACGGCTCGACGGACGGAACGCGCGACTGGCTGCAGGGCGCGGGCGCGGGCCTGGCGGACAAGATCATCTTTCACGATAAAAACCAGGGCAAGGGCGCGGCCCTGCGCACCGGCATCCGCGCCGCCACCGGCGACATCGTCATCATCCAGGACGCCGATCTCGAGTACGACCCCGCCGAATATCCCCTGCTGGTCGAGCCGATTCAGCGCGGCAAGGCCGATGTCGTGTACGGTTCGCGCTTTCAATCCGGCCTGCCCCACCGCGTGGTTTACTTCTGGCACATGGTCGGCAACCGGTTTCTCACCCTGCTCTCCAACATGCTCACCAATGTCAACCTGACCGACATCGAGACCTGCTTCAAAGTCTTCCGCCGCGAAATCATCCAGGGCATCGTCATCGAGGAAAACCGTTTCGGCTTCGAGCCCGAGATCACGGCCAAGGTCGTGCGCCGCGGCTGCCGGATCTACGAGGTGGGCATTTCTTATTTCGGCCGCAGCTACGCCGAGGGAAAAAAAATCGGCTGGAAGGACGGGCTGCGCGCCGTCTACGCCATTCTCAAATATAACGTCTGGCACCGCGGTTGAAGTCGGCGCGACCCGATGTTTTTCATCGATCTCACCACGACCAGCCACACCCGGGCGCGCACCGGCATCCAGCGGGTCGCGCGTTCGCTCGCGGCCGCGCTCCGCGCCCGCGCCTGCGCCGTGTGTTTCGACCCCTGGCAAAAAAGCTGGCGCCCGCTCGCACCGTGGGAGGAAAAGAATCTCGCCGCCGCCGCCGCCGGTTCCCGCCGCGGCGCGCATTGGCCCTGGCCGGCCCGGCTGCGCGGCGTCCTCCGCCGCGGGATCGCCCGCGGCAAGGCCCCTCTCGCCCGCGCCGATGCCCTGATTGTGCCGGAGGTCTTTTCCGCCGCCACCGCCGCGGCGCAGCCGGCGCTCTTCGCCCGGGTGGACGGTCCGCGCGTCGCGCTTTTCCACGATGCCATCGCCCTCCGGCTGCCCGAACTCACGCCGGCCCAAACCGTCGCGCGCTTCCCCGCCTATTTGCAGGAATTATCCGCCTTCGACGGCGTCGCCGCCATCTCCGAGGACTCGCGCCAGTCGTTGCTTGATTACTGGAGGTGGCTGGGCCTGTCCGCTCCGCCGCCGGTCGCCGCCCTTCCGCTCGGCCTCGATCCGCCTGACCCCTCCGCCCTTTCGCCGGCCGCCGCCGCGGTCCAGCCACCGGTCGTCCTTTGCCTCGGCAGCATCGAGGGCCGAAAGAACCACCTCGCGCTGCTTGAGGCCTGCGAAAGGCTGTGGAGCCGCGGCCTGCGCTTCGACCTGCGCCTGATCGGCCTGGCTCGCCCGCAGACCGCCCAGGCGGCGCTGGACAAAATCACCGCGCTCCAGCGGGCCGGCCGGCCGCTGCGCTACGACGGCCCCGTCGACGACGCGACGGCGGCCGCGGCTTATCGCGACTGCACATTTACCGTTTATCCGTCCTTGATGGAAGGCTTCGGCCTGCCGGTGCTCGAAAGCCTGGCCCACGGCAAGCCCTGCATTTGTTCCGCCCGCGGCGCGCTCGGCGAAGCGGCCCGCGGCGGCGGTTGCGTCGCGCTCGATCCGGTGGACGCCGATGCCCTCGCCGCTGCTCTTTCCGATCTCTTGCAAAATCCCGCCCGCCGGTCCGCGCTCGCGACCGAGGCTCGCGCCCGGACCTTTAAATCCTGGGAGGATTACGCCGCCGATCTCACCGTCTGGATGCGCACGCTGCCGCGGCGAGCCTGACGGCCTTTCGATTTGCTAAGCGCCGCCGGCCCGGTCAACGTTGTCCAAACCTCATGGCGTTTTCACTTTTCTCCCGGAATAAAAAGGCCCTGCTCGAACGTTGCCGCGATGACTCTCCGACCAAGCTGCGGCTGAAGTACGACGCCTTTTACCACGTCATCGAGAGCCAGCGCGGCACCAGCATCCGTCTCGACGGCCGCGACATGATCATGCTTTCGAGCAACGACTACCTCGGCTTGTCGTTTCATCCCAAGGTCATCGAGGCCGGCCGCGCCGCCATGCTCGAGTGGGGCTCCAGCACCACCGGCGCCCGCGTTTCCAACGGCTCCCGCGCCTATCATCTGCGGCTGGAGGAGAAGCTCGCCGCCTTTCTCGGCCGCGAGGCCTGCCACGTCCATGCCGCCGGCTATCTTTCCTGCCTCACCAGCGTGGCCGCCTTCGCCCAGAAGGGCGACCTCATCCTCGCCGACAAGAACATCCATTCCTGCCTGTGGGACGGCATCCGCCTTTCCCTCGCCACGGTCGAGCGCTTTTCCCACAACAACCCCGACGACCTCCGCGATGTCGCCGCCACCCTCGATCCCGCGGTGGCGAAAATGCTCGTCGTCGAAGGCGTCTATTCCATGGAAGGCCACATTGCCCGCCTGCCGGAAATCATGGACGTGGCCGACGAGCACGGTTGCTTCTCCGTGGTGGACGACGCGCATGGCTTCGGCGTGCTCGGGCGCGGCGGCCGCGGCACCGTCGATCATTTCAAGCTCAACGACCGGGTCGACGTCATCTGCGGGAGCCTGTCGAAATCGCTCGCCAGCACCGGCGGCTTCGTCGCCGCGCAGCGCGACGTCATTGAATATCTCCGTTCCTATTCGAAACAGACGATCTTCAGCGCCGCGCTCAGCCCCAGCCAGGCGGGCTGCGCCGAAGCCGCGCTTGAGGTCATGCAAAGCGAGCCGCAGCACCTCGAGCAGCTCTGGAAAAACACCCGCCGCTACCGCGACATGCTCAAAAGCCTCAACTTCGACATCTGGGAAAGCGAGACGCCCGCCATTCCCATCGTGCTCGGCTCGAAGGAACGCGTGTACCTCTTCTGGCGCGCCCTGCTGGAAAAGGGCGTCTTCACCGTCCTTTCCATCGCGCCCGCCGTGCCTCCCGGCAAGGACCTCATCCGCACCGCCGTTTCCGCCATGCACACCGACGAACAGCTCGACCGGATTGCCGACGCCATGGCCTACGCGAAGAAAAAAATTTGACGCCGCTCCCCTGTTGAATCCCGGCCGCGCCGCCGGTCAAAGTGCAACCTGTCAGGTTGCAAAGATGTTTTCGGCAACGGGGATTCGGTCTTCAAATACTTACTCCGCCAGCACGGCGCGCAGCGCCGCCGCGGTGTCGGCCCAGCGCGGCAGCGGCCGCTTGCCCGCTTCGGCCCGCAGCTTCCGCGTCAAGCCGGCGTCGGTCAGCACGGCGCGCAGCGCCGCCTTCCACGTCGCGGCGTCATTCGCCGCGACCGCCAGGCAGCCGCCGCCGTCCGCATTTTCCCGCAGCACCGGCAGGTCGCTGCAGACGCACGGCACGCCCCGCCACAACGACTCCAGCAAGGGCAGGCCGCAACCCTCGGCCAGCGTCGGGAAGACGCTCGCCGTCGCCGATGCATAAAGTCCGGCCAGCGTCCGGTCGTCGGCCGCCGCATGAAAATGCAGGCCGGGAAAAGTCCTTCGCAGCGACCGGATTTTTGCGGCGACCGGCCGCCCGAAATGCGGGTTGATCCGGCCCGTGAAATGCAGTTCGAAGGCCAGCCCTTCGCGCCACAACTCCGCGCACACCTCGAGGAGGAAGGACTGGTTCTTTCGCGGCTCGAGGATGCCCACGCACAGGAGCCGGGCCGGCCCGGCTCCGGAGCGGTCGGTGACGCGCGGCGCGCCGTCAAAATCCGCGCCGAGCAAAATCGTTTCGACCTGGGCGCGCGGGCCCGCCCGTTGCCAGCGCCAGAACTCCACCAGATCCCGCCAGCTCGCTTTCGACACGGCGAAAACCCGGTCGAAACGCGCGAGCATTTTCATGTATTCGGCCTGGCGCGCCACGCTCTGCGGCCAGGTCACGCGCGGGAGCTTGAGCGGAATCGCGTCGTGGAAAATCGCCGCCAGCCGGCAGGGCGGATTTTTGATGAATTCCCAGAATCCCGGCCGCTCCGCCTCCGAAAAAAGCTCGGCGGTCAGGAACCAGTCGGTTTTTTCCGCCGTCCGGTTCCAGCTTTCCCAGTTCACCGGCGTGACGCCCGCGCCGAGCTCGTCGCGCAGCCGCGCGCTCACGCGCACGAGCCCGGAGTGATGGCCGGCGGCGGCGGATTTGGTGACGTCAAAAAAAATCATGGCCGCAGCTCCTCCCGGAATCGCGCGTAAAGACGCGCGGCATTCTTGTGCGCGTCAAAATTTTCCTCGACCCAGCGGCGCGCGCCGGCGCGCAGCGCCCCGGCCAGCGCATCGTCTTCCGCCAGACGCCGCAGCGCCGCCCGCCACGCCTCCGGCTCGTTCACCGGCGCGACCAGGCCGGTGACGCCGTCAGTCACCGCCTCGGTCGTGGCCGCGGTGGGCGAGGTCAGCACGAGCGTGCCGGCCGCCATGGCTTCGGGAATGACGTTGGGCAGGCCGTCGCGGTCGCCGCTCGAGGCGACCACGCCCGTATGCACCAGGACGTCGGCCCAGGCGAGCTGGGCCAGAACCTCCGGCTGCGGCAGGTGACCGGTGAAGGCCACCCTCCCGGTCAGGTCGAGATCGCGCGCCAGTCTTTCGAGCGCGCCGCGCAGCGGGCCGTCGCCCACGATGCGCGCCTCGAAGGCGAGTCCCGCGTCGCGCCACGCGGCGTAAAGCCGGAGCTGGTGCCTCAGCCCTTTTTTCTCCACCAGGCGCGCAACGCAGACCAGGCGCAGCGACGGGCGCGGGGTGCGCAAGGGCTTGACGGGCGGCAGCACCTCCAGACCGCGGCGGATGCAGACGATTTTCTCCGCCGCCACGCCACGCCCCACCAGGGCCCGCCGCGCCATTTCGGTGGAGGTGTGCACAAAGACGGCCGCGGCGAGCTTTTCGCCCAGCCACCAGTCGCCGCCATGCTCGTAAATGTCGTAGGCGTGAGCCGCCGCGCTGTAACGAATTCCAGTGACGCGCCAGAGAATCCAGGCCGCCGCCGCCGGCGCGCCCGCCCAGGCCGCGTGCAGCAGCGCCGGCCGGCTTTTCCGGAAATGCCGCGCGTACACACCGGCGAATCCCGCCCCGAGCAGATTCTCCCAAAAATTGATCCACGACGGCGCGCGCCGCGCGGCCAGGCCGCGCAGCAACTCCCGCAGCACCGCCGGCCGCCGCACCGACTCCAGGGGAATCTTCCAGACCAGTTCGAGCAGCCGCCATTTCGAAAACCGCTCCACCCGCAGGCCGCGGAAATCGCCCCCGCCGCCATGGATCGAATAAATCCGCAGATCCGCGCCGAGCGCCTGCAGGGCGATGATCTCGCGCTGGAGAAACGTTTCCGTGGACTTGGGAAACGTCGTAAAAAGATAGGCGATGGTGGGAGGCTTTTCCGGCAAGCCTTTCAGCATGACGGCCGCCCGTCGCTAATCAATGCCGCAGCGAGGGCTTGCCTCATCAACTCCTTGCCGGTTATGACGATTGCAAAGCCCGCCCCCCGCCCGAGCGAATCAAAAGGAAAGGAGTCATCATGAGCGATCCAGCCCCCGCCGCCTCCACCGACACCACGATGAAGCAGTACAAACTCTACCTCGATGACCTGCAGAAGGTCGGCGACCGGCATGAACACACCCGGAAATATTATCTCAGCCTGATCACCGCCCTTTTCACCGTCCTGTCGCTGGGCCAGAGCGGGATCGCCTTCAGCATGAAAGGTGAAGCCGTCTGGCTGGTGGCGGCCTTCGGAGCGGCGCTCTGCCTGCTCTGGGCGGCGCACATGATTTCCTATCATGCGCTCTATCACGCAAAATTCGCCCTGCTGAAACAGCTCGAGGAGAAACTGTCGTTCCCGCTTTTCAAGCTGGAGGGAGAAAAACTCGGGCAGTCCCGCCCGAAATATTTTTCCATGACCCTGATCGACACCCTGGTGGCGGTGATCTTCACCGGCCTTTTTCTCGCCCTGCCGTTTCTCGACTGGGTGCAAAAATGACGAGCCGCCGGCCGGAGGCAGGGATCACACCGGCTTGAAGCCGTTGCCGTTCGACGGCGGAAAAGGATGCCGCGTGAGACGGACGCCGGCGGCTTCCTCGGCAAGCTGGACCAGTTCGTCGATCACGACGGTGGGATCCTCCTCGTAGCGGAGGCGAAGAAAATTTTCGCGCAGGCGGGCGTAGGCGGCCGGATCGGCCATCCAGCGGTCGACGAGGGCGGCGAAATCGGCGGCGTTCTCAATTTTCTCGCAGGCGCCGCCGTTGTGGAAAAATTTCCACGTCAGGCTTTCCTGCGGCATGATGCCGCCGAAGGCGTTGAAGACGATCGGACAGCGGTAGTTCAGGGCCTTGGCGCAGGTCGTGGTGCCGCCGCGGGTGACAACCGCGTCCGCGGCCTGGAGGAGCAGGTGCACGACCTCGGAGTAGCCCTCGAGATAAAGGTCAAACTCGGGGTGGAGCGCGCGCCAGTGGACGAGGTCGTTGTAGATTTCGCGATTGCGGCCGCAGATGACGATGGCCTGGCAGCGACCGGCATGCCGCGTGAGGGCGGGCAGGAGTTCGAGGTGATTGTTGGCGCCGTTGCCGCCGGTGGCGAGAAAGACGGTGAAAAGATCGGGGCGCAGGCCGAGCTTTTTCACGCGAAAGGCGGCGCGCTCCGCCGGACCGGGCAGCACTTCGAGATGGGCGCGCGGGCGCATGAGGTGGCCGCGCACCCGGCAGCGCTCGGGCGGCACGCCTTTTTTCACCGCGTAGTCGCGCGCGGTGGGGGTGCGGGACAGGTAGAGATCGACGGTTGGCTCGATCCAGTTGATGGAATATCCCCAGCCGCCGGAGAATTCGCCGCAATACGTGGCGCAGCGGACGTTGGCGGGGCCGAGGATCTTGCGCGCAAGCTGGAAATAGCCGCGGTTGAGGCAGTCGTGCACGCTGAAGACGAGATGCGGACGGTATTCGCGCAGCACTTTTTCGTAATAGGCGCGGCCGAAGGACACGCTGCGGCGGTTGAGGAGGCTGAGCCCCTCGATCAGCGCGTAATAGACGGTGTGCAGCCCGGGCGCGCGGCGCTGGATCCAGTTGTAGAAATCGACGCCGGCCCGGTTGAGCACGGACGATTTTTCAAGCATCTGCTCGATGCGCACATCGACTTTGTGGCGGTAAAGCTGGAAGCACCACTCGGCAAAAGCCTCGGCGCGGGCATCGTGGCCGCCGCCGGTGCTCGAGGTGAGGACGAGGATGCGAAGTTCAGACACGCTCAGCGAATCCCGTAATAGGCCTGCAGCGCGGCCCGGCGCAGCGCCAGCGGGGCGAAGCGCGCGAGCAGCGGAGCGAGCCGGGCCTGGAAAAAGGTGCCGGACCGGACGGTGCCGCGGCGGCCGTGCAGCAACGCGCGACGGAGGTCCGCCGCCGCGCGCGCGGGCGGCGGAGCGGCGCGAAGATTGGCCTCAAGGCGCCGCCAGACGCGGGCCGCGGTTTCATCGGGAGCAGAGGGAAGCCGATGCATGGCCTGGTTGAAGGTGGTGTGGTAGTCGCCGGGACGAAAGTCGATCACGCTGACGCCGGTGCCGCGGGTTTCAAGAATCAAACTCTCGCTGAAGGCGGAGAGCCCGGCCTTGACGGTGTTGTAGCCGCTCATGAAAGGAAGCGGAAACTCGGCCGCGAGGGAAGAGACGTTGACCAGGCATCCGCGGTTACGCGCCAACATGGGGCGCAGGGCGGTTTGCGCCAGCCGAAGCGTCGCGCCGAGCATGGCCTCGATCTGCGCCTGCCAAAGGCCGAAATCCGCCGCGACGAACGGGCCGAAGACGCCGTAGCCGGCGTTATGGATGACGAGATCGAACGCCCCGCCTGCCGCGGCGGCGGCGTGCAAGAAATTTTTTTCCGCCCCGGCCGCATCGGAAAGATCCAGGACCACGGGGGAAAAGCCGGCGCGGGCCGGCAGGCGCCCGGCGTCGCGCGCCGTGCCCCAAACCCGGACCCCGTCGGCCAGCAGCATGTCAGCGAACGCCGCGCCGAGACCGGCGCTCGCGCCCGAGACGAACGCCGTGCGGTGGAGATCGGAGACTTTGGCGGCAGCCACGGCGCGAGTGCCTGTCCTCAGTTGATGCGCTTGAGCACGGCGCAAACGTTGGCGCCGCCGAAGCCGCTGCTGTTGTTGAGCACCACGTGCGGCTGCGCGGGCAGCGTGGCCCGGATGATGTTGAGGCCGTCACACCCGGGATCGAGTTTGCTGATGTGGGCCGAGCCGGGCATGAAGCCGTCGCGCAAAGCGAGGGCGCAGAAGGCGGTCTCCATCGCGCCGGCGAGCGACAGGCCGTGGCCAGTCAGGGCCTTGGTGCTGCTGATGGCGGGACGCGTGGCGGGATTGGTGAAAACGGCCTTGAGCGCCTTGGCCTCCGAGGAATCGCCGATCGGCGTGGAAGTGGCGTGGGCGTTGACGTAGTCGATTTCCTCGGCGGTGCAACCGCTGTTTTTCAGGGCCAGCTTCATGGCCAGGTGCAGGCCCACGCCGTCAGGATGGGAAATGGCGACGTTGTAGCCGTCGGAGGCCTGGCCCCAGCCGGCGACCTCCGCGTAGGGTTTGACGCCGCGACGGGCCACTTCCTCCTCGCTTTCGAGCACGACGACCGCGCCGCCGCCCGTGCCGACAAAACCGTCGCGCGCGACGTCGAAGGGCCGCGAGGCCAGATTGGGATCGCTCTGCAGCGAGAGGGCGCGCATGCCGGCGAATGGCAGGATGCTGTCGGTGTTGCAGTCCTCGGCGCCGACGACGAACATGCGTTGCTGGCGGCCGGTTCTGATTTCCTCGTAGGCAAAGCCCAGCCCGTGCAGCGACGATGCGCAGGCCGAGGAAAATCCGCAGGACGCGCCATAAATTTTGAAATGGGCGACGAGGTTGAAATTGAGCGTGCCGGCGATGGAGGCGACGATGCCGAGGGGCGAACAGCGCGTGACGCCGACCTTGAGCATGCGCTCGTGCAGGTGGTGGGTGAGAAAAGGCGAGCCGCCGGATGCGGCGTAGAGACCGGTCTGGGGATTCGAGATGTCGGCGGTCGTGAGGCGCGCATCTTCGATGGCCTGCAGCATGGCGCAATAGGCGAAGAGGGCGTTCGGACCGAGGCCGCGCAGCACCTCGCGCTTGATGGAATATTGCTTCGGGAAAATCCAATCCTCTGGATCGGTCGAATCCACCTGGAATTCCTTGATCGTGCCGACGACGTGAATCAGAATCCCGCTTCGGTCGAACAGCGGATGGACCTCGAAGCCGTGGCGCAACTCGCGCAGGCTCCGGATGACGCTGGCGAGGTCGTTGCCGATGCTGGTGATGAGTCCGAGTCCGGTGATGTAAACTTTGCTCACGATGCAATCCGGCCTCGCGTGCACAAAAACGGACACGCCGGCCGGCTCTTGAAAGCTAGATCAAACAAAAAGAGCGGCGGGCCGTGGAGGTCAAGCGGCCGGTGCGGACACCACGGTGCGGGCGGCGGCGGCCGGCGGCTGGGCCGCGGCCGGGGCGGACGCGGCCGGGGCCGCCTGAGGCGCGGGAGCGGGAGCGACGGCAATGTCGCGCAGCCCGAAGGTCAGCGTGATTTCCTCGGCAAAAGCGGCTTTTTCCTGGCCGACGCGAATCTGCCCTTCGAAGGTGGCGAGGGGCATTTTCATACGCTTGGGCTTGATCGAAAGCGAGAGCAAGTCGCCCGGTTTGCACACGCGGTGGGCGCGCACCCCTTCGCAACTGGTGAAATAAATCGTCTGCGGATCGGCCTGCTTGCCCTCCTCGCCGTGGCCGCCTTCGAGAAGGAAAAGCACGGCGAGCTGCCCCAGCGCCTCGAGCATGATGGAGGCGGGCATGACCGGATTGTCCTTGAAATGGCCTTTGAGAAAAAATTCCTCGCCGGTGATTTTATATTTCGCACTGGCGCCGTTGGAGCCCACCGTGGCTTCGTTGAGGAACAGAAACGGCGGCTGGATGGGCATGACCATGCCGATGTGCTCGATGGGCAGAAACCGCGAAGGCTTGGGCAGCGGGAGGCCGCGGATTTTGCAATCGATGAAGACCTTGATGTCGCCGAGCGTGCGGAGATGGCGCAGCTCGTCGTTGTTGATCGACATCTGCAGCGTGTCCTCGACCAGCATGACGATTTCCATCATCGTGAGCGAATCGATACCCAAATCGTCGATGATCCGCACGTCGTCGTCGGCTTCGCGCAACTTGGCCCGCTGGTCCGGCTCGGCGAACCGCTCAATGATGCCGATCACGACGGCGGGAACGTAGGCCGGGTCGCCGGTCTTGCGAAATTTGACCGCCGCCTCAATCGTGGCCGGAGAGCAACGCTTCAAGGCCTCGGTGAGGGCGGCCTCGTCTTCAGGTGTAAAGGATTTGCCGGGAGCCGAGAACGGCTGCTTGCTGCCGTTAATCCCCGGTCCGTGGTGAGCTACATCTGCCATTGTCAGCTCCTTGTAAATTATCGTCTTTTGTCTTGTAAATCTAATTCTTCCCAAGGAACAGTAATAATATGGAACATATGGAGACGCAGACGAAGGAACTTTGTTACCAAGTTGCGCCACTATCGTCATAAGTCCGGTACAAAGGTTCCTTTTTCGGGGCAAATTTCATGCCAATTTGAGAGTTAGGACATCCTTGGATCACCCATGAACGCCGCACCGGCGCCACATTCGGTTTTTCTCATCACTCACGAATTTTATCCCAAACGCGGCGGGATCGCCACGTTCACGGAAGAAATTGCCAAGGCCTCGGCCGATCTCGGCTTCGACGTCGAGGTGTGGGCTCAGTCCGCCCCGCCCGAGACGGAGAAGGACTGGCCCTTTCGCCTGCGCCGGATGCCACTCAAGGGTTCGCACGATCTGGCCTGCCAGGCCCGCTTGGCGTGGCAGCTGGTGGCCGCGCGCCGCCGCCTGCGCTACGCCACCGTCTACCTGCCGGAACCCGGCCCCATGCTGGCGCTGATGTGCCTGCAGTTTTTCAAAACCTTCCGCCCGCAGCACCTCGTGCTCACTTTTCACGGCTCTGAAATTTTGAAATTCCACCGCAACACCGTCACGCGCGCCCTCACCCGCCGGCTCATCCGGCATGCCACGCGGGTCAGCACGTTGACGCACTACACCCACCGGCTGCTCTGCGCCCGTTTTCCCGAAGCCGCCGGAAAAGTCCTCCTCACCCCCGGCGCGCTCCGCTCCGATTTTGCCATCGTCTCCTCGCCCATCCCGGCGCGAAAGGACAAGATCATCGTCCTCACCGTCGGCCGCCTGCACCCGCGCAAAGGCCAGCTGCTGACCCTGCGCGCGCTGCAATCGCTCGACGTGCGCTTCCGCAGCCGGATTGAATACTGGATCGTCGGCAACTCCAGCCGGCCGCCCTACGAACAGACGCTGCGCGAGGCGGCCGCGCGATCCGATTTTCCCGTGCGTTTTTTTGGCGACGTGCCTGACGATGAACTCGACCGGATTTACGACCGGGCCGATATCTTCGCCCTGACCAGCGTCGACCTCGATCACAGCGTTGAAGGCTTCGGACTGGTTTATCTCGAGGCCGCCGCCCACGGCCTGGCCATCGTCGGCCACAACGTCGGCGGCGTGAGCGAAGCCGTCATCAACGGCACCACCGGCCTGCTCGTTCCGCCGCATCATCCCGCCCAGCTCACCGCCGCCTTCGAACGCCTGATCACGGATCCGGCCCTGCGCTGCCGCCTCGGCGACGCCGGCCGCGAGTGGGCCCGCCGCACCTGCTGGCGGGAGTCCGCCGGCGTGCTCTTCAACCACGCCGTCGCCGGGCCGGCCGCCCGGTCATAAAAAATTTGCCCCGCCGCCGCGTTGCGCTTGCCTCGGGGCATGCTCCAATCACGCACGCAGGTCACCGTCCGGTACGCCGAGACCGACATGATGGGCATCGTTTATCATGCCAATTATTTCCCGTGGTTCGAGATCGGCCGCACCACCCTGCTCAAGGAGCACGGCCTGCCCTACCGCCAGCTCGAAGCCGAAGGCTACCGTCTGCCCGTCCTCGAAGTCGCGGCCAAGTTTCTCCGCCCGGCCGTCTACGACGACACGCTCGTGATCGTCACGACCATGCGCGAGAAGCCGGTGCTGCGCATCAAACTCGACTACGAGGTGCGGCGCGGCGACGAGCTTCTCGCCACCGGCCACTCGGTCCACGCTTTCATCAACCTGCAGGGCGAACCGGTCCGGCCGCCGCCCGCTTTCATCCAGAAAATGAACGAGGTTTTCGTTTAGCCGCGTGCCTCCGCGCCGGCCGCATATTCCGCCAGCACCGCGCGCCGCCGCCAGAACCCGGCCGGCTTCGGCCCCGGCCAGCCGGAACACGGCCCAGACCGCGTGCGCCCGCACCACCGGCGAGGTGTGCGCCGCCAGCCCGGCCAGCGGCTCGAGCAGGCCGGCGTCGCCGGAGTTGCCGGCGGCCACGCAGGCGTTGCGCAGCAAACCGGCCAGTTTCACCCGCTTGATCGCCGTGCCGCGGAAAAGTTCGGCAAAGCGCGCCGGCGTCAGCGCGAGGATCTCGCGCAGCGGCAGCGCCTCGATCTCGTCGCGCGCCGTCAGCAGCACGCTCCGCGCCGCGCGCGCGAAACGGTTCCACGGGCAGACCTCGAGACAGACATCGCAGCCGTAGATGCGCAGGCCGATGCCCGGCCGCAGTTCGCGCGGGATCATGCCGCGGTTTTCGATCGTCTGGTAGGAGATGCACCGCCGGGCATCGAGCACGCCCGGCTGCGGCAGCGCCTGCGTCGGGCACGCCTCGAGGCAGCGCGTGCACCGGCCGCAAAGCAGGCCGACGCGGTCTTTGCCGCCCCTCGCGCTTTTCCGGATCGGCGGGTCCGGGGTCAGCTCCAGCCGGGTCAGGATCGCCGCGAGGAACAGCCAGTTCCCAAACCGGCGCGAGATCAGCACGGTGTTTTTTCCGATGAAACCAAGGCCCGCCCGTTCGGCCCACCCGCGTTCCAGCACCGGGCCGGTGTCGGCATAATAGCGGTAATCCCCGCCGGTGGCGCCGAAAATCTCCTCGATCGCCTTTCCCGCCGCCGCCAGCCCGACCTTCAGCGTGTCATGGTAATCCGAATACAGCGCATACCTCGCCCAGACCGGCCGCGGGCCTCCGCCGGCTGCGCCGCCTTCCTTCCGTCCGTAATTCACCCCCAGCAGGATCGCCGAGCGCGCCCCCGGCAGCACGAGCTCCGGCCGGATGCGTTTCTCCGCCGTGCGCGCCATCCAGGCCATGTCGGCATGCAGACCCGCATCCAGCCAGGCATGCAGACCCTCCGCCCCCGGCGTCGCGCCCTCCAGGCGCGCAAACCGCACCTCGTCGAACCCCAGCGCCCGCAGCTGGCGCCGCAACTCCGCCTGCCGCGCCTCCATGGTCACTTCCCCGCCGGGCGCACGGCAGGCGCACGCGCGAATTCCGCCGCTTCGCGCCGGTAGGTCCGGAGGACGTGGTTGACCACATCGGGCAGCGGCCGGCTGTCGGTGAGGATGAGCGTGCCGGACTGCCGGTATATCGGTTCGCGTTGCGCGTAAAGGTCGCGCAGCCGCGCCTCGGGATTCTCCCCGTTGAACAACGGCCGGTGCGAATGCCCCGCAATCCGCTGCAAAACCGTCGCGATCGACGCGTGCAGGCACACGACCACGCCTTTTCGCTTCAACAGCTCGAGCATGCCCGGCTGCACCACCAGCCCGCCACCGCAGGCCACGACGGTGTGCGCCGCCGGATGCCCGCGCGTGATGAACTCGCGCTCCAGGGCGCGGAACGCCGGCTCGCCGTCTTCCGCAAAAATGGCCGCGATGGTCCGGCCCTGCTGTCGCTCGATTTCCTGGTCGCTGTCCAGCAGCACGAAGCCCAGGCGGTCCGCCACCATGCGGCCGACGGTGGTCTTGCCCGTGCCCATGAACCCGACAAGATAGAGATTGGCATCCGGCACCTGCATGTGTGAGAGCCGAGGAAACGCCTTCCCACCCGGCTTGCCAAACCTGAAAAATCCGCGTCCGGCGCGCCATTTGCTGTTTCCCTTCCCGGTTTTGCCGCTACGCTTCCGCACCGCCGCCCGAAATTCTCGATGAAACTTCACGTTTCCCACCTCACGCGTTACGATTACACCGAGAGCGTCTCGTTCTCGCCGCATCTGCTTTACCTGCGGCCGCGCGAGACGCCGATGCTGCGCGTGAACAGCTTCGGCTTCAACATCGCGCCCGAGGCCAAGCTCGTCTGGACGCGCGATTCCCACGACGTCCTCCTGGCCTGGGCGTATTTCTGGGAGCCGGCGGCCGCCCTCAACGTCCGCAGCGAATTTGAAGTCGAGACCTTCGACCCCAACCCCTTCGACTTCCTGCTCAAGGATTACGCCGCTGATTTTCCCTTTTCCTACGAACCGCTGGAAAAATTCTGCCTCACGCCCTATCTCGCACCGCCCTTCAACGAAACGCAGGCGGCGCTCCGCAACTGGCTTGACGAACATTTCGTCGACCGCCCGGGCGAAACCGTGCCCTTCATTTCCGCGCTCAACTCCCTGCTTTGCTCGACCCTCCGCTACACGCGCCGCGACGAGCGCGGCATCCAGCCGTCGCGCCGTACGCTCGAACTCGGCTCCGGCTCGTGCCGCGACTACGCGGTGCTCTTCGCCGAACTCGCCCGCACCCTTGGCCTTGCCGCCCGCTTCGTCAGCGGTTACCTCTATGACCCGCAGCTCGACAGCCCGGCGCACGGCGCCATGCATGCCTGGACGGAGGTTTACCTTCCGGGCGCGGGCTGGAAAGGCCTCGATCCCACCCACGGCACGTGGTGCGACGATTCCTTCGTCCCGGTCGCGCACGCCGCCGTGGCGGAAAGCGTGAATCCGATCCAGGGCAGCTATTACAGTCCCGTCTCCATTCCGTCCAAGCTCACCACCAGCGTGTTGGTCGAGAAACTGCTTTGAACCTCCGCATGTCCGCCGCCGCGACCGCGCCCTACTCCGCCGCAACCTGGGAAAAAATCCGCTTGTTCGGCGACGCGGTCGAGGCCGCGCTCGGCCGCGCCGGTGTCCGGCTTACCATGGGCGGCGAGCCCACCTTCGTCCCGCTCGCGCCCGACGGCGCCGAATGGCAGACCGCCGCCCTCGGCCCGACGAAGCTCGGCTATGCGCGACGCTTCGCCCACGCCCTCGTCGCCGGCGCCTTTCCCGGCGCGGTCATTCTCGAGACCAGCGGCAAGCAGTATCCGGGCGAACCGCTGCCACGCTGGGCCCTGCTCGTCCAGCGGCGGGCCGACGGTCTGCCGGCGTGGCGCGACCTCTCGCGGTTGCGCGGCGACACGCAGCCCGGCGCACACCGGCCGGCCGACGCGGAGAACTTCATCCGCCGCCTGGCGGGAAAACTTTCCCTGCCGGCGGATTTTGTCCTTGCCGCCCGCGAACCGCAAAAACCCGCCGCACCCGCCGGCTTCGTGCTGCCCCTCGACCACGACGGCGCCGGCTGGCGCAGCGATCGCTGGGAATTCAAAACCGAAAAAAACGCCCTCCTTCTCCTTGCCGGCGACAGTCTCGCCGGCCTGCGCCTGCCGCTCGGCGAGCTCGCCGAGAAAAATCTGCGCCGTGCGCTGACCGTCGAGTTGCGGGACGGCGCGCTGACGGTTTTTCTTCCGCCGCTTCTCACCGGCGCCTACCTCGCCCTGCTCGCCGCGATCGAGGAGGTCTTCACGGAACTCGGTCTCCACGGCGGCGTGCTCGCCGGCTACGCGCCGCCGCCCGATCTGGCCCTGCCCACCCTCGCCCTGGTCAGCGACCCCGGCGTGATCGAGGTCAATCTTTCGCCCTGCGCCACCTGGGCCGGGTACGACCGGCAGCTGGCGCAGCTTTTCGCCGCGGCCGAAAAAACCGGCCTGTGTGCGCACAAGCTGCAATTCAACGGCCGCGAGACCGGCACCGGCGGCGGCGCGCACCTCGTCTTCGGCGGGCCGGCGGACCTGCTCTCGCCGTTCTTCACCTTCCCCTCGCTGCTCCCGAGCGTCATCCGCTACTGGCAGCACCACCCGGCGCTCAGCTATGTTTTCACCGGCCAGTTCATGGGTCCCAGCTCGCAGGCTCCGCGCATCGACGAATCGACCTTCGAGGCGCTCTACGAACTGGAGATCGCCTGCGCCGGCGCCGAGCAGGCCGGCACGCCGCAAAATCTGGCGCTCTTCGATCTGCTGTTCCGCGACCTGCTGATGGACCGCTCCGGCAACACCCACCGCGCCGAGATCAGCGTGGACAAGCTCTGGAATCCCTTCGCGCCCAACGGGCGGCTCGGGCTCGTCGAACTGCGCGCCTTCGAGACCAACCCGGCCCGCGCCGCGCAGTCGCTCACCGCGCTTTTTGTCCGCGCCATTCTCGCGCGCCTTTGCGCCGCGCCCTTCCGCGAGCCGTTCGTGCGCTGGGCCGGCCGGCTGCACGACCGCTTTTTCCTGCCGGCGTTCCTCTGGGATGATCTGGAAAAAATCTGCACGGACCTCACCGCCCACGGTCTGCCTTTCGAGACGGCGTGGCTGCGCCCGCTGTGGGAATGGCGTTTCCCGAAGCTCGGCGAATTTGCGCTCGCCATCCATCCGCGCGAGGAGAACGGAAAAAAAATCCCCGCCGAAAAATTCGCCGTCACCTTCCGCCAGGCGCTCGAAGCCTGGCCGCTGCTCGGCGAATCACCCAGCGCCGGCACGGTTTCGCGCAGCGTCGACGCCAGCATGGACCGGATCGAGGCGGGCGTCGACGACGTCCGCGCGCTCGACCGCGGTCTGCTCCTGGTCAACGGTTATCCGTGCGAATTTCAGCCGGCCGGCGGCGGCGCCGCCGCCGGCATCCGCTTTCGCGCCTTCTATCTCTGGCCCGCGCTGCATCCGCACGTGCCGGTGCATGCGCCGCTGCTGCTCGAATGGGTCGACCGCGCCACCCTCACCGTGGTCGCGGCCGCCCGCTGGCATGTCTGGAACCCGCGCCACCAGCCCTACGCCTCGGCTCCGGCTGGCGAAGCCGAGGCGCGCGCCCGCCACGCCGAACGCTGGGAACCCTGGACCGGCACGATCGGCCAGCCGCGCTTCGTCCCGCGGATCGATTTTCCGCCCGAAGGCCGGCACACGCTCGACCTCCGGCGCTATCCCGCCCAGGCCCGCGGCTAGGCGTCAGCCGCTGGAGACGGTGAGCGCCACCGGCGAAGCGCCGGCCGATTTTCCCGACTGCGCCCGCCGCAGCTCGTCCTCGAATTGAACGACGATCCGCTCCCAGGTGATGCCAAGCGCGGTCTCGCGCGCCGCCGCGCGCAGTTCCGGCCACGCCGCGCGGTGCGCGAGCAAATCCCCGGCCGCGGCGGTGAACGCGCGCGCCTCGCCCAACGGCACGGTCACGCCGTTGCTGCCGGCGCGGATGTGCTGCCGCGCCGCGGCGTAGTCGAAGGCCAGCACGACCAGCCCGCTGGCCAGGGCCTCGGTCACGACGTTGCCGAACGTCTCCGTCGTGCTCGGAAAAACAAACACGTCCGCCGAGGCGTAGTGCGCCGCCAGCTCCTCGCCGCGGCGCGTGCCCGCGAAGTTAAATTGCGGATACGCTTTTTGCAGGGCGGCGCGCTCCGGCCCGTCGCCCACGAACAGGCAGCGGGCGCGCGGCTCGATCTGCTGCATCTGCAGAAACGTCTCCACCGCCAGGCCGAGATTTTTTTCCGCCGCCAGCCGGCCAACGTGGATGAAAACCGGATCGCCGGGCCCCGCGCCCCAGGCCGCCCGCAACTCGGTGTTCCGCTTTCCCGGCGAAAACAGGGCCGCGTCCACGCCGCGGGCCATGACCGCGAGCCGGACGAAGCCGTGCGCGGTCAGATGCCCCCGGATCTCGTCCGTC
>Ga0335083_10003157_pt1 | contig 21474 bp, 17 predicted proteins | sample Lox_Sample_42_FD_206716 | JGI IMG/M metagenome (GOLD analysis project Ga0335083, IMG submission 206716) | Soil microbial communities from Loxahatchee National Wildlife Refuge, Florida, United States - Lox_Sample_4.2 | ecosystem: Environmental > Terrestrial > Soil > Wetlands | place: USA...
TCGAAATCGCGAGCGGCGGAAGCGTGGTCGAGCGCGCGGGCCTCGACTGGAGCTCGGTCGACGGCAACGTGCTCTTCGCGCCGACCGTCGAAGGCGGCGCGATCGTCGCGACGGGTGCTCGGCTCGCGCGGGTCGCCCCCGGCGGCGCGCGCGGCTTCGGCACCAAAGTCGGCGCAGGGCTGCGTGCTGTCTTCGACTGGCGTGGCGCGACGCTCGCGGTCGGTCGCGACGGGTCCATTTGGCTCCGGGGCAGCGCGGGGGACGCGCGCGAGCTCGGGAGCTTCGGCGTTCCGGTCGGCGAGGTGATGCTGCGAGGTGACCGGCTTCTCGCCCTGACGGCGCACGAGCTCGCGAGCTTCGACCTCGCGACCGACGAACGCGCGCTCGTGTGGTCCGACGCGACGCTCGAGCTCCACGACGTCGCGACGACGCGCGACGAACGCATCGCCGTCGTCGCCGGCCGTGCGACCCTCGTCGTACTCGAGGCGAACGGCCACGAACTCGCCCGCTTCGCGTTGCCCTCGAGCGAGAACGGCGCGGAGCTCTCGAGCGTCGTGATCGACGGCACGGGCGCCATGCTCGTCGGGGCGAGCGGTTCGCCGCTCCTCGCCGTCACCCGCGAGGGTGATGCCACGAGCGTGCCGGGCAGCGGCTGCTCCGACCCGCTGAGGCCCACGCCGGTCGCCGACGGGCGCGTGTTCGAGGCCTGCCGTTCGGGCCTCGTGCGCGGGCTCAGTGATAAAGCACGGTGAACAGGAACGCGACGCCGTAGGTCGAGCTGTCGAGCGCGTACGCGTCGGCGCCGTGATCGTGCGAGCCGTCGTGGTCGAACGCTCCGGTGAAGCGCAGGAGCCCGCCCATCGACCATTCGTCGGCGACCCACCAATCTTCGCCAATCCACACCGCGAGCCCGAGTCCGCGCCCGCGAAGCTCGTCCGTCTTGCCGGGGCGCGTGGTGCGGCTGCCCGCGAGCCCGAGGTAGCCGCCGAGGTGAAAGCCGCCGTTCACCTCCGGAAAGCCGTCCACGAACGCGCCGAGCATGCCGAAGCCGGCCGTCGAATCGCCGCCCTGAATGCTCGCGAGCGAGAGTCCGCCGCCGACCGCCATGCCCGGACTCGGCGTGCCGCCGAAAAGGAGGTCGAGCCCGAGCCCGCCGTCGCCGACCGAGTAGCTCGGGTGCGTCACCTGATCGCTCTTCACGAAGGTGCGCGCGACGAGCAAGCCGAGGTCGCCGCGAAAATAAAAGCCGTCGTGGCGGTGCATGTGGAGCGGTTCGGGCGGCGGCGGCTCCGGCTGGCGGAGGTCGATGATCGGGCGACCGAGCGGAGTCGGCGCGAGCGGGGGTGGCGCGCTCGGAGCGGGCGCGGACGCTGCGGGCGGCGGACCCGGCGACGGCGGCGGTGGGGCGGGAGCGCCGCCCGGCGCCTCCTCGGCGAGCGCGCTTGTCGCCGTGAAGGCGGAGGCCAGGGCGAGAACGAGCGGGAGGGATGGCGAAGGGCGCCGCACCGGCCTATATTACCCGCAGAGAAAGGCCCATGATCACCATCACCGAGCTCGCCGCGGACAAGGTCAAACAAATTTCCAAGGACGAGGGCCTCGACGGCCAAGGCTTGCGTCTGCGTGTGATCGGCGGCGGTTGTGCTGGTTTTCAGTACGATCTCTACTTCGAGGACAAGCCGACGGACCTCGACGAGCGGTTCGAGTCGAACGGCGTCGCGCTCTACGTGGACCCGCTGAGCTTTCAGTACCTCGACCAAACCGAGATCGATTACGTGGAAAGCGCCCACGGGTCCGGGTTCAAATTCGCGAACCCGAACGTAAGCTCGACCTGCGGCTGCGGCTCTTCGTTCAAGGTCTGAGGCGGTCTGGACCACCGCAACGCTGCGGGTGGAACGGCCTGCGAGCCGAACCTGCTCATTCGTCCAAGTTGCGTTGCAGGGCGTACTAATCGCCTTCATCGCGCAACTTCGCCGCAGCGGCCCTCGTAAGCGCTCACGAGACCGGTCACCCGTGGCCGGAGCTCGGAGTCTTGCATGGCCCGCATGAATGGCGTCGAGATCGGTAGCTACCTCGCTCGAGTTCGCGCGTATCCGGTGCTGAGTCGGGAGGACGAGCAGGTGCTCGTCCAGCGCTGGCTCGCGTCGCAGGACGAGGGCGCGAAGGCGCAGCTCCTCGCAGCGCACCTTCGTTACGTCGTCGCGATTGCGCTTCGTTACCGGCGCTACGGCGTCCCGGTCGAGGAGCTCGTGAGCGAAGGCAATTTCGGTTTGGTTCACGCACTCGGCAAGTTCGAGCCGGGTCGCGGCACGCGTTTCGTCACGTACGCCGCGTACTGGATCCGCGCCTACGTGCTCAATCACGTGATCCGGTCGTGGAGCCTCGTCGGCGTCGGCTCGGGCGCGCTGCGCTCGAAGATGTTCTTCCGGCTCCGGCGCGAACGCGTGAAAATAGCGAATCTCGTCGGTGACGGCGCGCAGGCGGACACCATGCTCGCGCAAGCGATGGGGTTGCCGGAAGCGACGGTGCAAGCGATGGTGCGCCGGCTCGACGCGCGCGACGTCTCGCTCGACACGAAGCCGTTCGAGGATTCCTCGACGTCGCTCGGCGATCTGCTCGCCGCGCCCGACCGCAGCCAGGAAGAAACGCTCGCGGCGACGGAGCGCGACGATCAGGTGCGCGTCGCGGTTCGGAGCGCGATGAAGGATCTCGACGAGCGCGAGCGCTACATCGCCGAAAAGCGCTTGATGGCCGATCGCGACGACGAGCTCAGCTTGGCCGAGATCGGCCGGCGGCTCGGCGTCTCGCGCGAACGCGCACGCCAACTCGAAGTGCGGACGAAGCGCAAGCTCCGCCGCCGCATCGAAGAGCTGTCACGCCGCGTCGGCGACGGCCTGAGCTTCGATTCGGCCGCGTGAAAAAGGGCGCTCCGCCGCCGCCGGATCTCGCCGGGCGTACCTTCGACTCGGCCGGCAAACGCTACGCGGTGCTTTGGTTCTCGAAGCCACCCGGAGCGCAGGCAGTGCTGACCGACGCCGAGCGTGAAGTGGCGGCGCTGGTCGCGGCGGGGCGTTCCAACGCCGAGGTCGCGCGCCTGCGCGCCACGTCGGCGCGCACCGTCGCGAACCAACTCGCGAGCATCTACGCGAAGCTCGGCGTGACTTCGCGCGGCGAGCTCGCGGCGTTCCTGTCCGGCCTCGACTGAGCGTCCGAGCTCAAGGCTCCGCTCCTCCGCTCTGGAGCGCGCGCTTGAAGCTCTGCACGAGCTCGGCGCGATTGCGCGCGCCGAGGGCGGTGCGCGCTCGCCGAAACAGCATCGCGACGGCCGGCTGCGAAAGCCCGAGCGCGTACGCGATCTGCTTGTTGCCGTAGCCGAGCGACGCGAGCGCCACCGCCGCGCGTTGCCCGTCGGTCATGCGCAGCGGCACCGAACGCGCCGGTTCGTTGCGAACGGCGAGAACCAACGCCTTCCCGTCCGTGTCGAGGTAGTCGAGGAGCGACCAACGCCCGTCGATGAGACCCTGCCAAACCTCGAGCGCGCCTTCCGGGCGATCCGAAGACGCGAGCGCGGCGCGACGGCGCTCGAACCCCTCGACGACGCGCGTCGTCCCGTCGCTTTCGTCTTCGCCGACGTGAAGGACGCGGCCGTCCGCCGCGAGCACCGCGGCGGCGGCGTCCGGACGAACGGTCGCGCGCCGCAAGCGCAGCGCCGCGCCGAGGTGATTGGCGACGCGGCGCCAGAGCCGCATCTCCCGGGAGTTCAGCGTGTGAGCGTGATCGAGCGGCCCCGACAGAACCAGCACGCCGAGCGCGCCGTCTTGGCCGACGACGCCGAGCGAGTCCTTGACCTCCGGCTTCCAGACGTTCATCCACACGGGGTTCGTGGGCAACGTCTCGCCGAGACCGGTGACAACGCTGGCCGTCGACGCGAATTGGTTCGCGAAGAACATCGCGTCTTGGATCTCGGGTGGAGCGAGCTTCATCGCCCCGAACGCGGCGGCCGGCTCGCACGCGAACTCGGTGCGGAACTGAAAAGGACCGAAGCGCTCGAGAACCCGGTAATTTCCCTCGATTCGTCCCGTCGCGACGTGGGCCGTCGTGCCGAGGCGACCGAACGGCCCGAGGACGCGACCGAAGCAATCCGCCAAAGCGCCGAGCCAATCCTCGTCGCTGCCGTCCGAACGATACGCGACGGCGAGCAAGTCGACGGGCGACACGCGCGCGCCGCTCGAAGCCGTTTTGGAGCTTTTCACACCCTCCAGGCTAATCGCCCTCGCCGACGAACGCAGCGTAGTCAAATTGTGCGAGCGCGCGTCGCGGCACGGACCCGAGTGGTGCTAAGGTCGCCGCGCCGCAGCGGCTCAGGCGATCGCTCGACGGATCTTCCGGCGAGAGGAAAGTCCGGGCTCCACAGGGCAGGATGCCGGGTAACGCCCGGTGAGGGTGACCTCGAGGAAAGTGCCACAGAAAAGCAGACCGCCCCGGCGTTCGCGCCGAGGTAAGGGTGAAAAGGTGGAGTAAGAGCCCACCGCGCGCTCGGTAACGAGCACGGCACGGTAAACCCCATCCGGAGCAAGGCCACGTAGAGGAGCGTTCGAGGGCTGCCCGCCCGAGCTCCTGGGTAGGCCGCACGAGGCGAGCGGCGACGCGCGCCCCAGAGGAATGACCGCCGGCCCGTGCGAGGCGACTCGCACGAGCAACAGAACCCGGCTTACGAACCCTGCGACCACGCCCGGCGAAAGCCGGGCGTGTCTATTTCACGCGCACGCTCACGGACCCGCCGCGCGCGCCGACCAAAAGTCGCCGGGCAAGCGCGCGTAGAGCGCCTGACTCACGAAGATCGCGTTGCACCAGCCGAGCGTGCCGTTGATCTCGCGCGCCATGTCGTAGAGGCCGTAGAGGCGATACTGGTGCCGCGTGAGAAGCTCCATGATCTCCGGAAAATACGCCTGACCTTTGTACATCGTGGAGAAGACGACCTCGATGAACAAGAGGTCCACTTTGCGTTCGCTCAGCAGTCGCTCGGCGCCCGTGAGCGCCTTGATCTCGGCGCCCTGAATGTCGAGCTTGAGCACGTTCACGTGCCCGACGCCGTGCGCCGCGCAGAACTCGTCGAGCGGCGTGGTCGCGACCTCGAGCTCCGAAGCGACCGTCGCGCCCGTGCGGTAGGTCGTGTCGTCGGGCGTCATCTCGAGGAGCGAATTCAAGACCGACATGCCCATGACGTGGAACGTGGCGGTCCCGCTCCGATCGCTCACCGCGAGGCGGTGGATCTTCACGTTCCGATCGGCGCCGTAGCGGCGTTCGAGTCCGTCGGCGAGCTCCGGCGTGGGCTCGAACGCGTGAATCACCGGCTCCTCGCCGAGGACGCGCCGGTACGCGTCGATCGTTTGCCCCTCGTTCGCGCCGACGTCGAGCAGCACGAGCGGACGCGCGCAGTGCTCGAGGAGCTTCACCTGATCTTCGAACGGATCGACGAAATAGTAGCGGCGCGCGCGGATCTCGTAACCCATGCGCTGCGCGACTTCCTTCACGGCGTCGACTGCTTGTGCCCGAATCGACATGCTAGCGTACGGTACCATGCACGCCCCGCCGACGTCCCTTCGCCTGCAGCGGCGCGACGCGCGATGAGCGAGCTTCCGCTCATCGCGGTGATCGTCCCCGCGAAAAATCGCCCCGCGTTTTTGGCGCGCCTCGTCGACTCGGTCAAGCGGCAACGGGGCGTCCGCACGGAGCTCGTCGTCGTCGACGACGGGTCCGACCCGCCGCTCGGCGGGCTCGGTGAAGGCGTGACGGTCGTCCGCAACGCGGAGAGCCGCGGCGCGTGCGCGAGCCGAAATCGCGGGCTCGAGGTCTCGCGCGCCGACGTCGTCACCTTCTTCGACGACGACGCCGAGCTCGGCTCGGACGACGTCCTCGCGCGCTCGTACGCCTGGCTCGTCAAGCGCCCCCGAGCCGCCGCCGTCGGCTTCCGGCAAACGGACGCGCACGGCGCGACGCGCGGGGTAAACCCCGGTTCCGGTGGCGAGCCACGTCTCGCGCCGCTCTTTTACACCTACGGCTGCATGGTGCGGCGCAAGGTGTTCGAGGAGCTCGGCGGCTTCGCCGAACCCTTCTTCTACTACTACGAGGAAATGGAGCTCAGTCTCCGGATCCTCGATGCGGGCTACGACATCGTCTACGACCCGGACCTCGCCGTCATCCATCACGAGAGCGAGGTCGGGCGCGATTGGAAGCGCATCAGCCGTCTGACGCTCCGCAACGCGCTCCTCACCGTGCTGCTCCGCTACCCGGGTCACTTGCTCGCGCCCGGCATCGCGCGCGCCGTGTACAACAGCCACCGCGCGTTCGGTTGGCGCATCGGCCTCGATCTCGGCGGCAAGAGCGGCGCGGCGTGGGAAGTCCTGCGGCTCTGGCGCTATGCGCTCAGCGAGCGGCGACCGATCGCCGCCCGGACGCTGCTCCGTTACCGTTCGCTCGGCCGCACGCCGCCCGCCGCCTGAGTCGCTCGATGTTCGTAGCCAAACCCCCGAGCGGAAGCTCCAAGCGCGAACACTACGCGGAGATTTTGGCGCAGCTCGGCGCGCTCTTCGCCGGCGAGACGGACGGCCTCGCGAACGCCGCGAACACGGCGGCGCTCCTCTTCGAGCTTTTGCCGGAGCTCAACTGGGTCGGCTTCTATTTTTTGCGGGGCACCGAGCTCGTGTTGGGACCGTTTCAGGGACGTGTGGCCTGTGTGCGTATCGCGCTCGGCCGCGGCGTCTGCGGGACCGCCGCGCGTGAACGGAAGACGCTCGTCGTGCCGGACGTGGACGCGTTTCCGGGTCACATCGCGTGCGACGCCGCCTCGCGCTCGGAAATCGTGGTGCCGCTCGTGCGCGGCGGCGAGCTCCTCGGGGTGCTCGATCTCGACAGCCCGCGCGTGAATCGCTTCGACGAGAGCGACGGAGCGGGCCTCGAAGCGGCCGTCGCGTGCCTGCTCGAGCGCTCCGACCTAGCCCGCCTGGTTCGCTGAAAAAGGCGCAAGGTCCTTTCATCGTCGCGCCGCGGCCCGGCGGTGCCGGGCGACACGGCTCGGGCGGCGGCACGCTAGGAACGGCACGCACAACTTGCTAGGTTGAAGCTTGCGTTCGCGAGATCGCGACGCCGTTGCCATCGCGATGCTCCATCCAAGTACCGAACTTCGTTCCGTCAATGCTCGGATCGGCGTGGGTGTCTTTGCGACCGAGTTCATCCCAGCAGGCACCATCACCTGGGCGCTTTGCGCGCTCGACCAAACCATCTCTCCCGCGCGCTTCGACGCGCTGCCGGAGCTCAGTCGCGAGTACTTGCGCAAGTACACGTACGTCGACGCCGTGGGCGATCGCGTGCTTTGCGGCGACAATGCGCGCTTCATCAATCACCATTGCGAGGCGACTTGCCTGCTCGTCGGCGCGCGGCTCGAGATCGCGGTGCGCGACATCCGCGCCGGAGAGGAGCTCACCGACGAGTACGGCGCGCTCAACATCGAGGAGCCGTTCGAGTGCGCGTGCGGTTCGCGCGAGTGCCGCGGGCAGATCCACCCGACGGACGTGCTGCGCTACGGTAGTCTCTGGGACGCGAAGGTCGCGAGCGTCTTGCCGCTCCTCGCCGCCGTGCCGCAGCCGCTGCTCGGCGTCGTGCAGGGCGATCCGGAAATCGACGAGCTCTTGACCGGCCGGCGCCGGCCGAACGTACGGACCCAATACTGGGCCGGTCTCGGAGCTTCGACCGCGCCCTGATCCGACGAGCCCCGGACGCTCGCCGAGCCGGCGAGGACGCGGCCCGTGCCATCGGCTCCACACAGACGCTCATGCAGCCATCCGACCAGCTCGTGCTGATGCGCTCCTTCGAGAAGCTCATCGACCTCTGCCACCGCCACGCGATCGGCTTCTGGCTCGACGCCGGCACGCTGCTCGGCGCGGCGCGTCACCAAAATATCATCCCCTGGGACTTCGACGTCGATATCGGCATGACGGAGCGCGACTACGCGAGCCTCCTCGCGCTCTTCGCCCGCCACGACGGAACGCTCGGCGGTTTGACGCTCGACGCGCTCTTTTACGAGGAGCCCGCGAGTTGCTGTTGCATCTACGAAGGCGAACAGAGCGACCTCGGCATCGACGTGGTGGCGTACGCGGAACGCAACGGCATGTGCGCGACGCTGATGAGCCGGGAGCTCCAGGACGCGTACCCGTTTCAATACGATCATCCGTACGATCGGATTTTCCCGCTGCGCACGGTGCCGTTTCTCGGCAACACGGTGGCGGTGCCGGGCCAAACCGAGCGCGTGCTCGCGGCCATGTACGGGCCGGCTTTCGACGCTTACCCGCCCGCGGAGTACGGCGAATGGCGCGCCATGCTGAGCGAGGAGCAAGCCGCGCTGCGACTCGGCCCGCCGTTTCGCTCCGTGCGTGAAGCCGCGAACGTCGAGCTCGGACTGGCCGAACGCCGAACCCCGTTCGTCGCGCGCGGCGTCGCAGCGGACTTTCCGGCAGCGGAGCGCGTCCGGCGTGCTCTCGCGAACGAGCCGAGCCTCTACGGCTACTTCGAAGCGCCGAACGAGCCGTTCGAGACCAAATACCGAACGCCGGAGGACGTGCTGGCGCTCTGGGAACGCGACGAGCTCGATTTGAACGTCGTCGACAGCGAGAGCAACGACGCGAGCCTGACCCCGGCGATCATCGTGCGCAACGTCGCGACGGCGCTCGAGGGCGAGGACGCGAAGCGGCTCTGCAGCTACGTCGTCACCAACAAGAACACGCGCACCACGTTGCACGTCGACCCGAGCTTCGGCGGCGGCTGGATGTTCCTCTACGAAGGCCGGAAGATCTGGTGGCTCATCGCCGCCGAGGACGCCGCTCACCTCGAGCGGCTCGGTTACGGGCTCGAAGAGCTCCGGCGCCGCTCTTTTTCCGAGCTCGTGCACGTCGCCGACGCGTACCTCTGGGGCAAGCTTCAAGTCGCCGTCTGCGGAAAGCACGACTTCATCTATTTTCCCGAAGGGTGCGTGCACGGCGTCATGACGTACGAACGCGCCTTCGGGCTCGGCGGCTACGTCTGAGCGCGAGGATGCCGAACGTGCCGCGCGACGAACTCGAGCTCCAGCGCGCCTTCTGGGAAGGTTCGCAGCGCGACCCGACGTACAAGAATCAGACCGAGCTCATGTTGCTCGATCCGACGGGCGAGACGTACTCGTCCGAGGAAGTCTCCGCCTTGTTGTCGATCGTCCCCGATTTGCCGGCCGGCTCTCGCTTGCTCGAGCTCGGGGCCGGTGTCGGACGTTTGACCACCCATTTGGCGCGCATGGCGGGGCGCGTCATCGCGTATGATTTCATGGCCGAGTTCATCGCCGCGAACCGCGCGAGCTGCGCTGCCGCGGGGCTCACGAACGTGGAACACCACGTGGCGGACGCCGCCACGCTCGAGTTGCCCGCCGCGAGCGCCCACATGGTCTTCTCCAATTGGATCTTGATGTACCTCACGGACACGGACGCCCGCTCGCTGGTCGAGCGCTCGGCGAGCGCACTCGAAGCCGGCGGTCATCTCTTCGTGCACGAGTCCTGTGATCCGGGCGCGGACGCGGCTTCGGAAACGGAGTACGCCCGTTACGCGGCGGACAACCCCGCTCGCTACCGCCACCCCGCTTGGTACGAGGCCGCGTTCGCGAGCAGCCGACTCGAGCTCGTGTCGCGCCACGACCTCACGCCCCTCTATCGCGTCGACGATCCGTCGATGCTCGGCACCCAAGTCGCATGGCTCTTGAAACGAGCATGAACGTCGAACCGGAGTCCGACCCCGCGCCGGGAGCCCTCGGCCTGTTCGGGCTCGTTCGCACGTTGCTCGGCTACTTCCGCGCCTATCGCGGGCTCAGCGCCCTCGTCGTCGGCGCGATGGTCGTCGACATGGGGGCGGACACCGCGCTCCGGCTCGGCTTCAAATTCCTCATCGACGACGCGATCATTCCGCTCGACGGGCGGCTCCTCGTCAGGGTGCTCGGTGCGCTCGCGGCGGTCGTCGTCCTTTACGGCGCGGGCGTCCTCACGCGCGATTACCTCTACTCGGTGCTCGGCGCGCGCGTCGTGAACGACATTCGCGAGCACCTGTTCGACCACCTGCAGCGCCTCTCGCTCGACTTCTACCGGCGCGAAAAGATCGCCGACACGATGGCGCGCTTCACGACCGACTTGAGCTACGTCGAGACGGCCGTCTACTACGGCTTGGGCAACGGCATCGCGGCCACGCTCGGGCTCCTGTTCACGCTCGGGCCCATGTTCGCGCTCGAGTGGCACCTCGCGTGTCTGATGCTGCTCTGCCTGCCGCTCGCCACGCTCGGCCCACTCCTTCTGGGCCCGCGTTCGTCGCAGGCGAGCTACGCGTTCAAGGAGAGCCTCGCGCAGCTCAGCACGAGCGTTCACGAAAACATCGGCGCGCAGGAGGTCATCAAGGTGTTCGGCTTGCACGCCCGAGCACGCGCGCTCTTTCGCGAGCGGCAGGCCGATCTCTACGCCAAGACCGTGCGCTTCAACGTCCTCTGGTACTTCTCCGATCGGCTGCCGGCGGTGACGCTCGTGCTCGTGAATCTGGTGATTTTGGGGGTGGGCGCGCGACTCGTCCTCGCGAAGAGCCTCAGCGTCGGCGCCCTCGTCTCGTTCCACGTGCTCTACCTCGGCCTGCACGGCTACGCGCAGGAGCTGATGTCCGTCGTCGTGTATCTCCTGCAGGCCGTGGGCGGCATGCGGCGCGTCTCCGAGGTCCTCGACGAAAAGCCGACCGTCGCCGACGACGGCCGCCAAAGCCTCGGGCCCTTCGAGCGCGACATCGTCCTCGACAACGTCGCGTTCGGCTACACGGCGGACACTCGGCAGCTCGATGGTCTCTCGCTCACCATCAAGAAGGGTGAGAGCGTCGCGTTCGTCGGCGCGAGCGGCTCGGGCAAGACGACCGTCTTGAACCTCCTCCTGCGCTTTTACGATCCGGTCGCCGGCAGGGTCCTGATCGACGGCCGGGACGTGCGCGAGGTGACGCAAGCGTCACTGCGCGCGGGGGTCGGCGCCGTTTTCCAGGAGAGCTTTCTCTTCGACACGACCATCCGCGAAAACATCCGGATGGGGCTCCCCGGCGCGAGCGACGCCGAGGTCGAGGCGGCCGCCGTCGCCGCGGGCGTCGACGACTTCGCGCGAAAGCTTCCGGACGGTTACGAGACGCTCGTGGGCGAGCGCGGCGCGCGACTCTCCGGCGGCGAGCGCCAGCGGGTCGCCATCGCCCGCGCGATCGTGAAAAATCCGAGTATTCTGGTGCTCGACGAAGCCACGGCGTCCCTCGACGCGGCGACGGCCGAGGCCGTCAATACGACGCTCCGGAGCCTCACCCGCGGACGCACGGTCATCGCCGTGAGCCATCATCTGCCGAGCGTCGCCGGCGCAGACCGCATCTTCGTCTTCGACCGGGGCCGCTGCGTCGAGCAGGGCCGGCACCTCGAGCTCTGCAACAAGGGCGGCATTTACGCCCGCCTCTGGGCAAAGCACCCCGGGAGCGCGCGTGACCTCGGCGAGCGCCCGCGCCTGGCGCCGGCGGTGAAGGCCGGCTGACGCCCGCGACCCGAGCGGATGTCGGCGAAAGATGGATCTACCGTCACCAGTTTTTGTGTAGAGATCGTCGACGATGGCAGCGAGCTTTGCGACGGCAGACGACGGGCCGTCGTCCGCCGCGGAGGTTCGGAAGAGCGCACTCGGCGAGCACGGTCTCGTGGCGAGCTCGGACTTGCCCGCCGGCGTCGCCGTCGCGCGTTTCGAAGGCCCCGTCGTCGCTTGGCGCGACGTGCCGGACGCGGAGGCGCGACACGCGCTCTGGATCGAGGACGACGCCTGGCTGCTTCCGCGGACGCCGGCCCGCTACGTCAATCATTCCTGCGACGCCAATTGCGTCGTCGACGACGACTTGTTCGTCGTCACCACGCGACCGGTGCGAAACGCCGAGGAGCTCACCATCGACTACGTGACGGTCGACGTGAACGAATATCGGCGGGCGCCGGAGCGCTTCTTCTGGGACGAGCGCTGGACCTTCGCTTGCCGCTGCGGTTCGCCGCGCTGCCTGGGCAACATCGACGGCTATCGCCTGATCGGCCGTGCTTCGGCCTGGGGCGGCGGCGATCCGGTGCTCTCGGTCGGAACGTCGGCGGGCAAGGGTCGCGGCGTGTTCGCGCGCCGGCGCATCGTCGCGGGCGAGCGCTTCGAGCGCGCCCCGGTGCTCGTGATTCCGGCGAAAGAGTGGGCGAACGCCGAAAAAACCGCCATCAACGACTATTGCTTCTGCTGGGGCGAGCGGGACGAGCACGCCGCCCTCGCGCTCGGACTCGGCTCGCTCCTCAATCATTCCTTCGAGCCGAACGCGGTCTTCGTCCGCGATCTCGCGGCGGCGTGCATCGACTTCGTGGCGCTCCGCGACGTACTTCCGGGCGAGGAGCTGACCGTCAACTACAACGAGGACCCGAGCGACCGTTCGCCGCTCTGGTTCGAACCGGTGCTTTGAACGATGAAAAGCGGTGCACGCGGCGCTCTCCAGGCTCGGAAACGAACGACGCTCGGTCCGGTCGCCGACTTGGAAGCGCACCTCGACCCCGAATGGTGGCGCGGCTTGTTCAACGCCACCTATTTGAAGACGGACGCCGACGTGGTGGAAAACGCCGCCGCGACGGCGCGCGAAGTCGACGAGCTCATCGTTGCGGCGGGGCTCACGCCGACGGACCGCGTGCTCGATCTGTGCTGCGGCCAGGGCCGCCACACGCTCGAGCTCGTTCAGCGCGGCTACGGTAAGGTCACCGGCCTCGATCAATCGCGGCACCTGCTCCGCGTCGCGCGAAGCCGCGCGCGCAAAGCGAGCCTGGTCGTTCGGTTCTTGGAGGGCGACGCGCGCAAGCTGGCCCTCCCCGACACGAGCTTCGACTGCGTCGCGGTGCTCGGCAATTCGTTCGGCTATTTCGACCACGCCGACGACGATTTGGCCGTCCTCAAGGGTGCGCGGCGCACGCTGAAACCCGGCGGCCGACTCGTCTTGGACATCACGGACGGCGCGTGGATGCGCGCGCATTTCGCCCCGCGTTCCTGGGAATGGCTGGGTGAGAGCGAGCTCGCGTGTCGCGAACGCGCGCTCTCGGCGGACGGCTCGCGCTTGGTCTGCCGCGAAGTCGTCATCGACGCGGACAAGGGCGTGCTCGCCGATCAGTTCTACGCCCAGCGTCTCTACGCTCAGGGTGAACTCGAAGAGCTCCTCGCGCGGGCGGGCTTCCGCGACGTGCGTGAACACGCGACGCTCGACACGACCGAGGGGCAAGACCTCGGCATGATGGAACACCGGCGGGTGTGGACCGCCGTTCCCGCCGAGGCGGGCGCGCCGCGCGCCGTCGTGCGGCGCAAGCGCGACGTGCTCGTCCTCTTCGGCGACCCTTCGTTGCCCGACCCGGTGAAGCCCGACGGGCGCTTCGCCCGCGAGGACATGGCGCTCGTCGCGAAGACGCGCGACGCGCTCGCGAAGATCCCGAACTTTCGCTTTCGCTTTCACGACCACCACGCGTCACTGCTCGACACGTTGCGAAAGAACCCGCCCGAGCTGGCGCTGAACTTCTGCGACGAGGGCTTCCAAAACGACTGCTCACGCGAGCTCCACGTGCCCGCCCTGCTCGATTTGCTGGGCATCCCCTACTCGGGCTCCGGCTCCGCGTGCCTCGCGCTCTGCCTCGACAAATCCGCGGTTTCGGCGGTGGCGCGCTCGATCGGCGTGGCCGCGCCGCGCGAGATCTACGTCGCGCCGGGCGAGCTGCCGGAGCTGCCGGCGGAGATGTTCCCCGTCCTGCTCAAGCCGAACGCCCAAGACGGCAGTTACGGCATCGGACGCGAAGGCGTCGCCGCGTCCCAGCGCGAATTCGAAGCCGCGCTCGCGCGCTTGAGGAGCGCGCTCCCCGGTCACGCGCTCCTCGCGCAAGAGCTGCTCACCGGGCGCGAATTCTCCGTGGGCGTCGTCGTCCACCCGGAACGAGGACTCTCCGCGCTGCCTGTCCTCGAGGTCGACTACGGCCGACTCGATCGCACGCTGCCGGCGATCCTCGCCTACGACGCGAAGTGGCAGCCGACCTCGCCGTATTGGAACGGCATCGACTACCGTCGCGCGACGCTCGACGAGCTCGCCGAGGAGCGCTTGAAGCGCGCGGCGCTCCGCATGTTCGAGCGGCTCGGCTGCCGCGACTACGCGCGCTTCGACTTCCGCTTCGACGCGCGCGAAACACCGCACCTGCTCGACGTGAATCCGAACCCCGCGTGGTGTCACGACGGCGAATTGCCGCTGATGGCGAGCTGGGCCGGTCACTCGTACGAGGACTTGCTCGGCTTCATCGTGAGCTCGGCCTGGTCACGGCGATGAAAGCCATCATTCTGAGCGCGGGCTACGGCAACCGCATGCGCCCGCTCACCGACGGCCGGCACAAGACGCTGCTCACCGTGGGCGGGAAAACCATCATCGATCGCATCGTCGAGGGGCTCGTCGCGGCCGGGGTTCACGAGATGCTGGTCGTGACGGGGTATCGAGCGGACGAGCTCGAGGCGCACTTGCTCGGCGCGCACCCCGCGGTGAAGTTCGTGTTCGTCCGCAACGAACGCTACCGCGAGACGAACAACATCTTTTCGCTCTCGCTCGCCTTCGCCCGCGAGTCGTTCGACCAGGACATCGTGCTGGTCGAATCGGACCTCGTGTGCGAACCGGCCGTCTTCGAGCGCATCGTGAAGACGCCGCACGAGAATGCCGCGCTCCTCGCGCGCTACCAGACGGGGCTCGACGGCACCGTGGTGACGATCGCCGACGGCATCGTCACGGGCGTGATCCCGCCGCACCTCCAGGCCAACGACTTCTCTTTCGCCGACAAGTACAAGACGCTCAACATCTACAAGTTCTCGCGGGATTTCTGCCGCAAGACGTTTCGGCAGCTCCTCACGTACTACGCGCAGACGATCGACGACAATTGCTACTACGAGCTCGTGCTCGGCATCCTCATCTACCTGAAGAAGGCGACGATCGGCGCCGAGCTCATCGAAACGGAGAAGTGGTCGGAGGTCGACGACCCGAACGATCTACGGATCGCGGAGATGACCTTCAACCCGGCCGGCAAGCGGAAGCTCTTGGAAGAGACGGCGGGCGGCTACTGGTCCGTCGACGTGACGGACTTCTCGTACCTCCGCAACGTGCACTTTCCGAATTCGTCCATGCTCGCCGAGCTCAAGAACAATCTGCCGAAGCTTTTGTGGAACTACGGTTCACGGCAGAGCATCCTGAACGAAAAGCTCGCGCTCTTCTTGCTCTGCCGGAGCGAGCGCGTGACGGCGTTGAACGGGGCGTCGCAGAGCTATCCGTTCTTGGCCGCGCGCTTCGCCGGCAAGCGCGCGCTCTTACCCGCGCCGACGTTCGGCGAATACCCGCGCACGTTCCCGGGCGCCCTCACCTACGCCGACGCCGTGGGCATCGACGTGCGCGAGGTCGAGCAGCGCGCGGAAAAGGCCGACGTCGTCGTCTTCGTGAATCCGAACAATCCGACCGGCAGTCTCGTCCCGACGGCGTTCATCCACGACTTTGCGCGGCGCCATCCGATGAAGACGGTGCTCGTCGACGAGTCGTTCCTCGCGTTTTCGGACGAGCGCTCGATCGTGGCGTTTCTCGAGGAGGAGCCGCTCGACAATGTCCTCGTGGTCGTGAGTCTCAGCAAGACCTTGGGCATTCCCGGCGCTCGGCTCGGCTACGTTTATGCTTCGGACGCGGCGTTCAACCGCGACCTCGCGCGCGCGCTGCCGATCTGGAACATGAATTCGATCGCCGAGCACGTGCTCGAGATCGTGCTCAAGCACCGCACGAGCCTCGCCGAATCGTTCCGGGCGACGGCGGTCGATCGTGAGCTCTTCGCCGCGCTCCTCGAAAAGACGCCCGCGGTCGAGCGCGTGCATCGCGGGGGCGGCAACTTCGTGCTCGCGCGCTTGCGGCGCGAATTCGGTTCCGCCGCGTCGGTCGCCACGCGCCTGCTCGAGCGTCACGGCTTGTACGTGAAGGACGTCTCCGAGAAATTCGGTAACGAGGGCAACCACCTGCGCTTGGCGGTGCGCTCACAGTCCGAGAACCGGACCCTCGTCGCCGCGCTCGGCTCGTTCGTCCCCCGATGACGGCTCTCGTTCTGGCGCGCGCCGGTAGCCTTTCAAGAGCAGCGCGAACACGCCGGGCAGCACGAACAACGTGAGCAACGCGGAAATCGCCATACCGACGACGACCGCCGTCGCGAGCGGGCGTTGCACCTCGGCTCCCGCACCCGTCGCGATCGCCATCGGCAAGAAACCGAGCGCGGCGACCGCGGCGGTCGTCAGGACGGCGCGGAGCGTCCTCGCGCACCCTTCGCTCACGGCTTTCGCCGTGTCCATGCCGGCGTCGAGGCGCTGGCGCACTTCGCTCGCCATCACGACTCCGTTCAACACGGCGATCCCGCCGAGCGCGATGAATCCCACCGCCGCGGGCAAGCTGAACGGCGTGGCACGCAGCACGAGCCCGAGCATGCCCCCGGCGAGCGAGAGCGGCACGAGCGCGAAGACCGCCGCGGCAAAGCGCAGGTTCTGGAACATCCAGAGCAGCATGCCGAAAATCACGGCGACCACGGCGGGAACGACGACCGCGAGCCGGGCGCTCGCGCGCTCGAAATTCTCGAACTGTCCGCCCCATTCGACGCGGTACCCGTGCGGAAGCGGCACGGCGTCACGCACGGCGCGCTCGGCCTCGCCGACCCAAGAAACCAGATCGCGGCCGCGCAGGTTCACGTCGACGCGCACCGCGCGCCTGCGATCCTCCCGCCGGATCGCGGTCGGACCCTCGCTCTCCGACAGCGTCAGGACTTCGCGCAGCGGCACGTTGGCCCCGGTCGCCGTGGTCACGAACAGGTCGCCGATGCCGTCGGCCGTCGGACGCGCGGGAGGCTCGAGGACGCGCAGCTCGAAGCGGCGCTCGGCTTCGTAAACGCGACCGACGGGCACCCCCTCGCGCGCCGCGGAGAGCACCTCGAAGGCGTCCTCGACGCGCACGCCGTAGCGAGCGAGTCGAACGCGGTCGGCCACGGCGTCGATGGTCGGCGCGCCGAGGATGCGCTCGACGCGCACGTCGCCCGTCCCGGCGACGTGCTTCACGCGGGCACCGACGGCGGCGGCGAGCTCCGTGAGCTTCTCGAGCTCGTCGCCGAAGATCTGGATCTGGACGTCGGCGCGCGAGCCGCTGATGAGCTCGTTCGTGCGATCCTCGATCGGCTGCGAAACCGAGACGAAGGTACCCGGCACGCGGTTTTCGATGCCGTTTTTGAACTGCTCGGAGAGCTCGTCGAAGTCGGCCGCCGACGTCCACGTGGCCGGCGGGCGCAGCCGCACGAAGATGTCCGTGTTGTCGTTGCCGACGGGGTCGGTCGCGACCTCCGCGCGCCCGGTCATGCCGAGCGTGGTCGCCACTTCGGGAAAGCCGTGAAGCACGCGCTCGGTCGCGAGATCGAGGTCGCGCGCCGCGACGAGGGAGATGCTCGGCGCGCGGCGCACCGTCACGACCGCGTCGCCTTCGAAGATCCGCGGGACGAACTCCGCGCCCTGGCGCGCGAAGAGCCAGGCCGCGAGCGCGAAGAGCGACGCCGCGCCGGCGAGGTACCAGGCGCGGCGCCCCACGACGGCGGGCAACGCGCTCGCGTAGAGCTCACCGAGGCGCTCGAGCCAGCGTGGCCCGTGGCCGCTCGCCGGCCGAACGAGCGAGACCAGCACCGCGGGGAAGAAGCAGACGGCGTAGACGAGCGCGCCGAGCAGCGCGCACGCCATGGTGACCGCCATGGGACGGAACATCTTGCCTTCGACGCCCTCGAGCGCGAGGAGCGGCACGTAAACGAGCATGATGATGCCGACGGCGAACGCCACGGGCCGCACGACGGAGCTCGCGAGGTCGGCATAGGCGCGCGCGCGGGCCGCGTCGACGAGCCGACGTCCGGCCGTCGCCGTCATCACCGCTTCGAGAATCACGATCGGACCGTCCACCAAGAACCCGAAGTCGATGGCGCCGAGCGACATCAGATCACCCGTGACGCGGAACAGATGCATGCCGAACAAGGCGAAGCTCATCGCGCAAGGAATGCCGAGCACGACGGCGACGGCCCCGCGCAACGTCCCGAGAAAGACGACCAGGACGAGCGTCACGATCGCCACGCCCTCGGCGAGGTTCTTCATCACGGTCGCGAGCGTTCGACCGACGAAGTCGCTGCGGTCGTAGACCACGTCGATGTGCACGCCGGGCGGTAGGTCGCGCTCGATCTCGTGCACGCGCTCGGCCACGGCGTGGACGACGGTGCGGCTGTTCTCGCCGAGCAGCATCATCACGATCCCCGTCACGGCTTCGCCCTTGCCGTCGTGGGTGATCACGCCCTGGCGCAGCGCCGAGCCGACCTTGATGTCCGCGACGTGCCGGACGAGCACGGGAGTACCGCGCGCGTCGTTGCGGACGACGACGTTGCCGATCTCGTCGACGTTTCGCAGGAGCCCCTGACCGCGCACCGTGAAGGATTCGTCGCGGCGGTCGATGTAGCCGCCGCCCGCGTTCAGATTCGCGCCTTCGAGCGCGTGCACGACGTCGCCGAGCGTGAGACCCAGCGCCTTCAAGCGCGCGCGGTCGACGTGCACCTGAAATTGTTTCAGGTCGCCGCCCATCGTGTTCACCTCCACGACGCCCGGGACGTTGCGCAGCTTGGGCACGATTTCCCAGTCGAGCAGCGTCCGGAGTTGCATCGCGGAGTGCTGATCGCTCCGAACGACGAATTGGAAGATCTCGCCGAGGCCGGAGCTCACCGGCGCCAGCTCGGGTGCGCTCGCTCGTGGCGCCAACTCGACGTCGCGCAAGCGCTCGAGCACGAGCTGCCGCGCGAACCAGACGTCCACGTCGTCGCGAAAGACGACGGTGACGGCGGAGAGTCCGGAGCGCGAGACGCTGCGCTGCGAGACCGAGCCGGGCACGCCGTTCAGCGCGTTCTCGATCGGCATCGTGACCGTGCTCTCCATTTCGGACGGCGACATGCCCGCCGCTTGCGTCAAGACCGAGACTTGACTGCTCGCGACGTCGGGCAACGCGTCGATGGGCAACGTCCTCGCCGCCCACGCGCCGAGACACAAGAGGAGGCCGAGCGCGGCGAGCACGGCGCCACGCGCGCGGATCGAGCCTCGAACGAGCGCTTCCAGCATACGGCCGCCTTTCAGCGAAAGAGCTCGCTCTTCAGCGCGAACACGCCCTGGCTCACGACCTCGTCGCCGGTCGAAACGCCGCTCAGCACTTCGGTCTCGCTGCCGTTCGAGCGGCCGAGCTCGACGTTCGTCGCGTGCACCTGCCCGACGGCGCGCGTCACGAACAGCGTCGGCTGTCCGTCGACCAGCGTGAGCGCGCTCGCCGGCACGAGCGTGCGGTCGCCCGTCCCGCCGCCGCTCGCGTGGACGCTCGCGTTCACGGCTTGCCCGGCGCGCAGGCGCCGATCGAAATTGTCGATCTCGACGCGCACGGGCGCGCTGCGCGTCTCGCCGTCGATCACGGCGCCGATGCGCGCGACGCGTCCCTCGAACGTTTCGGCCGGAGCCGCCAGCGGACTCAGCTCCACGCGATCGCCGAGCGCGACGAGCGCGAGGTCCCGTTCGAAGACGTCGAGCTCGACCCACAGCCGATCGAGGTTCGCGACGCGGAACGCCACGAGCTCGCCCTCCACGGATTGTCCGGGCGTGACGCCGCGCGCGACCACGGTTCCCCGCAGCGGCGAGCGCAGCTCGTGTGCGCCGAGCCGCCGCGGCCCCGTGCCGTCTCCCGCCAAGGCCCGCACTTTTTGGCGCGCGGCGCGGAGCAGGTGCCCGTAGCGCTTCGCTTCGACCGCAGCGACTTCGGCCTCGCGCGTGGTCGAGAGATTGCGACCAGCGAGGTCACGCTCGCGGTCGAGGTTCAGATCGGCGGCTTCCTTCTCGGCCTCGAGCGTGCTGACGGACGCCTGCGCCTCGCCGAGCTCGGCGCTCTCGATCACGGCGAGGAGCGTGCCCGCTTCCACGTCGTCGCCCTCGAACTTCACCACCCGCGTGACGAGCCCCTTGAGCCGCGCACCGATCGCCGCCACCTCGGCGGGATCGAAATCGACGGAGCCGACCGCGTGCACGACCGGGACGAGCGGCGCGCGCCTCACCTTCGCGAACCCGAGGCCCGCGCGTTCGGCGAAGCGCGGCGAAAAGACGATGTTCTGCCCTTCGACGCGCGGCACGTCGAGCGGCTCCGGCCCGCTGCGGGCACGCGAAGCTGCATGCCCGAAGAGCCAGAAGGCGCCGGCCGCAACCACCGCCAGCGTTCCAGCCGAAATCAGCCATTTGGCGGCAGGGCGGCCGCTCGGCGCGGCGTCGAGCGAACGCGTGGTCGGCGAGCTCGGTTCGGCATCCTCGGACGGGGGCGGAGCGTTCATGGCACTTCTCCTGTCATCTCCGAGAGCTCGCCGAGCAACGACCAGCTCTTCTCCAAGAGCTCGAGCCGGCGCAAGGACAGCGCCGACAGCTCGCGGCGACTCACGAGCACCGCGAGCCAATCCCCCTTGCCCGCCCGATGCGTTTCGCTCGCGGCACTCACGGCGCGCGTCGCCGCCGGCAACGCCGAACGCGTGATCACGTCGAGTGCCCGCTCGAGCGCGGCGAGCTCGCGCGTGATCACGGCCGCGCGCTGCCGCACGAGGTCGCGGGTCACCTCGAGCTCGTCCAGCGCGCGAACGCGCTCCGCCTGCGCCTCGGCACGCGCTGGCTGGTTCGAGCGGAACAGCGGCAACGCGTACGCCACCCCCGCTCCCACGCGAGCTTCGCCGAAGTCACCGCGCCCGCCCGTGACGGCGACCCCGAGTGCGGGCCAAGCCTCGCGAGCGAGCCGCTCGGCGGACGCCGCATGGTAGGCGGCGCGACGTTCGAGCACGGCAGTCGCGGGAGTGGCCAGAAGACCCGAAGAAAGCAGCTTTTTCACCATGGCCTCCGGCGGCACGGCCTCGAAGACGGCCCCTTCGCTCGGCTTCCAGCCGGTGAGCTCGAAGAGCTCACCCGCGCCCTCGACGATGTCGCTCTGCGTTTCACCGAGCAACGCTTCGTGGCGCGCGGCCTCGAGCGCCGCCAACGCGGCGTCGCGCTCGGTCGCGTCGCCCGCCGCGACACGCGCGGCGTAGTAGTCGGACTCGGCGCGAGCGACGGCCTCGAGCTCTTCGAGAACCCGCGCACGGGTCGTCGCGACGGCGAGCAAACCGAACGCGCGCACGGTGCGTCCGGTCGCGAGCGCGCGCGCCTGCTCGAGCGTCGCCTCGTGCACGCGGACGTAGCTCGCCGCTTCACGACGCCGGCTCGAGCGTTGCCCCGCCACCTCCACCGGCAACCA
>Ga0335083_10003158_pt1 | contig 21472 bp, 20 predicted proteins | sample Lox_Sample_42_FD_206716 | JGI IMG/M metagenome (GOLD analysis project Ga0335083, IMG submission 206716) | Soil microbial communities from Loxahatchee National Wildlife Refuge, Florida, United States - Lox_Sample_4.2 | ecosystem: Environmental > Terrestrial > Soil > Wetlands | place: USA...
GGCCTGGGCCAGGTCGGCCTCCATTCTAGAGGCCGACCTGTATACGGCAGTGCAAGTGAACTAGCCTGTCCAGTCAGAGAGCGAACCTAGCTTCGACCCTTAGACCGCGCGACAAACCATCAGCGATGGAGGTTTTGATAAAGCCACCTATGGCGTGGGTAACGGCCCGCGATAACCGGGGTCGTTAAAGCAGTGACGCATGATACGAGCGGCCGCGACGGAAACCTCCAGGTAATTCTCCGGCGACTCCCAACGACGTCGCTGTCACATCGACGTGGCTGGGTCCGGTAGCCGGTGCGGGGCGGGCGGGGCCGGGGACACGCTGGTCAGCGGAGGCGGTCCAGCCACAGGCCGAGGATCCGGCTCCCGGTCAACGCCGAGATCGCGAGGACCGTGCAGGTTGCGCCGAAGGCCGCGACGAACAGAGCTCCGTTGAACGTGACGATGGCGGCGGTCCACAACAGCACCGTGATCACCGCGGTGTGCGCGATCGCCCGGCCGCCCTGCCTGACGTCGTTGTCCGCCAGCGGCCGCGAGCATGCCCGGACGAGAGCGTGGCGTGGCCCCGGCGCGACGGGCAGCACGGGCAGGACGGGGAGGTCGTCGGTGAGCCTGGTGAGTTCGGCGTAGGTCCGTGCGGCCAAGGCACGGTCCACCCGGCCGTCGAACTCCTCCTTGGTCAGCCGCCCGTGTACGAAGGCCGCCTTGAGCAGCCCGATCACCTGTTCGCGGTCCGCGTGGGACGCACGGAGGCGGTTGCGCGCTAGCTGCTCCTCAGGCCCTGACATCACCGGTGCCTCCCGCAGGCGTCGATTCAGGCAGCGTAACCCGGCCGCCCGCGGCTGGCTACGCCTGCGTAACCCGCGGGACAGCTGAAACCGGGCTCAGTCGGTCGGCGTCACGCTGACCGCCTCCCTGATGTAGCGCTTGATGGCCAGGTCCTCGATCTGGTCCAGCCTGCGGACCAGGTGACGCAGTTCGGCCAGGAAGGCCGCCCGCCGCGCGGCCAGGCCGGCCGTGGGCTCGAACAGGCCCCGGTTCCTGGCCAGCTGGAGGCCGGTCTGGAACAGCAGCACCGAGACGGACTCGGCGCTACGTAGCCGCCGCTGGGCCACGTACTGCTGGCCGAGCCCGAGCGCCCGGCTCGTCACCTCGGAGTCCTCGTCCGAAGCGGTCACGTCGTCGTTCACCAGCACGTCGGCGACGATCCGGTAGGCCTCGACGAACGGCCGCACCATGACGTGCGAGACCAGCGGCCGCATCCCGGCCAGCAGCGCGTCCGCCTGGCCGGCCCGGAGCCGGTCCTCCCAGGCGGGATCGTGCCTGGCCATCTCCGCGCCGACCTGGCGCCGGTGCTCCTCGCGGTCCTTGAAGTAGAACTCGAACTTCAGCAGGTCCCGCAGCCGGGCGATCTCCTCCCAGAACGCCGCCACCGGATCAGCCTCCGAGCCGCCCGCAGCGCCCGCAGCGCCCGAGCCGCCCGCAGCGCCCGAGCCACCCGAAGCACCCGAGGCTTCCCCGGCCCGCAGCACGGCCAGTTCGCACAGCGCCGTGTCCAGCAGGAAGTGGATCAGCGAGTTCCGGTAGAACGTCGCCGCGAGCTGGTGCTCAGGGCCGATCAGCCAGACCGGCTCGCGCCCGTCCCGCACCTGCGTGACCACGCCACCCGACACCAGCGCGTCCAGCGTCGCCCGCACCGCCGCCGCACCCGACAGCGCTCGTGCTGACGCCGTGCGAGGTACCGAACGGCTCTCCAGGTAAGAAAGCGCGTCCCCCAGCCCCAGCCGGATCTGCCCGAACGTCAGCGCCGCCCCCTGCATCGCCAGCAGCACCGTGGTCACGATGGCGGTCGCCGTGACCGGCATCCCCTGGTTGATCCGCCACGCCACCTCGAACGCGGTCTTCTGGAGCGCCAGCCGCCGCGCGCCCGGCTCCGCCGCCGCGTCGCCGGCCGGCCCCAGGAACGAGCTCAGCAGCACCGGCTCGCCGAACCGCACGTAGACCTTGCCGTAATGCCGCGCGCCCTGGGCCTTGATGAACCCGTACAGCCAGCCGAACCCCTCGGGCTTCTTGGAAGCCCCCCGCGCGTACGCGGCGTACTCGGAGATCTCGTGCAGCTGGTCGAACGTGATCGACACCGGCAGCAGCGCGATGTCGTCGACGCGTCTCTGGAGGTACGCGTCGGCCGCGTAGGCCAGCAGGCCGAGCCGCGGTGGCAGCATCTTCCCGGTGCGCGAGCGGGTGCCCTCGATCGACCAGGACAGGTTGAACCGCTTCTCGAGCACGTAGCCGACGTACTCGCGCAGCACGTACTTGTACAGCGGGTCGTCGGAGGTCGAACGGCGGATGAAGATCACCCCGGCCCGCCGCATGATCGCGCCCATCGGCCCGAAGGCCATGTTGATGCCGGCGAACAGGTGGGCAGGCGGTATGCCCTGCTCCTGGAGGGCCGCGGCGAGCACGAGCGTGTCCAGATTCGACCGGTGCGACCACAGCAGGATGCCCGGATGGCGCTCCAGCGCCGCCCGCAGTCGCTCCACCTGAGCCGTGTCGTAGTCGATCTGCGAGTCGAAGCCGCGCTGGAAGATCAGCCGCCCGATGGTCGGCATGATGTCGATGAGGCGCCGGCTCCAGCCCGCGGCGAGCTCGTCGAGGATCTCCCCGGCCTCCTCCAGCGACGGCACGCCGGAACCCCCAGGCGCCACCGAAGCCGAAGAAGCAGAAGAATCCGGAGCAGCCGAAGAAGCCGGAGCAGCCGAAGAAGCCGGAGCGGCCGGAGAAGCCGGAGCGGCCGGAGAAGCCGGAGCGGCCGGAGAAGCCAGAGCGGCCGGAGAAGCATCCGGTGCGACCGTCCGCAGCCCCTCCCGGAACCGCCGCGACGACAGGATCTCGTCCCTGACCAGGCTCGGCGTCTTGTACCGGGGTCCGCGCAGCCGGTACTCGGCCCGGTCCAGGGCGAGCGTGGCCCGCCGCGCCACGTAGCCGGCGAAGCCTTCGGGATCGTCCCCGCCGGTGGTCTCCTCCCAGCGCCGCCGCAGCGAGCCCACCGTGGCCGGCTCGCCGGCCAGCACGACGGCCCGGCCGGGCTGGCGGGCCAGGATCCGCCGCTGCTGCCGTTCGCTGGGTTGATACGGGTCATGTCCCGGCAGCATGTCGTGCAGCCGGGCCGCCCGCCGCCCGCCACGCTCCTCCGGCAGCCACGCCACCCGCACCGGGACCAGCTCGGCGTCATCGTCGCTCAGCACCGACGCCGGGATCCGTCCCGCCCCGTCGCCAGCCGACCCGGCAGGCGGCCCCAGACTGACCGGCGGCCGGTCCGTGCCGCCCGACTTGGCGATCCGTTCCCGGATCAGCCGCGCCTCGGTCGGCGTGGCCGCCTGCGTGAGCAGCACGGTCCCCGCCCGGTCGGCCAGCACGTCAGCAAGGTCATAACCGCCGCTCACGACGGCGACCCGGAACGCCCGGCGGAGTCAGCAGGCCAGGAAGCCAGCAGTTCCACATAAGCCGAACGGATCTCCTCGATCCGCTCGCTCAGGTCCTCCGCCGTCCAGTCAGCAACAGAAACCGGCGCCAGCACCGCCACGTCCACGGTCCCCGGGTGCAGCGTGGTCGAGTTGCGCCCCGCCACCGACTCGGAGTTCCTGATGACGATCGGCACCACCGGCAGCCCGGTCGCCATCGCGATCCGGAACGCCCCCTTCTTGAACGGGCCCACCGACTGGGTGTCGAGCCGCGTCCCCTCCGGCGCCACCAGGATCGACAGCCCCTTGCGGGCCGCCTCCTCGATGGGTGCCAAAGCGGCCACCGCCGAGGCGGTGTCGGCCCGGTCGATGAACGCCGCGTCCATCAGCTTCCCGAGCGGCCCGACCAGCGGGTTGGAGGCCAGTTCCTTCTTGGCGATGCCGGTCCAGTTGTCCTTCACCAGCGCGGCCACGATGAAGATGTCGAAGTTGTTCCTGTGGTTGAACAAGAACACGGCCGGCCGCCGCGCCGTCAAAAACTCCGAGCCCTGGACGTTCAGCTTGACGCCGTTCAGCGCCAGCACCGTCTCCGGCCAGGTCCGGGTCAGGAAGTTCAGCCCGATCCGCTTGTTCCTGGTCAGCAGGCCGAGGCTCAGCGCCCCGGCCGCCACCGGGCCGAGCGAGCCGATCGCGGCCAGGTTGCGGACCCGGCCGAGCGGCCCGCCGCCGCCCCGGCTGCCGAACCGCAGGATGGGCCAGCCGCGCCGCTGCGCGACCGAGGTCAGCCGCGGCCCGGGGTTGACCGGCCGCGGGTTGCCGACCAGGTGCATCAGCGCCAGGTCCTCGTCCCCGTCCGCGTAGAAGTAGCTGGTCCGCATGTTCACGCCGTGCTCGGCGGCGAACTTCTGCACGCTGGTCGCCTTGCTGGCGCCCCAGATCACCGGGCGCTGGACCTCCCCGGTCAGCACCCCGTCATCGCCGACGACGAACCGGTTGCACACCACGTGGTCGATCCCGAGATAGCGAGCCACCGGCTCGGCCTGCATGGTCAGCGCCGAGGAGCTCAGCACCACGGTGTGCCCGCGGCGCTGGTGGGCCCGGACCAGGTCGCGCATCTCCGGGTAGATCAGGTCCACCACGGCCTGCTGGAAGATCCGCTCGCCGACCTCGTCCACGTCCTCGGCCAGCCGCCCCCGCGTCGAGCCGACCGCGCCCGCGATCACGTTCTCGAACTGGCTCCGCCCCAGCCGGTACTCCACCGCGAGCTGCATCATCTGCAGGAACTCGCCCGCCCCGATCTCGCGGCGCCGCAGCCGGTCCCTGGTCACGGCCGCCACCGTGAACCCGGCCACCAGCGTCCCGTCCAGGTCGAAGAACGCGCCGGTCGACGGCCCCTCCGGGCTAGCGTCAACGTCGGCCACCGAGCCAGGCAACCGCAACGGTCTGCTCATAAGTCCCCCGCCGATTTCGGTCCCGTCCGTTTCTTATGTACCGAACGGGTGGCCACCCGCCCCACCTCAACGATCTCGTCGAACCCGGCCTGAAGACACTTCTCGAGCTGGTCCGGGGCGCTGAACGAGGCCGTGTCGTAGCGGAAGGCCACCGTGCAGGTGCCCGCCCGGGAGACCAGGATCGCCATCATGGCCACCCGCGGCAGCGGGCCGAGCGCGTACTGGCGGTCCACCCGCGCCCCGGCCAGGAAGGTCTCCTTGGCGTAGCCGGGCACGTTGCTGGCCTGGACGTCAGGCGGCGGGATCCGGTCGATGACTTCGCGCAGCGCCTCGTCGGGCAGCAGGGACAGGGCCGGGGCCAGCCGGCCGATGACGTCGAGCGCGGGCTCGCTGCGGCGCGCGATGACCTGCTCGCGGACCAGCCGCATCCGCTCGGCCGGGTCCGGCTCGCCGACCGGCGCGGCGATCGTCACCCCGGTGAAGTGGTTGCCCGAGGCCGGGTCGTCGGCGCCGCGCAGGCTGACCGGGAGGGCCAGCGGGATGGAGTCGACCGGCACCCCGAGCGTCTCGTGGTACCGAGCCAGACCGCCGCACAGCGCCGCGAGGTAGGCGTCGTTGACCGACGCCGTGCCGCGCCCTGGTACCTCGACCGACTTGGCCGCGGTCCGCAGGTCGGCCAGCGGCAGCTCGAGCACGATGGTCCGGCTGACCAGGCTCCGCCGGCGCAGCAGCGGCGACGCCTCGGCGGGCGGCGGGCTGAGCACCCGGCGAGCCGAGTCGGCGAAACCCAGCACCTCGGTGACCGCGAGCCCCGGCTGGGTGGCCAGCCGCACGGCCGCGCCCGTGGCGCGGCCCAGGAACCGGCGCCCGGCCGAGAACGTGCTCTGCGGCAGCTGCCTGATGCTGTCCCGCAGCAGTTCCTCGCCGGTCACGTCGCGGGGCACGGGAACTGGCGGCATCGGCCGCGGTTCCGGGTCCCGCTCGGTGTCGTAGACCTGCTCGAACAGCGCGATGCCGCCGAGCCCGTCGGTGATGGCGTGGCTGAGCTTGATCAGCAGCGCGGCCCGCCCGCCTGCAAGCCCTTCGACGTACAGCGCCTCCCACAGCGCGCGCGAGGTGTCCAGCGGGGACTGGAGCGTGACCTCAGCCAGGTCGAGCAGCTGGCGCAGCGTGCCGGGGGCGGGCAGCGCCACCCGGCGCAGGTGGTAGTCCAGGTCGAAGTCCGGGTCGACCACCCAGCGCGGGGGAGTGGTGGGCAGCGGCGGCACCACCACCTTCTGCCGCATCCTGATGACCACCCGGCTGGCCCGGTCCAGCGCGTCGCGCAGCCGCCCCCAGTCCGCGGGCTGATCGAGGATCTCCAGGTTGAGGAACGCCGAACGCGTGGCCGGATAAGCCTCGCCACGGTGCAGCAGGTAATCGAGCGGGCTGAGCTCGTCGTCCATGGTGTCAACTTCTCAGTCGGTGCCCGCCTTGCGCAAGGGACGGGTTAGTGCGCCATTGCTATGTCGGGGGCCGGGACACGCACTGGGCGAGGTACAGCTGCTCGCCGAGCGTGTTCATCAGCTCCAGCTGGGTTTCCAGGTAGTCGATGTGGAGTTCCTCGTCCGCCATGATCTGCTCGAGCAGGATGGCGCTGGTCGTGTCGTGCCGCTCGCGGCACAGCGCGATGCCGGGCCGGAGCCGCTCGGTCACCTCGACCTCGATGGCCAGGTCGGCCTCGAACTGCTCGCGGATGGTCTGCCCGATGCGGACCGAGAAAAGCCGCTGGTAGTTCGGCAGGCCGTCCAGGATCAGGATCCGGTCGGTGAGCGCCTCGGCGTGCTTCATCTCGTCGAACGACTCGGCCCTGGTGTGCGCGGCCAGCTCGGTGTAGCCCCAGTTGTCCTGCATCTTCGAGTGCAGGAAGTACTGATTGATGGCGGTTAGCTCACTGGTGAGCTGTTCGTTCAGCAATTGCAGGACTTCGGCGTCCCCGAGCATCTCTGTCCCCTCCCGTGTCCGGTGTCCAGAGCCTATAACGTACAGTCATCCGTACTTCGCGACCGGAAGGGCCACGCTGCGATGTCATTGGTCCTCGCCGCCGATTACCGGGTGCCGGACTTCGACCGCTGGTGGGCCGTGCTCTCCCGTGACCTGCCCCGGCTGCCCAGCCTGGGCGCGCACCACGTGGTGGTCTACCGCGCGCTCGACGACGCCAGCCGCATCTTCGTGACCATCGGGTTCCGGGACCGCCGCCCGGTCGACGTGCTGCTCCGCTCGCCCGGCATGTTCTCCTGGTTCGACGCGGCCGGGGTCGAGGAGATCCCGCCGATGTTCGCTGGCGAGGTAGTGGAGAAGTTCAATATCGGCTCGCAGTCCGGCTCGGCCGGCCCGGCCGCGGCGGCGGAGACGGTGATCGTGGCCGCGATCGCCCCGGTCGGCCAGCTTGACCGGCTGCGCGACCGCGTGCACACCGCGGCCGACCGGTTCGCCGCCTCGGGCGTGCGCCGCTTCTGGATCTACCGGGCCCTGGATGACCAGGGCGAGGTGATGGTCCTCCAGGAGGTGGCCACCGAACGGCAGGCCGAGGAGTGGATCCATCACCCCGACGATGCCGCCGCGTTCATGTCGGAGGCCGGGGAGGGACCCTATCCGCCGCTGTTCGTCGGCCGCCTAGTGCAGGCCATCGAGGTACCCCAGAGCTGAGATGTACATCTGCCTCTGCCTCGGCGTCACGACCCATACCGTTCAGGAAGCGATCGACTCCGGCGCGCGCACCACCAAGAAGGTGGCGGAGGCCTGCGGGGCCGGCTCGGTCTGCGGCCGCTGCGGCCACACCATCAGGACCATGATCGAGGCATCCGCCCCCGACCCGCCGACCCGCGTCCCCGACCGCCTGCGCCGCCGCTGGGGCCGAACCTCCCCCCGGAACCACCCATGACCAACCCGCCCATACTCGCTTGGCCCGACCTCCGCGACTGGCTGGCCGCGGATCCCGGCCTGCTTCCCGACGGTACCCCCGCCGTCCCCGTCCTCTTCGTGGACCTAGACGCCTCGCCCCGCACAACCCATCCATGGGCTCTCCTAAAAATAAGGTCGACCGTCCTCGACCACCGCATAGTGGTCGGCTTGGCGGAGCATCGCGTCCGGCCTGAGCTGGCGCCGCTGGCCGCCGCGCTGACCTGCACCCTGGTCACGGGCAGCCGGGATAACCTGCCCCGGGACCAGATCGCCGTCCCCGACCTCGGCCCGGCCTGCCATGCGATCGCCGCCACCGCCGAAGCCGCGCCGAAGGCAGCGGCCACCTTGACTGGCCTGCTCCGCCTGACCAGCGCCATCCCGGCCGAACAGGGCCTGGTCGCCGAGTCGCTGGCCTACTCGATGCTGCTGGCCGGCCCGGAGTTCGCCCGCTGGCGGGCCGCCCGCCCGCCGCGGCCGCCCGCCCCGGTCCCCGCCGAACCCGTGCTGCTCGACCGCCGTGACGGCGAACTCCGCGTGATGCTGAACGACCCGGCCCGGCGCAACTGCTTCAGCCGCCACATCCGCGACGGCCTGGCCGGGGCGCTCGACGTCGCGCTGGCCGACCCGTCGATCACGGCGATCCGGCTGACGGGCCGCGGGCCGTCCTTCTGCAGCGGCGGCGACCTCGGGGAGTTCGGCACCACCCCGGACGTGGCGGCGGCCCACCTCATCCGGCTAGACCGCAGCGTGGCCGCCCGGGCCGAACGCTGCCGCGACCGCCTCCGCCCGCTCCTGCACGGCGCCTGCATCGGGGCTGGCCTCGAGATCCCGTCGTTCGCCGCCCGGGTCGAAGCCCGCGACGACACGTTCTTCCAGCTGCCCGAGCTGACCATGGGCCTGATCCCCGGAGCCGGCGGAACCGTGAGCCTGCCCCGCCGCATCGGCCGCTGGCGCACCGCCTACCTGGCCCTGTCCGGTCAGCGCCTCGACCTCCCGACCGCCCTGACCTGGGGCCTCGTCGATGACCGCACCCCCTGACCCGGCCCCCCTGGCCGGTCAGTCCGTCACCCTCACCGGCCAGGCGCCCGCCCTGAGCCCCGCCCGCCTGCTCCTCGAATCCCTCGGCGCGACCGTCGCCCGCCAGTCCCATGCCGCTCCATCGTCCACACTCGACGATACTCGACCGCTCATATCGGCGGTCGGCTCGGATCGGCAGGCGGCCGTGCGAGTTTCCCCGGGGCCAGCCTCGGCCGACTGGGCCACGTCCGGAGCGATGGCGTTGACCGGTCCCGCCGAGGGGCCGCCCGCCCTCGCCCCCGGCGCGCCTGCCAGTGCCCTGGCCGGAGCGCTCGCCGTCTTCGAGTTGCTCACTCGCGCGCGGACCGGCACGGCCGCGCCCGACCTGCCCGGAATCGCCCTGTTGGGAGAGCGGGCCGCGCTGGCCGGACTCTCCCGTCAGGCGCCCCGGTCAGTCGGCGGCGCCTTCCGCGCGCTGCGGGCCGCCGACGGCTGGCTCGGCCTGTCGCTCGCCCGTCCCGACGATCTCGCCCTGCTGCCCGCGCTCACCGGCGGCGATCTGCCTGGCATTCCCTCGGCCCGCGCTGATCTGCCCCACCCGGCCCCGGCCGAGGACGCCTGGCAGGCGCTCGCGGACTGGATAGCCAGGCGCGAGCTCGGCCCGGTCGTCACTCAGGCCCGGCTGCTCGGCCTGGCCGCGAGCCCGGTCCCGGCCGGCCCGGTCCCGGTCCGGCGGCCGCCCGTGCTGTGCTCGCCGGGCGGGCCGCGGAACCCCGCCCGACGCGACGCCCCGCTGGTCGTCGACCTGACCTCGCTGTGGGCCGGGCCGCTGTGCGCGCACCTGCTCGGCCTGGCCGGCGCCACCGTCGTGAAGGTGGAGAGCCGGGCCCGGCCGGACGGAGCCCGGGCGGGCACCCCGGCGTTCTTCGACCTGCTGCACGCCGGGCACCTGTCCGTGGCACTGGACTTCGGCGCGCCTGACGACCTCGCGGCCCTGCGCCGGCTTCTCGCCCGGGCCGACGTGATCCTTGAGGCGTCCCGGCCCCGGGCCCTGCGCCAGCTCGGCCTCGACGCGGAGGAGTACGTGGCGGCCGGTGCCGTCTGGGCCAGCCTGACCGGGTACGGCCGGGCCGGCCAGGACGCCCAGCGGGCCGGCTACGGCGACGACGTGGCCGCCGCGGCCGGGCTGGTCGCGTACTGCGGCGACGTCCCCTACCCGGTCGGTGACGCGATCGCCGATCCGCTGGCCGGCGTGTACGCCGCCGCCGCGGTCGCGGCGGCGCTGCTCGGCCCGCGTGGCCAGCTCCTCGACATCTCGATGTACGACGTCGCGGTGGCCGCGGGCCGCGCGATGCCGGACGCGGATGCAGCCGCTGACGGCCCGCCGCCACGCACTGGCGGACCGGCCGAGGTGGTCGCTACCGGCCCGGGAACGTGGGCCGTGCGCACCGCCGAGGATCTCGTGCCGGTCTGCCCGCCACGCTCCCGCCTGCCCCGTTCGTCCGCCGCCGTTCTTGGCCAGCACACGCGGGAGGTGCTCGCCGGGCGGTAGCCCCTACTGGCCGGCGTGCAGGTCGGCGCTGAGGCCGCCCCAAGTGCCCGCGCGCTGGATGGCCTGCACGGTCCCGGTGACGCTGTGGCGGATGAACATCAGGCCTGACCGGCCGCTCAGGTCCCGCGCCTTGGCCTGCCCGCCGTCGGGCAGCGTGACGACGGTCCCGGCGGTCAGGTAGAGCCCCGCTTCCACCACGCAGTCGTCGCCCAGCGAGATGCCGAGCCCGGAGTTCGCGCCGAGCAGGCACCGCTGCCCGACCGAGATCACCTGGGTCCCGCCGCCGGACAAGGTCCCCATGATGGAGGCCCCGCCGCCGACGTCGGTGTCGGCGCCCACGACTACGCCCTGGCTGATACGGCCCTCCACCATGGCGGACCCGAGCGTGCCGGCGTTGAAGTTGACGAAGCCCTCGTGCATGACCGTGGTGCCCTCGGCCAGGTGCGCGCCCAGCCGAACCCGGCTCGCGTCGGCCACCCGGACGCCGCTGGGGACCACGTAGTCCAGCATCGGCGGGAACTTGTCGACCGAGCGGACCTCCAGGTGGACGCCGGCCGCCAGCGCCCGCTGCCGGACGGTGCCGAGCTCGGTCGCGGCGACCGGCCCGAGCGATGTCCAGCCCACGTTGGGCAGGACCTTGAAGATCCCGTTCAGGTTCATCGTGTTCGGTCGCATCAGCCGGTGGGAGAGCAGATGCAGGCGCAGGTAGGCGTCGGCGGTGTCGGACGGCGGCTGGTCCAGGTCGGCGATCACGCACACCTGGCGGCCGATCCGCACGCCCCGCACCAGGTCTTCCCGCTCGTCAGCGGGAGCCGGATCGGCTATCTCGCCCGGCCCGGGCGGTCCCAGGCGCGGATCGGGAAACCAGAAGCTGAGCGGAGCTCCCGCCTGCGTGACCGTGACGACGGCGTCTCCCCATGCTGATTCACCCATGCCGAGACGTTACCGCGTAGTGCGCCAAGGCCGGGGGCCGCCGTACTGTAAGGCCGGGAGGAGAAAAGGAGAAACGTCTGATGCGAGAGCAGCGCCGGAGCCGGGTGATCGCGATGAGCACGGAGGAACTCGACACGTTCCTCGCCGAGCAGCGCACCTGCCGGATGGCCACCGTCGGCCCCGGCGGCCCGCACGTCTCACCGGTGTGGTTCGTCTGGAGCGGCGGCGCCCTGTGGGTCTACTCGCTGACCCGCAGCCAGCGCTGGACCGACGTGCAGCGCGACCCCCGCGTGTCCGCGGTGATCGACGCCGGACACCACTACGACGAACTGCACGGCGTCGAGTTCGAGGGCCAGGCCGTGGCCGTCGGCCCGGTGCCCCGCAAGGGCGACGAGTCTCCCGAGACCCCCGAGCTCGCCGAGCCCGAACGCCTGATGGCCGACAAGTACCAGGGCGGCACCATGTACCACGACGGCCGCCACGCCTGGCTCCGCATCACCCCCGACAAGATCACCAGCTGGGACTTCCGCAAGCTAGCGACCCTCCCCGCCCGCTCCTAACCGCCGCCGCCACCCCCCTAGCCACAGTCGCCTCCCAGCCACAGTCGCCTCCCAGCCACCGCCGCCGGCCCTTGGCCTGGCCGCCGCCGGCGCCCCAGCCGCCGGCGCCGGCCCCTAGCCGCCGCCATCCCTGACCCTCAGCTGACATATCGGCACCACAGATCCCCGCCGTCACAAATCCGCATTCCTCATTACGACATGAATGTCACATTCATGTCGTAATAGCGACATCGATGTCACATCCATGTCGTTGGCTGGAGGGCTGCGGAACGGGTGCCGGAGAGCGGCTTGTTACGCTGGCCGGGCGTGCGGGCTGGCGGGTTCCCGAAGGGCCGCGCAAAGGGGTGCCGCGCTAGCCGATTTGATGCAATTATCTTACTGTATTTGGGAGTCCGAGCAGGCTGGAGGCGACATGAGCGACGAGGTACTGGTCGAGCGCCGGGGCGCGGTGCAGGTCATTACCATCAACCGGCCGGAGGCGCGCAACGCCATCAACGGGGCGGTCGCGGCCGGGGTCAGGGACGCGGTCGACGAGCTCGACGCGGACAGTGCGCTCTCGGTCGGCGTGCTCACCGGGGCGGGTGGCACGTTCTCGTCCGGCATGGACCTCAAGGCGTTCCTCAAGGGGGAGACGCCCTCGTTCCCCGGCCGCGGGCTGGCCGGCATCACCCAGACCCCGCCCCGCAAGCCGATGATCGCCGCCGCCGAGGGCTACGCCCTGGCCGGCGGCTTCGAGCTGGCCATGGCCTGCGACCTGGTGGTGGCGGGGGCGTCGGCCAAGTTCGGCGTGCCCGAGGTCAAGCGCTCGCTGGTGGCCGGCGCGGGCGGGGCGCTGCTGCTGGCGCGGCGCATCCCGCGCGCGCTCGCGCTGGAGATGCTGCTCACCGGCGACCCGTTCGATGCCCGCCGGGCTTTCGACATCGGCCTGGTCAACCGGGTCGTGGACGACGGCCAGGCGCTGGACGCGGCGATCGAGCTGGCCGGCAAGATCGCGGCCAACGGGCCGCTGGCGCTGATGGCCACCAAGGAGATCTCCAACGGCGGCGCCGACTGGTCCGCCGACGAACGCTGGAACCAGATGGCCCGCATCATGGCGCCGGTGTTCACCTCGCAGGACGCCCAGGAAGGAGCCCGGGCGTTCGCGGAGAAGCGCGCCCCGGTGTGGAAGGGACAGTAAGCACATGCGCCGAGGCCTGTACGAGCAAGACCACGAGGCTTTCCGCGAGGTCGTCCAGGCCTTCATCAAGCGCGAGGTGACGCCGAACCAGCAGCGCTGGGACTCCGAGCACCTGATCGACCGGCCGGTCTGGCTGGCGGCCGGCAAGCAGGCCATCATCGGCCACCTCATCCCGGAGCAGTTCGGCGGCCTCGGCACGCAGGACTTCCGCTTCCGCTGCGTGGTGATGGAAGAGCTGGCCAAGGTGTGCGCGACGTCGCTCAGCTCCGGGTTCGGCCTCCAGGACGACATCGCCATCCCCTACATCGTGGACCTCGGCACCGAGGAGCAGCTAGCCCGCTGGCTGCCCCCGATGGCGTCGGGGGAGTGCATCGGCGCGATCGCGATGACCGAGCCGGGCGCGGGCAGCGACCTCCAGGGGGTCCGCACCACGGCCGTCCGCGACGGCGACCACTGGGTCCTCAACGGCGCTAAGACCTTCATAACGAACGGGATCCAGTCTGACCTGGTCATCGTGGTAGCCCGCACCGATTCGGAGAAGGGCGCCCACGGCATCAGCCTGCTGGTGGTGGAGCGCGGCATGGACGGCTTCAGCCGGGGCCGCAAGCTGGACAAGATCGGGCTGCAGGCGCAGGACACCGCCGAGCTGTTCTTCGACGACGTCCGGGTGCCGGCGGCTAACCTGCTCGGCCGCGAGGGCGGCGGCTTCGTCCACCTGATGGAACGGCTGCCCCGGGAGCGGATGTCGATCGCCGTCCTGGCGCTGGCGGCGGCCCGGGCCGCGCTGGAGTGGACCGTGGACTACACCACCCAGCGCCAGGCCTTCGGCAAGCCGCTGGCCGCGTTCCAGAACACCGCGTTCGAGCTAGCCTCGGTGGTGACCGAGGTAGACGTGCTCGAGGCCTACGTAGACAAGGCGGTGCTGGCCCTGAACGCGGACGACCTGACCGCGGTCGACGCCGCCAAGGCCAAGCTCTGGGCCACCGACGTGCAGAACCGGGTGCTCGACCGGTGCCTCCAGCTGTTCGGCGGCTACGGCTACATGGCCGAGTACCCGATCGCCCGCGCCTTCACCGACGCCCGGGTGCAGAAGATCTACGGCGGCACCAACGAGATCATGAAGTCCATCATCGCCCGCGACCTCACCGGCCTCCGGGCCTGAGCCTTTACGATCCCGTGAATCCAGTTTCTAACAAGATGTTAGAACCGAGGCCCTCTGGCGAACCCGTGTTGCGTGGTGGAGGGCTGTGCTGTCAAGCCGCTGGGACCCTTGTGCCGTGCCAAAACTCCTGCATGTGCGCTGACCTGGCGTTTCGTACCCGCTAGGCTGCTCTGCGGTACTCACTGACCAGGCCACCGAGGACCTGGCTGCGCTCGATCCGGGCGGTGATGTCGATGGCGTGGCCGGGCTGGCGCTGCGGAGGCTCCTGCTGCAGAGCCTGGTGCGGACGGTGCCCGTTGCAGTGCCGGGCGTACTCAGCCAGCACCTCTCGCAGGTGCCACTCGCCGAGGATCAGCACGTGATCGAGGCACTCACGGCGCAGCGTGCCCGCGAACCGCTCCGCGTACGAGTCCGCCCGCGGCGACCGGGCCGGCGTCTTGATCACCCGCGTGCCATTACCGGCGAAGACGCCATCGGATGCGGCAGTGAACTTGCTATCCCGGTCGCGAATGAGGAACTTGAACTGCCCGGCCCGCTCGCCGAGGTCCATCATCAGGTTGCGGGCCTGCCGGGCGGCCCGGGCCCCGGCCGGATGAGCGGTGACGCCCAGGATGTGCACCATCCGTGTCTGGACCTCCATCGCGAACAGCACGTACACGCGCCGCAGCAGCACCGTGCCGGCATGCAGGAAATCGCAGGCAACGATGCCGTGTGCCTGGGTGGCCAGGAACTGCCGCCAGGTCAGTGACGCCCGCCGCGGTGTCGGCCCGCGGCCAGCGGCGGCCAGGATCCGGCGGATGGTCCCCTCTCCCAGCCGGCAGCCCAGGCCGGGCAGCTCGCCCTGGATGCGCCGGTGCCCCCAGCGCGGGTTCTCCCGTGCCAGCTGCTCCACCAGCGCCCGCACCCCGGCCGGGACCGGCGGCCGGCCCGAGGCGTCCGGGTAGGTCCATTTCCTCGTGACCAGTCGCCGGTGCCAGGCCAGCAGGGTTCCCAGGGTCACGATCCGGTGCATCCGCAGGCGCCCGGGCAGCAGCCTCGCCAGAGCCGCGAGCACGGCGCGGTCAGCCCAGTCCGGCCGCGGGAACGCGACCTGCCGCCGCAAGACCGCGACCTCATGGCGCAGGACCAGGATCTCCGCGTCCCTGGCGGCGTCACTGCGCGCCAGGAGCGCCAGCCAGCCGGGCACCCGGACCATGAACAGGCAGACGAGGCGAATGAGCACCGACGCCGAGCGTAAGCAGCAGTTCAAGCCATGCGCAGAGTTTTGGCACGGCACAAGCTCCAGGGCGTCCACCCCGTGCGGCAGCACGCCGAGATCGGTCGGGGTGGCTCTGCCGGAGATCAGCCGAGCCGCCCAGTCCCCGATCACGTGCAGGTCGGTCACGATCTCCGGACGCAGCGCCAGGAAGCGCTTGCGGCAGTCCAGAATCTCGATCTTCGCCCGGTTGAGCCGCCACAGCGAGGACCGCAAGTTCCCGGAGGCACGCTCGTCGTCACCGATCGGCCACAGCGCACTGGCGGCGTAGCGGCGGTCCACCTGCCCCCGATGGAGGGCTACGAAGACCAGCAGCCGCTTGCAGCCCTCCGGCACCGGGACCCGGTCCCTGCCGTCCAGGCTCACCGAGGGCTCGTCGAACAGGTGCAGGACCGACGGGTCGCCCGCCGCCCCGGCCCGAGGGCCGGCGGCCAGAAGTGAGGTCACGAAGTCGTCCCACATCGGCCCTCCCCGACCGCCCGTGTCCCGCAGGAGAACACTATGAGGCGCGCCGGCACCACTGCGTCACGCAGTCGTATCGAGGGAGCCCCCGGCCCGGAACGCGACCACGAACCTGCGGATCCGGTCCAGCGCCTCCTCGACGTCGACCGTGGCGCTGCGGGCCGGCGAGCCGGCCCGGATGTCGAGGTTGGCGACCAGGGTGATCAGCAGGCTGTCGCCCTGTTCCTCCAGGCGGACCAGGCAGATCCCCGTGCGCTGGCTCGGTTCGGTCACACCGCCTACGGTCGCGATGCTGCGTCACCGGGTCGTTCGCGCGGCGTTTTCGGGGTGTGCCCGCTGCCGCCGGTGGGCGGCGCACGGCGCTCCGGCGGTGCGGTGACGCCGCAGTGACAGTCGCAGTCGAGACTGACCGGCATGGCGGGATTCGACGGAATCGCCTCGGTGGGTCGCAGCATCGAGCTGGTCCTGAACACCGGCTACCAGGCCGTGGAGCCGGTGCCGGAGGAGAAGACGGAGGCCATGCTGGTGCGCACCGAGGACATCGACCTGCCCTCCGTGGCTCTTCGCCCGGGCCTGTCGATCCTGCTGTACCGGGTGGACTTCGATAAGACGATGCGGGCCAGCTGGGCGGCGGTGTCGTCGGAGGACGGCCGGGCGCACCTGCCGCTGGACCTGCACTACCTGCTCACCGCCTGGGGCGACAACGCTGAGCACGTCTTTCTCGTCACCGACGCACCCGGGTGCCGCCCGGGCGACGAGAGGCGTACGGGATGAGCACGATCGGTTCGACGACACCGCGCCCGGAGGTCCGCGGCTCGGATCCGGCCGCGCTGGCCGAGTTCGTCGAGCTGAGCCTGGGCCGGTGCCTGCTCGGTCGTCTCGGGCCGGACGTGGCCGGGGTGCCCGGCTGGTCGATCGCCCCGCGCGAGGCGCTGGAGCTGCTCCGCTCGGTGCCGCCCGCGGCGACCGAGGCCGAGGTGACGGACCGGCTGGCGGCCGCCGACCGGGCGCTGATCGTCGATCGGACCGCGCTGTCAGGCCCGCTGGCCGAGATCGCCGACGTGTTCGCGCTGTCGCCGCTCGAGTTGCGCCTGCTCGGCCTGGTGCTCGCCCCGGAGCTGGACGGCCGGTACGGCACGGTGATCGGGGTGCTCCAGGACGACCTCACCCGCCGCCGTCCCGGGCTGACCCTGCTGGCCGAGCTGGTGACCCCGGCGGGCGTCAGCACCTGGGATCTGCGCCGGATGACCGAGGAGCCGCACTCGCTGGCGTCGGCCGGCCTGATCGGTCCGTCCGGTGGGGCCGCGCTACCGGTGGACACCGGGTTCGCGCCGGCGCCGGCCGTCGTCGCCCATCTCCTCTCGTCATCCCTGGCCGACGCGGTCGCCCGGACCGGCGCCACGCTGAGGTGGCGAGGTCTGGACCATCAGCCGGCGCCGATCGGCGAGGAGGCCGAGGCGGCGCGCCGGTTGAGCCGCCACCCCGGCACCCATCCGATCCATCTCGCCGGCACCGGGCCGGTGGACGAGTGGTTCGGGCGGCTGGCCGCCGCCGCTGACCTGCCGTTGGTGATCGGTGACGTGGGACGGGCCGGGTCGGCCGCGCTGCCCGACTGGGTGGTGCTTGCCCGGCTCGCCGGGGCCGGTCTGCTGGTCGTGGGCACCGCCGCGCTCGACCCTGCGGACGCCCGGACGGTCGCCGAGCTGGTGACCCGGGCCGCCGGGCACGTCCGGCTGGTGGCGACCGACGCCGAGCGGCGGTCGGGATCCGGGCCGGTGCTGCGGGGGCCGGCCGTCACCGTGGCCCGCCGGTCCGAGTGGTGGGCGGGAGCGGCCGCCCGCAACGGGGTTCTGCTGGAACCGGACAGTGCCCGCCGCCTCGCCGCCACCACGCCGATCGGGCCCGAGCTCATCGAGCGCAGTATGACGACGGCCCGGGCCTACGCCGGTGGCCGTCCGACGGTTGCGATGGTGCAGCGGGCGGCCCGGGAGTTGCTGCCCGAGTCGCTGCCGTCGGGAGCGCGCCGGATCGAGCCGGGCTTCGACTGGGACGACCTCGTGCTGCCAGCCGACCGCAAGGAGCTGCTCCGCGCGATCCCGCAGCACGTCCTGCACTCCGGGCGGGTATTCGAGGAGTGGGGATTCGCCGGGCGGATGCCGTACGGCCAGGGCGTGGCCGCGTTGTTCGCCGGGCCCAGCGGGTGCGGCAAGACGATGACGGCCCAGATCATCGCGGGCGAGCTCGGCGTCGACGTCTTGCAGGTCGACCTCTCGAAGACGATCTCGAAGTACATCGGGGAGACCGAGAAGAACCTGGACGCCCTCTTCGACGCGGCCGAGCGAGCCGGTGACGTGCTGCTGTTCGACGAGGCCGACGCCGTCTTCGGCAAGCGCACCGAAGTCCAGGACGCCCACGACATGTACGCCAACGTCCAGATCGCCTACCTGCTGCAGCGGATGGAGTCGTTCCGCGGGCTGGCCGTCCTGACCAGCAACATGCGGCAGGGCATCGACGACGCCTTCGTGCGGCGGCTGCGGTTCGTCGTCGAGTTCCCCCTGCCCGACGCGGACGACCGCCGGCGCATCTGGGACCGGGCGTTCCCGGCCGACACGCCGGTGACGCCCGGGCTGGACGTCAGCGTGCTGGCCCGGCGGCTCCCGATCGCCGGCGGCAGCATCCAGAACATCGCGCTGCACGCCGCGTTCCTCGCCGCCGCCGACAGCGCCCCGGTCGGCACCGGGCACATCCTGGCCGCGGCCCGCCGCGAGCTGGCGAAGATCGGCATGCACAACGCCGAACGCGGGCTCCCGGAATCGCTGGCGGTGGCCGGATGAGCGCCGACGCGATCGAGATGGTCACCGCCGAGCTGCGGGACCGGCTGACCGCCGCGGTCGAGAGCCCGGTCTACGTCGGGCCGCCGCTGGTCGAGGACGTCACCGGCCGCAAACTCTCGCTTTTCCTCTTCCACGTGATGGTCAACCAGGCGCTGCGCAACGAACGGCACCTCCTGGCCACCCCGGGCGACGACACCGCGCCGCTGGTGGAGGTCGAGACGCTGCCGCTCGACCTGCGCTTCCTGCTTACCGTCTTCCGCAAGGGCACCGGCGCCGCCGCCGACCCGGACGAGCTGGTCACGCTCGGCCAGGCGATAGCGGCCCTGCACGCCGACCCGGTCATCGGGGCTGGGCCCGACTTTGCCCGGGTCACCCCCGAGCCGTACGGGATGGAGGATCTGAGCCGCATCTGGGGACTGTTCCCGCGGGCCTCCTACCGAACCTCGATGGTCTACATGGTTAGCCCGGTCTACGTCACGCTGACCCCGGCGGTCGCCGCTTCGGTGCGGCGGCGCACGGTCCGGCCGGGGATGGCCGAGGCCGGATCATGACGCGGCCACCGATCGCCTTCGAGCCGGCGCTGGTCGACGACGTCACCGCGGTGCTGATCCCGATGGACGGCATCACCCGCCGGACGGTCACCGCGGGTGTCGACGTCGAGCTGTGGGACCGGGTGCGTGACGTGGCCGTAACGAAGCGGCTGGTCCGCAACCTCGCCGGCCACCACGTGCTCCTGAACGGCGTCCTCGGCCAGGCGCTCACCTTCCGCGTATCGCCCGACCAGGCCGGCTATCGAGGCCCGTTCCTGGTCGACTTCACCCCGACGGCCGAGGTCACGGCGTGCGTGGTGCCGCTGGAACGGCTCGCCGGCGCCGACTTCGACGACGTCGCCACCCTCGTGCGCGGCCAGGTCATCCGCGCGGGGGCCCCGGTGGCCGGGGTGACCGTCCGGGCCGCGGCCGGGGCCGACGGCCGCCAGTTCCCGGCGACCACCGACGACCGCGGCGTCTTCGCGCTCGCCGTCCCGCTCGCCGAGATCGACACGGTGACCGTGATGCTGCGGTTCGAACCGCCCGGCGGTGCCGCGCGGGACCACCCGGTCGATCTGCGGCGCGGCCGTACGTACGTCTTTGCCACGCCGGTCGACCTCGACGATCCGGCCACACCCGTCATCAACCCGAACAGGCCATGAGGAAGGAGCGTGCGGCCGTGACCGAACCCAGGACACCGGCGGCCGACGGCGCACCGGCGGAGCCGGAGAACGCCGCTGGTGCGGCGGCGCCACCCAACGACGCGGTCACCATCGACCAGGTCATCGAGCAGTTGGAGAAGGAGGAGAACCAGGCCGAGGTGGGCAAGGAGACGGCCGACAGCACCCTGGCCGACAAGCAGAACCGGCTGGTCGCCCTGCGCGCCGCGCAGCGCGATTTCGACACCAACAAGGGCACGTACGCCGCGGCGTACGACCAGTTCACGCGCGACCAGAAGGGCTACGAGGACTACGTCACGTCGGAGACCACTCGCCTGAAGACGGTCCTCGGCGCAGCCGCGGACGAGGTGCACCGGCGCGCCACCGCGGTCACCGACGAGTCGGCCGCCCTGGAGAAGGCGGTCGACGACGGCACGACTGCGGTGGCCGACGCCCAGACCGCCCGAGACTCGGCCAAGACCGACGCCTTGGCCAAGGCCGCGGTGTCGGCCGATCTGAAGAAGCTCGCGGGGGCGGTCTCGGCCCGGCTCGGCCGCCTCAAGGCGTGGCAGGACGAGATCGCGAAGGCCGAGCAGACAGGGCACGACGCGCTGGCGTACTACCTGCTGACCGAGCGCTCGTTCGAGGAGACGGTGGCAGCCGAGCCCAAGGTGATCGACCCGGACGAGCTGTCGGGCAAGTTGATCGTCGGGCTGGACGAGCAGGCCAAGGCGGAGCAGACCCTGGCCGCGGCCGAGCGGGCCGTGACGAAGAGCAAGGCCGACCTCGCCGCCGCGCAGACGCGGCTGAAGGTTCACCAGGCCACTAGCGACGCCGACCTGCGCCGCGACCTGACGCAACTGGCCCCGGAAGGAGACAAGCCCCATGCCTGAGTACCTCGCGCCAGGCGTCTACATCGAGGAGATCGAGCGCGGCCCGAAGCCGATCGAGGGCGTGGCCACCAGCACGGCCGCATTCCTGGGCGAGACGCTGCGCGGTCCGCTCCTGCCCCGGCTGGTCACCAGCTACGGCGAGTTCATCCGCTACTTCGGCGACATCTACGACGGGGGAAAGTACCTGCCGTACGCGGTGAAGACATTCTTCGACAACGGCGGCATCCGCTGCTACGTCACCCGGATCACGGGCGCCGGCGCGGTCCCCGCGAAGGTCGACGTGGCCGGGTTCACCGTGACGGCGCTCGGCCCGGGCGTGTCGGCCAACCAGACCTGGGTCCGGATCGGCCCGGGATCGACCAAGAACAGCGACGGCACCGCGGTCGGCTTCAGCGTCCGGGTCGACTACTGGGCCGACCCGAACCAGTTCCCGGCCGACGTCAGCCAGATTGACGCCGCTCGGCCGCCCACCGTCTCGGAGATCTACGACGACCTGAGCCTCGACCTGGCCGACCCGGCGTACTTCGGCAAGCGGATCAACAACTCGAACTCGGTGCTGATCGAGATCGAGGCCGCGCCCGGC
>Ga0335083_10003159_pt1 | contig 21464 bp, 15 predicted proteins | sample Lox_Sample_42_FD_206716 | JGI IMG/M metagenome (GOLD analysis project Ga0335083, IMG submission 206716) | Soil microbial communities from Loxahatchee National Wildlife Refuge, Florida, United States - Lox_Sample_4.2 | ecosystem: Environmental > Terrestrial > Soil > Wetlands | place: USA...
AAGGCATGGAAGACGACATCAACGAGGCGTCCGTCACCGTGCTGAACCTGGTGGTCGCGAACCGCCAGAAGGTGAACCTCCAGGGCCTGGAGGGCTGATCCGACCGAGCTTCGGTCGACACCCGAGCACCGGCCCGCGCTCTCGACCCCGCGGGCCCGGGTCGGTGCTTCAAGTTCCCCGCAGATGATTTCGAGAAGGAAGGCGTTTCATGGCTGGCATTGATGTTGGTGGTCACGGTGGCAAGCGCTCCACAAACCACGAAATTCCACTGATCCCGTTCATCGACTTCCTTCTCTGTCTGGTGGCGTTTCTCCTCGTGACGGCCGTGTGGTCGCAGATGGCCCGCATCAACGCCGACGCGCGTGTCCCCGGTCCGCCGCAACCCGACGAGCCGAAGGACCCGCCGAAGGAGAAGCAGCTCCACGTCGAGATGAAGGGCGACACGAAGTTCCAACTCGTGTGGAAGGAAGGGAACACGGTCGTCAACACGATCGATCTCGACCGCAAGGCGGTCCCGGTCGGCAATCAGGGCGACTTCCGCTTCCCCGACCTCGCGAAGAAGATCAGCGACGAGTGGAACGCGAACGGCGCGCACCGCGCGGCGAGCGACTTGAAGTTCGACCAGGCCGTGCTGCACACCGACAACTCGACCCCGTTCTCCGACGTGATCGCGGTCATCGACGCCATCTACACGCCGAAGCGCGAAATCACTCTCGGCGGCAAGACCGACAAGCTGCCCGCCTTCAACGTCACGTTCGCGGTCAACTGAGGATCCATGTCCGACAAGGCTCTCTCCCGCTTCGTGCAGCCGGTCTCCGTTCCCGGACGCCGTCTGCTCCATCACATCCCGCTCAAGTTCGTTCGCAAGAAGGTCGCCGGCGGCGGCTCGCGCTCGGTCAACTCCGAGATCCCGCTGATCCCGTTCATCGACTTCTTGCTCTGCATCGTGCTCTTCCTGCTCGCGAGCTTCTCGGCGAGCGGCGAGTTGCCGATCGACAAGACGATCAAGCTGCCGAACGCCGAGAACGTCATCGACATGACGGACGCGCCGATGTGCGCGATCACCGGCACGCAGATCCTCGTGGACGGATCGCCCGCCGGCAGCACGCGCGTCATCGAAGAGGCGAACCGCCTCCAGCGCGTGGAGGAGCTCTTCAACATCCTCAAGAACAAGCGCGAGCTCTGGAAGCAGCTGAACCCCGGTAAGGATTTCCCGGGCGTGATCGTGCTCCAGGTCGATCGCAAGGTGCAGGCGCTCGTCGTGAAGAGCGTCTTTCAGACGGCCGCGTACGCCGGTTACCCGAACGTGAGCTTCATGGTCGGGCGCCTGGGCAAGTCGCAGTAACGAAGACGGCGCGCCGGGCCCAGCGGGTCCTCGCGCCGTTTCCCTTTTTGTCGGAAGGCGTTTGGCGACTGCGCGCAGAGAAGTAGGGGCGCGCGAGCGCGGGCTGCCGTCGGTCAATCAGGCGAAGGCCGAGCAGCGCCGCGCGGTCGTCTTCGGGCGCGTGCGGCTGAGCGGCATCCCCCCGCACTTTTGGCTGTGGTCGCTCACGGCGATCGGCCTCTTCACCGTCGTTTACTGGCGCATCGCGCAGGGCCATCTCGAGAGCGCGAAAGCGCAGGTGATGGCGAAACAGCGCGCGATCGCCCGCACCATCGGCCCCTCGATCCTGCCGTTCCGCGACAAGGTCGAGGGTTGGGCGATCGAGCTCGCCGGCGCGTACCCGGGCGATCGGGTGATCGCGGCCCCGCCTTACGACCAGATCCGGCAGAGCCCGGGCGTGTACCTGCGTCTCCGGCTCGCGAACGCGAAGACGGCCAAGGACATCCGCAAAGCGGCGCGCACCTCGCTCCACGACGGATTTACCTCGTGCATGTTCCTGCACAAGGACGCGAGCGATCCGACGCAGGGGCCGTCGTGCAAGGTCACCTCGGAATGCGCGCCCGGCAAGCTCTGCAACGAGTGGAACGTGTGCGCCGATCCGCCCGTCCCCTACAACATGCGGCTCGCTTACCGCACGCTCCGGGTGCTCTCGAACGAGTGGACCGACGAGCTCCACGGCGCGACGAGCGAGCTCGCCGTCACCGCGTACGATCGCGATCTCGACAGCGTGACCCGCTACGACGTGCGCATCGCCGCGGAGATTTTGGCGCGCTCGAAGTACTTCACCCTCGTCCTCGACGAGGACCCGCCCGACGGCTTGCCGAAGGAGATCCCCGACGCCGGCGAGACGCCCGCGGAGCGGGTGCAGCGCGTCGGGCACCCGGCGCGCGTCGGGATTTGGGATCTTTCGGACGGGCGGCAGGTGTTGCGGTTGCGCTCCGATGCGTCGGGCGAGTTCGTGGCGATGGGCGCCCGCAAGGCGCAAGCGCCCGAAATCCTCGCCGCGGAAGCGCGTCAGGTGAACGGGTGCACGCTCGCGCTCGCCGTGCGCGCGGCGCTCGGCCACGACGAGCGTTGAACGTTCACACGCGTGACGGCGCGCCGTAGCCGCCGCCCCCCGGCGTCTCGACCCGCAGTCGATCGCCCGCGCGCGCGTCGAGCGAGAAGCGGCCGCCCTGCTCGACGCCGTTGAAGAGCGTGCGTCCGCGGAGACCCGGCGCGCCGCCGGCGAGCCCGAACGGGGCGAGCACGTGCCGCTCCCCGATGAACGAGACGCGCAGCGGAGCGAGCAGCTCGAGCTCGCGGCAGAGGCCGTCGCCGCCGCGAAACTGCCCGTCGCCGCCGGAGCCACGCCGGATCGAGAGCTCCAAGACGCGCACCGGGAAGCGGCGTTCGAGCACTTCCGGATCCGTGAGTCGCGTGTTGGTCATGTGGCAGTGCACCGCCGACGCGCCGTGGAACCCGGGGCCCGCGCCGGCGCCTCCGCCGAGCGTTTCGTAGTAGCCGAACGTCGCGTCGCCGAACGAGAGGTTGTTCATCGTGCCCTGGCTCGCGGCCGCCGCGGCGGCCGCGCCGAGCAGCACGTCCACGACGCGCTGCGACGTCTCGACGTTGCCCGCGGCGACCGCGGCGCCTCGACCCGCGGCGAGGAGACTCGGGGCCGGAACGACGAGCTCCACCGGTCGCAGGCAGCCGCCGTTGAGCGGGATCGCCGCGCCCGTGAGCGCCCGCAGCGCGTACAAAACGGCCGCGTTCGTGACCGAGCGGGGAGCGTTCAGATTCGTCCGTTGCTCCGGCGCGCTGCCCGTGAAATCGAACGTCAGCCGCCGCCCGTGCACCCGGAGGCCGACGCGCAGGCGCGCGCCGTCGTCGAGCGCGTCCTCGAAGCGTCGCTCGCCCGGCGGGAGCGTCGCGATCCAATCCTCGACGCGTCCCGCGGCGTCGTCCTGAATGAAGTCGAGGTACGCGAGAACCACGTCGCGGCCGAGCTCCGCGCAGCTCTCGCCGAAGAGCCGCGCACCCGCGCGAACCGCCGCGATCTGAGCGCGCAGATCGGCGAGATTGTCGCTCGGGTGCCGCGCCGGGTAGGGGCCGCGCGTGAGTGCGGCGAAGAGAGCTCGTTCGTCGAGCTCGCCCGCGCGGACGGCGCGCACCGCGCCAATCACGACACCTTCTTCCTCGAGTCGAACGGAATCCGGCGGCATCGAGCCCGGCGTCTTCCCGCCGACGTCGGCGTGATGGCCGCGGCACGCGGTGAAGGCGAGCAGCGCGCCGTCCGGCGCGTGGACGGGCGTGACGACGGTGATGTCCGGCAAGTGCGAGCCGCCGTGTGCAGGATCGTTCGTCACGAACACGTCGCCGGGCTCGAGGTCGGGGTGCGCGGCGACGCACGCGCGCACCGACTCGCTCATGGCGCCGAGATGCACGGGGATGTGCGGCGCGTTGGCCACGAGGTTTGCTCGCGCGTCGAAGAGAGCGCACGAGAAATCGAGGCGCTCCCGGATGTTCGTGCTGAGCGCGGTGCGCCGGAGCAGGTACCCCATCTGCTCGGCGATCGACATGAAGCGGCGCCCGAGCACTTCGAGCAACACGGGATCGGCGCGCTCGAGCGACGCCGTCCGCGCCGGCGTGTGCGCTCGGTCGGGACGCGCGCTCAAGAGCCCGCTCGGTTCGAGCTCGAGCACGAAGCCCGGATCGAGCACGATCGTTCCGGTCGCCTCGCGGATGACGAGCGGACCGCGCAAGGTCGCGCCCGCGGGCAGCGCTTCGCGGTCGTAGACCGGGACGGCTTCGTGCCAGCGGCCGCCGGCGTGGAGGCGCGTCGTGGTGACGCACGTCGGCGGCGGAGCGCTCGCTCCGCGCCAGGCGGGCGTCGGGCGTCGGGCGACGACGGCAACACGGGCGCACACGATTTCGACCGGGTGACCCGGCCGCGCGTGCCCGAAGAGCTCGCGGTGGCGCTGATCGAAGCGCGTTCGCAGGGTCTCGGCCGACTCCGGCGTGAAGAGCAGCGACGTTTCCGTCCCCACGTAGCGGAGCTCCACGTCGCGCGTCACGCCGAGCTCCGCGTTCGCGCCTTCGTCCGCGAGCACGCTCGTTCGGCCGATCGACTCGAGCTCGTTGAGCGCCCGTTCGGCACGGAGCAGCCCTTCCGGGTCGAGCCGCGCCGAGCCGAGCTCGCGCACGCCGCGGTGCCCGACGTCGCAAAGGCCGAGGCCGAACGCCGCGAGCACGCCCGCGAGCGGGTGGAACACGATGCGCTCGATCCCGAGGTGACGCGCGAGCGCGCACGCGTGCTGTCCGCCCGCGCCTCCGAGCACCACGAGCGCGTGCTGGCGCGGGTCGTGGCCCGCCGACACCGAAACCTCGCGAATGGCATCGGCCATGGTGCGATTCGCGATCTCGAGGAATCCGGCGCCGATCTCCTCGAGACTTTGCGCGTGCCCCGCCCGCGCGAGCTCGTCCCGCACTTGCTCGAGACCGGCGCGCGCGCGCGCGGCATCGAGCGGGAAGGGGAAGCGATCCGGGGCGAGCCTTCCGAGCACGAGGTTCACGTCGGTGAGCGTGAGCGCCGTCGCTTCCGGGCGGCCGTAGCAGAGCGGCCCGGGAACGGCTCCGGCGCTTTCGGGTCCGACCGTGAGCTTTCGCCCGTCGAAGCGACAGATGGAGCCGCCGCCCGCGGCGACGGTCGCGACCGCGAGCACCGGGGCGCGCACCCGCACGCCGGCGACCGTGCTCTCGAAACGGCGCTCGAGCCGGCCGCCGTCGGAGCGGCACACGTCGGTCGAGGTGCCGCCCATGTCGAAGCCGAGCACCGCGCCGAGCCCGGCGTCTGCGGCGATGCGCGCGCAGGCGACGACGCCGCCGGCCGGCCCCGACAGGAGCGCACCCGGGCCGCGGAGCCGCGCGGGCGTCGTGAGCTCGCCGCTCGACTGCATGACACGCACGCGTGATCCGGGGAGGTCGCGTTCGAGACGAGCGAGCCGGTCACGCACGAGCGGCGTGAGGTAGGCGTCGAGAGCCGTGGTTTCGGCGCGCGCCAGGAACCCGAGCTCCGGGCTCAACTCGGACGACACCGTCACGTAGGCGAAGCCGGCGCGCTCGGCGACGCCGGCGACGCGACGCTCGAGCGCGCCGCGCGCGTAGTCGTTCAAGACCACGACGCCGAGGCTGTCGATGCCTTGCGCTCTCACGGCGGCGAGCTCTTCGGCGAGAGTCTCGAGGTCCGGCTCGAGCGCGGGCGTCCCGTCGGGAAGGGCGCGCGCGTCGACCTCGAGCACCGCCTGCGGCAACGGTTCGGCGCGCTCGATCGCGAGCGCGAACAAGTCGGGTCGCGTCTGGTCGCCGATGCGCAACAGATCGCCGAAGCCGCGCGTGATGGCGAGAGCGCTCGGTACGCCTCGCCGTTCGAGGAGCGCATTGGTCGCGATCGTGGTGCTGAGGCGCACGTCGCAAGCCGGGAGCTCTTCGCCGTGCGGGACGCCGAGGAGCGCGCGGATCCCGTCGAGCGTTGCTCGGTCGGACGACGGAACCTTCGCGACCGAGAGCTTCCCCGTGGCGCGGTCGAACGCCAGGCAATCGGTGAACGTACCGCCCCGATCGACCCAAATTTCGTAGCGAAACGCGCTCACGGGCGACCGGCCGCCGGCTCGCTCGCGAAGCTCAGTTGAGGAGCTTCGGGCCGCTCTGCGTGGCGGCCTTGGGCGGTCGACCCTGGACGTCGAAGCGGAGCTCCTTGCCGTCGTAGTCGACCGTGACGTGCCCGCCGTGCTCGAGCTCTCCGAAGAGGAGCTGATCGCCGAGCGGGCGCTTCACCTCGTCTTGAATCAAGCGGCCGAGCGGGCGAGCGCCCTGTTCCTTGTCGTAGCCCTTTTCGGCCAGGTACACGCGCGCGGCCGGCGTGAGCGACAGGGTCACTTCGCGCTCCGCCAGCTGCTCGCCGAGCTCCTTCATGAACTTGTCGACCACGCGCTCCATCACCTCGGGCGGCAGCGCGTCGAATTGGATGCGCGCGTCGAGTCGGTTCCGGAACTCGGGGCTGAACATGTTGCGGAGCGCCAGATCTTCCTTGCCGCGCACGTCACGGTTGCCGAAGCCGACCATGCCACGCGCCATCTCTTGCGCGCCCACGTTGCTCGTCATGATCAGGACGACGTGCCGGAAATCGGCCTTCTTGCCGTTGTTGTCCGTCAGCGTGCCGTGGTCCATCACCTGCAAGAGCACGTTGAAGACGTCGGGGTGCGCCTTCTCGATCTCGTCGAGCAGGAGCACGGCGTGGGGCGTCTTCGCGATCGCCTCGGTCAAGAGGCCGCCGCGGTCGTAGCCGACGTAGCCGGGCGGCGCGCCGATCAGGCGCGAGACGGTGTGCCGCTCCATGTATTCGCTCATGTCGAACCGAATGAGCTCGATGCCGAGCGTCTTCGCGAGCTGGCGCGCGACTTCGGTCTTGCCGACGCCGGTCGGGCCGGTGAAGAGGTACGAGCCGATGGGCTTTTCGCGGGGGCGCAAGCCCGCGCGGGACAGCTTGATCGCCGTCGAGAGCTCCTTGATGGCGCGGTTTTGCCCGAACACCACGAGCTCGAGGTCGCGTTCGAGATTCAAGAGCGCGCTCTTGTCGCTCGAGCTCACCTGCTTCGGCGGGATCTGCGCCATGCGTGCGACGACCGCTTCGATGCGCTCGACCGCGACCTTGGCGTTGTCGCCGTCCTCGAGCTTGGCGTCGGCGCCCGCTTCGTCCAAGAGGTCGATGGCCTTGTCCGGCATCTTCCGGTCGTGCAAATGCCGATCGGCGAGGCGCGCGGCCGCGTCCACCGCTTCCGGATCGTATTTGACGACGTGGAACTCCTCGTAGTGCGGGAGCAGACCCTTCAGAATCTGGATGGTTTCGTCGAGGCTCGGCTCGAGCACCTCGATCTTCTGAAAGCGGCGCGCGAGCGCGCGGTCTCGCTCGACGTGCGTTCGGTATTCCTCGAACGTCGTCGCGCCGATGCAACGCAATTTGCCGCTCGAGAGCGCCGGCTTGAGGAGGTTCGCGGCGTCGAGCGTCCCACCGCTCGCCGCGCCCGCGCCGACGACGGTGTGCATCTCGTCGACGAACAGGATCGCGCCCGGTCGTTCGTCGAGCTTCTTCAGCACGGCCTTCACGCGGTTCTCGAAATCGCCGCGAAAGCGCGTGCCCGCGACGAGCGCGCCCATGTCGAGCGCGTAGATGACCGCGTCGAGCAGCGGCTTCGGAACCTGCTTCTTCACGATGCGGTCGGCGAGGCCTTCGACGATGGCCGTCTTGCCGACGCCGGCGTCGCCCACGAAGAGCGGGTTGTTCTTTTTCCGCCGGCTCAGGACCTGAATCGCGCGCCGGAGCTCTTTTTCACGGCCGACGAGCGTCTCGATGTCGCCCGCGGCGGCGCGTTCGTTCAAGTTGACGGCGAAGCGCTCGAGCGGGTCGCCGGCCGGCTCGCCTTCCTCGTCCTCGGATTCACCCCCGGCACCCGGGCTCACTTCGAGCGCGTCGTCGTCGGTGCCGTCCTTGGCCACGCCGTGCGAGATGAAGCTCGCCACGTCGTAGCGGGTGAGTCCGGAGTCGTTCATCGCCTGAACGGCGGGCGAATCGGCCTCGGCGAAGATGGCGACGAGAACGTTCTGGCCCTTGAGCTCGTCCTTGCCGCTCGACTGCACGTGAATCGCGGCGCGTTGGAGCACGCGCTGAAAGCCGCGCGTCGGGGTCGGCTGCACCGGGTCGTCACCCGCCACGGCCTTGAACTCTTCGTTCAGGATGCGCTCGAGCGCGCGCTTGAGCTTGTCCACCTTGCCGCCGGAGCGGCGCACGACTTTGGCCGTCGCGTCGTCGTGCAAGAGCGCGTAGAGCAGGTGCTCCACCGCCATCACGTCGTGACGCCGAGACACCGCCTCGCGCAACGCGAACGAACAAGCAACTTCGACTTCGGCACTGACTTTCATGGCGAATCCCCAAAACCTTCGGGCTCGGCCGTGCAGCGCAACGGGTGCTGGTGCTCCTTGGCGTAGGCCATGACGTTCGACGCCTTGGTTTCAGCTACGTCGCGGGTGAAGGTGCCCACGATGCCGAAACCCCGGTGATGAACGTGCAGCATCACGCGCGTCGACTCCGTCTCGTCCAGATGGAAGAACTTCATCAGCACGTGGACGACGAACTCCATGGTCGTGTAGTCGTCGTTGTGCAAGACGACGACGTACTTGCGCGGCTTCTCGACCTTCGGCCGCTCCTGAAGACCGAGGTCGCCCTGGGTCTCCGGCCGGGTTCGCGGCTTGTCCGTCGCCATGAGCAGGCTTGATCTTGGGCACGCTCGGCCGCTTTGTCGACCCCCAAGCAAGCCGCCCCCATCTCGTCCCGAGACGCACCTCCGCCGCGCACCCGAAGCAGGGTGTCAACCGAGCGTCGGCTGCCCTCGCGGCGCGGCAGCGAGCCGCGCCGCCGCCCGACTACGTCGCCTTCTTCGCGGGAGTCTTCGGCTTCGCGGCTTCCGCGTTTTCGCGGGCGCGAGCGGCCTCCCACTCGAGGTTCTTCTTGGCGCGGCGCAGCCGCTCTCGGCGGCGGGTTCGTGGATCTTGCGGGGTTCCCATGGTGCTTTTCGTGTCGCGCGGCCGCGGAGGCGGGCGGCGACGGGCGCTTAGATGGTCCAGGTGCTGCCGCCGCGCAAGAGCTTTCCGAGGTCGCCCTGTCCGAGCTTCTCGCGGGCTGCTTTTTGCTGGGCGCGGAGCGTGCCGTCGTAGGTCGGCCGGAGCGTCGCGTGAAGCACGCCGACGGCGACCGGGAACTCGGGGTAGGGCATGCGGGCGAGGAGCTGCCCGAAGGTCGGGTTGGTCTCGTCGTGGACGAGCACGTCCTCGAGCGAAATGCCGTTTTCCCCGACCGTCACCACTTCGAGCCCGAGCGTCCGCGGATTGAGCCTGAGACCCTTTTCGTGGTTCGTGCCGAAGAGCAACGGCTTGCCGTGCTCGACGCGGACCTGGCGCTCGGCGCGCACGGCCTTGTCGGTGAAGGAGTCGAACGCGCCGTCGTTGAAGACGTTGCAGTTTTGATAGATCTCGATGAACGCGGTGCCGGTGTGGGCGGCCGCGCGCCGCAACACCTCGCCGAGGTGCTGCGCTTCGGTGTCGATCGACCGCGCGACGAAGCTCGCGTTCACGCCGAGCGCGAAGCTCGCCGGGTCGACGGGCTGATCGGCGGAGCCGCCCGGCGTGCTCTTCGTCACTTTGCCGAGCTCGCTGGTCGGCGAATATTGACCCTTGGTGAGGCCGTAGATCCGATTGTTGAACATCAGGATCTTCACGTCGAGGTTCCGCCGCAGGCAGTGCATCAGGTGATTGCCGCCGATGCTCAAGCCGTCGCCGTCACCCGTCGCGAGCCACACGGAGAGCTCGGGATTGGCCACCTTCACGCCGAGCGCCACGGCCGGAGCGCGGCCGTGGATCGTGTGAAACCCGTACGTGTTCATGTAATACGGGAAGCGGCTGCTGCAGCCGATGCCGCTCACCCACACGATCTTTTCGCGCGGAATGCCGAGCTCCGGCATCATGCGCTGCACGTTCGCGAGGATCGAGTAGTCGCCGCAGCCCGGGCACCAGCGGAGGTCCTGGTCGGTCTCGAAGTCTTTCTTGGTGAGTTTCGCCGGAGCTATCAGGTCTGACATCGTTTCAGCTCTCCAAAACCTGGCGGATCTTGTCCTCGAGCTCCGCGATCTTGAACGGCTGGCCCTGGACCTTCGCGAAGCTCTCCGCCGGGACGAGGTACGTGCTGCGGAGCACCTTCACGAGTTGACCGAGGTTGAGCTCGGGGACGAGCACGCGATCGAAGCGCTTGAGCACCTCGCCGAGGTTCGACGGGAAGGGGTTGATGTAACGGAGGTGCGCGTGCGAGACGCTCAGGCCGCGGTCGCGGCAGCGCTGCACCGCTTCGCGGATCGAGCCGTACGTCGAGCCCCAGCCGAGCACCAGGAGCTTCCCGCTGTCCTCGCCGACCTCCATGGTCAGCGGCGGGATGTCGTTCGCGATGCCGGCGATCTTGGCGGCGCGGACCTTGACCATGCGCTCGTGATTGTCCGGCGCGTACGAGATGTGGCCCGAGTTGTAGTCCTTCTCGAGACCGCCGATGCGGTGCATGAGCTCGGGCGTGCCGGGCACCGCCCAATTGCGCGCGAGCGTGGTCGGGTCGCGCAAAAACGGGTGAAAACCCGCCGGATCGGTGCGGAACTTCACGTCGAGCTTCGGCAAGTCCTCGATGCGCGGGATGCGCCACGGCTCCGCGCCGTTCGCGAGGTAGCCGTCCGTGAGCAGGATCACCGGCGTCATGTACTTGAGCGCCAGCCGCACGGCTTCGATCGCCATGTTGAAGCAGTTGCCGGGCGTCGAGGCCGCGATGACGCACACCGGGCCCTCGCTGTTTCGCCCGTACACCGCTTGCAGCAGATCGGCTTGCTCGGTCTTCGTCGGTAGGCCGGTGCTCGGCCCGCCGCGCTGGATGTCGATGATGACGAGCGGGAGCTCGACCGAGAGCGCGAGGCCGATGCCCTCCATCTTGAGCGCCATGCCCGGACCACTCGTGCTCGTGACGCCGAGGTTACCCGCGTAGGAAGCGCCGAGCGCCGCGCACACCGCCGCGATCTCGTCCTCGGCCTGGATGGTCGTCACACCGAAGTGCTTGTACTTGCTGAGCTCGTGCAGCACGTCGCTCGCGGGCGTGATGGGGTAGGCGCCGAGCACGAGCGGCAGGCCCGAGAGTTGCGCCGCGGCGACGAGGCCGAGCGCGGTCGCGGTGTTGCCGCCGATGTTGCGGTACTCGCCCTTCTCGACGGGCGCGGCCGGCACCTCGTAACGGTGCTGGAAAACCTCGGCCGTTTCGCCGTAAGCGTGGCCGGCTTTGAGCGCCGCGATGTTCGCGGCGACGAGATCCGAGCGCTTGCCGAACTTGCTCTCGATCCACTTGAGCGTCGGCTCGAGCGGGCGGCTGTAGATCCAGAACATCAGACCGAGGGTCCAGAAGTTCTTGCAGCGGTGCGCTTCCTTGTTCGAGAGCCCGGTGTCCTTCACGGAAGCCACGGTGTGCTTCGTGATGTCGATGGACAGCACCGTGTAGCCGTCGAGCGAGTTGTCCTCGAGCGGGTTCACGTCGTAACCCGCCTTCTTCAAGTTCGTGCCGTTGAAGGTGCCGCTGTTCAGAATGAGCAGCCCGCCCTTCTTCAGATCCTTCAGGTTCGTCTTCAGCGCCGCGGGGTTCATCGCGACGAGCACGTCGGGCGCGTCGCCCGGCGTGAACACGTCCTGCGACGAGAAATGCACCTGAAAGCCCGACACGCCGTAGGTGGTGCCGGCGGGCGCGCGGATCTCCGCGGGGAAATCGGGAAACGTTGCGAGATCGTTTCGGGCGAGGGCGGCGGCGGCGGTGAATTGATCGCCGGTCACCTGCATGCCGTCGCCGGAATCACCCGCGAAACGGACGACGGCGCCGCGAATCACTTCGCGGCCAGGGTGCTCGGCGAGAGGCGTAGTCGGGCTCACTGGTTCCATGGCGTTGCCAAAACTGTTCAAGATTTCGACCCCCCAAGGGGGTTGTCAAGCGCGCGGCTCGACGGGCGTCATGTCGCGAGAAATCAGCCCGTCTTCGCGGCGTGCCGGTCGACCAGGTCGGCGAGGCGGGGCGCCGCCGCTTCGACCTGCTTTTTCGCCATTGGGCGGAGCTTGTCGTAGGCGGAGCGGATCATCTGCCGCTTCGCGTCGACGGCGCGGCGATCGGTCACGGCCAGGAGGGCGTCCGCGACGCGCGAGGAGTTTTCGCGCAGGTACTGACCGGCCGGGCGCTTCTTCTCGGCGGCCTCTTGGTAGACCGGGTCGAGCGCTTTCAGAAAATCATCGAGCAGGTGATCGACCACTTCACGCACGAAGCCCGGCTTGACGCCCTGCAGCACCTTGTACGCGCCCTTGATCGCGATGCCGGTGAGCCCGCCCTTGTCGGCGACCTCTTGGTCGAGAACCTTGCATGCGTCCTCGATCACCTTCGGGCGCATCTCACCACCACCGAGCTGTTCACTGAGCGATGCCATCGAGAATCCTCGTGTCTGGTCGCGGCCTGTCCGTTCGGGCAGGTCCGGGGGGCGGGGAGCCTAGTGCCGGCACCCCGATCGGGCGAGGATTTTTTGGCGCGGGGCAAAGCTTGGCGTTTTTGGGGCTCGAAACGGTCCGAAGCTTTGCGATTCGGCCGCCTTTGGTGCAAAAGAACCACGAGAAACCTTCACGATGACGAACGACCTCCAGTCGGGCTCCCGCCTCGGCGATTGCGACCTTCTGGTCCGCATCGGCCGCGGAGGGATGGCTACGGTCTGGGTGGCGCGGGAAAACGCGGCGAAGGAAGACCGACTCGTCGCGATCAAGGCGATGCTGCCCGAGCTCGCGGAGGAGCCCGAGTTCGTCCGCATGTTCTTGGACGAGGTGCGGCTCGTCCGGTCGATCCGCCATCCGAACGTCGTGAACGTCTACGACGTGGGCGAGCACGACGGCGTGATGTGGATGTCGATGGAGTGGGTGGAGGGGGAGTCGCTCCACACCGTGATTGCCGAAGCCGGCAAACGCCGCGCGATCCCGCCGGAGATGGCGGTCCGCATCATCGCGGAAGCGGCGGCGGGGCTCCATGCCGCCCACGAGCTCCGTGACGAAAACGCGGCGCCGCGCGGCGTCGTCCACCGCGACATCTCCCCGCACAACATTTTGATCGGCACGAACGGGGTCGTGAAGCTCGTGGACTTCGGCGTGGCCAAGGCGGTCGGCCGCGTGAGCGAGGCGACCCGCGCCGGCCAGCTCAAGGGCAAGTTCGGCTACATGTCGCCCGAGCAAGCGCGCGGCAAGGCGATCGACCGGCGGAGCGATCTCTTCGCGCTCGGCATCGTGCTCTTCGAGCTCACCACGAGCCGGCGACTTTTCCGCGGAGATACCGACATCGAGACGCTGAAGCTCGTGATTTCGAGCCGCGTTCCGCCGCCCACGTCGCTCGACCCCACGTATCCGCCGGAGCTCGAACGCATCGTCATGCGCGCGCTCCAGCGCGATCCACAGGCTCGCTACCAGACGGCGGCGGAGCTCGAAGCGGACCTAAGGAATTACCTGAAGTCGCAACGAATCGTCGTCGCGCAGAGCGGCATCGCGGGGCTCCTCAAGCGCGTCGTCGGCGATCGCATCGAGCAGCGGCGGAAAGCCGTGCGTTCGGCGCTGCGCTCGCGCTCGGCCGGCTCTTCCGACGAGCTCATCTCGAACGAGCCCGTGTTCACGCCGACCGGGCGCGATCACATCTCGATCACGGGCGCGAGCGTCGTCACGGGCACGTCGGGGCTGTCGGCGTCCGGCGTGTCGTCCGCGGGCGGCTCGTTGCCGGGCGTGGTCCCGCCGAGCACTCGCTCGGTGCCACGCCATCGTGGCGATCCGAATCGGATCGTCGCCATCGTCGCGTACGGCGTCGGCGTGGCCGGGATCCTCTTCGCGCTCGCCGTCCTCTACCTCAACGGGCATTGAGTCGGTCGCTCGGCGCGCTCGGGGTCGGCGCCGTCGCGAAACGGGACTCGCCGGGGTCTCGCCGCCCGGGGGCTTACCCCCATGCACCCGCATTTTTCCTTGAGCGAACCGCTGGTACCGCGCCGGGCACGGCGCTAGGAAAGGGCTAGAGGAGGCCGCAACGTCACAGCAAGCGTCCATCCAGCGCCACGAAGGCGCTTCCGCCGAGGTGCAGCCGCAGGTGCGTCTCGGCAAGATCCTCGTGGTCGACGATCAGCGCAACATGCGCACGACGCTCGCGCTGATGCTCCGGAGCGCGGGCTACGAGGTGGACGAAGCGGCGGACGGCGCGCAGGGCAAGGATCTCGGCGCCGCGGGCGCCTACGACGTGGTCATCACCGATCTGCGCATGGGCGACGACGACGGCATCGAAGTGCTGCGCGGCATCAAGGAAGCGCAGCCGAACACCGAAGTCATCGTGATGACCGCGTACGGCACGATCGAGAGCGCGGTCGAAGCGATGCGCGTCGGCGCCTTCGACTACATCCAGAAGCCGTTTACCGAGCAGGAGCTCACCGTCAAGGTGACCAAAGCGCTCGAGAGCCGGCAGCTCCGCAGCCAAGTTCAGCTTTTCGCCCAGGAGTTCAAGGAGCGCTACCACCTCGAGAACGTGGTCGGTCGCTCGCAGTCGATCCGAGACGTGCTCGCGCGCGTCATCAAGATCGCGCCGACGGAGGCGACCGCGCTCATCACGGGTGAGAGCGGGACGGGCAAGGAGCTCATCGCGCGCGCCGTGCACGCGAACAGCAAGCGCGCGCATCGGCCGTTCGTCACCGTGAACTGCGCCGCCATCACCGAGACGCTGCTCGAGAGCGAGCTCTTCGGTTACGCGCGCGGTGCGTTCACCGGCGCGGTCGCGGCGCGCAAGGGCCTCTTCGAAGAGGCCGACGGCGGCACCTTCTTCTTCGACGAGATCGCCGAAACGACGCCTGCCTTCCAGGCGAAGCTCCTGCGCGCGATTCAGGAGGGCGAAATCCGCCGGGTCGGCGAAAACAAGCCGATCCGCGTCGACGTGCGCGTCGTCGCCGCCACGAACGTCGATCTCGCGCAAGCGGTCGCGGACCGGCGTTTCCGGCAGGACTTGTTCTACCGCCTGAACGTGGTGCGCTTCGTGTTGCCGCCGCTCCGCGAGCGTCCGGAAGACATCCCGCTCTTGCTCGAGTTTTTCTTGAGCAAGTACACGCGCAAGATGGGGCGGCGCGCGCGCCTCGGCGAAGGCGTGCTCGATCGCCTCCTCGCGTACGGGTTCCCGGGCAACGTGCGGGAGCTCGAGAACCTCGTCGAGCAAGCCGTCGCGCTTTGCACGAACGGCGTCATCGGCGTGGACGACATTTTGCCGGAAGAGCCGCGCTCGCTCGACGCGACCGTCGGCCGCACGCTCGCCGACATCGTCGACGACGCGCAGCGCCAAGCGATCGAGACGGCCCTCAAGAACTCCGACGGCAGCCGGGAGCGCGCCGCCGAGCTCCTCGACATCAGCCCGACCACGCTCTGGCGCAAAATGACGCGGCTCGGAATCAACATCGAATCGCGTTGAAGACGGCTCTCCTCGACTACGCGCTGCCCGAGCGTCTGATTGCCGTGCGCCCGCTGCCGAGCCGCGACGGCGCGCGCCTGCTCGTCCTCGGCAAGGCGGGCCTCGAGCACCGCGCCGTGCGCGATTTCCCCGAGCTCGTCCCCGAGGGCGCGCTCGTGGTCGTGAACGACACGCGCGTCCGCCACGCGCGGCTCTTGCTCGCGAAGGCCGGCACGGGCGGCAAGGTCGAGCTCCTCTTGCTCCGGCGGCTCGGTGAGCCGGGCGCGTCCGAGCGCTGGCAGGCGATCGGGCGGGCCAACAAGCCGCTCCGCGAGGGGATGCTGCTCACGGCGCCGGGCCTCGAGGCACGCCTCGAGCGGCAGGGAGATCCGCTCGAGGTCGCCCTCGCCGCCGAGGGCGGGGTGGACGCCTGGCTCGAGCGGTCGGGGCACGTGCCGATTCCGCCCTACCTCGGCCGGACGGACGAGTCGCTCGACGCCGAGCGCTACCAGACCGTGTTCGCCCGCGAGGTCGGCTCGGTCGCGGCGCCCACGGCGGGGCTGCACCTCTCGCAAGAGCTCCTCGCACGCCTGACGGCGCGCGGCGTCGTGATTTCGAGCTTGACGCTCGAAATCGGCCTCGGAACGTTTCGGCCCGTCGAAGCGGACGACCTGGATCGCCACCCCATGCACGCCGAAATCATCGACGTTCCAACGAAGCTCGTCGCCGACATCGAGGCCGCGCGTGCGCGGAAGGCGCCGGTCGTCGCCATCGGGACGACGGCGGTGCGCGCGCTCGAGAGCGCGGCCGACCCCGAGCGGGCGGGCCACGTTCGGCCGTTTCGCGGGGAGACACGGCTCCTGATCCAGCCGGGTTACGCGTTTCGCGTCGTCGACGCGCTCTTCACGAACTTCCACCAGCCGAAGAGCACGCTGCTCGCGCTCGTCGGTGCGTTCGGCGGGCTGTCGCGGGTGCTCGAAGCGTACGGGACTGCGGTGGAACGCGAGTATCGCTTCCTCTCGTACGGCGACGCGATGTGGCTGCCGGAGCGCGCGTGATCGGCTTTCGTGTCGAAACGCGAGCGGGTCAGGCGCGGGCCGGCGTGCTCACGACCCCGCACGGCGACGTGCCCACCCCAGCTTTCATGCCGGTCGCCACGCAAGCCAGCGTGAAAGGGCTCGACGCGGCCGATCTCCGCGGGCTCGGCGTGCGCATGGCGATCATGAACACGTACCACCTCTGGCTCCGGCCCGGCGCCGAGGTGGTCGCGTCGCTCGGTGGGCTCCACGGCTTTTCGCGCTTCGACGGCGCGATTGTGACGGATTCGGGCGGCTTTCAGGCGTTCTCGCTCGCCGAGCGCACCGTGCTCGGCGAGGAGGGCGTGGAGTTCTCGTCGCACCTCGACGGACGGCGGCTCCTGCTCTCGCCCGAGGAGGCGATGCGCGTGCAGGGGCTGCTCGGTTCGGACATCGCGATGCAGCTCGACGTGTGTCCGCCGGGCGGCGCCCCGCGACCCGAGGTCGAGGCGGCCGTCGCGCGCACGACGCGCTGGGCCGAGCGGTGCCTCGCGGCCGCGGCGCCGGGGCAGGCGGTGTTCGGCATCGTCCAGGGCGGGCTCGATGTGGAGCTTCGCCTCGCTCACGCCGAGGCGCTCGCCAAACTGCCGTTCGCGGGGCTCGCGCTCGGCGGCTTCAGCGTGGGGGAGCCGAACGAGGCCATGCACCGGACGCTCGCGGAGGTCGCGCCGCGTGTCGATGCGGCGCGGCCCCGGTATTTGATGGGTGTCGGCACGCCCTCGGACCTCGTGCGCGCGATCGGGGTCGGGATCGACATGTTCGACTGCGTGATGCCGACCCGCAACGCTCGGAACGGTCAGGCGTTCACGCGCACGGGGCGCATCGCGATCCGAAACGCGCGTTACAAGGACGACCCGCGGCCTCTCGAGGCCGATTGCCGCTGTCCGGTCTGCGCGGGTGGTTACGGGCGCGCGTACCTGCGACATCTCCACCTGGCGCACGAGATGACCGCGGGCCGCCTGGTGACGCTCCACAATCTCGCCTTCTACGCGCGGGTCGTGGCCGAGGCGCGGCGAGCGATGGGCGACGGGTCGTTCGATTCCTGGTCGCGTTCGACGCTGTCCGCGTTAGAGTCGAAGGGAGACGTCGAGGCTGACTCAGAGGAGACTTTTGGGGGATAATCGATTGGAATGACCGAAAGGAAGCAGATCGGCAAGATCCTGCTTCGGCAGCGCGCGCTCACGCCGGACCAGCTCGAGCGCGCTCTCACCGAGAAGAAGGGCGGTCGTCTTGCGTCGCGCCTCGCCGCGGACGGCACGATCACCGACCTCTCGGCGCTCAAGGCACTGAGCGAGCAGCACGGCATTCCCGGCATCGATCTCGCGCAGGTGTGCCTGCGGCTCGAGACGCTCGATCTCTTGCCGCGCGAGATCGCCGAGAAGCACGTGATTTTGCCCGTGCTCATGCGCGACGATCGGCTGTTCGTCGCGACCGCGAACCCGCGCGAGCACAAGGTGCTCGACGAGCTCGAGTTCGTGACGGGCAAGAAGGTCTATCCGTACGTCGCACTCGAAGCGTCGCTCGCGACGGTGATCGACGAGGCTTACGCCAAGAAGGCGCGCGGTGAGGCCTTCTACGTCGGGGCCGAATGTCCGCAGGAGATGCTCGACAAGCTCCGCATCGATCGCAGCGGGCAGCCGCTCGATCCCGAACAGGAAGCGGGCGAGCCGGACAGCGAGCGCGTGCTCCACGGCCCGGGCGTCGTGGTCGACGACGAGGTCGGGCGCCTGTCGCAGAGCGACAACATCGAGGAGCAAGACTTCGACCACCTGCAGCGCGAGGACAGCGTGGTCGAGCCGATTCCGGAGGAGCAACTCCGTGAATCCTCGGTGCCGCCCGCGCCGCCCGGCGCGAAGACGATTCTCATCGTCGATGACGAGCTCGAGATTCGGAAGATGCTCTCGCGCCTGCTCGCGCGCGCCGGCTTTCGCGTGCTCGAGACGGACCGCGGCGTGACGGCGCTCCGCATCGTGAAAGAACAGACGCCGGATCTCATCGTGCTCGACGCGATGCTGCCCGAGGTGCACGGGTTCGACGTCGCGCGCCGCATCAAGGGCAGCCGGCGCTACGGGCACATCCCGATCGTGATGGTGAGCGCCGTGTATCGCGGCTGGCGCTACGCCGAAGATTTGCGCCAGACGCTCGGCGTCGACGACTTCATCGAGAAGCCGTTCACGCTGCAAGACGTGCTCGGCCGCATTCAGACGCTACTCGGCGGCAAGGAGCCGTCGGAGAAGCCGCCCGCGGCGGAGGCGGCGGACGTGGCGGCGGAGGTCGAACGGGCGCTCGCCGAAGGCATCGAAGCCTATCGCGCGGGCCGGCTCGACGAAGCCGTCGAACGGCTGCGTCGCGCGGTCGCCATCGATCCGCTGGCCTTTCGTCTCCGGTTTCAGCTCGGCCTGCTGTATGGCCGGAAGGGCCAGGTCTTCGACGCGGTGAGCGAGCTCGAAACGGCGGTGAGCGTAAACCCCCAGCATTTTCCAGCCGTAAAGAACCTAGCGATCTTGTACCAGAAGGCCGGTTTTCGGAACAAAGCCGTGGAGACTTGGGAACGCGCTCTCGCGCTTGCCCCCGACGACGCGACGCGGCTATCCATCAGAGAACACTTGCTAAGATTGCTTTGACGCCGCCCTGCATGAGCCCGAGCGCCAGCGAATGAAGTTCCTCTGCCCGAGCTGCAAGGCGAAATATCAAATCGCCGACGAGAAGGTTGCCGGACGCTCGGTACGGATGAAGTGCCGCAAGTGCGGCTTCGTCATTCCGATCAGCGACATCCCACCGGCGCCCGAGACGATGCCGCCCGAGGAGTCAGGGTGGGACGCGCCCCCACCCGTGGTGCCGAAGGCGCCGGCGGCACCGGCGGTGGTCGCTGCCGCGCCCGCCGTTCCGCCGTCGCCGGCATCACCCGCTGCGCCGTCGCCGTCTCCCGCGAAAGTGCCGCCCGCCGCGGTGAGCCGAGCGGCTTCCATTCCAAAACCGGTCGTGAAGGCGCCGTCTGCCGGCGGCTCGCCGGCGGCGTCCGTTGCGGCCAAGCCGCCCGTCGCGCGGCCCGCCGCTCCCGCCGCCGCCGCTTCGCGAGTTCCGACGAGTCCGGCTGTGACCAAGGCGCCCGTGCCGAAGGCCGCGCCGGCGGCGCCGCCCGCAAAGCCCACGCCTTCACCGATCACGGCCGCCGCCGCGGCGCTCGGTGTGACCCCGGCGGAGCCGGCACCGCCGGCCGCCCCCACCGCGCCCTCGCCGATCGCGGCACCCGGGGTGCCTGCCAACATCAGTCTGCTGCCGGCGGTCGACGACGGCGGGGACGACGAAGACGACGCGACCCGCATCGTGAAGGGCGGCGCGCTCGCGGACGCGTTCGGTGCGCTCGTCGGAGGCTCGCCGAGCGGACCGCCGGGCGAGCTCGGAATGCCCGCGGACGAATGGTTCGTCGGCATCAACGACGTGCCGGTGGGGCCGATCCGGCTCGGCGAGATCCGCAAGCGCGCGCTGCTCGGCGCGGTCACGCCCGAGTCGATGGTGTGGCGCGACGGGCTCGAGGCGTGGCGCCCGCTCAAGACGTTCCCCGAGCTCGTCGCCGTGCTCGAAGAGAGCATGTCGAGCGCGCGCGCTTCGTCGGCGCCGCTGATTCGCCCCGCCGCGGGCGCGCCGGCGCCGGGTAGGGCGGCCGAGCCCGATTCGCTCGCGGGTGCGTCGAGCGGCGTCACGAGCACCGCCGTCGTCACCGACGACTACGCGGCGGCCGGCCTGAACCAGCGGCGCTCGGGCATCGTCGTGTGGCTCGCGCTCGTGGTCGCGCTCGGGTGCGGCTTCACGATCGCTTACGTCGTGTTCAGCAAGCAACGGCCGCCCGAGACGATCGTGAAGTACGTCGAGGTGCCTGCCAAAGGCCAAGCGACGGCCGCAGCCGTGGCGATCCAAGATCCACAAGCCGCGACCGCGGGTCCGGCCGCGTCGGGCGCCGCGCCGAAAGCGCACACGGGGACGAAGAGCTCGGGCATCGCGAAAACTCCCGAGGTGAGCGCCGACAAGGGCGGAGGGCTCAGCGGCTTGAAGGGCCTCAGCGCTCTCGGCGCGAACGGACCGTCCGTGGGCAACGCGTCGCCCGGCACGACGCCGGTCGGCGGCGGCGGACAGCTCGACGGCGCGCAGACGCAAGCGACCGTCGCGCGTTACACGGGCAGCGTGAAGCGCAGCTGCTGGCAACCGGCACTCGACGCACGGGCGCCGGACGCTCCCACGTCGGCGCGGGTCACGGTGACCATCACCGTCGGTGGCACCGGCAGCGTTTCGAACGTCACGACGAGCGGGGACCCGCGCGGTTATCCCGGTCTCGCGACGTGCATCGGCGGTCGCGTTCGTGCGTGGCAGTTTCCGGCGACGGGCGGAACCACGACCGTGAACGTGCCGTTCGTGTTCGCCGCGCAGTGAGGACCACGCCGGTCTCCGCCTCCGGCTTCCGGTTCTGAATCGGACACCTTGGCCGACTCACCACGCGGAGATTAACGCCTCTAAACTGACCGGCCAGTAGGCCTTTATACAAACAATATGAAATAAAAGTGCATGTCGGTGGGAAGATCGCCAGACTGACGGTGTTTTCAGCAAGCGAGCCGACGTGGTCCGAACGCCGTTCAGAACCCTGGTTGCGATCTCGATCGGCATGCTCGGGCTTTGCCGCGGACCGGCCGCGGAAGCCCAACCCGCTCCGAACGTCGGTACGCCGGCCTCGCGCGCGCTCCTCGACGAGCTCGTGAAGCTCGCGCGCGAGCGTGCGCCGGAGGTGCGCTTCGGTCGAGCGGCGCTCGTCGCGAGCCGGGCAAGTCAGGCACGAGCGCGGCTCGCGCCGTTCGAGAACCCGCTCGTCGAGGTGAAGGTGGATCGCGGGACGCGCGGCGTGACGCGTGACGTGACGATCGAC
>Ga0335083_10003160_pt1 | contig 21456 bp, 15 predicted proteins | sample Lox_Sample_42_FD_206716 | JGI IMG/M metagenome (GOLD analysis project Ga0335083, IMG submission 206716) | Soil microbial communities from Loxahatchee National Wildlife Refuge, Florida, United States - Lox_Sample_4.2 | ecosystem: Environmental > Terrestrial > Soil > Wetlands | place: USA...
GGCCGTCCAGCCCTTCGGAGTACGGATCGCGATTGTGACGTCGAGGTCCGTGACCGAGGCGAGCTCCTTGACCGAGGCGGCGTCGAGTTCGAAGCCGACGACGATCCAGGCAACCGGGAGCGGGCTGTTCACCGTCACCATCACGAGCTGGTAGACATGGCCGTCCTCGACCTCGATGGCGGTGCGTGCGCCGCCGGCGCCGGGGCGCGTCAGCAGCTCGCGGTGCGCGAACGGCGCGCCGGCCTGCGACTTCGCGCCCGCCGTCGCGACGACGTTGCCCTCGAGGGAAACCAGCTCGACGAGAGTGGCACCGATGCGCTGGCCCTGCGACTCGAGCGTCGAGCCGATGGTGTCGGCGTCGTTGGTCGCGACCGCGTCCTTGAATCCGAAGTCGGCGGAGAGTACCTGCGCCGCCTGTGTCAGCACCCGCCGGTTGCTCTCGAGGGCACGCTCGAACACGAGGCGGCCCACCTCGAGCTGCCGGGTGATCTCGCGTTCCGCATTCGACTGGTTCGCCGCGGACACGGCGAACAGCGCCGCGCCGATGACGGCGCCGAGGAGCGCGAGGAACGTGAACGCGATGCGGGTGCGCAGCCGCATGGATCAGCCCGTCGAACCCGGCGCGCGGGGCCGTCGGCGAGCGGCGCGGGATGGACGGCTGCGCGTCGGCCCCAAGGTCGGCGGACCGCCATTCCGATCAATTGATACGCAGTTCACAGTTCGACTCCGCTGCCCGCCGCGGCGCGAATTGAGTGACTTTTGGCCGCGTCCCATTAAGACGTAATACGGTCAATCGCAGGCGTGCGCGGTTGGCAAATGTGCAATCGGGACGCGCCGGACTGCATCGCTGCGCAGACCGCACATACCGCGCTGCGGCGATTCCGGTATCGATGGGCGGCCGAGTCTTCCTAACAATATCAGTTAGTTACGATGCCCGCGGGCACGCTTTCCTGTCGCGCACCTCGACCGTCCGTGGTGCGCATGTCGGCGCGGGCGCAAGTGTCGAATCGGCGCGAGCGCTCAGCCGGTGACCGCACGCGCGACGCGCGATGGCGCACGACCGCTGTAGGTCGGCAATCGATTGCCGCATCGCGCCGCTGCAGCGGATAAATAAATGTCCGGGCGCATGAACGTCGGAGCGGCGCGGCGCCACGTACAGGCAAGACCCGAACACTCCGCGCCGTTCACCCGGTCGCATCGTGCCGGAAACGTGAATCGCGTCGCGCCAGGGTGCGCAGCAGCGGCGTGCAGGATGCTGGAAATTGCGCCATGCGCCTTACCGGGCGAGGCGGGATGCGCGTATTCTCGGCGCATGCCACTCACGGCCGGCGATGGTCGCGCCACTCGGACACCGCGCGCCGCGGTGCGGGTTGCCCCGCTTGCGTGTGCATTTTTCGTGCTCGCGGCGATCGGACCAGCCGGAGCCGCGGACGTCACCGTCACGGTGCACGCGGTCAACGGAAAGCCGGTCGGTGACGTCGCGGTCGTGCTCGAGGGAGGCACCCCGGGGCCCGTGCGCCATCGCGAGAGGGTGTCCGCTCGCATGGAGCAGCACAACCGGCACTTCGTGCCGGAGTTGCTGGTCGTCGAGACGGGGACGCTGGTCGAATTCCCGAACAACGACAGCGTCAGTCACCAGGTGTATTCGTTCTCGCCGGCGAAGCGATTCCAGCTCTCCCTCTACCGCGGTACCGCGCATCCGCCGATCGAGTTCGCAACCGCCGGTCTCGTGGTGCTCGGCTGCAATATCCACGACGAGATGGTCGGCTACATTCTCGTGACTCCATCGCCCTACCACGGGCAAACCGACCCGAGCGGCACGGTCCGCATTGCCGGCGTTCCCCCCGGCAGCTATCGGGTGCGAATCTGGTCGCCGCGGCTCGCCGATGCGCCGCCTGCGCTCGAGCGTCGCATCGAGGTGACCGACGGTGACACTCCGCAGGTCGGCTTTTCGCTCGCCAAGGCGCTCCTCGCCGCGCCGACACCGCGGCCCGGGCGGTCCGAATGGGACGCCTACTGATGCGCGGCGCCGGGCCCTGCCTGCTCGGCGCGCTGCTCGTCTGCGGCATAGCACGCGCGGACGATCGCCTGCAGCTCGACGGGTTGATCGACCTGCGGCTCGTGCACACCGACGCCCAGCCGTCCTACCTTTACGGCGGGCTCGGGACCGTGCGCTTCGATGACGACCACGACGGCCTGCGGCTCGGGCGGGCGTCGCTGGCGCTGCGCACGCGGCTGTCGGAGACGGTCACGGCGACGGCCGTGGTCGATGCCTACGACGACGGCGACATCAACGGCGCTGGCGTGTCCGAGGCATTCGTTCAATGGCGACCCTTCCCCAGCAATTCCGTGCGCTGGCAGTTGAAGGCGGGTGCGTTCTACCTGCCGGTCTCGCTCGAGCACCGACTGCTTGGTTGGTCGAGCCCCTATACGTTGAGCGCATCGGCCGTGAATACGTGGGTGGGCGAGGAATTCCGGGTCCTCGGCGCCGAGCTCGAGGCGCGGTGGCTGGGCGGCGCACACGGATATCGAGGCGATATCGCACTGGTCGGTGGAGTCTACGGTTGGGATGAAGGCGCGGGTGCCGTGATCGCGCAGCGCGGTTGGGCGCTGACGGATCGCCCGTCGTTCGTCTTTGGCGAACTTGGCCAGGCGCGGCCGGGACTCTACTACCAGTTCGACAGCCACCCGGGCGCCTATGGCGGGATCTCGTGGCGACACCACGAGCGACTCGAGGTCCGCGTGCTCCACTACGACAATCGCGCGGACCCGGCCGCCTCAAACCTCGATGGCGACGCCGGGTGGAACACGCGCTTCAATGCGCTCGGCGCGCGCTGGGAACCGCTCGACCGGCTGACGTTTGCGTCGCAGTACCTCGACGGCAGGACGGCCGTGGGTCCGAACGGCAGCCCCTACCAGCTGCTCATGAACCTCTCCGCCTGGTACGGGCTCGCGAGTCTCGAGTTCAGCCGCGATCGGGTGTCGGTGCGCTACGACCGCTTCGCCACGCGGCAGGTGAGCGGCTTCTACGGCGCGCCGGCGGACGAGGCCGGTCACGCGCTCACCGCCGCCCTGATCCACCGACTCACCGAGCAGTGGGAGCTTGCGGCGGAATGGCTGCGAGTGGAGAGCCAGTTCCCGCCCCGGGCGGCACTTGGCATTCCGGTTGCATCGACCGACACGCAGATCCAGCTTGCGCTCCGCTACCGCTTCAGGTTCGAGCCGTTCTAGCCACCGGGCTACAGGAAGACGTGGAGCTCTAGGAACGACAGGCGGCGATTGTCGAGGTCGTTCTGCGGAATGCCACGGTAGCGCCGAAAGCCCGCGCGCAGCTGCACGAAGGGAATCGGCGTGAACTCGTAGAGCAGGCTCCAACGAGCCTGCTGGTCGTTCGCGACCGAGCGATCCGGGTCGAACAGTTCGGCGGTCAGCTTCAGGTTGTGCCCCTTGTGGAGCGCCCAGTCGGCCTCCGCGAACGCGGCCGCGAGCGTACGCGTGCCATCGGGAAAGCCCGCGTCGCGGACCAGGTCCACCTCGCCGAGCCACGCGACCGGCCCGGTACGGACGCCGGCGAACAGTCCCTCGACCTGTCGGTTCCCGAACGCGGACTCAGTGAACGACACCGCCGTGCCGACGCGCCAGTCGTGCTTCACCCAGACCACCTGTCCCGTGATCTGGTGCCCGGTGCCGAGCGCGATGTTGGCGATGCCACGCGTGTAGTCGATTTGCGCCGACCACTCGGGAAGCTCAAGCCCCAGCTCAAAGCCCCGGTCGGGCGTCGTCATGCTGATGCCGCTGACCTCGCGCACGAACGACGTGTTGTCCTGGAGGCGCCAGCCGAACGGCAGGTAGAACTGACCGCCCTTCACGTACCAGCCGTGCGCGGGATCGGAGTAGCGCCCGTAGTACTCGTTCGGCCGGGCGTCACCCGGCGCCAGACTCTCATCGACGTAGTACTCCAGCCGATCCGGAACGATCGAGACGTCCGCGTACGCCCGCAGCTGCTCGAGCCCCGACTGCCGCGTGCTCGGCAGGTCCGGCGCCGCGGTGTCCGAGCGCTCGGTGCGCAGGTCCGCGCCCAGGCGCAGAAACTTCGTGAACGTTCCGCTCCACTTCGGGATGCTGTCCGTCAGCGTGAACTCGGGAAGGACGTTCTCGGTGAACACCGTCCCGAAGTCGTTGCGCAGGCCGCCGCCCGTAGGGTTTACGTGGCAGGCGACGCACTTGTAGCCTTGCTGGATCGCCAGGTACGGCTCCGCGGTGGCGCTCGGCATCCACGCGATGGCGGCGAGGCCGGCGAGGAGAGCGATCAGCCGGTTCCGCGTGCTCAAGGCATGTTCTCGACGGTGAAGGTGGTGATGACGAGGTCGCTGCGGTTCGACCCGATCCTGTTGCCCGAGAGGTCCGAAACGGTGTCGCCGGTCGAGGAGCCGAGGAGCACCCGATACGTGCCGTTCTCGAGTGGCGTGCGCGGCGTCAGGAGTAGCGCAGCGGGATTTTCGGCGGGGGACGACAGCACCGCGGCAACACCCCTCGGCGCATTGTCGGTTGATGCGTCGAGTCGTTCGACCCGCAGGGTCCGGGGGCCGAGCCGCGTGCGGTCGAGTTCGCGCGAGAACGCAACCACGATGGGGCCCGGGCCTTCGAGCACGATGTCACCCGGAGCGGGCGCCACGCTCGCGACCGCGAGCACCGGTGGCGGCGCGGCGGCAGTTGCGGGCGGGGCACCGTTCGTCACCCACTGCCGCATCACCGCGATCGTCGCCGCCGACAGCGGCGGGCCGCCGAACGGCATCTGCGCGCCCACCGCGGCGTGGCCCTCGACCTTCTGGATCAGGTAGCTGTTGTCGGGGTCCCCGGGTTTGATGCGCAGCACCGAGGAATCCTCGACGCTCGGCACGCCGACGATCATCGCGTAGCTGTTCGCCGCATCGAGCCGCAGGCCCTGCGGTGCCGCGCCGCCGGCGTGACAGACGCTGCAGATCGGCGTGAAGACGTTGTCCTGGATCGACTCGAAGTCGGCGGTCAGCGTCCCGCCGCCGCCCTCCGAGCCGAGCGGGCGTCCGTTCGAATCAAGACCGGCACCGCTGCCCGCGCAACCGCCGAGCAGCAGCACGACGCCAATCGATCCCGGGAAAAGTAAAGCGCGAACACGCATGCACGACCCGCCCTGTGCAGTTACTGGGTAGGTACCTGCGCCACGACGTGTGGTTCACGTTCCGCCGGCGGAATCTGCAGCTGCGTGCCGGCGTCGGGCGCCAGCGCGCGAGTCCGTGTTCGGTATCGGCTCCGTCAGGTCAGCGCGGCGTCGAGGTCGCGCCTCAAGTCGTCGGCGTTCTCGATGCCGATGGACACGCGCAGCAGGTTGGCCGGCGTCGACGTGCCGGGCCCCTCGATGGACGCGCGATGCTCGATGAGGCTCTCGACCCCGCCAAGGCTCGTCGCGCGGCGGAACAGCCGCGTGCGGGCTGCCACGCCGAGCGCGCGCGCGCCGTCGCCGCGGACCCGGATCGAGAGCATCGCGCCGAAGCCGCCGGGCATCTGTCGCACGGCGACCGCGTGCCCCGGGTGCCCGGGCAGGCCGGGATACAGCACGGACTCGATGGCGGGATGCGCAGAGAGCCAGCGCGCGAGCTCGAGTGCGGTCGCGCACTGGCGCTGCATCCGCACCGCGAGCGTGCTGATGCTGCGCCTCAGCAACCAGCAGTCGAACGGCGCGAGCCCGGACCCAGAGAGGCTTTGCCAGTCCCGGAGCCGCGTCAGCAGCTCCGCATCGTCGCCCACCACGACGAAGCCGCTCAGCACGTCACTGTGGCCGCCGAGGTACTTCGTGCCGCTGTGGATGATGAGGTCCGCGCCGCAGGTAAACGGCTGCTGGCAGTACGGCGTCGCGAACGTGCTGTCGCAGACGAGCCGCGCGCCGCGGACGTGCGCGATCTCTGACACGCCTCGCAAGTCGGTGATGCCGAGCAGGGGATTGGCGGGAGTCTCGGCCCAGACGAGCCGGGTTCGCGCATCGACAGCGCGCTCGACGGCGGCCAGGTCACCGGTGTCGACGAACTCGACCGCGACCCCGCGTCGCGCGACGATTTCCTTCAGCTGCCGGTGCGTGCCGTGGTAACCGATGTGGGCGGCGACGATGCGATCGCCCGGCTCGAGCTGCTCGAGAACGGCCATGTTCGCCGCGAGCCCGGATGAAAATGCACACGCGGCGAGGCCGCCCTCGAGTGCCGCGACGGTTGCCTCAAGCGAGGTGCGGTTGGGAGTGCCTTCGCGAGAGTACCGGTAGCCGCGTGGATAGCCTCCGTCGGCATCGCGCTCGAAGGTCGTCGACAGGTAGATGGGCGGCGCTATCGCACCCGTGCCCGGGTCGGGCTCGGTCGCGGCGTGCACGCAGGCGGTGTCGAAAGCGTCGGTCGGTGGCGACAACGCGGACTTCTGGGTGTTCATGCGGGCTCACGGCTCCCAGGAGGGGAGTGAAGCCATCATCACGCATTAAACCTCCGACATGAAGCGCCGTTTGAGCGACGGATGAATTGCGGGTACCCCGCCTGCAGGGTCTAATGGGTGTCGTGACGGTGAACCCGGGCGCCGCTGCCGCAGTGCGCCGCCCGGTGTCCCGGATTGAATGAGGACTTGATCATGACCATCGCCCCGTCCGTTCGCCGCCTGTTCATCGCGCTCATGTGCGTCGGGCTCCTCGCGCCCGTCGCGGGCCGAGCCGAGGTCAGCCTCTCGATCACGATCGCGCCGCCGCCGCTGCCGGTGTACGTGCAGCCGGCGATTCCCGCGGACGGCTTCATCTGGACGCCCGGCTACTGGGCGTACGGTCCGGCCGGATACTTCTGGGTGCCGGGCACGTGGGTCGAGGCGCCGGAGCCGGGTCTGCTGTGGACACCGGGTTACTGGGGGTGGAGCAACGGCTTCTATGTCTGGAACGCGGGCTACTGGGGCCCGCACATCGGTTTCTACGGCGGCGTGAACTACGGCTTTGGCTACTTCGGGCACGGCTACGAAGGCGGCTACTGGCGCGACAATCACTTCTTCTACAACCGCACGATCAACAACATCGGCGTTACCAACATTCACAACGTGTATTCCCGCACGGTCGTGAACAACGTCACCGTCAACAACGTGAGCTACAACGGCGGTCGCGGTGGCATCACGGCGCGTCCGAGCGCGAGCGAGCGGTCCTTCGCCGCGGAGTCGCACCGTCCGCCGACGCTGATGCAGACGCAGCACTTCGAGGCGGCAGGCTCGAACCGTGCGCTCCTCGCCTCCGTCAACCACGGCCGGCCCGGGATCGCCGCGACCGCGCGGCCGAACGAATTCGCCGGTCGCGGCGTGATCGGCGCGAGCCGCAGCGGCGCCCCGACGCACCCGAACGAGCTGCCGCGGCCGGGTGGCTTCGCGTCCCCGCACACCGGAAAGGCCGACACGGACCAGGCCTATCGCAACCGGCAGAACGAGATGCGTGACCGGCAGCAGCACGAGCGCGACGAGCTGCAGCAGCGCCAGGCCCAGGAGCACCAGGACCTCGCCAATCAGCGGGCGAGCCAGTCCCGCTCGATGCAGGCGGAGCGGCAGCACCAGCAACAGACCCAGCAGCTGCAGCAGCGCCACGCGGTCGAGGCGCAGCAGCTGCGCCAGGCGCAGCGCGGGCCGGCACCGCGCCAGGGTGGTGGTCCGAACGGTGGCCCGGGACAGGGCCCGCACGAGGGTCGTCCTCCGCGCTAGCGAGGGGCGCCGCATGAGTCAAGCCCGGGACCCGCGCGGTCCCGGGCTTGAATCCGGTCGCGATCGCGCCGCGAATTGACCGGCAAGACCGTCGAGACACTCTTCTCGACCTGACCGCCGGACCGCCACCATGATTCGCCACGCCCTCGCCGCCATCGGCGCCTGCCTCGTCGCCGTCACCGGCCTCGTCGCCACTGCGAACGCCGCCGCGGCCCCGTCGAATCCAGTCGCCTGGCGCACCGAATGGAACTCGGCCGCCTTCGAGACGGCGGCGCGCGAGCACCGGTTCGTACTGCTCGACCTGCACGCGGTCTGGTGCCACTGGTGCCACGTGATGGACGAGGAGACCTATGCCGATCCAAAGGTCCGCGCACTCATCGCCCAGCACTACGTCGCGGTCAGCGTCGACTCCGACGGCGATCCGTCACTGACCAGCCGCTACGGTGACTGGGGCTGGCCGGCGACCGTGGTCCTTGCGCCCGACGGGACCGAGATCGTCAAACGCCGCGGGTTCATTCCGCCGCAGCAGATGGCCTCGCTCCTCAAGGCCATCGTCGATGATCCGACGCCCGGTCCGTCGGTGCGGCCGGCGGCGCCGGCCGCGACCGCGGGCGGCGTGCGGCTCGCCCGCGCTGCGCGCGACGGCCTCGCGCGCACCTACCGGGAACTCTACGACGCCGCGAACGGCGGCTGGGGATCGATCCACAAGTACATCGATGCAGCCGCGCTCGAGCTCGCCTTCGAGCAGGGCGACTTCGGCGACGCGGTGGCGAGGACGCGGGCGCGACAGACGCTCGATGCGAACCTTCACCTCATCGACCCGGTGTGGGGCGGCGTCTACCAGTACTCCGACCGTGTCGACTGGCTGTCGCCGCACTACGAGAAGCTGATCGCGTTTCAGGCGGACGACTTACGCCTCTACGCGGAGGCGTTCGCACGCTGGGGCGACCCCGCCTACCGGCAGGCGGCGGAGGCGCTTCGCCGCTACATCGGGCGCTTCCTGACGGCGCCGGACGGCGCGTTCTATGTCAGCCAGGACGCGGACCTGTCGGGCGAGCATCCGGGCAAGGAGTACTACGCGCTCGATGACGCCGGCCGGCGCGCGCTCGGCGTCCCCCGCGTGGATACACATATATATGCGCGGGAGAATGGCTGGGTCATTCGAGCGCTTTGCCGGTACTACGACGTGACCGGCGAGCGCGAGGCGCTCGATGCCGCCGTGCGCGCCGCGGAATGGGTACGCTCGAACCGCGCGCTCGACGGCGGCGGCTTCCGTCACGACGCCAATGACCGGGGTGGTCCGTACCTCGACGATTCGGTCGCCATGGCCGAGGCCTTCGTGGCGATCTACCGTTCGAGCGGCGACCGCCAGTGGCTCGAGCGCGCGCTCGCGACGGAGGAATTCATCAATGCCCGGTTTCGGAGCCCGGCGGGCGGGTTCATCGCCGCGCCGGTTCCCTCCGGTGCGCGCGGAGTGTTCCGGGAGCCCGTGCGCGCCATCGACCAGAATGTCGCGGTCGCGCGGCTCTCGAACCTCCTCTACCGCTACACGGGCGCGAAGCGCGAGCAGCAGCGGGCGCGGCACGCGATGACGCTGCTGACGACGCTGGCGGCGGACAACGGCCAGCTGCACGCGGACGTGCTGCTCGCCGATCGCGAGCTCGGCGCGGCGCCGACGCACATCACCGTCGTCGGCGCCAAGGCCGACCCGGCGGCGCAGGGCCTGCACGCGGCGGCGCTGCGCGTCCCCGCAACCTACCTGCAGATCGACTGGTGGGACCGGGCGGAGGGGCCGCTCCCGAACCCGGCGATCCAGTATCCGGTGCTGCCCGTCGCGGCGGCGTTTGCGTGCTCCGAGAATGCCTGCTCGACCCCGGTCTACGATCCCGCGAATGTCGTGAAGGCGGTCCTCGCCTCACGCGAGGCGGACTAACGGCGCCGATTTGCGCACGACGACACGCCACCCCGCAACGCGCGGCGAACCGGCGATCCCTGGCTGCGCACCCTCGGCGAAATTCGACGAACGCGGCAGTTTTGGCCCTCGACGGCGACACTCGACCGTCACCTACTTGCCGAAACAACGGGCGGCCCAGCGGCGGCGTCCCGAGGGCGCACCCCGTGAATTCGCCCAGCGCGTCGATGTCCCTGCTGCTTGGCTACCTGGTCGTGCTGGCAAGCGCCGTCGTGGCGATCGCCGCCCGCGGCGGCCGCGCCCGGGCATGGCTCGCCGCGCCACTCGTGGCGATCGTCGGCGCGATCGGTGCGGCGTGCGTGGGCGGGCTGTCGCTCGCGCTTCTCGAACGGTCCGCCGCAATGCCGCTGCCGCGCACGCTGGGCGTCGGCACGATGGGGGCGGCGCTCATTCTTGCCGGAGCGCTGGTCGGGGTCTGGCTCACCCCGCGCCCGCGCGGCGACCGGTTCAAGCGAGGGGCGACACTCGATCCCACGGGTTCCAGTCGAAGTGACGCGACGGAGAAGCCGAGCGGGCTCCCCTTCGCTGGCATCCGCCTCGCCGAGGCGGACGAGACCAAGCACTTCAAGCTCATCGGGACGACCGGCACCGGCAAGAGCACGGCGATCCGGGCGCTCCTCGAGGCAGCCCTTGCGCGTGGCGACAGGGCCGTCTTCGCCGACCCCGACGGCGGGTACCTCGCGCGGCTTCACGACGCGGCGCGCGGCGACGTCATTCTCAACCCCTTCGATGCGCGTTCGCTCGCCTGGGACCCCTTCAGCGAACTGCGCGCGCCGCACGACTACGACCAGCTGGCGCGCTCGCTGGTGGGCGAGGGCAGCGGTGCCGAGGAGTCCTGGCGCGGCTATGCACAGACGCTGGTGTCCGCGCTCCTGCGCCGCACCCACGGGCTCGAGTGCCGAAGCGTCGGCGAACTGCATCGCCTGCTCACGGCCGCATCCCACGAGGAGCTCAGGGTCCTGCTCGAAGGCTCGGCCGCCCAGCCATTCCTCGATCCGGGCAATGAGCGCATGTTCGGCTCGATCCGCGCGGTTGCGAGCACACACACGGCGGCGCTCGGGTACCTTAGCCTCCAGCGGACCGCCGCCTTCTCGGTCCGCGACTGGGTGGCGAGCGGGACGGGCGCGCTGTTCCTGCCCTACCAGGCCGACCAGATCGCCGCCCTGCGCACGATGATCTCGACCTGGCTGCGCATCGCGATCTTCCAGACGATGAGCCTTGGCGAGGGTGATCGCCGCATCTGGTTCGTAATCGACGAGCTCGACGCGATCGGCGCGATCGACGGACTCAAGGACGCGCTCGCCCGCCTGCGGAAATTCGGTGGCTGCTGCGTTCTCGGCTTCCAGTCGATCGCCCAGGTGTCGGCGTTGTACGGCAACTCCGACGCGCAGACCATTGTCGAGAACTGTGCCAACACGCTGATCCTGCGGTGCTCGGCCAGCGAGCAGGGCGGCACCGCCCGGTTCGCCGCGCGCCTGATCGGCGAGCGCGAGGTCGTCCGCGAGAACGTCTCCTACAGCGCGGGCAGTCACGGCAGGCGCCTCGGCGGATCCACCAGCGTCAGCCACCAACACGTCGTGGAGCCGCTGGTGCTTCCCTCAGAGATCGAGCGGCTCGCCGATCTTGCGGGCTATGCCAAGACGGCCTCGCGGCCCGGCTGGGTACGGGTCGAACTCGGCGACGCCCGGTCGGCGGGCCTGCGGGCTAGGAGCTCGTCGCGAGCTCCGTGGGGTAGCGGCTCAGGACCTCGTGCCCGTTCGCCGTGATGAGCACCTGCTCCTCGAGCTTGACGCCCTCCGCGCCGCCGACCTCGCCGATGTAGCTCTCGATGCACAGCACCATGCCGGGCACGATGTCGCCATCCTGCAGGAGCGGGTCGCGCGCATCGCATCCGATGGCCGGCCACTCGTCGACGAGGCCGACGCCGTGGGCGATGCAGCCGTAGTTCTGCTCGTTGAAGCGCGCCGGAATCTTCCACGCGCGCTCGACGAACTGGCGAAACGTGAGACCGGGCCGGAGGAGTTCGCTGTTGTGACGCACCTGTTCCTCGGCAAGCGCGTGCAGCGAGCGCTGTGCGTCGGTCGGCCGGGCCGGGCCGCAGTGGAACGTTCGGCTCACGTCGCTGCAGTAGCCGTACGGTCCCACCATGTCCGTATCGAAGCTGACGAGGTCGCCCGGCTGTATGAGCCGGTCGGAGGCCTCCTGCAGCCAGGGGTTTGTGCGCGGGCCGGAGCTGAGGAGCCGCGTCTCGATCCATTCGCCGCCGAGCTCGATGTTGGCGTGATGGAGCTCGGCCCAGAGCGCCTGCTCGCTGATCCCCGGGCGCAGTGCCTGGCGCATGCGCTCCATCCCGAGGTCGCAGACGGCGAGGGAGGCGCGCATGCAGGCGATCTCCTCGGCGCTCTTGACCGAACGCGCGAGTTCCATGACCCGTTGCCCGTCGATGAGCTCAAATCCCGCGCCGCGGAGCGCCTCGGCGCCGATCAGGTCGGCACGATCGATCGCGAGGCGGAGGTTGCCGCGGCCCATGCGCGCCGTGACGACGTCGAGGATCTCCGCCGCCCAGCGGCGACTCACCGGGACCGAGTGCTCGGCGACGTCGAAGAACGAATGGATCGTGCCCATTCGTACCTCGCTGACGACGGGAGAGCGCGGGATACCGAGCAGGGCGTTGCGATTGGCGTATTCGAAGAGCACCGCGGGCCCTTCGGCGGGCACGACACAGTACCGGCCCATGTTGTGCAGGAGCCAGACGGTCATGTTGCGGGTATCGGTCGCGTAGCGGATGTTGATCGGGTTGATCAGGAGCGCCGCCGCGCAGTCGTTCTCGCGCAGCAGCCGCTGGACGCGTGCGTAGCGGTAGTTGCGAAGCGCGGTCAGGTCGATGGGCGCCGCGCCGCTGGCGGGCTGCGCGCCGTCGGCCAGCCGTCCGGCGGTAATGCGGTTTGGCATCTCGTTTGGAGTCCTCGAACCTGCGCGACCAGTGGTGCGCCCGGCCGGCCGCGACCGGTCAGCGTCGCAGGCGATTGAAGATGTTGCGCAGGATGATCGCGATCGCGGCGCCGGCGAGGCCCATGGCCACGTTGCCGAGGATCGTCGTCAGGTTCGGCCCGAGCGTCGGGATCTCGTCGAAGGCGGGGGCGAGGACGTGCAGCGCCACCGCTGAGACGATCACGCGCACGTGGCTGTCGGCTGGCGTCGGCCAGCCGACGAAGAGGCCGAGGACCGCCAGCAACGGTGCGACGTACGGAATGGGCACGAATGCCGCGACGAGCGCGAGTACGAGGCCCAGGAGACCCAGCATCTTTACGACGTTCATGATCACCCTCCGAGTGCAGTGAGTTCCGAACTCCGGCGCCGCGCCGCCCCGCTCTCCGCGGCGCCCGCGGGCCGCTGCAGCTTCAGTTCAACGGACATGCCGTCTGCGTTCCGGCATGCGTGATCCTGACATCGGCGATCGTCAGCCTCATGCGCGCCCCGGAGGATACGACGAACGGCGTTCCGACGGCGGTCAGGTCAGCACCCTTGCCCGCGAAGCACGACAGAGGCACCGAGAGCACGGTCCATTCCCCGACCGGCTTGGCGGTGAGCTCCGAGGTGACATCGAAGGTCGGCTCGACCGGCCCCCGGCAATGCGACCACACCGTCGCCGAGAGCCGCGTGCGGCTCCCGTCGGCGGGAACTTCGGCGCCGAAGGGCGCACCGCAGCGAATGCCGAGACGTACGGCGCCGGTCGGCGCCGCGTCGACGCGCAAGCGCAGGCGCAGCGCCCCGCCGTGCTCGGCGAGCCCGCTCAGGTCGGTCGAGCGACCGCCGATCGTGAGCATGGCATCGCCACTGCCGTTCCAGGTCGCGCGGACATTGCCGTCGGCGAGCGCGGCGCCGACGGTGCCGCCTGGCGTCGCCTGCTCACGCGTCGTCAGGCGGACCCCCGCGGTCGCGTCCGACACGTACAGCGACCACGGCGCGTACACGCGACCGGACGCGAAGAGGAAATCGGCGTCCTGCCGGTCGTTCGCCGGGGCCGAAAGCTCCGCCAGTGCCGGCGTCGCGGCCGCCGGGTGCGCGTAGTCGAGGCCGAAGCCACGCGCAAACAGCGCACCTCGGCCGTGATCGGCCTCGTCCAGGACCACCGGCATGGGCGTGGCGGGCCAGGAAAAGCTCAGGCGGCCGGTGAAGTCGAAGTGCACGCGGTCGTCCGGCCCGCGGATGAGCACGTCGGCGACGCCGCCGCCTTCGCTACCCGGCAGCCAGGCGGCGACGAAGGCGTTGGCGGCATTGATCTCCGGATTCACCCACATCGGCCGGCCCGTCAGGAAGACGGCGACCACCGGAATGCCGCGGGCGCGCAGGTTGCGCATCAGCATGAGGTCGTGGCGAGTATCGGCGGAATACGCGAGGTTCTCGCGGTCGCCGAAGTACTCGGCGTACGGGTGCTCGCCGAAGACCACGACCGCGGCCGCGGGAGTTTCGGTAAAGCGACCGTCGCGACTGAGCTCTGCCGTTCCGCCGCCGGCCTCCATCGCGGCCTTCAGACCGGCAAAGATGGAGGTGCCGCCGGGGAAGTCGGCATTGGTGTTGTGCGCGCCCTGCCAGTCGATCGTCCAGCCCCCGGACTGCTGCCCGATGTCGTCGGCGCCGCCACCGGCGACCAGCAGGTGGCCGTGCGGGCTGAGCGGCAGCAGGTTCCCGTCGTTCTTGAGGAGCACCAGCGACTTGCGTACCGCCTCGCGCGCGATCGCGCGGTGCTCGGGACGGCCGAGCTCCTCGAAGTGGCCGGTGGTCGGCCGATCCGTCGGCAGCGGGTGCTCGAACACGCCCGCGAGCACCTTGACGCGCAGGATCCGGCGCACCGCATCGTCGATGCGCGCCGTCGACAGCTCACCGGATCGTGCGTGGCGCAGCGTGTTCTTGTAGAGCTCCTTCCATCCGTCGGGTGCCATGAACATGTCGAGGCCGGCACGAACGGCCGCGGGGCAGTCGGACTTCGAACAGCCCGGCACTTCCTCCTGCGCGTTCCAGTCGCCGACCACGAAGCCGTTGAACCCGAAGCGCTCCTTGAGGACGTCGGTGAGCAAGAAGTGGTTGGCGTGCATCTTGACGCCGTTCCAGCTGCTGTACGACGCCATCACCGTGAGGACGCCGGCCGCGATCGCGGGCGGGTAGCCCGCGCTGTGGACTCGTATGAACTCACCGGTGGACGAGCGATTGTCGTACTGGTCGCGCCCCATCAGCGTGCCGCCGTCGCCCATGAAATGCTTGACCGAGGACACGGTGCGTCCCGGGCCCATGAACTCCGGCGACCCGATCGCGCCCTGGAGTCCCGCGACCATCGCGGCCGAATAGGCGGCGACGAGCTTCGGGTCTTCGGAATAGCTTTCGTATGCCCGACCCCAGCGGACGTCGCGCACGACCGCGACGGTCGGCGCGAACGACCAGTCGAAGCCGGTCGCGGCGACTTCGGCGGAGGTCGCGCGGCCGATTCGCGTGATGAGATCGGGGTCGTGCGCGGCGCCGAGGCCCACGTTGTGGGGAAAGACGGTCGCACCCGGGATGTGGGCATGCCCGTGCATGGCGTCGATGCCGAGCAGCAGCGGTATCGGTGCGTGAGCGGGCGATGAGCGACTGAGCGCCGCGCGGGCGTACGTGTCTGCCAGGGCGACCCACGCGGCGGGCTTCGAGCGGACGTCGCCACCCGGTGCGCCGTTCCCGCCGAGGAGCACGGAGCCGAGCCGGTACTCGGCGAGCTCGGCCGGCGTGATTGACTCGATGTCCGCCTGGATCATCTGCCCGATCTTCTCCTCGAGCGTCAGCGAGGCGAGGAGCTTGTCGACGGTCGCCTCGACCTCGGGCCGGATCAGCGTTCCGCGCGGCCCCGCGGGCCAGGCGTCGATCGAGCCGGGCGGCTGCGGGCTCTTGGCATGCGCCGCCGCGCTCAGCACCACGCCCAGCAGGGCGGCCAGCGCCGTTCGCGCGATCCGCCCGGCCGGAACCTGCGTCCCGTCGATTCGTTGGAGCATCTCAACCACCCTCAGTGCGCCCCGGTCGATTCCGGGGACCTCTCGCAGAATTCGTCGCCGCGGGCGACGGCCGGGCGTGCCCCGACGCGGTCGCGCGCCGCACGCCTCGCACGCCCTCACTCCATGTCCGGATAGGGGCCCTTGCCGCCATCCGCGATGAACCGCTCGATTCGCGCCTCGAGCACCGGCAGCGGGACGGAGCCGAGCTCGAGGATCGTGTCGTGGAATGCCCGCAGGTTGAACCGCGATCCGAGCGCCTGCTCGGCCCTGGCACGCAGCTTCAGGATTGCCGACTCACCCAGGTAATAGGAGAGCGCCTGGCCCGGCCACGAGATGTAGCGATCGACCTCGGTGGCGATCTCGTGCTCCGGGAGTGCCGTGTATTCGCTCAGGTAGGCGATCGCGCGGTCGCGCGACCAGCCCTGGGCATGCATGCCGGTGTCGACGACCAGCCGCGCGGCGCGCCACATCTGGTAGCCGAGCATCCCGAAGCGGTCGTACGGTGTCTCGTACATGCCCATCTCGACGCCGAGGCGCTCCGTGTAGAGCGCCCAGCCCTCGCCGTAGGCAGAGATGTAGGTGTGTTGCCGGAACTCGGGCTGACCCTTGTGCTCCGCCGCGATCGACAGCTGGAACGCGTGGCCGGGGGCCGACTCGTGCAGCGTCAGTGCCGTGAGGTTGTAAAGAGGACGCGTCTCGACCTTGTACGTATTGACGAGGTACAGCGTCGGCCCGCCGCGCCCCGCGGTGTAGAACGGCGCCATCTCTTCGGGCACGGGCTGGATCGCAAATCGCGCCCGCGGCAGGTAGCCGAAGAACTGCGCGGCCTTGCCGTCAAACTTCTTCGCGATCCACGCGGCCCGCATCAGCAGTTCTTCCGGCGTCTTCGCGGCGAAGCGCGGATCCGAGCGGAGGAACTTGAGGAATGCCGGGAAGTCGCCCTTGAATCCGGTTTCCTTCATCGCCGCGAGCATCTCCTCGTGGATCTTCGCGACCTCGGCCTCGCCGAAGGCGTGGATGGCATCCGGGTCCATCTCGAGCGTCGTGAACTCGCGGATCTTCGACTGGTAGTACGCCTTGCCGTCCGGCAGTTCGTAGGCGCCGAGCGTCTGGCGCGTGCCGGGGACGTATTCGTCGCGGATGAACTTGAGGAGCTCGGCGTACGCGGGCTGCACCGTGTCGCGAATGACCCCGACCGCGTCCGACCGCAGGGTCGCCTGGTCGGCGGGCGAGATGCCCGGCATGTCCTTGAACGGCGCGTAGAACAGGCTTCCCTCGGGCGTCGCGTCCGTCACCGCGCGCAGTGACGCCTCGAGTCCGCCCATCGTGACGCGCGGGGGCGTGAACCCGCGCTTGAGCCCGGCGCGCATCTCATCGGTCTGCTCGCGGAAGTACCGTGGCACGTCGCGCATCAGTGCGATCCAGCTGCGGTAGTCCTGGAGCGAACGATATGGCCGGCGCGCCGTGTAGCTAAGGTCCGACCAGAAGGTCGTGTCCGCGTTCACGGGCATCTCGAAGTCGCCGAAGCGCTGCGCGGCAATCAGCACCTCGATCTGCGGCCGGTAGACGTCGTAGTTGACCTGTTCGGCGGGCGAGAGCTCGGCCCGCGGAATGTCCTTCAGCTTCGCGAGCACGTCTTCCCAGTAGCGCAGGCGCGCGGCCTGTGCCGGCGGATCGACCTTGGGGAAGTGGTCCTGGATCGGCCTGGCGGAGTCCTCGCCGTCCGGGATCTGCTCCATGCGCCATTTCCACTCTTCGGCGTACAGCGCCTGCAGCCGCTCATCGGCCGTCCTGGCCTTTTGGGCACAACCGGTGACGAGAACCGCCAGACCGAGAACCGCACCGATACCGGCGCAACGCACGAACGCTCGCATGGGACGTCCTCTAGTTCTTATGCGCTCGCGGGGATGCGGCGCGTGGCTCTGCGCCGACTTTAGACCGCAGGCAGCGCACCCGTCCATGGCCGCCCGGGCTCCCGGCTCCGCCGCCGCATGCGACGGGAACGAGGTGGCGACTCCGGGGCCCGAAGTTCGGCATGAGGTCGGCGACCCCGCGCGGCAGGGCGCGCCACGCCCTCCGTCAAGAACGTCAAGGGCACGGACGAAAATCGACCGGAAATCAGCCGTTTGGAGTGTGAAGAAGAGATTAAGGCGGCGTCGGGGGTGTCAGCGACCGGCCGGCGCGTGCGTTGACTCACATCGAGAGCAGCAGGCTGGGCCGAAAATCGCTCACCTGCCATCGGAACCATCTAACGGGAGGAATCGGATGAAGACGCATATCGGAATCAGTGCCGCCGCCGCCCTCGTGTTCGCGACCAGCGCGTTTGCCGCGGGTCCGGCCACCAACGAGGTGACGCAGCGCGACGTCAACCAGCAGAACCGGATTGAGCAGGGCCTCCAGTCGGGCCAGCTCAGCACGAAGGAAGCCGGCCAGCTGGAGCACCAGGAGGCCCGGATCGACCGCACCGAGGCCCGTGACCTCAAGGACGGCAAGCTCTCGGCGTCCGAGCAGGCCCACATCAACCGGATGCAGAACAAGGCGAGCGCCGACATCGCGCGCGACAAGCACAACGCCGTGACCGGCAACCCGAACTCGGCGTCGTCGCAGCGCATGCAGGCCGACGTGCAGCGCAATGCCAATCAGGAAACGCGGATTGCCCAGGGCGCGAAGTCGGGCACGCTGACGAATCGCGAAGTGGGCTCGCTGCAGCGTGGCCAGGCGCACGTGGACCGGAAGGAGGCTCGCGCCGCCAGGAACGGCCACGTCGGTGCCGGCGAGCAGGCGAGCGTTCAGAAGTCTGAGAATCGCCAGAGCGCCAAGATCTACCGCAAGAAGCACAACTGACCGGATCCGGACGGGCGCGAGGCGACTGCGATCGCCTCGTGCCCGCGGCCGGGCGCCGCGGACGCTCGCACCGGGAGTATCGAGTACTGAACCGCCGCCGCGCGCGGGCTCCCGCGCGCAAAGCACCCAATCAGGCGACGCTCGGTCGCCGCGCCGACCAGAGCATCGCCAGTGCCGCGTACAGCACGACCGCGATGATGATGATCCGCAGCGTGTCGATCTCAAGCGACTTCACGACGAACGCGGCGATGCCGACGCCGATCAGGCCGGCGAGAGTCATGCTGAGGGAAGCCGAGAAGTCGAGACGGCGGGTCTTCAGGAACTTGATGCCGGCGACCGGCTGCAGCAGCGCGCACGCGCCCATCATGATCGGGAAGGCGGCGATCGGCGCCATGCCGAGCAGTGCCAGCAGGATCATGCACGGCGCATAGAGGCCGATGCCGAGCGTCATCAGCGCGCCGAGGATGAAGCAGACGCCGACGGCCAGCGCGAACTTCCATCCGCCCAGCGTCATCGCATCGCCGCCGCCCGGCATCAGGTGCCGCGCGTAGCTTATGAACACGCACGCCGCGATCAGGAGTGCGATTCCCATGCCGATCTGGATGGCCCGGCGCGGCAAGCGGCTGACCACGCCGGCACCGAGCCAGGCGCCGAGGACGGCGCTGCCGATGGTCGATGCCAGCAGCGTCGGATCGATCTCGATGGACTGCACGAAGATCGTGGCCTCGGCGATGCCGGACGCCGCGAGGCCGACGTTGAGCGTGCCCGGAATCAGTTCGTCCTTGACCATCCGGAACAGCTTGAACAGCGCCGTCGTCGGCGCGAACGACCCGATCCCGAGCGTGTCGAGGAAGCTCGTCGCCGCGCCGACGGCCATGGCGCCGAGCGTCGGCCGGTTGGAGTCGGGCCCGAGTCGGGCGGCGCGCACCCAGGTGTAGGCAAAGACGATCGCACTGACGGCCAGGGCCGTGAAGAAACCGATCTGCGCCGCATTCATGGGAGCCCCCGTCAGTCGCCCGTCTCGCGGCCGCCGTACGGCGGGCACGGAGAAATTCTTTGTTCCGATACTAGCGGTTGCCGATGAGCCGAGGCCCGCGGCTGCCGTAACCATAGCGGAAAATGCGAGCTGCACCTCAATTGGCGCGCCGCTCGGTGCAATCCGGCGAGGGGTGGGGTGCCGCCGAGACGAGCGCCAGGCCGGAGTGCCGGGTCTCGGGCGCCCACGCGTAGCAGATTGCCCCACCGAGCAAGAGGGTCGCCACGCAGACGCCGAGCGCGGCATGAATCCCGGCGCTGTCCACGAGGATCGGGAGCAGGAACGTCCCGACCGCGGAGCCGATCCGGCTTGCGGCGACCGCGAGCCCGATGCCGGACGCCCGCAGGTCCGTGGGAAAGAGTTCCGGCAGGTAGACGTAGACGAGGTTGGAGGCTGCCGACAGCACGAGCGCGAAGATCGCGAAGAGCGTGAAGGTCCCGACGGCCGGCAGGCCCGGTACCAGGGTCAGGAGTAGCATCGCGGCCGCCGCGAGTGCAAAGCTCCCGACCAGGAACACGCGTCGCGGGAGCCGGTCGACAACGAGAAGGCCGGCGGCGGCGCCGATGAGGAGCGCCCCGTTGTAGATCAGCCCGCCCGAGCGGGCGCCCTGCACGTTGAGCGCGTCGAGCACCTGCGCGACGAACGTCCCGACCGCGAAGTACGGGATGACCTGGAACGTGAAGAAGGCGCAGGCGACGAGTGTCCTCCGGCGCCAGGCGCGCGAGAAGAGCTGGCGCCACCGGCTCGCGGAGACGACCGGAGACGGCCCGCGCAGCGGATCGCCGACCCCCTTGCCAAGCTTCTCCCGTACGATCTCGCGAGCACGTGCAACCTGGCCGTGATCGACCAGCCACAGCGGTGACTCCGGCATCGTGACGCGAAGCGGCAGGATCAGGAGACAGGGAACGCTGCCGGCGACGAGCATCCATCGCCACGCGTCGGCTCCGCGATCGACGAGCAGCACGCCGATCGCGAAGGCGCAGGCGAATCCGCCGGCCCACGCGACCGACAGCAGGCTCAGGATCGCCCCGCGCCGCCGGCGCGGCGTGAATTCGGTCAGCATTGCCTTGCTGACGACGTAGTCCGTGCCGAGGACGAAGCCGATGCCGAGTCGGAGGACCAGGAGCTCCGCTCGCGATCCGACGACATACTGGAGCATCGACAGCGCCGCCAGTGCCGCCATGTTGTACGCGAAGATCCGCCGTCGCCCGAAGCGGTCCGCGACGGGTCCCGTCAGGAGCGCGCCGACGAAGAGACCGGCGAGGGAGGCGCCGCCGAGGAGCCCCGTCCAGGCGTGGGTCAGCGTGAGCGCACCGCCGGACGCGGCGAGCGCCGTGCCGATGATGCCGAGCCCGAACCCATCGCTGAATACGCCGCCCGTGCTGGCGGCGGCGACACGTAGGTGGAACCGCCCGAGCGGCACGTCGTCGTACGCGACCTCCGCGGTGCCCGGGTCGAGCCGCACGGTCACGGCGACGGGCCTGCGCTCGCCGACGCCGCTTGGTCCATGTGCGCCGACTGGCGAAGGTTGGCGCTTCTCCACAGATAGAGTGCGATCAGCGGCTCGTCTTCCGTGCGCATGGCATGCGGCACGTCGCGGGCGTGATGGATGAGTGCCCCCGGGGGCCGCAGCAACCAGGCGCCGGTGCCCTGCTGCCAGTGGGCACGACCGCTGAGGGGCACGTAGATCTCTTCTGCCTCGTGCGCATGGCTCGGGTAGTGCGTCCGCGCGCCGAGCAGCAGGATGCCGCACGAGACCTCGCTTCCCGGAACGAGCCCGCGCGGGCCGACGAATTCCGTCCAGCCGTAGTTCTGCGCGAGGTGCTTGCCCATCTGCTCGACCGGGT
>Ga0335083_10003161_pt1 | contig 21454 bp, 20 predicted proteins | sample Lox_Sample_42_FD_206716 | JGI IMG/M metagenome (GOLD analysis project Ga0335083, IMG submission 206716) | Soil microbial communities from Loxahatchee National Wildlife Refuge, Florida, United States - Lox_Sample_4.2 | ecosystem: Environmental > Terrestrial > Soil > Wetlands | place: USA...
GCTCGCCTTCCTTGCGGTAGTTGAACGGTCCGGATGTGGTCGGCGCGGTCAGGTTCCGAGGACCTCCGCCGCCATAGGTTTGCCCTTTGGTGTAATCCTGATCCTGTTTCACGAAGAACGAAGAGTAATCGTCCCAGGTGGGAATGTAGAACAGTCCGGTGCGCGGGCTGTAGGACGGGTTGTACCAGTTGGTCGCGCCCTGGTTGCCGGGGAAGATTAGCGTTCCTTCCTTACTGGAAGCCGCGGCCGGCACTTTCATGGGCCGTCCCCGCTCGTCGAAACCATTCATCCAAGTGACCTTGGCGAAAGGTTTGCCCAGCAGAAACTGCCCGGAAGTGCGGTCGATGACATAGAACAGGCCGTTGCGATTGGCCCACATCATGAGCTTGCGCGGTTTGCCTTGCCAGTCCGCATCCACCAGCACCGGCACCTGCACGGAGTCGTAATCGAATTCATCGTGCGGCGAGAACTGGTAATACCATTTCAGCTTGCCGGTGTCGGCGTCCAGCGCGACTACGCTATCGCTGTACAGGTTGTCGCCTTTGCGCGAGTCGCCGTTCCAATCCGGGCCGGGATTTCCGATGCCCCAGTAAGTGAGGTTGAGCTGCGGATCGTAGGAGCCGGTGACCCAAATGGACGCGCCACCGTGCTGCCATGCATCGCCGCTCCCCCAGGTCTCGTTGCCGGGTTCTCCTTTTCCGGGAATGGTGTAAAAGCGCCAGACTTCATCGCCAGTCTTGACGTTGAACGCCGCGATATAGCCGCGAATCCCGTATTCGCCGCCGGCCACGCCCACGATCACTTTGTCCTTCACGATGAGTGGCGCGTGCGTGACGGCATATCCGGAAGCCGGATCGCCGACTTGCACGTTCCACTGCGGCTTGCCGCTCTTGGCATCGAGCGCGATGAGCCGCGCGTCGATAGTGCCCATGAACAGCGTGTCACCGAGCACTGCCAGGCCGCGGTTAATGCGTCCGCAGCAAGGCCGCGCATCTTTATCCGGTGTGTAGGAATACATCCAAAAGATCCGGCCCGTCACGGCATCCATCGCGACCACGTCATTGGGCGCCTGCACCGTGTACATCACGCCATCCACCACCAGCGGCGTGGCTTCGAATTTTTCCAGTGAATGCGCCTGGAACATCCATTGCAGATCCAGGTTTTTGACGTTAGCCGGTGTGATCTGCGTGAGTCCGCTATAGCGCTGGCTATTGAGACCTCCCGAATAAGTGAGCCAGTTCTGCGGCTCCTTGGCCGCGCCCAGAAGGCGATCGAAAGTGACTTGCGCCGGCAAAATTCCGGCGGTCAGGACGACTAAGAGAGCTGTGCGATGCATGAGATGTCCTTTCAACGAGCGCCTTTCAACGTGACCATGTACGCGATCAGATCGGCCAATTCCGCGGGGCTCAGCTTGCCCTGAAAAGACGGCATGGGAGACTCTACCGACGCGAATTCGCGCAGATCCGCCTTCTGAAGAGAAAGCAGCCGGCCGCGCGCATCGATCAGCTGCACGCTGAACGTGTCCTGGTTGAGAATCCTTCCGGTGACCGAGTTGCCGTCGCGCATTGCAGCCCGGAAGAGGCGGTTCTGCGGAAGCTGCGTGCCTTTAGGATTCAGAATCGTCTTTTCCATTTCGGCCATGCGCCGCGTCGCGCCGATGTCGCTCAGGTCCGGCCCAATCCAGGAGCCCCTCTCCTTCACGCGATGGCAGTTGAGGCACCCGCCCTTGCCTTCGAAGATCGCCTTCCCGCGCGAAGCATCGCCGCCCGGCGGGAGGTCGCTGGCTGGTTCCGCGGCCAGGGATCGCAGATAGGTGACGATGTAGCGCACCTGTTGCTCGGGCATGTTGGTCTGAGCCGGCATGCCAGTTCCTGGAATGCCCTTGCGGATAATTTCCATGATGTCTGCGTCGCTGGTGGCGTGCTTGAACTTGCCCGACCCGAGCTTGATGCCGGGAACCTGGTCCCCATCCGGCCCGTGGCAGTAAACGCAGTTATTCAGATAGATCCGCGCGCCGATTTGCGCGTCGAAGGGGTTGTATTCGTGCTGAGCCAGCAGCGTGGCGGCCGCAGCGAAGAAAGCGCAGAATCCGAAGCTCCAAGTACGCATGGCGTTCCTTATTCGTGAAACGCCGCCATCATACCAAATGACGCAGGTGGACGTGTGGAGGAAGGCTATGCTGAAGCTGACTTCACCAGTTTGGACTCGGCGATTTCGACGCTATCAAAGCAGGGGATCAGGCCGTCCACGTGTCCGACCGTGAAGAGCGTCTTAATTCGATCGTTCACGCACGCGAGCCCGAAGCCGCGGCCGTGGCGCTGGCAGGAAGCCAGCACGCCCAAAACCGCGCCCAGTCCGGCCGAGTCCATATACGGGACTCCCGATAAATCCAGTACAACGGCGGACGCGGTTTCCTTCCGCGCCGTATCTTGAAAGTCGAACAAAGTGTTCAAGGTGAGCGCTCCGTTTAGCCGGTAGATGGCCGCTCCCGACGCGCCCTTCTCTACATTGATCTTCAGTTCGTCCACAGACCCTCCTGCTCGAGATCGGGCAAATCCCGAGCTTACTTCAGGTTCATTACAGTATCATGAACGTGGGTTAGAACATTAGCACTCCCGGCCAAAGTACACAGCGAATCGGCGTCCGCGTTGACCCGCGTGGGGAGGGCGCGCGGATCGCCTACGTCACCATCGACAATCAGCGCAAGCTGAACACGCTGAATAGCTCGCTCATGGAAGAATTAGTCTCGGCCATTGAAGCGTTGAGCGACGATGAATCGCTGCGCGCGGTGGTGGTCACGGGCGCTGGCGAGAAGGCCTTCATCGGTGGCGCCGATATCGGCGAGATGGCGCAGCTCGACGCCCGAACTGCTGAGGCATTCATCACCCGTTTGCACCAGTGTTGCGAGGTTCTGCGCGCGCTTCCTGTTCCCGTGATCGCCCGCATCCAAGGTTATGCGCTGGGCGGCGGACTGGAACTGGCCGCGGCCTGCGACCTGCGAATCGCCTCTGAAACCGCAGTCTTCGGAATGCCCGAGGTGAAACTCGGAATCCCGTCCGTGATCGAAGCGGCGCTGCTTCCAATGCTGGTCGGCTGGAGCCGCGCGCGAGAGATCTTGCTGCTCGGCGAGAATTTTTCCGCCGTCGACGCCGAGAAGTGGGGACTGGTCCAAAAAATTGTCCCGCCCGCGGATCTCGACGCCGCCGTCGACCGCTGCATCTCGTCGATCCTTCTAGCCGGCCCGCGCGCCATCCGGTTACAAAAGAAATTAATCCGCGCCTGGGAAGATCTGCCGTTAGGCGAAGCCATCGGTGCTGGAATCGATTCGTTCGTGGAAGCTTGGAAAACCGAGGAATCGCGCGAGAGGATGCGAGAGTTCCAGTCGAAACGCGACAAAGGCCGCACGTGACAGCGAACTGAAAACCGGCAATCGCTTCTAGGCCACCAGGAGCCTGAACGAACTGGCTTTTCAAAATCAGTCTAAAGAAGTCTCCGTCAGAGCACGAGGATCGTGAGAGCCATGTTACCATCATGTTGGAGGGTCGGCGGCTGGCCCACCTGGGATTTTTCACAGGTTTTCCTCAGAAATTCTATAAACATTCGTTGGCATACATGATTTGTGATACTCTTTCACTTATAGATAGGGTCATAGTTCAGCGAGGCCCTACATGTAGTACTTTGCATGGACTGGGCTGCATCTTCGTGAGTTGCGTTTGAAAGTTGGTTTTGCCTAGAATGGAGTCCTTCTTTCGAATGCCGCAAGATCAAAGTACTACTGAACGTGGCGCTCTCCGAGCGATGCTGGAAAAGCGCTCTCTCCAACTCGGCAGGAAGTTTAAGTTGTCTTCCGGGGCCGAGACGGATGTCTACATCGATGCCAAACGAACGGCTTTTTCGGCGGCTGCAATACCATTGATCGGCCGCGCCTTCCTGAAAAAGATGGCGGACTGTGGATGGCATCCTCAGGCTGTCGGTGGTAGGACGGTGGGTGCCGATCCGATCGCTCTTGCAATTGCCAGAGAGAGCTTGGATATTACCTCACCTATAGACGCCTTCGTTGTGCGCAAGGAACCGAAGGGCCACGGAATGAAACAGACCGTTGAAGGTCTCCTGGAACCTCGGGGGATGCGCGTCGTAATCGTCGACGACGTATGTACGGGGGGCGGATCTACTGGCGACGCTATAGAGAAGGCGCGTGACGCTGGCATGGTCGTGTTGGGAGCAATGTGCCTCGTAGATCGAGAGCAGGGAGCGACTGAATTCCTGCAAAAGAACTACCAATGCAGACTTGAGAGCATTTTCAAGCTCTCCGAGATTGTCTCTCACCATGACGAATCTCACGCGACTCCGGTCCCTGTTGGAACACATTCATAACTTCGAGAACTGTTCTCAGGTCCTAGCCGAGACGTGCAAACTGTTTGGAGAGCCAGAGGGCTGGTTTTTTAGACAGTTACATCAGAGCATTCTTTCGCTTATCGATGATTCCGATGCATTCTACGGCGTCAACGAAGCAAATCCGTCTCCTGTCCTTGACGCCATTGCTCTTGCCGCTGTCCATGGAATAGGCGCGATTGAGCTCGGAGATCAGAAGGAGCTTCAACTGGCCGCAAAAGAACTGGCGGCCTTGGCTCAGCCGCCAAATTCAAAACTGAGGCACACCAGTTTCCGCCGCAACTTGCCATTCAAAACCAAGGCCTTTATAATCAATAAGTAGGAGGGTTCCCCTCAAAGTCGGCGGACCGGTAGGTTCAAGTCCATGACACAGCGCGAACAGGAGATCCTACATTCCATCGTGGAATGTTACATCCAGACGGGTGAACCTGTGGCCTCGCGTACAATCGCACGCCAGCGCCGGGATGGACTCAGCGCGGCCAGCGTTAGAAATGTCATGGCGGACCTCTGCGACGAGGGCTACCTTTCGCAGCCCCACACTTCCGCCGGACGCGTGCCTACCGAAAAAGCTTTTCGCAGCTATGTGCAATCGCTCGCGCGCGGCCGCCTGATGATGACCGAATTGCAGCGCGTGCGCGGCGAGTTATCGCAGATGGACACCATGGAAGCTCGCGTCGAATGCTCGTCGCGCCTGTTGACGGCGATGACGCGCAGCATCGGCATCACGGCCGCCATCCCGGCTTCCAGCCAGACGCTGGATCAGATCGAACTGGTCAGCTTGGCCGATCAGCGCGTGCTGATGATCGTGGTGACGCGCGACCGCATGGTGCGCAACCGCGTGGTGACGCTGGATGAACTTGTCTCGCAGGACGACTTGGCTTCCATTCGCAACTACATCAACCGCAATTTCAGCGGTTGGACGCTATCCGATATCCGAGCCGATCTGGAGCGCCGCCTGGAGCAGCACAACGCCGCCTACGACGCGCTGCTGAAACGTGTCACGTTGTTCTACTCCAAAGGCCTGCTGGACATCGAGCTGACCCCGGAGATTCACATGGAGGGCGCCAGCAACCTGGTCGGATTGGATTTGCATTTAACGCGCGAGAAGCTGCGCGACCTGTTCCACACCCTGGAAGAGAAAAAGCGGATGCTGCAGCTGCTGGACCGTTTTCTCGAACAGCCGGGCGGAGAATTGGCGGTCCAGGTGGGATTGGCGGACGCGCATCCCAGCATGGGCGAGCTGTCGCTGATCGGGGTGTCGATTCCTTTGCACGGCGGCCTGTCAGCCAAAATCGCCGTGCTGGGACCGATGCGAATGAACTACGGAAAAGCAATCTCGGCCGTCTATCACATGGGTCAAGCGTTCCGGAGCTTGCCGGTATAAATCGAACGCGCGGTCGGAATCGCGCGCGTACCTTAAACTGGATGTATGGATTCGAAAGAGCCGATTGTGGATTCGCCTGAGGACGGTGGAAGCGCCGATCCGGCGGACCGGGCTGATGCGTCTTCGGCGCTGGCGTCGGTAACCGCCGAGCGCGACCGGCTGATCGAAGAGAAGAACGATCTGGTGGACCGGCTGCTGCGCCGCCAAGCCGAATTCGATAACTTTAGGCGGCGCGCCGAGCGCGAGCGGGCCGATGTGCTCGAATACGCGCACACCGAGAGCGTGCGGGCCATCCTGCCAATCGTGGACGACTTCGAGCGGGCGCTCAAAATGGAGTCGGCCGACAAGGAATATGCGCGCGGAATGGAATTGATATATCAGCGGCTTTCTGACGCGCTAAAGAAGCTGGGGCTGGAGCCGATTAGTTCGAAGGGAGAGAAATTCGATCCCAACCTCCATCATGCCGTCGATACGGTGGAGACCAACGAAGTCCCCGATCACACTATACTGGAGGAATTCCAGCGAGGTTATAATTTTCGCGGGCGTCTGTTGCGGCCAGCCATGGTGAAGGTAGCGGTAGAAAAGAAATGAACGCGACCAAGCGCGATTACTACGAAGTCTTGGGCGTAGGCCGCGATATCGACGATCCCGGGCTGAAGAGCGCTTACCGCAAGCTGGCGCTGAAATATCATCCGGACCGCAATCCCGATAATCAGGAAGCGGAAGAGAAATTCAAGGAAGCGGCCGAAGCCTATAGCGTGCTGAGCGATCCTCAAAAGCGCGCCGCCTACGATCGCTACGGGCATCAGGGGTTGCAGGGATTCGGCGCAAGCCAGGGCTTCGATCCCTCCGCTTTCACCGATTTCAGCGACATTCTCGGCGATCTGTTCGGATTCGGCGATCTGTTTGGCGGCGCCCGGCGTGGAGGCCGGTCGCGCGCGCAACGCGGCGAAGATCTCCGCTACGATTTGGAAATCACGCTGGAGGACGCCATTCGCGGGCTGAGCGTGGAGATCCAGGTTCCGCGCATGGATGTTTGCTCGCGCTGTCGTGGAACCGGCGCCGAGCAAAACGACGGCTTGGTGACCTGCCCCATGTGCCACGGGCGCGGCGAGGTAATTTACCAGCAAAGTTTCCTGCAAATTCGCCGCACCTGCGGCCAGTGCGCAGGGCGCGGCCAGATCGTTCGCCGGCCGTGCACGCAATGCCGCGGCGAGCGGCAGGTCCGCACCGAACGAAAACTGAAGGTCAGCATCCCGCCGGGCGTCGACACCGGCACGCATCTAAAGCTGGCGCAAGAGGGACAAGTCGGGCACAGCGGCGGCCCGGCGGGCGATTTGTATGTCGTCATCAAGCTCAAGGACCATCCTATTTTCGAGCGCCACGGCGACGACCTGCACTGTACCGTGCCCATCAACGTCGCGCAGGCCGCACTAGGCGCCGAGGTTAATTTGTTGACGTTCGATGGCCTGGAAACGGTGAAGATTCCCGAGAGCGCTCAAGCCGGCGCCACCGTGCGCATCAGGAATCTGGGCATGCCGCGCTTGCAGGGCAACGGACGCGGCGACGTGTTCGTGCACATCGACGTGCGCGTGCCCACCAAATTGACGCGCGAGCAACGCAAGCTTTTCGAGCAGCTTCGCGAGACGCTGCCGGCCGAAAACGAGCCGCACGAAAAAGGCCTGATCGATAAGGTCAAAGACTATTTCATGTAGCCCGGGCCCGCCTGGGGCTTAGGCTGCGTTCATGCGGCCCGTCCGCGCCATCCAGTCCCGGAACATCTGCGTGAACGCCTGGATCTCGGGCGAAGTCCACAACTCCTCCACTGTGCAGCGCATTTTGCGCCGCCAGTTGGGATATTGCTCGGTGGTTCCGGGCAGGTTCTGCTGCTCGGTCTCCTTGAGCAAATCCTCCTGGTTCAGGACCATGAGCTTGGAGGGGGTGGAGGCGAGAAATCCCACGATGGCATTGTGCAGCTCGCCCGTCAATTCAGGAACCTCTCGCGCGCTGCGCGGGAACCAGTCCGGCAGCAGATGCAGCTCATGGAGTACATCCAGAATGCGTTGTTTTTCACCCGCACGTTCTTCGGTCATTTTTCGATAGCTGGATTCCTCGGGTAACAGGCCGGCCGCGCGCCGCGCCTCGATGTCGCGGCCCAGCCAGAAACCGGCCAGCGTAGGAAGATCGTGCGTGGTCACCGATACCAGCGCCTCCCGAGGGTACTCCGCTGGAGTTCGAAAGCGTCCATTCGGGCCCCGCTCGAAGTACAGCAGGCGATAGCTCAGGATTCCGAAACGATGCAACGATTCCCGGATCTCGTCGGGGACGGTGCCGAGGTCCTCGCCCACGATCGGGATCTGTTGGCGCACGCTTTCGAGTGCCAGAATGCTAAGCAGATCCTCGGCGCGGTCGCGAACATAGGTGCCATCGGTAGCTTCGCTGCCATCCGGAATCCAGTACAAGCGGAAAAAGCGCATGACGTGATCGATGCGCAGCGCGCCGCCGTGCCGCATGTTCTTGCGGATCGATTCGGCGAACAGCCGGTAGCCGTCCTGGTAGTGCCGCTCGGAATTAGGGGGCGGGAAGGCCCAATCCTGGCCTTTGGGCGAGAAGTCGTCCGGCGGAGCGCCCACGCGGCATCCGGAGACGAAGAAATCGCGGTGCGCCCACAGATCGGCGCCGAAGCGATCCGTCGCCAGAGCCAGGTCGTGGTACAGGCCGATGCGCCGCCCCCGTTCCCGCGCGTGCTGCTGGGCCGAGGCAAGCTGAAGGTCCAGTTGCCACTGCAGATACTTGTGAAACAGAACACTGCGCCAGTGTTTGCGCGCGAACTCCGCCACCGCGGGCGACTCCGGATCCTGGTATTGATCCGGCCAAGCGCGCCAGGTCCACACCTCCGGACAATGCGCATGCATCGATTCGTCCAGCGCCGCGTGAACGGCAAAACGATGCAGCAGATCCCCTTGCCGCTCGATGTATTGTCGAAACTCATCCGCCCGCGGACTGTTCCGCCGGCGCTCGTCCAGGAAAGAGTGAAACAGCAGCTTCAGGAAACGGATCTTCAACCGGTACACCCCTTCGTACTCGACGAACTCGGAGGCGCGCAGGGCTTGAATCTCATTCTCGACTGCGGGCGATTGGCGCAGCGCGCGCGCTTTGGCGGACGCTCGAAAATCCTCCGTGGCTTCCAGGTCCAGATACAGCGGGTTGCGGAAGAAAATCGAATTGGGGAGGTAGGGGCTGATGTTAAACGGCTGGCGATTAGGGATGGCATGCAGGGGATTGAGCGCGATGAAGTCCGCGCCGGCATGCTCGGCGGCCCAATCGATTACGGCCTTTAGATCCGTGATATCGCCGCATCCCCAGTTGCGTTCCGAGCGCAGCCCAAACAAGCTGATGGCCAGCCCCGCGGTGCGCCCGGCTTCGAGCCATTCGGGATGATAGGCACGGGAGGGGCAAACGATCAGGCGCGCAGCCGGCCAGCGTTCGCCCGCGAGCTCGAGCGTCAATTCGTGGTATCCGAGCGGCAAAGCATCCGGCAGCTTCAGCGATTTACGAACCAAGGGCCGCCCGTCCACCTGTTTCGATGCGCTAACGGGGAGGGCGCCCAGATCGACCGGCAGCCGCAGTGAATTTCCGTCCTCGAACCGGATCTCCAGAACCGCCGGCGAATCGGCGCGATCGGCCGGGAGCGAAAGCATCGCTTCATGAGGCGGCCGATGTTCGGTGCAAACGATGGTAGGAGGCAGCGGCTTGCGCCACTGGCGAAGCTCGCGTTCTTCGAGAGCCTGGCCCAGCGACTCCTGGGTGGCACCGTTCACACCCAGCGACGTCAGGATCGCGGTTTGCGCCTCGGGCGATGCGGCGTGACGTCGTCCCCAGACGTCCCAGTATTCGTTCTCGATCCCCAAGAGGCGCGCGGCAGCTTCCAGTTCCCGCCGATCCGGTGGGTCGCCGACAAGAGTACGAGATGCTGGCTCGTGCATGTGATAATAGGATCGTGGACGGTGAGCCGAAGTTTCAGCCGAGTCTTCCGAGCGAACTCTTCGCTCGGATCGACAACGAAGACGCCGCGGTCGGGTCTGAGAGCATTATAACAACGACGCTCGATAAGGCCATCAACTGGGGACGCAAAAATTCGATCTGGCCCATGTCGTTCGGCCTGGCTTGCTGCGCCATCGAGATGATGTCCATGATCGGCTCGCGCTACGACATTTCGCGCTTCGGCGCCGAAGTGATGCGCGGCTCACCCCGCCAATCGGATCTCATGATCATCGCCGGGCGCGTTTCCAACAAAATGGCGCCGGTGATCCGCCGCCTCTACGAGCAGATGCCGGAACCCAAATGGGTGATCTCCATGGGCGCCTGCGCAACCTCCACCGGCGTGTTCAGCAATTATGCGCTAATCCCGGTGAACCAGGTGATTCCCGTCGACGTGTACGTACCGGGATGCCCGCCCCGGCCGGAACAGTTGATCTACTCGATCATGCTGCTGCAAAAGAAGATCGAGCAGCAAAAGGGCACTATTAAAGATGTCCTGAACCTGGCCTGACGTCCGGGCCGATCCTCATTCAAACTTCTTGCGATCTGGCCGATAAGCTTTTTAAAAGACCTCCGGCTCTCAGACAGGTTTACAAGATGGGCGTATCTTCCATCGGTTTCGTTGGCAATTATGCCGCACCATCAGGCGCCCCTACGGGCGAACAAGCGGCTGAACGCAGGCAATTGATTCAGGCCGTCAAGACGGTCAACCAGAGCGGCCAGTTGGGCCGGAATCAGCTTGTTTTCCTGGTGGATAGCCAGACCCATCGTCCTGTTATCCGGGTCGAGGACCGCGAAACCCATGAACTGGTGATGCAAATCCCTCCTGAATATGTTTTGCGGTTGGCCCAAGACCTGCCCACCGATTCGGTAGAAACAACCCGGCCCCACGCCGATACGTAGTTTAGAATGCGGACCAAAAGATACCAAAGCTACTACGAAGACGAACTGGCAGACGCTAGTCCCCTCAAGCTGGTGCAATTGCTCTATCGCGGCGCGCTGGATGCAATCGCGTCAGCACGCCGCTTTGTTCGCTTAGGCGATATTCCCTCCCGGTCGCAAGCCATCACGAAAGCCATGGCCATCGTAACGGAACTGTCGTGTTCTCTGAATACCGAGCAGGGTGGCGAGGTGAGCCGCAATCTGGCTCAATTGTACGGCTACGTGGAAAAGTTGCTGATACAGGCCAACTTTGAACAACGCGAGAAGCCGTTGGAAGAAGCCGAGCGGCTGCTCGAGACGCTGGCCGAAGCCTGGAACGCGCTCATCCCTGAACAGCGGGCCAGTGCAAGCCAGACGCCCGTTCAGAGCGAGCCCTACGAGCCGGTCAGCTGCGCGTACTGACACAGCGCCGAGCCGAGACAGCTAATGTCCCGCGCGCCGGTGACACGTTTCCTTCCGCCAAATCTCGCGCTTTCTCAATAGTCTGATGGATTCGATCGCGTCCCAGCGCGCGCCGGGGGGCTAGGCTCTAGCCGAAGTCAGTCTTCCTCGGAATTCCAATGACAACCTACAAAACCAAACGCTTTGGATGGCGCCGCGATCACCTGGACGCGCGCGATCATGTCTTGACTGTCGCTAAGAGAGTCACGCTCCCGCCAGCCTGCGATCTGCGAAAATCCGGCCTGTTGCCGCCGGTGTACGATCAGCAGGACCTGGGAAGTTGCACCGCCAACGCCGTCGCAGCCGCTGTGGACTTTGAGCGCAAGAAGCAGACCGAGGCATTCCTGACTCCCTCGCGGTTGTTCATCTACTACAACGAACGCGTGATCGAGGGCTATCCCGACCAGGATTCCGGCGCCGAGCTTCGGGACGGAATCAAGACCGTGGCCGCGCAGGGCGTGTGCCCGGAGTCGGAATGGCCGTACGATGAGTCTCAATTCGCTACAAAGCCGTCAGCCGGGTGTTACTCCGACGCGGTGAAGTTCAAGGCGTTGCAGTATTCGCGCGTCACGCAGAGCGCCTACTTCCCCCGTCATTGCCTGGCGATCCTCGGGCGCCCGGTGGTCTTCGGTATCAACGCTTACGACGCCTTGGAATCGGACCAGGTGGCCGCAACCGGAATCGTCCCGATGCCCGGTCCCGACGAATCGCCTATCGGCGGCCACGCGATTTGCCTGGTGGGCTACGACGACGCGAAACAGCTTTTCACGTTCCGCAATTCCTGGGGCGATGGCTGGGGCGACTCCGGTTACGGCTATCTTCCCTACCCCTACGTTCTCGATCCCAATCTGGCCAGCGACTTTTGGGTCATTTTGGCGGAATCGTAAAACGCGTCGCAGCGCAATCTCACGTTACTCCACCACGCTGATGGGAACTGGAGGCGAGGCGACCCCCGGCAAAACCAGCACCACCGGCACAGCCGCCAAATTCGTGCCCGCCGGCAGGCTGGCCGGCAACTGAGCATTAATCTGCGCGGCTCCCGCAATCAATTCCGGCGCCGCGCCCGCCCATACGACGTTTGCAATTACTCCGGCGAACGTGACTTCGGGTGGGGTCAAGAGCAGGAAGTAAGGGGGAGGCAGAGGCGTAATCTCGCCATCCTGAATCGGGCTTGCCAGCGGACCCATGCCGGTGGCAAAGATTGAAACGATGCTACCCAACTTGGCCGGATTGGCCGGTGTGTTGAGCGTCCCATCCGGATTCAAAATAGCCGCTTGTCCGTTGTTCGTGAAGATTCCCGGATTGTCCGCGCCGGGTGCGTCCAAGGGCGGCGCGCTCTGGTCCAGATATTGCACCTGGGTCGTGGTCCCATTCACGGCCCCAAATGGTACGACGCCCTGGATCTCGCCGGCTTCGACCAGCAGCAAAGGCGCCGGCAACCCGTCGATCAGCACTTGCACCCCGGAAAGGGAGGTCGGGAATCGGCCGGATTCGTCCGGCACTCCGGTAACTGGGTTGGCGGGCCCCAGGTTGGAACCGAAAAGCACGAAGATCTCGCCTGGCGCGACTCCAGCGCCGATCTGACCCGATGCCAGGTTCTCCAGGCAGCCGAAGTTCATCGCAGGAACAGTCAGCAGGTCTAGCGCGGTCACTCTCTGCGTTACTGGCGAGTAAACCGAAAGCTGTCCAGGAGCGCCGATCGTCGCCAGACTGCCGCCACCCTGCCGCATGTAGGTGGCCGCCTTCAGGACACCCTGGGCGTCGGTCTCCAGTACGAACTCCCCGCCCAGTGTAGAGCACGGGACGGCCAGCAGCGGCGGCAACGGCGCCGGCGGAAGCGCGCCCGTGCCATGGCCGAGAGCATATACGTTGCCTGCGCCATCCAGGAGCACCTGATCGAACTGCGTGGCCGCCATGTCAGTTTCCGATAGAATGCTCCCGCCAGCGGCCGCCACCTTCAGCAGGAACGATGGTCCCAATGGATAAAGCGGCGGCGACGGTACCAAGAATGGCATCGTAATCGGCGCCGGACTCACGCCTACCCATGCTTCGCCCGCGCCATTCACCGCGATCGCCGCCCCCGCGCCAGCGTACTTAGAATCCAGCTCCGGTAGAAATGCCGTATAGACCACCCGCCCATCCGATGTGTCCACTTCGGTCACGTACGGCCCAGCGTTGCCGCCGGACGGTTGGGAACTCCCGGTGAGAAACGCATCCCCTTGAGCATCGAGGCCGAACGACTGGATGGTCGCTTGGGAGTAAGTGGAGTAGACCCGCGAGGCGGCTTGCGGATCCAGCCGAGCCAGGAAGTTCCCGTTCGCGGATTTGTTCATGGCGTCGGCCGTAACGGGGAAATCGGTGGACGCGGTTGTGCCCGCCACATAGACAGAGCCGCTGGAGTCCACATCGATCAAGGAAGGAACATCCGAGCCCGAGCCTCCCAGCAGCGTCGAGTAAAGCAACGTTCCATCCGGGGCGAACTTGACAACGAATACGTCGCCACCGGGAAGGATCGCTACCGGTCCGAATGGGGTAATCGACTCTAGAACCGCATTGGGCGTCAAGGGCCCCGCATTCTGCCGCTGCACAACGCCCGCCGTCACCGGGAAATCCGCCGAATAGGTGAACCCTGTGACGTACGCATTGCCCTGCGCATCGGTGGTGATGGCGATGCCGCCATCTTCGCTGCTTCCGCCCAGATATGTCGCGTACAGAACCTTGCCGCTGGGGTCCCTTTCCATCACGAAGGCATGCGAGCAGTAGACGGCAGTCGAGGCCACGAACGGCGATAGTTGCTGCATGCCGCAGACGGTGCTCACCTGGGTCTTCTGGAAAGCATTGGCAGTAAGGGCTACCGGTAGGTTCTGGCCGGTGGACCAGATGTTGCCTGCGCCGTCGATGGCAACGTTGCTTCCGGTCGCCGCCCAGCCGCAGCCTGCGAAAATTGCGCCAGCCAGAACGGTTACGATCTTCATAAGTCCGTTACTCTCCCGCTAAAGCGGGGCGGACGCCAAGGTCGACGCGGGCGCAACCGGGTCGCGCACCCTGGCCCTCTGACGCGCGGGGCGCGCGAGACGTTACAATCGGCGAAGCATCCCTTCGACCGCCGGGCCACTGATGCCGCGCGGTTAGCGCCATGTCGCTCAAAGAATATTCGCGCAAACGCTCGTTCGACAAAACGCCCGAGCCTGCGCCCGAACCGCCGCGCACGCCCGCTTCACCGGGCAATTTCTTTTGCGTACAACGTCACGACGCCACGCGCCTGCATTACGATTTTCGCCTCGAAATCGACGGGACGCTCAAGTCGTGGGCCGTTCCCAAAGGACCGAGCCTGGAGCCGCTGGCGAAATCGCTAGCCGTCCATGTCGAGGACCATCCGCTCGATTACGGCAACTTCGAAGGCAACATCCCCCAAGGCGAATACGGCGGCGGCAGCGTAATGTTGTGGGATCGCGGGACGTTCGAGCTGCTCGGTGACATGCCCGGCCAGGCGCAGATCGAGCGAGGCGATTTGAAATTCCGCCTCCACGGTGAAAAACTCCGCGGCGAATTCGCGCTGGTCCGCATGAAGAATCGCGGCAAGGGCAACGAGTGGCTGCTCATCAAGAAAAAGGACGCGGACGCGAAACCCGGCTGGAACATTGAAGACTACGCGCGCAGCGTTCTGACGGGGCGCACGCAGCAGGAGATCGCCGAGAATCTTCCCGCCACGGCCGCGCCGCACTCCCCGGCCCGCTCGCTCGCCCAGCTAAAGGGTGCCGTCGAATCGCCCCTGCCGCGCAGCATTCAACCCATGCTCGCCTCGCTCGCCGAGCATCCTCCCTCCGGCCCCGAATGGCTGTACGAAGTGAAATGGGACGGGGTGCGCGCCCTGTGCTTCATCGAAAACGGCCGGCTTTGTATCTACTCCCGCAGCCAGAAGCGCTGCGATCAACAATATCCCGAGTTGAGCGTCCTGCCGCGGTTTCTTAATGCCACGAACGCGATCGTGGACGGCGAAATCGCGGTGCTGGACGAAAACGGCCGCGCCCGCTTCAGCCTGATCCAGCCCCGTATCGGGGTGGGCGATCCCAACAGCGTCGCGCACCTGGCGCGCTCCACTCCCGTAACGCTGTTCCTGTTCGACCTCATCTACCTCGACGGCTACGATCTGCGCGGTGTCGCGCTGGAAGAGCGCAAGCGGCTGCTCAAGGAAATCCTCTCGCCCACCGATCGCATCCGTTTTTCCGACCATTTCGCCGCTAACGGCGGAGCCATGCTGGAAGCGGCGCGCGCCAATGGGCTGGAGGGCATCCTCGCCAAACGGCGCGATAGCAAGTACGAGCCGCGCCGCAGCCGCGACTGGATCAAGATCAAAGTCGTCACCAGCGGCGATTTCGTCATCGGCGGCTTTACGCACGGCGAGCGCGACTACTTCAGCTCGCTCGTCCTGGGCGTTTATGACCACGGCAAGCTGGTGCACGTTGGCCAGGTTGGGACCGGCTTCAACGAGAAATCGCTGAAAGACATTTATTCGAAGATTGAGCCGCTGATTATACAAAAGAGCCCGTTCTCAGGCCCGGTGAAAGCGCTGCGCGACGTCACTTGGTTGAAGCCCGAACTGGTGGCCGAGATCAAGTATTTGGAAGTCACGCCGGATGGATTGCTGCGTGCGCCGGTGTTCCTGAACCTGCGGCCGGACAAGGATCCTACAGAATGCGTGCGTGAAACCCCGCTCGAAGTCCAGACGGAAACCGCCGCACCGCTTATTCAACGCGAGCCCATCGCTCCGGCCAAGTCAGGCGCCGAACTGACCGTCACCGTCGACGGCCATCGCCTGAAGTTCACCAACTTGAACAAAATCTTCTATCCCGGCGAAGGCATCGCCAAACGCGATGTCATCAATTACTACAACTCGGTGGCGAACCTGATCATCCCGCATCTTCGCGACCGCCCGCTCTCGCTGAAGCGCTATCCCAACGGAATCGATCACGAATTCTTTTTTCAAAAAGACGCCCAGGACAAGGTGCCCGAGTGGGTGCGCCTGGAGCCGATTTTTTCCGAACACAATCAGGATAAAATTCACTACATCATTTGCAACGACCGCGCCACATTGCTCTATCTGGCGAACCTGGCGTGCATCGATCAGAATCCCTGGATGAGCCGCGTGGGGTCGCTCGAAAATCCCGACTTCGCGCTGATCGATCTGGACCCCACCGAAGGCTGTCCCTACGAGCGCATCGTCGAAGCCGCATATCTGGTGAAGAAGACGCTCGACGCGCTGGGCCTGGCGGGCTATCCCAAAACAACCGGCGGCGATGGGATGCATGTCTATGTCCCACTCGAGCCTGTCTATACCTACGAGCAGGTGCGCACCTTCGCCGAATTGTTATCCATCCTGGTGATCCGCGGGAACGAAGATTTGTTCACGACGCCGCGCACCGTTTCGCAGCGCAAGAAAGGCAAGGTCTATTTCGATTACCTGCAGATCTCCAGCGCCAAGACCATTGCCGCGCCTTACGTATTGCGCGCCTATCCCGGGGGCCCCGTTTCCACGCCGCTCGATTGGTCCGAAGTGAAGAAAGGTCTGGAGCCCTCGCAGTTCAACATCCACAACGCCATCGACCGCTTCGAACGCGTGGGCGATCTGTTCGCGCCCGTGCTAAGCAATCTGCAAAAACTGGAACCTGCGCTTGAAAAGGTGAGCCAGTTGGTGCGAGCTTAGGCTGCCTCCACAACTTTGGCGGGCGCCGGACGGCTGAGCCTTCGCACCAGCGCCACGCCCGCGAAAATCACGATCATCGCAATGATCTCGCGCGGGCCGATCGGCTCCCGGTAGAACAGCCAACCCAGCCAGAGAGCCACGATCGGATTGATATACGTGTAAATGCTCGCAATCGAGACTGGCAGCTTGGTCAGCGCATAGATGTACGCGCTGTATCCAACGGCGCCGCCGATCACCGCCAAATACAAAATGGCGCCCGCTCCCCGCCAGCTCCAAGCCAGAGGATGCTTAACGAATATGACAACAGCAGGCCCGAGAAAAAACAAACCGGTCGCCAATTGTTGCAAGGCCGCGCTGACCACCGGATGCGCCCGCGCATTCTGGCGCCGGTGCAAGATGGACCCCAATGACCATCCGAAAGCGCCGATCTGCAAAATCAGAAAACTTCTAAATACGGACCCCGTGAGCCCTTGCTCAATGGCGCTGGGCCCCACCAGCAGCGCCGTGCCGGCTATGCCAACCAACATACCCAGGATGGTTGGAGCGTGCAGGCGATCTCCTCCGGGAATCAGAGCTTCCACGCTCACCATCCAGAAGGGCTGCATCGACACGATCAGCGCAGCCAGCCCGCTAGGAATCCAGAGCTCGGCGAATACCAGCGTTCCGGTCCCCATTCCGATGGTGATCACGCCGCATAGGGACGTATAAAGCAGTTCACGCCTCGCCGGCAGATGCGCTTTGGTGAAAGATGCCACCGCCAGCATGGGCGCGCCTGAAAGCAAATAGCGCAGGCACATCAATTGCAGCGGATGCACCCACTCCAGCGCGATCCGAATTCCGAGGTACGTGGTTCCCCAGAAAAAACAAACCGCAGCTAGAGCCAGATAGGCGCGAAACTGGGGTTGGCGCTGCAGAAATCCAGGGTAACATTGAGAGTTGATTATCACCCTCACAATCAATCCCTCAGTCGACCGCACAGTGACGGTGGACCGGCTGGTGTTTGAAGACCGCGCCTACATTCTTTCGCGCAGCGATTCAGCCGGCGGGCGCGGCATCAATGCTTCGCGCGTGCTGCATTCATACGGCGCAAAAACGCTGGCCATCGTCACTTCCGGCGGCGCCAATGGCGACAAGTTCACCAAGCTGCTGGGCAAGTGGGGCTTCCCTGTGAAGGTGGTTCCGATCCAAAATGAAATTCGAACCAATTTCACCATCGTTGATCGGCAGGGCCTGGCGATCAAGCTCAACGAAGTGGGCCCGCCCGTTTCATCCGACGAGCTGGCGCGCCTGGAACATGTGGTGGAACGCCGCTTGGAGCCTGCTTCCTGGCTGATGCTGTGCGGCAGCCTTCCTCCCAGCGTGCGGTCCGATTTTTACAACAAGCTGATCGGCATGGCGCGTAACCGCAATGTGAAGACACTGCTCGATACCGACGGCGATGCGCTGCTGCATGGCGTCGAAGCCAGCCCAACCGTGGTCACTCCGAATCAGCCCGAGGCCGAACGCCTGCTGAACCGCGCGCTGATCACGCGCGCACATTTCATCGAAGCGGCCACCCGCATCAAAGCCATGGGCGCCGAGACGGTTTTGCTGTCGCTCGGAAGCCGCGGCGTCGTAGCGGTCAACGAGAATCAGCTTCTCGAAGCGATCCCGCCGCGCGTCGATGCCGTGTCTCCGATCGGCGCGGGCGACGCCCTCGCAGCCGCGTACGTGTGGGCCGCCACTAAGAAAAAAGATTTCGCCGACTGCGTGCGTTGGGGTGTGGCAGCTGGAACCGCATCGGCCAGACTGCCAGGTGTGCAATTTCCCGACCTGGATCAAACTAAAGAGATTTATAAGTCGGTCGAGGTTCGAAAGATTCAGTAGCCCGCCGGCTTCGTTCCTGCGCCGCCGACCGTAGCATGGTGACACTGGCGTAAGTCACCGCGACTACAACCAGCCAGCGCACCCAATACAGCGGCAGCACTTTGACGATCAGCGCGGCAATCAACACGCCCGGCAGGCCGCCCAACGCCAGACCGAGCGCCGGTCTTGCGCTATAGCGTCCCAGGCGGATGAAGCGCGCGCTCGCCACCGGCATCAGGAACGCGCAGGAACCCATCATGATCGGATACGCCGCCTTGGGATCCATGCCGAGCAGACTGACCAGAATCATGCATGGCGCGAAGAGTCCGATGCCGAGCGTCATGAAAGCGCCGAGCACAAAATCGCCCGCGATTCCGGCCCACAGTTTCCAGCCGTGCAACACCAGCGCCGTGCCGGCGGGTACCAGCGAGATGTTCAAATTTGTGACCAGGAAGAAAAACGCGGCGGTCAGCAGTGCAACGCCCATTCCGATTTGCACGTTGCGCCGAGGCCAGCGCGCCACAATGCCGGCTCCGAACCAAGCGCCGCAGACGGAGGCGGCCATCATCGACACCAGCGTCAGCACGTCCACTTGCACGAATGCGATGAACAGAAACGCCTCCAGCAGGGTTGGAGGGCTGTGGCCGACATTGAGCGTGCCGGGTATTTCTTCGTCGGCCAGCATGCGCCGGAACTTGAAGATCGCGGTGGTGGGCGCGAAGGATCCGATGCCGAGCGCGTCGAAAAAATTGGTGCCAAATCCGAGCAGCAGCTCGAACAGCGTCGGGACTCCAGGCGCGCGGCCTTTGCCCTGAAACCAGATCCAGACGAAGCCCACCGAGAAGATGCCGAGAGCTACGAAGATCCAGTCGCGCGCGCTCAAGCAACAACGATAGCACGGGCTCTTACTGGCTCAATGTCCGATTACCCCGGGCTCGAAGCGATGGCCGTAGGCCAGCGTGACTGTGTACGTTGAAGCCGAAAAAGCAGTCGCGAGCGAAGGCGGGACGTGAACGTTTTGCGGCAGGATCTCCGAGACTGAACCGTCCAGCTGTTTTGATGCCTTCCCGGTGTTGACGAACGCCCGGATGACGCCGCGAACGATCAAGTATCTCTGACGATCGGAATACTTCTGCAGCAGCTGTTCAGCTGATTTTCCGGCGTCGATAGGAACAAGCCGTGATAGGGCCGTGGGATCGAATTGACCGGATTCCTGCTTGCGGGCCTGCACCCATTGCTCCCAGGCGGGGCCGTTGTACTCGAATGCCACAAATGCTGGGCGAGGCAACGGCTGATGCTTTGGATCGCGCAGCGCGGCAGTAGTATTGAATCCGATCGATTCGAGCTTGGCTTGGTCCAGCCATGAAAAGCTGGAATAGGGATACGTGGTTGGAAGACCCATGTTCCAATTGAAGCGCAGCGATACGCCGGTGTCTTCCTTTTCGCTGAAGCCTTTGGGCAGCTCGCGTTGCGTGAGTTGGATGGTTTCCACCGGCGCGCCGGCCCGGTTGCGGGCGACGCCGATGAGAACCAAAGCGTTGCTTACGATGACGACGGCGGCCGCCAACAGGAGTCCTGGCTTCTTCATGCGGTCGCCTCCCGCAGCTTTCGGAACGCCATCAGCAGACCGATCGCGATGGCGCCCACGATGAAGAAGAAAATGTATTTGGGCATCCAGTCCCACCACCAGTCGACGAACTTCATCATCAGGAAAATTGTGAACGCCGCAGCGCCCAGGTTCATGACCGGCCGCTGATCGGTTCGGATGCCGAACCAGATGACGAGCGCGGCCGCGATGAATGCGATCACCTGATAGCTGCGTTCAATCGCAATCGGATCCAGCGGCAGAAAACTGCTGGAACCGTAGTGCCAAAGTTCCAGCAGCGGGAAGAGAACGGCCAGCAAACCAACCAGGCAGAACGTTCCTGAGAAATCCTCGCGAACCAGAAACGACGCTGCGACGGTCGCGATTCCGCCCACAATGATGCTTTCCGGCCGCTCGAAGAACGAGTCCCAAGTCACACCGGTCCAGGAGACGATCGTGGCCGGAATGAAGACTAACCAGCAGACCAACCCGGCCGCGAGCAGCAACCGCAGGCCAAATGCATATGCCAGCACAATCCCAAATGCGCCCCACGCCAGGAACGCGTTCGGGCTCGAAATGATGTTAAAGATTTGGCCGAAGACGATGAGGTTCAAAACAAACGCTGCGAACGTCACCAGCCCGATCAGGCCTGTGAAATACAGAGTCCGCTCGCGTTTGGAAACAAAATGCATAGCCGCAAGGCCGATCAACGGTGTGACGATCAGGATGCTGACTTGACCGGCGGTCGGGATTGATCCCCAGAAGCGATAAAAGAACAGAAAGACCGCGGCGCACATTGCCAGGCCGCCCAGCGCGGAGATGACTCGCATGCCGAGCGAGAGCTGTTTCTGCGATTCGGTGGTGTCGATGTCGTACTGTGCGGCGAGATCCTTGAGCGTTTCATCGAGAAACGGTTCCAGGCGGGCGCGCTGGTCGTCGCTCAGGACCAGAACTTGCTGCCGCTCCAATTCTCGAAGTTCCCCGCGGAAGATGCGCAAGCGGTCGGCGCGCTGTTGCGCGTCACGTCTTGCCAGCGCTTTGGGCATTTCTTCTATTGTCTAACGGCTTCTGCGCCGGTTGCTCGGGTCTCGCACGCAACGCGGACCCATCCCACAGCGTC
>Ga0335083_10003162_pt1 | contig 21450 bp, 19 predicted proteins | sample Lox_Sample_42_FD_206716 | JGI IMG/M metagenome (GOLD analysis project Ga0335083, IMG submission 206716) | Soil microbial communities from Loxahatchee National Wildlife Refuge, Florida, United States - Lox_Sample_4.2 | ecosystem: Environmental > Terrestrial > Soil > Wetlands | place: USA...
ACCTTCTTCGCCTTCTGCAAGAAGGCCTTCCCGGAGATCACCGACCAGACCGTGGCGCGCATGGTGGCGGGGATCGACGCGGAGATCTTCCGCCCCGACGAGGAGCTGCGGCGCCTGGCGCGCTGCGCCGTGGATCTCGGCGTCGACGGCGAGTTCCGCGAGGGACGCGCTGCCAACGAAGTCCTCGCCGCGCTCGAGCAGCGCGGCGCCGCCGGCAGGAGCTGGCTCGAGGAGCTCGCCACCTCACGCGATCCCTGGTTCAACATCAACGTCGGGGACGGGTTCTATCACTACCACCGCTCCTGGAACGACGACCTGTCGATGCCGTTCGCCGGGCTGCCCGGCTACATCGCGCGCATCCGCGCCGGCGAGTCGCTCGAGCGGCCGGTGCAGAAGCTGCAGGCCGAGCGGCGGCAGCTGATCCAGGACTACCGCGAGCTGCTCGGCTCGGACGAGGAGCGCGCCGCCTACGACCAGATGATCACGCTCGCACACCGCGTGTTCCCCTACGTCGAGGGCCACAAGTTCTACTGCGAGCACTGGTACACGAACCTGTTCTTCAACAAGATCCGCGAGTACGGGGCGCTGCTCGCGAGCCACGGTTTCTTCGCGCGCGAGGACGACGTGTTCCACCTCACGCACTACGAGCTCGAGTCGGCGATCGTGGATCTCATGACCGCCTGGTCGAACGGCTCCCCGCCGCGCGGACCGAAGCACTGGCCGGCCGTGGTGCGCGAGCGGCGCGCCGCGATCGCCGAGTGGGCCAAGCAGCCGACGCCCCCGGCCCTGGGTCCCGTGCCGGACGTCATCGACGACCCGGCCATCGTCATGCTGTGGGGGATCACGCGCGAGGCGCTCGACACCTGGCTGCGCGCCGCCGGCGACACCACGAGCCTCGAGCTGCGCGGCTTCGCCGCCTCCAGCGGCGTGGTCGAGGGCCCGGCGTGCGTGGTGAAGAGCGTGGAGGAAATCACGCGCGTGCGCGCCGGGGATATCCTCGTGTGCCAGGTGACCAACCCGACCTGGGCGCCGATTTTCCAGAAGATCGCCGGAGCGGTCTCCGACATCGGTGGCTCCATGAGCCATGCCGCCATCGTGGCGCGCGAGTTCGGGCTGCCGGCCGTGGTCGGCACCGGCACCGCCACCACGCGCATCAAGGACGGCCAGCGCATCCGCGTCGACGGCGGCCGCGGCGTGGTCACCATCCTCTCCTAGGCTCAAATGGACGGTGCGCGGCACATCGCCTGGTTCGCCGAGATCGGGCTCACCGACCGTGAGCAGGTCGGCGGCAAGGGCGGCAGCCTGGGCGAGCTTGAGCGCGCCGGCATCGCCGTGCCGCCCGGGTTCGTGGTGCGCACCGGCGCCTTCGAGCGCTTCCTCGCCGCCCTCGAGCAGGACGCACCGGTGCGCGAGGCGGTGCGCCGACTCTCTGCCGAGGATCTACCGGGCATTACGGCCTGCTCGCAGCAGCTGCGGCGGCGCTTCGAGGCGGCGCCGCTGCCGGCGGAGGTCGCCGCAGAGCTCGCGGCTGCGCATGCGCAGCTCGTGGGCACCGAAGCGTTGCGGCCGCTCGCGGTGCGCTCCTCGGCCACCTGCGAGGATGCCGCGGATGCGAGTTTCGCCGGCCTGCAGGACACTTATTTATGGGTGCGCGGGGCCGAGGAAGTGGCGCGCTGCGTGCGCAGCTGCTGGGGGAGCCTGTACTCGGTGGAGTCCCTGAGCTACCGCCTCAGGCACGGCTTCCCGGAGGAGCGGGTTGCCATGGCGGTGGTCGTACAGGCGATGGTGGACGCGCGCTGCGCCGGGGTCATGTTCACCCGCAGCCCGACCACGGGTGATCGCTCGGTCATCACCATCGAGGGGGCCTGGGGCCTGGGGTCCGCGGTGGTCGGTGGCGAGGTGACGCCCGATCGCTGGGTGCTCGGCAAGATCACCGGCGAGATCTCGGTGCGGGAGATCTCCGACAAGCAGATCGAGCACCTGCCGGCCGCCGCCGGCGGGGTCGCGCCGGTCGCGGTCCCCGAGGAGCGGCGGCGCCTGGAGTGTCTTTCGGATGATGAGCTGCAGCAGCTGCGCGCCCTGGCGCGTACCGTGGAGCGACACTACGGCCGCGCGCAGGACATCGAGTGGGCGATCGAGCGCGCGGGCGGCGCGATCCTGCTGCTGCAGAGCCGCCCCGAGACGGTGTGGTCGGCGAAGGACGCAGCTCCGCTTGCCAAGGGCGAGAGCGATCCCCTCATGCACCTCATGACCATCTTCGGGAACCGCCAGTGCCGCTGAGTGCCCAGGACGTCGCCGAGATCGCGAAGCTCCTGGAGGAATCGGACTTCGAGGAGCTGCACGTCGAGCAGGACGGACTGAAGCTCACGCTGCGCCGTGGCGGCGCCGCCCCTGCGCGCAGCAGCGCGGCCGCGGTGCCGGCCGCACCCGCCATCCCGGGCCCCGCTACCGCGCCCCCCGTGCCTGCTGCCGCTGCGCCCGGTGTCCTCGAGATCACCGCGCCGCTGGTCGGCATCTTCTACCGGGCGCCGAAACCCGGCGCGCCGCCTTACGTCGAGGTCGGCCAGGTGGTCGAGGAAGACAGCATCATCGGCATCATCGAGGTGATGAAGCTCATGAACGCCGTGCGCGCCGAGGTGCGCGGCACGGTCACCGAGATCCTGGTGCAGGACGCACAGGTGGTCGAGTACGCGCAGGTACTGGTGCGCGTGGCCAGGGGAGGCAAGGGTGGCTGAAGTCGCGCTCGTCGACACCTCGCTGCGCGATGGCAACCAGAGCCTGTGGGGCGCAGTTGGCATCGACACGGCCAGGACCCTCACCATCGCCCCGGTGATGGACCGTGTCGGCTACAAGGCGATCGACTTCACGACCTCGACCCACATGGGCGTCGCGGTGCGCTACAAGCGCGAGGATCCCTGGGAGCGCATCCGCCTGATGGCGGCCGCCACGCCACGCACGCCGCTGCAGTTCATGTCGACGGGCTTCCGCTTCATCTCCTGGGAGACCGCGAGCGCGGAGTTCATGGCGCTCGCCTTCACGGTGCTGGCGCGCAACGGCATCCGCCGCTTCTGCCTCGCCGATCCCATGAACGACGCCGACTCCAACGTCGCCTGCGCCCGCATGGTCAAGCGCGCCGGCGGGGAGTACGTGATCGCCGCCCTGGTGTTCACCTTGAGCCCGATCCACAACGACGCCCACTACGCCCTCGCCGCGCGCAAGCTTGCCGCCTGCGAGGCCGTGGATGCGATCTACATCAAGGATCCCGGCGGGCTGCTGTCGCCGCGCCGCGCGGCGAGCCTGATCCCGGCGGTGATGGCCGAGATCGGCGCGAAGCCGCTCGAGCTGCATTCCCACTGCACCATCGGCCTCGGCGAGCTGCTGTACATGGACGCGGTCGACTACGGTGTGAGCGCCCTGCAGTGCGCTTCCGGGGCGACCGCGGACGGCATCTCCAACCCGCCCTCGCTGCGGGTGGTGCAGAACCTGCGCGCGCTCGGGCACACGGTGAGCGTCGACACCGCGGCACTCACGGAAGTGAATGAGTACTTCTCGCGCATTGCCGCCGCCGAGGGGCTGAACGTCGGTGCGCCGCAGGCCTTCGACGCCAGCTACCTGCGCCACCAGCTGCCCGGCGGCATGATCGGCACCATGCGCCGCCAGCTCGCCGAGCAGCGCCTCGCACACCTCGAGGGCGCGGTGATCGCGGAGATCGGCCGGGTGCGCGAGGAGCTCGGCTGGCCCATCGTCATGACCCCGTTTGCCCAGATCCTGCTCACCCAGGCCTTCCTCAACGTCACCGGGCGCGAGCGCTACGCGGTGGTGCCGGATGAGGCCATCCGCTATGCGCTCGGGCGCTTCGGGCGGCCGAACATCCCGATTGCCCCCGAGGTCATGGCGCGCATCGAGGCACTGCCGCGCACCGCCGAGCTGCGCGCCGAAGCCGGCATGGCGAGCCTGCCGGAGCTGCGCGCGCGGCTCGGGCGGGAGCTTTCGGACGAGGAGTTCCTGCTGCGCGCCACGATGCCCGCGCAGCAGGTCGATGCCATGCAGGCCGCCGGTCCCGCCGCGCGCCACTACGACCCGGAGTCCAAGCCCGTGATGGAGCTGCTGCGGCGCGTGCTGAAGCTGCGCGGCGTAGCCGAGCTCGAGGTCGCAAAGGGCGACTTCCGGCTCTCGCTGCGCGGGCAGGGAAAGGTGAGCGCATGAGCGCGCGCCCGGCAGCCGCAGCCCGCTCCCGCGTCCGCGGCGTCATGTTCGACGTCGACGGCACGCTGCTTTTGAGTGACCGCTCGCTCGGGGAGTACGAGCTCCTGCCTGGCGCCATCGAGGTGCTGAGCACGCTCGCCGACAAGGGCGTGCCCTACGTGCTGCTCACCAACGGCAGCGCCTACCCGCCGGCCGAACAGGCCGCGAAGTTGCGCCGTGCGGGACTGCCGGTGGCGGACGAGCAGATGCTCACCCCCTCCAGCATCGCCGCGGACTACCTCATCGGGCGCGGGATCACGCGCGCCCTGGTGCTCGGGGGCGCGGGCGTCGGCCACGCGCTGCGCCAGGCGGGCATCGAGACGCGGCACACCGGGGATGCGGGTGCAGCTGACGTCGGTGCTGTCTATGTCGGCTGGCATCCCGAGTGCGGCATGAAGGACATCGAGGCCGCCTGCCGCGCGATCTGGGGCGGGGCGGAACTGGTCGTGGCATCGGACGTGCCGTTCTTCGCCACGCGCGGCGGGCGTACCATTGGTTATTCGTTCGCCATCACGGCGGCGATCCGTCGCCTGACGCGCGCACCGATGACCCTGACCGGCAAGCCGTCGCTGCGTGCGCTGCGCTTCGTGGCGCGGCGCCTCAAGGTGCCGGTGCGCGAGCTCGCGGTGGTCGGCGATGACCCGCTGGTCGAGATCATCATGGCGCGCCGCGGCGGCGCCACGGCCCTCGCCGTGAGCACCGGCACCACGCCGCGCGAGGAGTGGGCGCGCCAGCGCACCGTGCGCCGCCCGCACGCGGTCCTCACCGACCTGCGCGACGTGCTCGCCTGGGTCGACGGCTCACAGGCGCCGGCCAGGCGCGCCCGCGCACCCGCGCGGCGCCGTGCGGCCCCGCGCCACCGCGCACGGCACTGATTTTTCTGGAGCAAGGCACGATGTCACTGACCAAGCCCTATGCCGACATCCCCGGCACGACCATCTTCGACACCGACCAGGCGCGGCTCGGCTACCACCTGAACATGTTCTGCATGTCGCTCATGAAGGCGGACAACCGCGCGCGCTTCAAGGCCGGCGAGCGCGCCTATCTCGATGAGTGGCCGATGAGCGAGGCACAGAAGCAGGCAGTGCTCGACCGCGACTACAACCGCATGATCTCCCTCGGCGGCAACATCTACTTCCTCGCCAAGCTGTTCGCGACCGACGGCAAGAGCTTCCAGTACGTCGCGGCGCAGATGGCCGGCATGAGCCAGGCCGAGTACGCGCAGATGATGCTCAACGGCGGACGGCCGGCGGGCTAGCCATGCGCGCCGCGCTCTTCTACGGCCGCGAGGACCTGCGGCTCACCACGGCGCCCGAGCCGGAGCCGGGCCCGGGCGAGCTGAAGCTGCGCGTGCACTACAACGGCATCTGCGGCAGTGACCTGCTCGAGTACTACGACGGCCCCGTGACCTCGCGCTCGACGCCGCACCCGCTCACCGGCCTCACCAACCCCGTGATCATGGGGCACGAGCTGTGCGGCGAGGTGGTGGCGCTGGGGGAGGGAGTCGAGGACCTCGAGCGCGGGCAGCTGGTCGCGGTCGAGCCGGTGGAGACCTGCAACCACTGCATTTACTGCAGCGCCGGCCAGTACAACCATTGTCCGCTGCTCGCGATCCAGGGCTACAACCGCCACGGCGGGCTCGCCGAGTACACCGTGGTGAAGCGTCGCGCGGCGCACCCGCTCGCGAGCGGCGTGAGCCCGCTGCAGGGCGCGCTGATCGAGCCGCTCGCGATCGCCTGGCATACCGTGAACCGCTGTGCGGTCGAGGCGGGGCAGGTGGTCGCCATCCACGGCGCGGGCCCGATCGGCGCCGGCGCCTTCCTCACTCTCAGGCGCCGCGGCGTGGAGGCGATCGTGGTGGATCCCTCGCCGGCGCGCCGCGCCGCGCTCGCGGGACTGGGCGCGCGGCACCTCCTCGACCCGCGCGATACTGACGTGGTCGGGGCGATCCGCGACCTCACCGGGGGCCACGGCGCGCACGCCTCGATCGACGCCGCGGGCGTGCCGGCCTCCTTCGCCGCGATGCTGCACGGCACGCGCGTCGATGGCACCGCGGTCGTGGTCGCGATCCATCACCAGCCGGTGGTGATCCCGCCGTTCGACCTGCTGATGCCCGAGGTGCACCTGACCGGGGTCGCGCTGTCGGTGAATGCCTTCCCCGCGGTGATTGCCGAGATGGCGCGCGGCAGCTACCCGCTCACCGGCTGGGTCGAGACCATTCCGTTCGATGCGGTGATCAGCCAGGGCATCGAGCGGCTGCGCCGCCAGCAGGGCATGAAGATCGTGGTCGACGTCGCGGGCGCCGCAGCCGCGTAGCGCTGAGCGCCGCTGGCCCGGGCGCTCTTGCCTGGTGGGCTGACCCGGAAGTTCACCGTGGCGTGAAGAGCGCCTCAGCGATCTCAATCCCGTTTTCCGCGCAAGGTCCCAACCGTGGGCTCAGAACACTGTGACGAAGTCCGGCTGGCTACCGGCGAAGAACGGCGAGCCGGTGATGGGGGTGAGTCCGCCCGTCGAGGGCTCGAAGCTGAAGCCGGAAACGTCTGCTGAACCGGAATTGGAAACGTAGAGAAACTGGTTGGTCGTATCGAGGGTCACCGAATCAGCAGCGGTGCCAGTGGTCACCGGAAAGCCCGGCAGCGGCGCGAGCATCCCGCTCGTCCCGTCAATGCCGTAACCAACGACACCGTTGCCGACCGTGACATACAGATAGTTGCCCGCGCGATCCGTGGCAATGTCGTGACTCACCGCCAGGGGAAATGGGGAACCACTCAGTTGCGTCAACGCCCCGCTGCCCACGTCGACCCTGAAACCGGAAATGGTCGGGTTCGTCGCGTCTGGATTTGCGGTATAGAGGAGTTGGCCTGCTGCCCCGATTGCCAGTGTCAGCGGCCTGGCTCCGGCAGGGAATGGCGAGCCAGCGACTGGAGTCAGGGCACCCGTAGAGGCATCCACCGAAAATGCCGAAACGTCGTTAGAGCCCCCGTTGTTTGCGACGTAGATGAACTTGCCGTTGACGGCGATCGAAGAAGGGCCCTTCCCCGTCGCAACTGCGGCGGGCGACAGTGGCGTCAACGATCCGGAGCTCGTATCGACAGCGAATGCGGAGACCGTGTCGGACCCTGCGTTGGCGACGTAAAGGTAGGTACCGGAACCTGCCTGATAGAGCGCCAGTGATTTTGGATCAGTGCCCGCGGCGAACGGTGATCCCGGCACGGCAGTCAACGCGCCACTCGCGAAGTTGACAGCGAAAACCGAGGTGTCGTTGCTGCCTTCGTTACCCACGAATAGATAGTGCCTGTCCGCTGTTCCGATGATCGCGTGGGGCGACGTACCGGTTGCGACCGGCGTGCCGACCGCCGCGAGCGCACCACTGGCAGGGTCGACAGCGTACGCGGAGATCGTGTTATCCCCGGCGTTGGCGATATAGGAGAACTGCGAGCACCCTACCTCGATGTCGGTCTTATTCGCGTTCTGTAAGTTGATTCTGGCGTTGTGAATTACGCACTGCGGACTGGGCGAAGCAGGCTGTTGCAATATTTCCGCAGTCGCGGAAGACCCGTAGCCGTCCGGAGACCCAAAGCTTCCCGGAAGGACCACGTCAAAGGTGAATGTCCCGTTGGGAGTGATGTGCAGCGGTGGGCCGATGTTGAAAACCAGAACGTGGTGGGAGCCAGGGTCGAGGCCGGCCTTGACAATTTGCAGTACCAATCCGAATCCGGTCAGTCCCGAAACCGTGCCACCGACCGTGTAGCCGTTCGTGCAGGTTACATCCACATTGGTTACGTCTGTGGTAGCGATAGTGCCCGTGCCATTGGCGACCATGCAGACCTGCAGGGGGGAGGTCGGCGAGCTTTTTACCGTTACGGCGTACGTCGTGCGGCTGGGCAGCCGTGTGGCAAAGGTGAAGGCGCCCGAAGCACTGATCGCGAGATCGTCGCCACCCCCGATTTGCAGCACCAGGCCGGAGCCGGAAAGTCCGGTGACGGTGCCGCCAACCGAGTACGTGGGTGAAGCGGGTGGTCCAGAACTGCCACCGCCGCACGCAGCAAGGATTGTGAGCACGGCCACGGCAGATACGCCTCGGGCTATGCTGCGGAGACCCGAATTCATCTTGATTCCCTCTCCGTGCCATGGACGGACGACGACACTGGCGGCCACTGCGACGCGCACGTGCACCCAGGTGCACTGCGACTGCAGCCCGACTATCGGTGTTCGTAACTCCCAGCGGCCCCTCGGCGCCGGCTTTGGTAAGGCGTCGGCTCATAGGGTAAGAGTCCGAGCCGCGCAATTTGGCAACCCACAATTCTTGTGAGCCGGTTCAACGGCACCTTGCGGGCAGGCCTGTTGCGCTAGGCACTGGAACGATTCGCCGAGCGGGAGCGCCCGTGACGTGCGGGCGCCACGCACTCAGGAAGAAGATGAACCTGCCGGGGTAGCTTTTTCGCGGATACCAGGCATGCGCGCGCGAACTTCCTGAATTTTCGCCCACAGGTTGTAGGTGCTGTCAGTCAGGAGCCCGGGCATGGGCAGGTTGCGCGCGGACTGTTCCAGCTCATCCAGGCGTCTGAGGAGCTCGCTTCGGGCCGCGGGAGTCGAGGTGAGCAGCTGGTGCTCAATCGCGCGGAGTTGCCGGTACATCGGCGTGAGACGGCGTCGCAGGTGCCAGTAATAGAGCTTTGGAGCCAGCGACCAAAGGGGATAGACGATGCCGGCAAGCGGTACGATGAGAATCAGCAGGCGCTGCACCAGCTCCGCCAGCCAGAAGGGCAGACTCCTCTCGAGGAAAGTCGGGCCAGCGCGGTAGAACTCACGTGCTTCCTTCGAGAGCGCCAGGTCGATCGCCTCGGGTGCGGGGAACTCCCCGGGGCGCTGGAAAATCGCGGGATGGGAGTGCAGTTCCATGGCCGCGCGCAACAGCAGGAACTGCAGGGCCGGGTGCGTGTCCTGGCGCACCGCGAGACTTGCCTTGGAGGCGATCAGCGGCAGGTCCTGCGGCGGCCGGTTCGCTCCGAAGTCCAGCACTCCCATCGGCAGCACTACCTTGCTCAGATCCGGATCGAGCGCGACGTAGGCATCGGCACTCGGAAAGCCGAGCAGGGTGATGCCGGGAGCATGCAGGAGCTGCTGCACCGCTGGGGAATTCCAGCCCGTCAGCATGAGGACAGCATCGAGGTTCTTGTCGAGCAGTGCCTGCGCCGATGGTTCCGGAGGAATGCTGACCAGCTGCAGTTGACCTGGATCGACTCCGTTGAGTTCCAGCATCTTCAGGGCCAGCCGATGAGTGGCGCTGCCCTCGGGGCCGATTGAGACGCGCCAGCCCTGCCAGCTTCGCAGTGGCACGGTACTCTCGGGGCAGCGGCAGAACACCCATAATTCCTCATAGAAAAGTGTCCCGAGCGAGTACAGGTACCGTTGGTCGCTCTCCTCGGTCGCTCCGCCCTGCACGAAGGCCGCCTGCACACCGGAGGCCGGATCCTTCAGCATCCTCGCGTTGTCCAGCGCGCCGGTACTGGGCACGAGGTGCAGCCGCACACCGTCACGCGCCAGGACTTCACGGTACAGCTCGCCGACCCGCGCGTATTCGCTGCCCGGAGCCCCGGTGGCCATGACGAGATCCCTGCCCGGAAGCGGCCGCAGGGCCGCCACCAGAGCCCATAGCACCACGATGGCGGTCAACGCCAGCAGGGCGAGTCCCGCGCCCGTGCGCAGGAAGGTTCTATCGATCAGGCGGCGCATGCACTCACTCTCACCGTCAGCTCGGCGCGCAACTGCCGCATCCTAGCCAGCAGCCAAGCCCGGTAACAGTGCCCCTACGGGAAGCAGCAGGGGAGTCTGCGGCAAAGTACGCTAACGGTTGCCTCCATGCGCTTGACCTCTGCGGCGCGGCCCGGCACATTCCGGTAGCCGAGCTACTGCTCAGGGTCGTTAGCCGGACAACCCCCATATGTCGTTGCCGGTCCGGTCGCAAACTCAAGCGATGAAATTCTCCAGACTCTGGGTTGCCGCACTGCTCATCACGCTGGGCAGCTGCTCACTGGTCTCCGTCAAGACACCCGACAAGCCGCTGTCCACGCGCGACCTCAATACACGCATCCTGACCCGGCAGTTCTCCGCGGATTACCTGCAGGCAGTGCGGCAGTGCGCGGATGAGATTGCCGCGCAGGACCCAAATCCGGACGTGCAGCGCAACACGCTGCGCTGGAAGATCGCGTTGGCCCAGCAGAGCCAGCGCGCCGCTTTGCAGCTTTCGCCCGCCATGGCGCTGTTGGATACCTGGACGGTCGCCGCGGGCATGCAGCAGTTCATGGCGACGGGCGGAGCCGGTGCGGAGCTCTTCGGCACCCAGCAGGCGAAGGCCGCTGCCGTGAGCGAGCACTGGAGCTCCGCCGCGGACTCGATGGCGCAGCAGTTGCTTACGCCAGCGGACTATCAGCACTACCGGCAATTCGTGGCCGAGTACCTTGAAGAGTACCCGCCAACGACTCTCGAGGATGCGCGCCCCTCGGTGGTCAGACTGTGGGCGCAGCGCAGCGGTGTTTCCCAGCCGCTGCTGGAGTCGGCCGGCACGATCCCGCAGGCGCTCGCCGACACCTCGGACCGCATGCGGATTATGGCCACCACGCTGCCTGCCCAGAGCGGCTGGGAGGGGCAGCTGGCACTGGCGAACGCGGGCCTGTCAGGAAGGGAGATGCGCGCGGCGCTCGAGCGCCTTGACGCACGGTTCGCGCATCTGTCGGAGGTGGCCGAGAACTCACCACAGACGGTGCGCGAGGCGGTGGGCGAGGTGCGTGCGAGCCTGCTGGAAGTGATCGACCGTATGTATGCTTCTTCGGCCGCGACACTGCGCACGCTGCACGCCGAGCGCCTCGAGCTCTCCACCACCATCAGCACCGAGCGCGCGGCGGTGCTCGCCGCCGCGGACCAGGAGCGCCAGGCCGTCATCCGCGACGTCTCCGACCTGTCGCGCCAGCTCGTGCGCAGCGCCGGCGCCGAGGCACGCCGTACCGCCTGGGTGCTGGGATTTGAGGCGCTGATGGCGCTGCTCATCCTCGGCGCGCCGTTCGCCGTCGCCGGCTACTTCATCGGCCGCGCGCGGGCCCGCTCCCGCCGGGAGTGACCTAGGTGGTAACGCAGACCTCGACCAGCATGGGCCTGGGTGAGACGAATGCCGTGCACAGCGCCGGGTCGAGCTCCGCGCAGGTTCTGACGCGCGCTGCCTCTACGCCCTGAGCCTCGGCGAGCGCACAGAAATCCAGGTGCGGCAGCATCGTCCCGGGGAGTGCACTCAGTTTGAAATGCGGCGCGAACTCGTTCAGCGCGCGATAACTGCCGTTGTTCACGATCACGAACGTGACCGGCAGTGAGAGCTCGGCCGCACTCCATAGTCCCTGGATCGAGTACATGGCCGAGCCGTCGCCGATCAGGGCGATTACCCGGCGGTCGGGGCGCGCGAGCGCCACGCCGACCGCGGCCGGGAGCCCGTGGCCCAGGCCGCCGCTCGCGCAGGTATAAAAGGTGTCGGGCTCGAGCATCGGCAGGTAAGCGTGCATCGGGCCGCGGCTGCTCGGGGCTTCCTCGACGACGATGCTGCCTGCGGGCCGCAATGCTGCGAGCTGCTGCATGAGGTAGGCGTCCGTCAGCTGCGTCGAGGGCAGCGGCGCGGGACGCGCCGGCACCACGGGCCGCTTGCGCGTGGTGGCGGCAGGCGCGGCCAGCAGGGCGCGGATGCCGATCTTGAGATCAGTCACGATGGCGCGCCCCACGGGCGCGCGCGCCGCCGCGGCCGGGTCATCCGTGAGCTGCAGCAGCACGGACCCCTCGGGAATGTGCGCACCGTCGCCCTCGATATGGTAGGTGAAGACCGGCGCACCCAGCACCAAGATGAGGTCGTTCCCCTTGAGGCGCTCGACGATGCGCGGGCGATCCGCCGGCAGGAACCCCGCGAACAGCGGGTGGTTCTCCGGGAAGCTGTTGCGCGCCGACAGCGGACTCACCCACACGGCCGCCTGGTGGCGCTCGGCGAGCTCGATCACTTCCGCCCACGCGCCGTCGCGCGCCACGCCGGCGCCAACCACGATCACGGGACGGCGGGCCGCGCCGAGCTGCGCCGCCGCAGTGAGTAATTGCTGCGGATCTCCAGCCACGCGGATGCTGACCTCGCGCGCCGGCAGTGCCTCGCAGCGGCGGTCCCAGTCATCCACGGGCACCGACACGAGCGTGGGTCCCCGCGGCGGCTGCAACGCCGCGTAGCAGGCGCGCGCGATCGCCGCCGGCACGTCTTGCGCGCGCGCCGGCTCGCAGCTCCACTTCACGTAGGGTCGCGGCAGGTTCGTGGCCTGCTCGGAGTAGAGGAAGGGCTCGAACGGCAGGATGGAGCGCGCCTGCTGCCCGGCAGTCACCACCAGCGGCGTCTGGTTGCGGAAGGCGGTGAAGATGCTCCCCATGGCGTGGCCGACGCCGATCGCCGAGTGCAGGTTGACGAACGCCGCACCGCCGCGTGCCTGCGCGAAGCCGTCCGCCATGGCCACCGCCACCGACTCCTGCAGCGCGAGTACGTAGTGAAAGTCGTCCGGGAAGTCGCGGAACATCGGCAGCTCGGTGGAGCCCGGGTTACCGAAGATCGTGGTGAGCCCGAACTCGCGCAGCAGCGCGAACACCGCCTCGCGAACGCTCGTGCTGCCTGCTGTCACGCCGCTCGCTTCCTCAGGCGGCGAGTCGCGACTCGCCCGCCGCCACGGCCGTCATGCGGCTCGGCGCGGTTTCCCTGAGCGCCAGCGCGAGCAGCGCACCGACGAGCGCGCAGCCGGCCTGGATGACGAACACCGCCGAGAGGCCGTAGTGGTCCGCGGCGCGGCCGGCGGCGTAGGGCGCACCCACGCCGCCGAAGATCTCGCCGATCCCGACCGTGAGCCCGAGCGCGGTGGCGACGTAACGCGAGGGGATGGTCTCGGACGGGATGGTGCCCATGAACAGGGGGAAGGTGCCGCTTGCCGACCAGCCGATGAAGATGAAAAGACCCAGCAGCACCGCGGAGCTGTCGATGTAGAGGGCGGCCAGCGGCACCAGCAGTCCGACCAGGTTGAAGCCGACCACCACCGGGCGGCGGCCGTAGCGATCCGAGAGGCGCGGCACCACGAAGCTGAAGAACGCGGCCGAGAGCCCGAGCAGGCTCATGAGCACGCTCAGCGCAACCGGCCCGAAGTGGCGCACCTTGTCGTAGAAGAGCGGCAGGAAGGCCCAGCCGAGCACCATCCACGCCACCATGACGATGCTCATGAGCACGCACAGGAGGATGTTGCGATAGCGCAGCATGGCGAGGTGGCCCATCTCGTCCGCACCCGCCGCCACCGGGGCCGCGGTCGTGCGCTGCGGCTCGCGCACGTAGCGCGCGATCAGGAAGGCCATCACGAGCCCGGGCACACCGGCGACGAAGAACGCCCAGCGCCAGCTCAGGTGCGCGGCGATGGGTACGAGCACCAGCGGCGCGATGAAGGAGCCGAGGAAGTTGCTGCCGAAGTTCTGCATCACGCCCATGTTGTTGCCGCGGCGCGCGGGGTCGGATTCCGCCGTGACCAGCGACTGGCACACGGGCAGGAACGGCCCCTCGGCGAGCCCCATGAGCAGCCGCGCCGCCAGCAGCGTGGCGAAGGAGCCGGCGAGGCCGGAGAGGAACGAGCACAGCGAGAAGGCGACGACGCTCACCAGCAATATGCCCTTGCGCACGCCGGTGCGGTCCGAGAGCACGCCGCCGAAGTAGGCGGAGACCGCCCAGCTGAAGGACAGCGCCGAGGACAGCAGGCCCACCTGGCTGTAGCTGAAGCCGAGGTCCGCGACGATGTTCGGCATCACGTAGTTCGCCGCGTTGCGGTCGAAGAACAGGAAGCCGAAGGTGATGCCGAGCACCCAGATCAGTCGCTGTTCGTAGCGCATAGGCTGCTTTTTTGAACCCCCGCAACCGCCTGCGGCCACTTTACCCGAGCGCTGCCCCCGGGGCTTGCCCTCGGCAGCGAGGCGGGATTTCGCTCTGGGTCGAGGGGCGGTGCCCGTGCATACGTGTCTTCCACGATGCCGCGGGCGGCGTTTCTTGGGCATGGTGGCTCTGGCAGACAGCCTTGAAAGGGGCGCCATGGCCAGCGAGCGCAGGATCTGGGGGACGACGGTCTTCGACGGCCGCGAGGCCATGAAGGGCTACGCCCTGAACAAGATGTGCTACTCGTTCAACAGCGCCGAGAACCGCGCCGAGTTCCTGCTCGACGAGGAGGGCTACTGCCGCCGCTTTGGCCTCTCGGCGGAGCAGCGCGGCGCGGTCGCGCACCGCAACGTGCTCGAGATGCTCGCCGCCGGCGGCAACATCTACTACCTGGCAAAGCTCGCCGGGATCTTCGGCCTGAACGTGCAGGACCTGGGCGCCCAGCAGACCGGACTTACGGTCGAGGACTTCAAGGCGCGGCTCGTCGCCGCGCGGGGCTGACCATGGCGCAACTTATCGGCGGCATCGCCACCTCCCACATCCCCGCGATCGGCAACGCCATGGCGCGGCGCCTGCAGCAGGATCCCTACTGGAAGCCCTTCTTCGACGGCTACCCGCCGGTGCACGCCTGGCTCGAGCGCATGCGGCCCGACATCGCCATCGTGGTCTACAACGATCACGGCCTGAACTTCTTCCTCGACAGCATGCCGACGTTCGCAGTCGGCGCGGCCGCCGAGTATCGCAACGCGGACGAGGGCTGGGGGCTCGAGCCGGCGGCGCCGTTTCCGGGTGACCCCCTCCTGTCGTGGCACCTGATCGAGTCGCTGGTGGCCGAGGAGTTCGACCTCACGAGCTGCCAGGAGATGCTGGTGGATCACGGCTTCACGGTGCCGATGCAGCTCCTGTGGCCTGAGCGCCGCAACATGCCACGTGCCGTGCCGATACACGTCAACACCGTGCAGCACCCGCTGCCGACGCCGTTTCGCTGCTACCAGCTCGGCCGCGGCCTGGGTAGGGCGATTGCCTCGTTCCAGCAGCCGCTCAAGGTCGTCATCGTGGGCACGGGCGGGCTGTCGCACCAGCTGGACGGCGCGCGCGCCGGCTTCATCAACCGCGAGTTCGACCTCATGTGCATGGAGCGCATCGTCGATGACCCGCTGCTGCTCGCGCGCTACTCCATCCACGAGCTCATCGAGCAGGCCGGCAGTCAGGGGGCCGAGCTCATCATGTGGCTGGTGATGCGCGGTGCCTTAGGCGCTCTCGGGGCGAAGGTGCAGTGCCTGCACCGCAATTACCATATCCCGATCTCGAACACCGCCGCGGGGCTCCTGCTGCTGGAGAACGCTGCCTAGGAGCGGGGCCCTCGCGCTGCGGCGCATCGCATCTTCGCTGGCGGTGGAGACGGCCTGCGCGCACAGTCGAGCGCAGCGCGCCAAAGCGTCGTCAGATGTGCGCCCGGGCAGCAAGGCCGGCGCAGAGATCTTCGAGCGAGGTAACTCTTATGGGCGAAGTCGGTTTCGGCCAGCCGGACAACGGCATCATCCAGATGGCCTATATCGTGCCGGACCTGCAGGCGGCGATGACGCACTGGAGCCAGAACCTGCGCGTCGGGCCCTGGTTCGTGCTCGAGAGCTTCACGGGCGAGAAGCCCATGTACCGCGGCCAGCCCTCGACCATGGAGGTGACGCTCGCCATGGGCTTCGCCGGGCACATGAACGTCGAGCTCATCCAGCCGAAGAACAATGCGCCGTCGGTCTACAAGGAGATGATCGACAAGCGCGGCTACGGCTTCCACCACTTCGGGGTCGCGACCTGGGACTTCGACGCCGCGGTGGCCAAGTACGAGCGCGCCGGCCACCCGCTCGTCTTCGTCGCGGCCGTGCCGAGCGGCGGGCGCGTCGGCTACATGGACACGACCGACGTGCTCGCCGGTTACACCGAGCTCATCGAGCTCGGCGGCGCCTTCGAGGAAGTATTCGGGCGCTTCTACCGCGAGAGCCGCAGCTGGGACGGCAAGAACCCGGTGCGCTCCTTCATCTAGCCCGCGGCGGCCGTGTGCCGCTCGCGGTACTCGCGCGGGGTCATCCCGTAGCGGCGGCGGAACACGCGCCCGAAGTGGGTCGGGCTGTTGAAGCCGTAGTCGAAGGCTATCGCCGCCACCGTGCGCCCGAGCTGCGCGCGCGACAGGAGCGCCTGGGCGCACTCCTCGAGGCGCCGCCGCAGCAGATAGCGTCCGACCGTCTCCTCCGAGCTCGCGAACAGGTGATGCAGGTAGCGCGGCGTGATGCGGCAGGCCTCGGCTACGCGTGATGGGGTGAGCTCGGGGTCGTGCAGGTGCGCCTCGATGTGATCGATGATGCGAATGCGCTGCGCGGTGGCGACCGCGGAGCGCTCGCAATGAGCGCGCGGCACGTCGACGTAGGCCGCGCCGATGAGGTCCAGCATCGCCAGCGCCACGCGGCCGGCGGCCTCGGGCTCCAGATCGCGGTGGCACTGCGCCCAGAAGGTCTTGAGGAACCGCGACAGCAGCACCGCGACGCCGCCGCTTCCCGGCACCGGCACCGCGACCAGTGACTCGGGGCAGGCGATGCGCCGGCGCAGTTGCGCCTCGGGAATGCCGAGCACCAGCATGCGGTTCGGTCCCGGGAAGACGATGTCGTACTGGCGCGTGCTGTCGAAGAGTGTGAAGTCCCCGGGCCCGAGGAAGGCCTCGCGGCCGTCCTGGCGGTTGCGGCTCTCGCCCGTCAGCTGCAGCATGAGGAAGAACAGTGCCCCGCGGGTGCGCGCCACGTGGGTGCGCGAGTGATGCACGGTCTGCGCCTCCGAGTACGCCTCGGCCAGCGACAGCTCACCGACCGTGGTGCGCTCGATCGAGCCGTGGAAGCTGTGCAGGTCCGCCGGGTCCGAGACCAGCGGCGAGAAGCTCGCGCCGGCGTGCTCGTTCCAGTAGGCGAGCTTGCGGCGGGGGTCGATCCCCACCGTGGTGAATGACTGCATCGGTACCATCGTGCCGGTCCCCCTTGATCCTCAGGCCTGGGCCGCGAGCTGTCGCTCGAGCTCATCGAGCGTGCGGTAGCAGGGCAATACCTGCGCCACGCTCGCGTTCGGCTCGCGCCGCTCGCGGATGGCGGCAAAGAACTCCCGGTCCTGCAACTCGATGCCGTTCATCGACACCGCCACCTGCGAGACGTCGATCTTCTGGTCCTTGCCGTCGATCAGCTCGTCGTAGCGGGCGATGTAGGTACCGTTGTCACAGATGTAGCGGAAGAAGGTGCCGAGCGGCCCGTCGTTGTTGAATGACAGGGACAGCGTGCAGATCGCACCGCTCGCGCTCTTGAGCTGGATCGACATGTCCATGGCGATCCCGAGCGTCGGGTGGATCGGCCCCTCGACCGCGTGCGCGATGGTCACCGGGGCGCCCGCCTGGTAGGCGAACAGGTCGACCGTGTGCGCGGCGTGGTGCCACAGCAGGTGATCGGTCCAGGAGCGCGGCTGCCCGAGGGCGTTGATGTTCTTGCGCCGGAAGAAATAGGTCTGCACGTCCATCTGCTGCAGCGCGAGCTCGCCGCGGCTGATCCGCTGATGGACCCACTGGTGTGAGGGGTTGAAGCGGCGCGTGTGCCCGACCATGCAGATGAGCCCGGTGCGCCGCTGCAGGTCCGCCACCGACTGCGCGTCCGCCCAGCTGTCGGCGAGCGGGATCTCGACCTGCACGTGCTTGCCGGCCTCCATGCAGGCGCGTGCCTGCGAGGCGTGCAGCTGGGTCGGGGTGGCCAGGATCGCCGCTTCGATGCCGGGGCGCGCGAGCGCCTCGCTGAGCTCGGTGGTGACGTGCCCGATGCCGTATTTCCGGGCCACCTCGCGGGTCGCCTCCAGCGTGCGGCCGACCAGCGAGACCACCTCGATGCCGCCGATGGCCTTGATCGCATCCAGGTGCTTGACGCCGAAGGCACCGGCGCCGGCGAGGACGATCTTCATGGCGCACTCTCCAGGATCAGGTGGCCGACCGCGGTGTTGGAGGCGGGCACGTGATAGAAGCGGTGCACGGTGCGCACCTTGTCACTCAGCGCGCCGCGCATGATGAGCCACATCACCAGCTCGATCCCCTCCGAGCCCGCCTCGCGCACGTACTCGAGGTGCGACATCTTGGCGAGCTCGGCCGGGTCGTCGATGAGCGCCTCGATGAAGCGCTGGTCCCACTCCTTGTTGATAAGCCCGGCGCGCGGCCCCTGCAGCTGGTGGCTCATGCCGCCGGTCCCCCACACCTGCACGTTGAGGTCCGGGTCGTAGGACTCGACGGCGCGGCGCAGCGCCTTGCCGAGCTCGTAGCAGCGCCTGCCCGAGGGCGGCGGGAAGAGGACCACGTTCACCGCGAAGGGGATGACCTGCACCGGCCATTCCTTCACCTGCCCGAACATGAGCGACAAGGGCACGGTGAGCCCGTGGTCGACGTCCATCTTGTTGACGATGGTGAGATCGAAGTCCTGCTGGATCACCGACTGGGCGATGTGCGCTGCGAGCTGGGAGTGGCCCTTGACCACGGGCACCGGGCGCGGCCCCCAGCCCTCGTCCGCCGGCAGGAACTGGTCCGCGCAGCCGATGGCGAAGGTCGGCACGACGTCCAGGCTGAAGGCGGTGGCGTGGTCGTTGTAGACGAGCAGCACCACGTCGGGCTTGGCGGCCGCGATCCACCGCTGCGAGAAGTCGTAGCCGGCGAACACCGGGCTCCAGTAAGCGTCGCGCGACTTGCCGTTATCCAGCGCCGCGCCGATCGCGGGCACGTGCGAGGTGGTGACGCCGGCGGTGACGCGGGCCATCAGGCGCTCCGGGCCGCGCGCGGCGCGCGGCAGTACGGACTTGGACGAGTGCGATCCATCAGCTCTCCTCAGCGTGCGAAGTACAGCCGCAGCGGGTTGTCCACCAGTAATGCGCGCTGCAGCGCGGGCGTGGGTGCGATCCGCGGGATGAAGTCCACCAGCGCGCCGTCATCGGGCATGTGGCTCTTGAGGTTCGGATGCGGCCAGTCGGTGCCCCACAGCACCCGATCGGGGAACTGCTCGACGAGGTGGCGGGCGAAGGGCGCCACGTCGTCGTAGCCGGGCGGGCCGCTCCTGGAGAGCCGGTCGGGGCAGCTCACCTTGGACCAGATGTTGGGATGCTCGCGCATCAGCTTCACGAAGAGCGCGAACTCCGGCCCGTCGACGGGCCGGGTGACGTCGGGGCGCCCCATGTGATCAACGACCACGGTAGTGGGGAGCGCGGCGAAGAAATCATACAGCTCGGGGAGCTCTGCGGCCTCAAAGTAGATGACCACGTGCCAGCCGAGCGGCGCCACGCGCTGCGCGATGCGCGCCAGCACCTCGCGCGGGGTGGTGTCCACCAGGCGCCTGACGAAGTTGAAGCGCACGCCGCGCACCCCGGCCGCATCGAGCTCGCGCAGCTGCGCATCGCGCACGTCCGCGGTCACGGTCGCGACGCCGCGCGCAGCCCCGCCGGAGGCCGTGAGCGCATCCACCAGCGCCCGGTTGTCGGCGCCGTGGCAGGTGGCCTGCACGATGACGCTGCGCTCGAATCCCAGGTAGGCGCGCAGGCCCCAGAGCTTCTCCTTCGGCGCATCGCAGGGGGTGTACTTGCGCTCGGGGGCGTAAGGGAAGCGCGCGCCGGGTCCGAACACGTGGCAGTGGGCATCGACCGCGCCGGCGGGCGCGGCGAAGCGCGGGCGGCTCGGCGCCGGGTCATACGGGCGCCAGTCGGCATCCATGGTGAAGCCGCCCGAGGCACCCTGTGCGGGCCAGCCGCGCTCGCCGGGACGGATGAGGGCTGCCTCGCTCACTGGCCCCTCGTGCGCAGCAGCGCGTCCAGGCGCGGGAACACCCGTCGCGCGTTGCCCTCGTAGATGCGCGCCTTGTCGGCGGCGGCGATCTCGAGCGCGTCGATATAACGGCGCGTGTCGTCGAAGTAGTGGCCGGTGGTCGGGTCGATGCCGCGCACCGCGCCCACCATCTCCGAGCCGAAGAGGATGTTCTTCACGTCGATGACCCGCACCAGCAGATCAATCCCCGGCTGGTGGTAGACGCAGGTGTCGAAGTACACGTTGTTCATCACGTGCTGATCGAGCGGCGGGCGCTTCAACATGTCGGCGAGCCCGCGGTAGCGGCCCCAGTGATATGGCACCGCGCCGCCGCCGTGCGGGATGATGAAGCGCAGGCTCGGGAAGTCGTGGAACAGGTCGCCCTCGATGAACTGCATGAACGCCGTGGTGTCGGCGTTGATGTAGTGCGCCCCGGTGGCGTGGAAGTTGGCATTGCAGGAGGCCGAGACGTGCACCATCGCCGGCACGTCGAGCTCGACCATGCGCTCGTAGAAGGGATACCAGTGCCTATCGGTGAGGGGCGGGGAGGTCCAGTGCCCGCCGGAGGGGTCGGGGTTGAGGTTGCAGCCGATGAAGCCGAGCTCGCTCACGCAGCGGGTGAGCTCGGCGACGGAGTTGGCGATCGGCACGCCCGGGGACTGCGGCAGCTGGCAGACGCCGACGAAGTTCTGCGGGTAGAGATCCACCACCCGCTTGATGAGGTCGTTGTTGGCGCGCGTCCAGGCGAGCGACACCGCCTCGTCCCCGAAGTGATGCCCCATGGCAGATGCCCGCGGCGAGAACAGCGTCAGGTCCGAGCCGCGCTGCTGCTGCAGGCGCAGCTGGTTCTTCTCGATGGTCTCGCGGATCTCGTCATCCGAGATCGCCCCCGGGCGCGCCGGGGGTGCGGCCGGGTCGTTGAAGCGCGCCACCTGCGCGTCGCGGAACTTCTGGTGGGCGGCGGGCGCGGTGGTGTAGTGGCCGTGGCAGTCGATGATCATGCGCGACTCCTCGAGTTCGCCGCAGCCGCCGGGGCATCCGCGAGCAGCTCATCGAGCAGGCCCGGCAGGTCCTCGCGCGCGAGCGCCCGCGCGTGCGCGCCGGCCCACTCCTGGCGCTCGACGCAGCCGCGGCTCATCCACGGCTCGACCCCACTCTCGCTCACCGTGCACACCGCCTCGCGCATCTCCTCGGCGCGGCGCTGCCCGTGCTGCAGCGAGCGCGAGATCATGTAGCGGGCGAGCTGCGGCCAGTCGCCGACCGGGAAGAGGTCCTGGAGCGAGGCGAGGACCGCCTCCTCGACGCCGTAGCGGCGCGCCGTCACCAGCGACTCCGCGAGCAGCGCCTCCATGCCCTTGACGATGACGCTGCGGCACATCTTGGC
>Ga0335083_10003163_pt1 | contig 21448 bp, 21 predicted proteins | sample Lox_Sample_42_FD_206716 | JGI IMG/M metagenome (GOLD analysis project Ga0335083, IMG submission 206716) | Soil microbial communities from Loxahatchee National Wildlife Refuge, Florida, United States - Lox_Sample_4.2 | ecosystem: Environmental > Terrestrial > Soil > Wetlands | place: USA...
ACCGATGAGCGCCACGGCGATCTGTCCGAGAGCGGCGGCCGCGCTGGCCGCGGCGGTCATCCAGATGCCGGCCGCGGTGGTCAGTCCGTGGATCTCCCGCTCGGTGGTGAGTTTGAGGATGGCGCCGCCGCCCAGGAAGCCGATACCGGTCGCCAGCCCCTGCATGATGCGCGAGAGATCATCGTGAAGCATGCCCTGTTCCGTGGCGCTCACGATGAACAGGGCGGTGCCCAGAGCCACCAGCATGTGGGTGCGCAGGCCGGCCGGCTTGTGGGTGAGCTCGCGCTGCAATCCCACCAGGCTGCCGATGATCAGGGCCGCGCCGAGCCGCACCGTGATGCGCACGATCTGCTGCAGGTCCGGCGCGCTGCGGGTGATCTCATCCAGTGCGCTGCTCAACGCGGAAACCCCCTGTGACCGGTCAATACGGGAGCACCCTGTGAGCGGGCATTGCCCCCGTGACCGGCTACTATGATATGCGCGACTTCCGCTGCGCGGAACGCCGCATGCTCTCATAAGCCTCGAGGGCCGCTTCGCGGCTCTTCTTCAGATCCACGATGGGCTGCGGGTAGTCCGCCTGCTCCGGCACCCAGCGCGCGACGTACTCGCCCTGCGGATCGAAGCGCTCTGCCTGCGTGAGTGGATTGAAGATGCGGAAGTAGGGTGCCGCGTCCGCGCCGCAACCGGCCACCCACTGCCAGTTCAGCGTGTTGTTGGCGAGGTCCGCATCCACCAGCGTGTCCCAGAACCAGCGAGCGCCGCTTTCCCAGCCGATGAGCAGGTTCTTGACCAGGAATGAGCCCACCACCATGCGCACCCGGTTGTGCATCCAGCCGGTGGCCCACAACTGGCGCATGCCCGCGTCCACGAGCGGCACGCCGGTCCGGCCGCGTTGCCAGGCCGACAGCTTGCGTGCCTCGGAGCGCCACGGAAAGCGCGCGAACTCGCTGCGCAGCGGTTCGGTGGGAGTCAGGGGAAAGTGATAGAGCAGGTGATGAGCGAACTCGCGCCACACGATTTCGTGCAGGAACATGGAGGCGCGACCGCGCGGTCCCAACGCATGCCAGATCTGTCGCGGCCCGATCTCGCCGAAATGCAGATGTGGCGACAGACCCGAGGTGCCGCGTACCGCGGGTCGATCGCGCGCGCTGCGATAGTCGGGCAGCGCCCGCTGCATGAATCGGCTCAAGCGGCTGTGTGCACCGCTCTCACCTGGCGTCCAGCTGGCTTCCATCCGCTTGTACCAGTTGTGTTCGGGGAGCAGCTGCAGGGATCCCAACAGTACGGCCTTGGGCCATGAACGGGGCGGGCGCAGTTCGCGTGGCCCGGGCAAAGCCTCCGCAGGCTTCACGCAGGTCAGCAACGCGCGCTGGAACGCACTGTAGACCTGGTAAGGACGGCCGCTCCGGTTCGCGAAATCCTCCGGCTCCACCAGCAACGCACTGTTGAATTCACTGACGGCGATGCGACTTGCGCGCAGACCCTCCGCCACACCTCGCGAGCACTCCAGCGCCGCCGGTTCATAGCGCCTGTTCCAGTGAACAGCCGTTGCACCCGATTCCGCGGCTAACGCCTCCAGGGTCTGCAGGGCCGGGCCACGGGCCAGGATCAGGCGCGATCCGCGTGCGCGCAGCTCCTTGTTGAGAGCGATCAGTGAGTGGTGCAGCCACCAGCGCGAGGCGCTGCCCGGCGCCCAGTCGCCCTCCTCTTCCGGTGACCAGATGTAGACCGGGATGACGGGCCGGCCGCGCGCCGCGGCCGCGTGCAAGGCGGGATTGTCCCGCAGACGCAGGTCCTGCCGGAACCACACGATGGTGGCGCCACCGCCACCGCCGCCACGGCCGCCGCCACCGCCGGGAGCGGTGAAGTCAGCGTGCGCGCGAGCGGCCATGGCGCGGAATCCGCAGGCTCAATCGGGGTGGCTCGTTGAGATTCTGCAGGAACTCCCGGCGCTGTTCGGGCTCGAGCGCAGCCCAGTTCACCTTGCCGGCATGCATGCTCCGCAGGCGGTTGTCACCAATGCGCGCGCGGGCTGCGCTGGTGCTGCGCCATTCGGCCGCCAGGCGGCGCGTGCTGCCCCGACGAAGAATGTCGGTGATCGCCGCGGCGACAACCGGATCGCGCGTGAGATCGCTGTGCGCCACGGCCACATACAGGTTGCGTGCGCCCGGCAGCGTCGCGCTCACGGCCGGAACCGTTCCATCTCCATGACGCGTGATTGTGTAGACGAACTCGCCCTTGCGCCGCGTGGCGGCTGTAACGGTCTCCTGGCGGATACCCACAATGGAAGTGACCCGCTCGTCCGGTGGAGCAAGTCGATCCTGGATACCGCGCGCGTTTCGGAGCAGCACGCTGTCCGGTTGCGGACCTTCGCCAGGCCATTGCGTGGGGTCAAACAAGTCGGGCCCGCCGTTGCATCCCGCCACGGGCAACATGTGATACAGGCTCGGAAAGCCGGTGAAGATGTCCCGCGCCAGCGATTCTGCGCTGGCGTCGGTCACGAGCCGCGAGATCTTGCGCACCACGCTGTAGGTCCCCCGAAGCGCCTGCAGGGGAGCGTAGGAGCCGAAGTTGGGAGTACCCAGCAGGATGAGGCGCTCGACGTTCTGCACGTCAGGCTGCGCCAGAGCGGCCCGGCTTACGAGCCCGCCCATGCTGTGTGCGACGATCATGACCCGTCGCGCGGAAACTGACTGCAGCCTCCGCGCGAAAGCCACGCCCAGCTCGTCGACCCCGAGCCGCCAGTCGTAGTCATGGAACACACTGGCGAACCCGCTGGCCCGCAGATGCAGCTTGAGACGCAGATAGGAATACAGCACCACGCCCAGCGGGACGATCGGAGCACGTTCCGACAGGCGCAGCTGTTTGAGCTTGCCGACCTCGATGTCGATCGGGTCGAGCCAGAGGATGTCATCCGGAAGCGGCCGCTGCCGGCGCGTGCCGAGCTGCGATCCCATGATGCCCGGCACGACGAACACGCAAGGGGCATGCCGGTCGAGCGGTCGCCGCGCGCCCTGCCGCGCGAGTCGGACCAGTTCGCGCTGCTCGCGTCGACCGAAATAGCCGACGAGTTCCTCCTCGTGGCGGCCATCGAGCAGGAACTGTTCGATCTCGCCGTCGCTCCAGGCGAACCGGTCGTAGGGCGTGACGTGATCCGGCGGCAGGCCCTCGCGACTGGAGCCTGGGCGGGTCATTCGGCGCCGGGAGGCCGTACCGGCGCGCTCACCTGCAGCGCGCCGCCGCCTTCGATGTCGATCGTCAGAGGCACGCGCTGTCCCGGTACCAGCTTCCCGGTCAGCTCGTGCAGCATGACATGCAGTCCGCCCGGCTCGAGCCGGACTGTCTTGCCGGGTTCGATGGTGAGTCGCTCGTGCGGGCGCATCCGCGCCTGTCCGCCTTCCACCCGTGTCTCATGAATCATCGCGTGGCCCGCGAGCGGCGTGTGGATGCCCGTCACAACGACGGTGGCAGCGCTGATGTTGCGCAGAGTCAGATAAGCCGCGGCCATGTCAGTGCCGGGCGTGAACCGGATCCAGGCATCCTGCGCGATCAGTGGCGCCGCCTGCGATGCGGCACGCGGTGCAGTTTGCGGTGCGGTTTGCGGCGTCGCGACGGTCGCGCACAGCAGGAGGAGGCCAGTCAGCATGGCGGCGGGCTTCAATACGCTCTCCCGTGGGCAGTACGCCGAAATTATGCCAGACGGCTGCTCGCCGCCCACGTGGCCGACGCCGGCCGTCATTTCGCGTGCGCCGCGATCAATTCGCACAGCGCATCGATGGCAGGGCGTCGAGCCGTGGTTTTGCGCCAGACGGCGCCGATGTGCCGCACCGGAGCAGGCCGCGTGAACGGTCGAATCGATACACCGCGTGCGTTGCCATAGGCTCCCTTGCTCGCGAGTTCGGGCAGCAGGGTAATTCCGGCCCCCGTTGCGACCATCTGGCGCAGGGTCTCGAGGCTCGTGGCGCGGAAATCCTGCTTCTCGTGCAGACCGATGCGGCTGCAGACCTCGAGCGCCTGGTCGCGCAGGCAATGGCCGTCTTCCAGCAGGAGCAGCGTTTCGCCCTTCAGATCGTCCACGCGCACGCTGTCCCGCCTGGCGAGCCGGTGCTGATCCGGAACGGCGACCGTGAATGGCTCGGTGAACAGTTCCCGCGCTTCGAGGCCTTCCAGCTCGACCGGCAGCGCGAGGATTCCGACATCGACTTCGCCACTCTCCAGCTTCTCGAGCATCTGCGAGGTCTGGTACTCGTACAGGCGCAGCTCCAGCCGTGGCAGCCCCTTGCGGATTGCCTGGGAGACCCGGGGCAGCAGGTACGGACCGATGGTGGGAAGCAGTGCCAGTCGCAGGCGGCCCGCGAGCGGGTCGCGGTGGGCCCGGGCCAGCGTGACCACCTCCTCGCTGGCCTCCAGAATGCGGCGCGCGCGCGCCACGATCTGTTCGCCGGCCTCCGTGAGCGTCACGTTCCCGGGGTGGCGCTCGATGAGCTGCACCCCCAGATAGTCCTCCAGCTTCTTCAGCTGGGCCGACAGGGTGGGCTGGCTGACGAAACAGCGCTCGGCCGCCCGGCCGAAATGCCGGCTGTCGGCCACGGCGACCAGGTACCGCAGGTCTTTGAGCTTGATGTCGGCCATGCGCCGGTCATCATACACGAAATCTATCGATATTATAATCTCAATCGATTGGAACTATAATGACCCACCCCCCATCATGACGGCATCCCGCGGTGGCCACGTGGCCCGCCGCAGTCTTTGCAGGAGAGTCAGTCATGTTGGGCATCGGACAGAAATTTCCCCAGTATTCCCTCACCGGCGTGGTCTCGAACGACCTGAACCATGCCTTCCAGCCGTTCAGCCAGGACAGCTTCCCCGGCAAGTGGCAGATCGTGTTCTTCTGGCCCAAGGATTTCACGTTCGTGTGCCCGACCGAGATCGCCGCGTTCGGCAAGCTCGAGAAGGAGTTCCGCGCCCGCGACGCCCAGGTGCTGGGCGTGAGCATCGACAGCGAGTTCGTGCACCTGGCCTGGCGCCGGGACAAGGACGAGCTCAAGAGTCTGCCGTTCCCCATGCTGGCGGACATCAAGCGTGAGCTCACCACGAAGCTCGGCATCCTGGATCCCGAGGCCGGCGTGGCTCAGCGCGCGACCTACATCGTCGATCCGCAGGGCGTCATCCGCTTCGTCTACGTCACGGACCTGAACGTCGGCCGTAATCCTGAGGAAGTGCTGCGCGTGCTGGATGCACTGCAGACCGACGAGCTGTGCCCGTGCAACTGGAAGGCTGGCCAGGACACACTGAAGGCGGCGTGACCATGACCACACTCGACACCATCCGCGACTCACTTCCGGACTATGCCCGGGATCTGAAGCTGAACCTCGGTTCCGTTCTGAGCACCACGGGTGCTCCGGGACTCACGGACAGACAGATCTGGGCCGTGGCGCTCGCTTCAGCCATCGCATCGCGCAATGTCACGTTCACCCGCGACATCGAGTTGCTCGCGAGTGCCCATCTCGATACGGCGTATCTCAACGGTGCCCGCGCCGCAGCCGCCGTCATGGGCATGAACAACATCTACTACCGCTTCCTGCACCTAGTGGAGGACGCGGAGTACACCCAGATGCCGGCGCGCCTGCGCATGAACGTGATCGGCAATCCGGGCATCGACAAGCAGGACTTCGAACTCCTGTCGCTCGCGGTGTCCGCCATCAACGGTTGCGGTACATGCGTCGCGTCGCATGAACGCACGCTGCGCAAGCATGGCCTCGGGCGCGAGGCCGTGCAGAGCGCGGTACGCATCGCCGCGACCGTTCACGCAGTGGCCGTCGTTCTCGAGGACGCCGGGAGCCTGGCGGCCGCGCAGGCGAAGGTCAGCGACGCGCGGACCGGTGACGCGCAGACTGGCGATGCGAGGGCCGCCTGAGCTGACATCCTTCCGGAACAGTGCCTGTGCGCCGGTCCGTGCTCCCGCGGGTGTCACGATCGGCGCGCGGGCATTGCGCTATCCTTGGCCACCTGAAGGGTTCAGGGATTTGTGGCATGGCGACCCGGTTGTCGGCAGGAGTCGTGGTCGTCCGGCGGACCGATACGTGGCTGTTCCTGATGCTGCGTGCCTACCGCAACTGGGACTTTCCCAAGGGGCTGGTCGAAGCCGGTGAGGAACCCCTGCAGGCCGCCGTGCGCGAAGTGCAGGAAGAAACTCTCATCGATGCGCTGCAGTTCGACTGGGGCGAGGTGTATCGCGAGACGGCCCCTTATGCCAACAAGAAGATCGCCCGTTACTACGTCGCGCGCACCGCGCAGGCGGCGGTGACGCTGCCGGTGCGCCCCGAACTCGGTCGAGCCGAGCACGACGAGTTTCGCTGGGTCAGCTTCGAAAGCGGACTGGGCCTGTGCTCGCCGCGACTGGATCCCATCCTGCGCTGGGCCGCTGAAGTCATCGCCGGCTAAGCCTGCAGCTCCGGCGGGATCAGCTTGTACATCACCGGCGTGACCAGCCGCGCCAGCAGCGTGGAGGAGATCAGGCCGCCGATGATCACCCAGGCCATGGGTGAATACAGACCCACGTTCTCGATGGCCAGCGGCAGCAGACCGCCGATCGCCGTAACCGAGGTCAGCAGGATCGGCAGGAAGCGGATTTCCCCCGCCCGCTCGATCGCCTCGTCCAGCGGCACACCCTCGGCGCGCAGCTGATTGGTGAAGTCCACCAGCAGGATGGAGTTCTTGATCTCGATGCCGATCAGGGCGATGAAGCCGATACCGGCGGTGAACGAGATGGAGTTGCCGGTGAACAGCAGCATCAGCAGCCCGCCGAACACGCCCAGCGGCACCACCGTCAGCACGATCAGCGTGGATTTGAAGTTGCCGAACTCCAGCACCAGGATGGCGAAGATGCCGAACACCGCCACGATGATGGCCGTGCCGATCCCGCCGAACGCCTCGGCGCTCGACTGGGCTTCCCCTCCGAGCGAGTAGCGATAGCCGCGCGGCCAGCTCATATGGTTCAGCCGCTTCACGACGTCCGCGGTTACCTTCGCCGTGTTGTATCCAGCGGCGACCTCCGAGTTGATGCTCACGAAGCGTTCGCGGTTGTAGCGGGCAATCTGCGTCGGTGCCGCTTCGAACTGCAGCGAAGCGAGCTGTGACACCGGCAGTACGGCGCCGGACGCGGATGGCACGCGCACCTGGCTGAGCGCATCGAGATCGGCGCGGGGGCCGATGGGAGTGCGCACCGTGATGTCATATTGCTCACCCGACGGATCCTTGTACGTTCCCACGGGGTAACCCGCCACCGACAGGCGCACGGCGCGATCGAACTCGACGGTCGGCACGCCCAGAAGACTGGCCTTGAGAGGATCGACCTCCAGCTTGAGGTTGGTACGCGCCACCTTGAGCGGATTGCTGACATCGCGCGTGCCCGGCGTGGCGATCATGAGGCGCTCGACGCGTCCCGCCAGCTGGTCGATCACGTCCAGGTCCGGACCGATGACGCGGATCGCGATGGGTGCGGCGATGTTCGGCCCGTTGACGAACTCCTTGACGTAGATGTGAGCCCCCGGGTAGCGGGCCAGACCGGCACGCAGCGTATCCAGCCTGCGAGGCGTCCTGCGCGTGTCGTAGTGCGAGAGCTGCACGAAGATCTCGGCGTAATTCAGTGCATCACCGTGCGCCACCACGTTGTAGTAGACCTGCGGGTTTCCGTGGCCGAGATTGGCAAACCAGCTTTTCACCTCGGGCACATGCGCGAGCTGTTCCTCGGCAAAGCGCAGGGCGCGATCCGTCTCGGCGAAGCTCGTGCCGTTCGGTGTCTCCACCGTGACGAGGAACTGGGGCGTGTCGGCTTTGGGGAACAGGCTGTTGCCGACGATGGGCACGACCGCGGCCGCGAGGAGAAGGGCTCCGGCGATGCTGACCACGACGGTTGCCCGGGGACGCGCCAGACAGTAGTGCAGAGCGGGGCGGTAGTAGCGATGAATGGCGCCCATCACGCTCTGCAGCAGCGGGCTGCCGTGCGGATCTTCCTTCTCACTGAGCAGGCGGCTGGCAAGAAACGGGATGATGAACAGGGCAATCAGCAGCGAGCCGAGGATGGTGACGGTCACGGTGACCGGCAGCACCCGGATGAACTTGCCGGGGTTGCCGGGCAGCGCCATCAGCGGCACGAAAGCGAAGATCAGCGTGGCGGTGCAACCCAGGATGGCGATGAGGATCTGTTTCGAGCCGGCGATCGCCGCATCCAGGCGTGACTGTCCCTCGCGCAGGTGGCGGGCGATGTTCTCGGTGACCACGATCGAATCGTCCACCAGCAGACCGAGCGCCACCACGAAGGCCGCGATCGAGATCTGGTTGAGCGAGTACCCGAGGAAGTAGAGCGCAGCCAGTCCGAAGGCCAGCGACAGCGGAATGGAGATCATCACGATGCCGGCGGCGCGCCAGCCCAGTGGCAGCAGCGTGAGCAACACCAGTGCGATGGCGATGCCGAAATCCCGATACAGGTGATCCAGGCGGCTGGCGACATTGCGGGACTGCTCGAATCCCCGTTCCAGGCGGATCCGCCTGGGCAGATCGTTCTCGAAGCGCTCCAGGGCAGCCTCGATGCGCTGGTTGACCGTCAGGATGTTGTAGCCTTCCTTCTGGTTCGCCGTCACGAACACCGCACGTTTGCCGTTGAAGCGTCCGATGTAACTCCATGGCTGGCTCTGCCAGCTCACGTCCGCCACGTCGCGGACGCGGACGATCCGCCCGCCGGCCGCCAGCACCACCGTATCGCGGACCTGGTCCAGCGAGGTGTAGTTGCCCGAGGTCTTCAGGCTGAAGCTGCGCGCGCCGATGTCGATGAACCCGCCGGGAACGTTGGCGTTTTCGCTCTGCACGGCATCGATGACCTGTTGCGGCCGGATGCCGAGACCGGCCATGCGCTCGAGATCCACGGCCACGCGCAGTTCCCGTGCCGGATAGGCCCACGTCTCCGCGGTGCGCACGCCATCGACCGTCTTGAGAGTGTCCTTGAGCGAGCGCGCCTGATCCTCCAGCTCGCGATAGGTCGCATCCTCGGAGACCAGTGCGAGCTGCACGATGTTGACCAACCCCGGGCTCAGCTTGCGGATCTCCAGCTGCTGCAGCTCGGCGGGCAGTTCCGGACGCAGCGCGTTGACCTCGCGCGTGACCTCGTCGTACTTCTTGTCCGGATCCGCGCTGGCGTTGAATTCGATGGCCGTGGTGGAGACACCGTCGGTGATCGTGGTCTCGATCTTGTAGACATCGTCCAGTTCAGCGAGCCGGTCCTCGATGGGCTTGGCCACCAGCCGCTCCAGGTCCTTGGGATCGGCACCCGGATTGACCGCGGTGATGATGAATCCCGGGAATTTGAGGTACGGATCCTCCTCCCGCGGCACTGCCGTGAAGGCGTACCACCCGAGCACGACCAGGCACAGGAACACCACCAGCGTGAACGGGTAGCGCCGGATCGGAAATTCCAGCAGCGTCATGGCGCCTCCAGCTGGACCTGTTCCTGGTCCTGCAGATAGGGCGCTCCATCGGTCACAACGCGTTCGCCCGGCTGCAGCCCGTCTGTGAGGGCCACCCCAGTCGTATCGATGAACGCGACACGCACTGCCCGGCGCTGCACGCGATCACCGTTCACGACGAAAACGCTGGCCCGCTCACGATCGCCCTCGACGACCGAACTGATGGGGACGTAGGTCAAGACTGCCGCGCGCGCCGTGGCAGGCTGAATCCGCAGTCTCGCCACCAGACCGCTGGCCAGCGGCGCCGGCGGGTCCGCGAAGTGCACCTCCACCGGGAAGAGTCCGGTCCGCTCATCCGCGCCGCTGGCAATCTCGCTGATCGTGCCCGGCAGCATGCGACCCGGATAGGCGTCCATCCGGATCTCCGCCGGATCACCGAGCTTCAGCTGCACGACGTCGCGATCGGAGAGCGCGGCGCGCACCACGTAGCCGCGGTCATGCGCGCCGATCGTCAACACGGCCTGACCCGCGGACACCAGTTCGCGCTCCTGCGACAACTTGCGCAGCACCACGCCGTCCTGCGGCGCGACGATCACAGAGTATCCCCGGTTGAATTCAACACTGCGCAGCTGCGCCTGCTGCAGGGACGCCTGCGTGCGCAGGTCCTGCAGCTGCTCGAGGCTGATCACCTGGTCGCCGTAGAGTCGCTCGCCGCGCGCCAGATCGCGACTGGACTTCTCGGCCAGCGCGCGCGCCTGCGCGACCTGGGCGTCGATTTCCGTCAGCTCGATCTCGGCCAGCCGCTGACCCCTGCGCACCGCCTGGCCCTGCTCGACGAGGATGCTGCGGATGACGCCGCCCACCTTGAAGGACAGCCGCATTTCATCCTTGGTGGCGACGATGCCATTCGTCACGATGGACGGCGTTGCCGGCCCGGACGTGGCCTCCTGCGCTCTGACAGGTGTCAGCCGGGGAGCCTTCGGTGCTGGATGCGACGTGCACGCGAGCATCAGCAGCGTACCCACCGCAGCCACGGCACCGGCGACTTTGGCCACCTGCAAACCGCGCCGCGGGCTCATCAATGAAGAGGACGAATGGGAAGAGTGCATGGGTTATTCCCGGTTAGTGGGCGGCGAGATCCACCGGCAAGGTGCCGGAGGCTGTCGCGTAGTCGAGCTCGGCCTGCCGTGCCAGCAGATCGAAGCGGGTGACGTTGAGATTGAGTTCGGCGCCGGTGAGCGTGCTGCGCGCATCGATGAACTCGACCTGATTGATGACGCCTTCGTCGCGCTTGCGGCTGGCGATACGGAATGCAGCATGCGCGGCATCGGCGCGCGCACTCGCCGTGTCCAGCGAGTCGGCTGTGGCTTCCAGGCGGTCGAGTGCCTGCTGCACTTCGAGCTGGATCTGCTGCGAGATCTCGTCCCGCTGCGTGGCAGCCCGGCGTGCATCGGCGCGCGCGCCCCGCGCCTGAGCGCTCGAGGCGCCTCCATCGAAGAACTGCCAGCGCAGCAGCAGCGAGATCGTGCTGAAGTTGCTGCCGTGACCGAAGTCGTACTGCTCGTCGTTGATGCCGGCGTCCACTCCGAGTGAGAGGGACGGCTTCAGACTTGAGCGCGCCACCTGGACCTGGGATTCGGCTGCGGTGATGACGCGGTCGAGCTGGCGGATTTCCGGGCGGTTCGCGAGCGCCTCGCTGCGCAAGACGCCGAGGTCGTGAGCCGTGCGGCCGATCTGGCTGTCGATGGTGGCGACGTCCAGGGGTTCATCCAGCGACCGGTTCAGCAGGAAATTCACGTAGCTGCGCGCCTGCGACTGGCCGTTCTGCGCATCGCGGAGCTGTTGCACGACCGCGAGCTGTTCGGCGCGCGCGCGCAAAACCTGGTCCTCGGTGATCTTGCCGTTGCGGAACAGGGATTCATTCACGCGGACGTTTTCGTTGAGCAGGCTGAGGCTGGCTTCGACGATGCCCACCGTGCGGTTCGCCTTGAGCCAGTCCAGATAGGAGACAGTCACGTCACGCTTGATGCGGCGCCCCAGTGCTACGCGATCGAATTGCGATGACTCGAGTTGGGCGCGTTGAGCGCGCACAGCAGCTGGAATCGCAGGCGCATACAGCGGCTGTCGCACCGTGAACCGGGTGTCCTGTTCGCGCTCGCGCTGGAAGGGGATGGCCTGGTTGGCGATCGGAGTGAATGGAGCCGGGCGACCTTGCGCCGCGAGCAGCTGGTTGAGCGTGCCGTAGACGGGGTTGAGCAGGTCTCCCACGGGAACATCGAATTCCCTGCCGCCCTCGGCGCGCGTGTAACGCGCTTCGAGAGCAATCGTCGGCAGGTAGCGCGCCCGCGCGCCATCCAGAGCCGCGATGTTTCGTTCCACATCGAACGACTGCGACTGCAGAGTCAGGTTGGACTGCAACGCCTGGCGGACGTACTCGTCGATGACTTCGGCCACGGGGCGGGTGGCAGTTTCCGGCCGGGCGAAGGCCGCTGCCGCCTGCGCTCGCCCATCGAGCGGCAGCGCTGCGCTGAGTGCGAGCAGCGCCAATGCCGCCAATCGAGCGAGGAAGGGGTGCCGGAGCGTCGGGGTCGGGGGATTCATCTGTGCACTCATTAGACGCGTGTCAATCCAGGGACAAAAAAAGGGACCTCAGCGGGCGGACTGCAGCGCGCGTGGCCATGAGAAGGGCCTGATCCATCAGCTCACGCGTGTGCAACCCGTCATGGGCAAGTACTTTGGCCTTCGCACCGGACAGTTGGATGATGCCGTGGATGAATCCCCACAGGACCACCGCGACGACCCTGGCATCGCCCACGTCGGGTCGAATGGATCCGTCGCGCACCCCGCCTTCCAGGGCGCGATGCATCAGGTCGCGCACGGCATCTCCGGTCTGCAGGACCGCTTCCTCGTTGGGTTGCAGGTTGGCGGTGTCCGGGGACTCCAGCTCACAGCGCGCCAGCACCTCGAAATACACGGGAAATTCCTGCGAAAAGGCGATGTAGGCATGCCCGATCGCGGTGATCTGGTCGAGCCCGCTGCGGTGGCGGGCCACCGCCTCCTCGAAGCGCGACCGCAGCAGCGCCAGGGCGCGCTCGCCGATGCCGAACATCAGGTCCGACTTGTCTTTGAAGTACACGTACACCAGGGCACGGGACAGGCGGGCCTTGCGGGCGACCTGATCCATGGTCATCGCGTCCCAGCCGGCGCTCCTGGCGACAGCCTCGGCCGCCTCCAGTATCTCGGCGCGGCGGCGCTCTTTCTCTTCCTGGCGGCGTTCGGCGATGTAATTCATGGATGGCGAGGGTAGTGGTTCGTTGACACAGTGTCAACAATTATATTGATGTATATGACGTACTCGCCGGACCCGGCCACAATCGCCACTCCCCCGTGCGCAGGAGCCTTGCCATGAGCCCCTCATTCAACGATTCCGAGACCGAGAACGTGCTGGCCACCCTCAACCGCATCCTCGAGCTCGAACTGGCCGGCCTGGTCCGCTACCTGCACTACAGCTTCATGATCTTCGGCCACAACCGCATTCCCATCGTGAAGTGGCTGCGCAGCCAGGCTGACGAGTCCCAGGCGCATGCCGTCGAGGCGGGCGAACATATCACCCACCTGGGCGGCCATCCCTCCCTGCGCATCGGCTCGCTGCTCGAGACGCACAAGCACAACATCGACGAGATCCTCGGTGAGGCGCATTCGCACGAAGAGGAAGGCCTGAAGGAATACCGCTCGCTGCTCGAGCAGGTTGCCGGCCGCAGCATCATGCTCGAGGAATACGCACGCAAGCAGATCGCGACCGAGGAAGCGCACCTGGCGGAGATCCGCAAAATGATGCGCAAGCCCGGCTCGATCAAGTGAAGTGTCACGCGCCGGTGTGGCTGCCGGCGCTGCTGTTTGCTGGGCTCGGCGTGGCTGCGGTAGCCGCAGTCGCCGCGGCCACAGGGACCACCGCGACCAACGCGGCCACTGGCGCTGCCCCGGCCGCGGGACCACGGGCCGCCGTGACGGTCGTGGACGACACGGGCCAGCGCATCACACTCGCCGCACCCGCCTCGCGCCTGGTCAGCCTCGCGCCGGGCGCAACGGAAATGCTGTTCGCGGCCGGCGCCGGCGATCGGATCATCGCCACGGTGGAGTATTCCGACGAACCCGCCGCCGCGCACCTCGTCCCGCGCATCGGCGATGTCATTGCGATCGACATGGAGCGTCTGGTCGCGTTGCGGCCCGACGTCGCCGTGGTCTGGCCTGGCGGCGGCAACATCGCACAAATAGAGCAGATCGGCCGGATCGGCATCCCCTTGTATCGCCAGCAAGTCAACACACTGGCCGATCTGCCCGCCTCGATCCGCAGACTCGGAGTGCTGGCCGGCACCAGCGCGGACGCCGAACGCTCGGCCCGCGAGCTCGAAGGCCGGCTCGCGCGGCTCTCACATCTATATGAAAACAAGCAGCCACCGACAGTGCTGCTCGAAGTCTGGAACCACCCGATCTACACCGTGGGCGGCACACACATCATGAGCGATGCATTGCGCATCTGCGGCGCACGCAACGTCTTCAGCGATCTCCACGAACTCGGCCCGGCCGTCGACATCGAAGCCATCGTCGCCCGCAATCCCGGCATCATCATCGCCGCTTCGCCGCCTGGAGCCGGTGCGGAGTGGGTGGCCGACTGGCAGCGATTCCGGATGTTGCGCGCCGTGCGCAACAACAAGGTGATTCCCTTCGAGGATCAGCGCTTGACGCGACTTGGCCCGAGCGTGGTCGATGCGACCGAGGGGCTCTGCAAGGTGCTCGCCGGCGCGCGCTGAGGATCAGTCGCGGAAAACTCAGTCGCGGAAGTTGTTGAACTGCAGCGGCACGTCCAGCTTCGCGCCCCGCAGCAGCTGGATCGTCTGCTGCAGGTCATCGCGCTGCTTGCCGGTCACGCGCACCTTGTCGCCCTGCAGGGCGGCCTGCACCTTCAGGCGTGAGTCCTTCACCATGCGCGCGATCTTCCTGCCGCTCTCCGCATCGATGCCGTGTCGTAACACCACTTCCTGCTGGGCGCTCGACAGGGTGGTCTGCGGCTCCCTGATGTCCAGGCAGATCAGGTCGATGCCGCGCCTGGAGATGCGCAGCTTGAGGATCTCCAGCATCTGCTTGAGCTGGAAGTCCACCTGGGCGCGCAGCGTGATGGTGAAGTCCTTGAGTTCGAAACTGGCGCCGGTGTCCTTGAAGTCGAAGCGCTGCGAGAGTTCCCGGTTGGCCTGATCGAGCGCGTTGGCCAGCTCGTGGGCGTTCAGTTCGGAGACCACGTCGAAGGAAGGCATGGCGTTCGCCCTCAGCCGTCGCTCTGGCGCAACTGCGCTTCGAGTTTCTTGCGGTTGCGGCGTGCGAGTTCCATGAATCGCGGCGTCGGACCGACGTCCTCGTAGACCGGATCGCCCTGGTCGTCGGTGGAGATGACTTTCTGCCCGGCCACGTAGGGCATGGCCGCGGCAACCTCCTGCAGGGCCGCGCCCAGCAGGTCGGTGATGAGCTGCTCGGGGGTGCGCCCCGGGAACATCTCCGCCAGGGCCTGCAACTGCGCGGCGTCATCCACCGGCAGGCGTACCGCGTACTCTGTGGCCGTGCGCGGCGAGGCGGCCGTCTCCCGCCAGCTGTCCAGCAGTGTCTTGAAACTCACGGGCTCTCCGTCGATCGCTGCTCCCGGGGGCCCCATTGTAGGCCAGCGCCAAGCGCGCGACTGCGACTTGACGGCCCGACGGGGCCCCGGCGATACTGAAGTTCACATGTCGCAGCAGCACCTGACCCGCAAGACCTGGTGGTGGCGCACTTCCTGACGGAGTGGGCCCGCGGTCGCTGCCTCTAGTTTCCCCAGACACCCAGTACACAGCACCAGAACCCATCTCCGCGCAACGGGGATGGGTTTTCTGCTTTTTGCGCGCCGAAACAGTGGAGAGAGTTTGAAACCCCCATTCGACATATCGGGCGACCTGGACACGCCGGTCTCGGCGTTCATGAAACTCGCCGCGTTCGGACCGCGCTTCCTGCTGGAGAGCGTGGAGGGTGGGGAGCGCCTGGCCCGCTATTCGTTCATCGGTTTCGGCGACGGCCTGGAAGTGAAGCTCGATCGCGATGGACTGTCGATCGGCGGCGCGCGCCGCCCGCCGCCCGCTGATGGCGCCGCCCTGCTCACCAGTCTGCGCGAGGCACTGCGGCAGGCTCCCCAACCTCAACCTGACATCGCGGGCGTGCCACTGGCGGGAGGTCTGGTCGGATATTCCTCCTACGATGTGGTGCGATTCTTCGAGCGGCTGCCGGCGCGAATCGCCGGCGACACACCGGCGCTGCACTATGCGGCACCCCGGTCGCTGCTGGTATTCGATCACCTGACGCGCGGAATCGCGCTCGTGCACGCCGGTTCGGAGGAGGAGCGGCGCTCATTGCGTACCGAGGTCATCCGCGCTCTCCGCGGTGCCCTGCGCAATGGGCGTCGGGCCGGACGCTACAGCCAGCCGCAGGCGGCGTTTCAGCGTGCCGACTACCTGGCCGGAGTGCGACGAACTCAGGAGTACATCGCCGCAGGCGACGTGTATCAGCTCGTGTTGTCGGCTCGATTTGCGGGGCGGCACGAGATTGAACCGTTCCAGGCGTATCGCGCCTTGCGCCTGATCAATCCGTCGCCCTACATGTATTACTGCGCGTTGGGAGACGTAACCGTCGTCGGTTCGTCCCCGGAGGCTCTGGTGAAACTCAAGTCAGGGCACGCGCAGCTGCGGCCGATAGCCGGAACGCGGCCGCGCTCCGACGACGCGGATGTAGATGCTGCGCGCGAGGCGGAACTGCGTGCTGATCCGAAGGAGAATGCCGAGCACGTGATGTTGGTGGATCTCGCGCGCAACGATCTGGGCCGCGTGGCACGGGCCGGCAGCGTACGCGTGGAGCCCTACCGCTCGATCGAACGCTACAGTCATGTCATGCACATGGTAAGCGGTGTGCACGGTGAACTCGCTGACCAGCGTGACTCGTTCGACCTCTTCGCCGCAGCGTTTCCGGCTGGCACGCTGGTCGGCGCGCCGAAGGTCCGTGCCATGCAGATCATCGACGAACTCGAACCGACCAACCGCGGTCTGTACGGCGGTACGGTCGGATACTTCGGCGCCGGCGGCGACATGGATCACGCCATCACCATCCGCACACTGGTGTTCCGGGGCGACGAGTACAGCTTCCAGGCGGGCGCCGGTATCGTCGCCGACAGCGATCCGGAACGCGAACACGAAGAAGTGCTGGCCAAGAGCGGCGCCATGCTGCGCGCGCTGCAACTGGCGGAGACCGGACTGTGACACCGCGCCTGCTGCTGATCGACAACTACGATTCCTTCACCTACAACCTGGTGCAGGCGTTCCTCGTGCTGGGCGCGGAGGTCCTGGTGTATCGCAACGATGCACTGACTCCGCAGCAGGCTCTGGAACTCGCTCCCTCTCATCTGTGCATCTCGCCCGGCCCGGGCACACCTTACGATGCCGGAGTCTCGATGGACATGATCCGGGCGTTCGCCGGCCGCATTCCCGTGCTGGGGGTGTGCCTCGGGCACCAGTCCATCGTGGAGGTGTTCGGTGGCAAAGTCGTGCGCGCCGCCCGACTCATGCACGGCAAGACTTCGCTGGTCGAGCACGATGGACACACCCTGTTCGCCGGCTTGCCAGCCCCTTGCGAAGTCGGGCGTTACCACTCGCTGATCGCGGCCCCCGAAACACTGCCACCGGTGCTGGAAGTCAGCGGGCGCACGCCCGAAGGCGAGATCATGGGTGTGCGCCACCAGACACTGCTCGTCGAAGGCGTGCAGTTCCATCCCGAAAGCATCCTGACACCGGAAGGGCCGCATCTCATGGGCAACTTCCTGCGCATGAGCGGCGGCAGTCGCGACCGCAGCACAGCCGCAGCGCTGGATGCAACCCATGCGTGACACCCCCGGACAGTCTTTGCGTGACATGCTCGAGCAGCTGGCCGCGCGCCGCAACCTGAGCGAGTCGCAGGCCGCGGATCTGCTCGTCCGCCTCACTGACCCGGATACGCCGCCGGCGATGGCGGGAGCCATCCTGGGGGCGCTGCGCACCAAGGGAGTGGTTCCGGATGAAGTCAGAGGCTTCGCGCTGGCCATGCGTGGCCTGGCGCGCCGGCCGAACGTGCCGGCAGGATTGCCTGCCATCGACGTGGTCGGCACCGGCGGCGATTCCTCGGCCAGTCTCAACATCTCCACGGGCACCGCACTGTTGACGGCAGCGTGCGCGGTACCCGTCCTCAAGCACGGCAACCGCTCCGTCTCCAGCCGCACGGGCAGCGCCGACGTGCTCGAAGCCCTCGGGATGAAAGTGCCGCTGGAGGAGCACGCGGCGCGCGAATGTCTGGCCGCCTCTCATTTCACATTCCTGTTCGCACCGCACTACCACCCGGCAATGAAAGCCGTGGCGCCGGTGCGCGCGGCACTCGGTGTCCGCACTATCTTCAATATCCTGGGGCCCCTGACCAATCCCGCCCAACCGCCCTTTCACCTGATCGGCGCCTTCAGCCTGGAAATCGCCGAGCTCATGGCGCAGACCCTGAGTGGCATGAACGTTGAACGCACTTTCGTCGTGCACGGCGCGGAAGGCTGGGATGAGCCCACTCCGGTGGGACCGTTCACCGTGTTCGACGTGCGCTCTGGCAGTGTCATCCAACAGGTCCGCCAGCCGGAGGATTACGGTCTGGCGCGTTGCACGGCAGCCGCGCTTGCCGGTGGGGACGCCAGCTACAACGCGCGTGCTCTCCAGGCCGTCCTGCGAGGCGAGGATCGCGGGCCTCACCGGGACTGCCTGCTGCTGGGTACTGCGCTGGCACTCGAGGTCGTGGGCCGCGTCCGCTCGCCACGCGAGGGTGTTGAATGCGCGGCCGCGGCCATCGACAGCGGCGCCGGTGGCCGGACGCTGGAGGCGCTGGCCCGATTTGCGGCGGCGAGCAATGAGTAGCCGCGGCGATTTCCTGGAGCAGATGGCGCGATCCAGCTACGAGCGGCTGCGCGAGGCGCTGCGAACGCAATCCGAAGCGGCGTTGCTCAGCAAGGCCCAGGCATTACCGCCCCCGCCGCCACTCAGAATCCATCCGGCAGGTTTCGATCTCATCGCGGAGATGAAGCTGCGCTCGCCCGCCGTCGGACAATTGAAGTCCGCAGACGACGAAGACATTGCCGCGCGCGTGACCGGCTACGCGCGCGCGGGCGCCGCCGCGGTCTCGGTTCTCACCGAGCCAAGTCGCTTCGACGGCTCGCTGCAACACCTGGAACGTGCGGCTCGCGCGCTCGCCCCGCTGCGCGTTCCGGCCATGCGTAAGGACTTCATTGTTGATCCCTATCAGGTGATCGAAGCACGCGTCGCCGGAGCCGGCGGTGTCCTCGTGATCCTGAGGATGCTGGAACGCGAGCAGGTAAGTGCCCTGCTCGACTGCGCGCGCAGTCTCGGGCTGTTCGTGCTGCTGGAAGCCTTCGATGCGTCGGATCTGGAAGCGATGCACGGGATCGTGTCCGACTTCCTGCGGGCCGTCACCGCGAGTGACACGGCAGCTCGCGATCGGGGATCGAGCACAGAGCGCGGAACGAGCGCCGGGAGCGCCAGCGCGCCGCTGCTGGCTGGACTCAACTGCCGCGATCTCACGACTCTGCAGATCGTCCCCGAGCGACTCGTCGAGTTGGCTCCGTTGTTGCCCACGAGTGTCCCGCGTGTCGCCGAGAGCGGTGTCGTGACTGCGGAAGATGCAGGCCGTGTCGCGCGCGCCGGCTACGGTTTCGCGCTCGTCGGCAGTGCCCTCATGCAGGGCGCCGATCCCGGGGCGCTGGCCGTGGCCATGCTGGAAGCGGGGCGCCGTGCGGCAGGTGACTGCGAGGCACGCCGGCCATGACCTGGATCAAGATCTGCGGAATGACCAGCCCCGAGGCGGTGTCGGCGGCACTCGAGGCCCGCGTCGATGCGATCGGGTTCGTGTTCGCGCGCTCGCCACGCGAGGTGACGCCGGAGGCGGCGGCCCGGCTGGCGCAGCCGGCGCGCGGCCGGGCGATCTGCGTCGCAGTCACACGTCACCCCGACCAACACGTCATCGATGAAATCCTGCGGGTGTTCCGGCCGGATCTGCTGCAGACGGACGTGGATGACCTGAGCCGGTTGCGTCTTCCCGGCGAGCTGCAGGTGTTGCCAGTGCTGCGCGGCTGGAACGGCGAAGGTGGCGTGAGGGGCGAGCCTGGAGCGCTGCCGGACCGCGTGCTCTTCGAGGGACAGGCCAGCGGCGCGGGCGTGACGTGCGACTGGAGTGCTGCCAGCTCAGTGGCACGGCGTACGCAACTGGTGCTCGCCGGCGGTCTGCATCCGGCGAACGTCGGCCAGGCACTGGCGGAAGTGCGGCCCTACGGAGTGGATGTCTCCAGCGGAGTGGAAAGCAGTCCGGGCGTGAAGAGCCCGGCCGAAATCGAACGGTTCGTCGCCGCGGTCCGCCGCGGCGCGCAAGCCGCCCCACCGAACAGTTGAACGCGCGCCGCCCGACCGGCGCCATGCGAGGAGTCGAATGTCAGTCCCTGCCGTTGATCGCGAAAGTCTGCTGGCCGATTCCATCGCCGGCAAGTTTCCGGACGCCCGCGGCCGCTTCGGTCCCTATGGTGGCCGCTATGTGCCCGAGACGCTGATCCCGGCTCTCGAGCGGCTCGAGACCGGCATCCGCGAGCACCTGCATGCGCGCGAGTTCCAGAACGAGTACCACGGCCAGTTGCGCTCGTGGGTGGGCCGGCCTACCGCGCTGACCTACGCCGCCCGGCTGTCCGAAAGATGGGGCGCGCAGATCTGGCTCAAGCGCGAGGATCTCGCGCATACCGGAGCGCACAAGATCAACAACGCGATCGGCCAGGCGTTGCTCGCGAAACGACTCGGTGCGCGGCGTATCGTCGCCGAGACCGGCGCGGGACAGCATGGTGTGGCGAGCGCGGCCGCCTGCGCCCGACTGGGATTGCCCTGCACCGTTTACATGGGCTCGGTCGACATGGAGCGTCAGGCTCCGAATGTCGGACGGATGAAGTTGCTTGGCGCGACGGTGGTGCCCGTGACGACGGGTGACCGGACTCTGCGCGCCGCCATCGATGAGGCTCTGCGCGACTGGGTTGCCGATCCCATGGATACCTACTATCTCATCGGCTCGGCGGTGGGCCCGCATCCCTATCCGTATCTGGTGCGTGAGCTGCAGGCCATCATCGGCCGCGAGGCGCGTGCGCAGATGCTCGAAGTGGGCGGTGGACTGCCGGATGCATTGTTTGCCTGCGTCGGCGGTGGATCCAACTCCATCGGCGCCTTCCATGCGTTCGTGCCTGACAGGTCGGTCACCATCATCGGTGTCGAGGCCGGCGGCAAGGGCGCTGGGCTGGGCGAGAACGCGGCGACGTTGTCCCACGGCAGACCCGGAGTGCTGCAGGGGAGCTTCTCCATGCTGCTGCAGGATGAGGAAGGTCAGATCCAGGAGACGCATTCGGTGTCCGCCGGGCTCGATTACCCCGGTGTAGGACCTGAGCACGCCCTGCTGCTCGCGGCCGGTCGCGTCCGCTATGAGACGGCGAGCGATGCGGAAGCGCTCGAAGCTGTTCGCGCGTGTAGCGAGAGTGAGGGTATCCTGCCGGCGCTCGAGAGCGCGCATGCACTGGTGGGGGCGCGCCGCTGGGCCGCCACCAATCCGGGCAAGCGCATCCTGATCTGCCTTTCCGGTCGGGGTGACAAGGACATGCCCACTCTGCAAACCACTTTGCTGGCGGGGGCACGATGAAGCCGCGCGACACGATCAGCGAGGCCATCCGCGCCTCGAGCCGCCAGGGCGAGCCTGCGCTGGTGGCCTTCCTGACCGCCGGATATCCGAGCCGCGAGCGCTTTCGCGAGCATCTGCAGGCGGTGGCTGCCGGCGCCGATGTCGTCGAGATCGGTGTTCCATTCACCGATCCGATG
>Ga0335083_10003164_pt1 | contig 21447 bp, 23 predicted proteins | sample Lox_Sample_42_FD_206716 | JGI IMG/M metagenome (GOLD analysis project Ga0335083, IMG submission 206716) | Soil microbial communities from Loxahatchee National Wildlife Refuge, Florida, United States - Lox_Sample_4.2 | ecosystem: Environmental > Terrestrial > Soil > Wetlands | place: USA...
CGTGCTCGCCGTTGGCGGTGAAGCGGAAATGTCCCGGCTCGATGATGCCGGCATGCACCGGCCCGACCGGGATCTGATGCAGGCCTTCGCCTTCCGCCGGCAGGAAGGCGTAGGGCTCTGGTTTCTGCGCCGGCCTCTGCTTGCCGAGCGGATGACGCACGTCCCAGAAACCAAGATCGAGCCAGGGCCTTGTATCCGGCGAACCGGTTGCTTCGAGGCCGAACAGATCGCGCATCGCGCGTTCGAGGCGGATCGCTGGCGCGTGCCTTGCGCCAACGCTCGGGTATTTGCCGTCCTTGCTGCGATAGCTGATGACGGCGGCATCGTTTGCCCGCTCATCGAGCAGAGCCATATGCACGTCGGGCGCGTCGCCCCAGAGACCGAGCAGCGTCAGTTCGCCGCCGGCCAGCAAGTCGATGGCGCAGCCCCAGCCCTCGTCGGTCACGCTGGCGCGCGGCCAGGGGCGGTGCCGTTCGGCAAGCTCTGTGTGCGGGATGCGGTCGAGCAAGGCCATGACGCTATCCCAAGAGCCGCGCGACATTTTCGAAGCCGGTGACGATCGCCGGCGGCATGTAGATGCCGGCCATGAAGACGATGGCGAGGTGGGCAAACATCGGGACATAGGAGGCTTCCGCCGGCGCCGTGGGCCCACGCGGCGCGCCGAAGGCGATAGTGTTGAGGCGCAGGAACAACCCGCCCAGCGCCACCAGGATGCCGAGCACGAGGATGGTTGCCAGCCAAGGCTGGCGCGCGAAGGTGGAGCTCACCACGAGGAATTCGCTCATGAAGATGCCGAGCGGCGGCAGGCCGGCAATGGCGACCACGCCGAGCACCAGGCCCCAGCCGAGCAGCGGATTGGTCACCGTCAGCCCGCCCATATCGGCGATCTTCTGCGTGCCCTTGACCTGCGAAATGTGACCGACCGCATAGAAGATCGCCGACTTGGTCAGCGAATGCATGGTCATGTGCAGCAGCCCGGCGAAATTGGCGAGCGGGCCGCCCATGCCGAAGGCGAACACAATGATACCCATGTGCTCGATCGAGGAATAGGCGAACATGCGTTTGATGTCGCGGCGCCGATACAGCATGAAGGCGGCGAACACGCAGGAGATCAGCCCCATGGTCACCATCAGCGGGCCGGGCGCGATCGCCGCCGGGTTGAGCGCGAGCAGCATCTTGAAGCGCAGCAAAGCGTAGAGCGCGACGTTGAGCAGGAGACCGGACAGCACCGCCGAGATCGGCGTCGGACCTTCGGCGTGCGCGTCGGGCAGCCAGGCGTGCAGCGGCGCCAGACCGACCTTGGTGCCGTAACCGAGCAGCAGGAAGACGAAGGCGACGTTGAGCAGTTCGGGATCGAAATTGGCGGCATGCTGCACCAGCACGGTCCACACCATGGCGTAGGGGCCTTCGCCGATGACCGGCCGCGCCGCCATGTAGACCAGGATGGTGCCGAACAGCGCGAGTGCGATGCCGACGCTGCCGAGGATGAAATATTTCCAGGCCGCTTCGAGCGCCTCGTGGGTGCGGTAGATGCCGACCATGAGCACGGTGGTCAGCGTCGCGACTTCGATGGCGACCCACATGAGGCCGATGTTGTTGGCCACCAGCGCGAGGTTCATGGCGAACATCAGCACCTGGTACATGGCGTGATAGAAGCGCACATAGGTCGGCGTCAGCCGCCCGATTTCGATCTCGTGGCCGATATAGCTCGCGCTGAACACGCTGGTGGTGAAGGAGACCAGCGTCGTCAGCACGATGAAGACGCGATTGAGGTCGTCCACCAGCAGATAGTCGCCGGCCTTCTGCGGCAGCCAGAACAACGATACCGCGATGAGGAAGGTTAGCAGCGCGGCGACGACGTTGAGATTGGCGCTGAGCCGATAGCCCGGAAGCACGGCAAGCACGGCAGCCGCCACCGCCGGAACGAACAGGATGCCGGTCAGCGGATCGATCATTGCCGTTCCCCGCGGAAACGGTCGAGCGCCTGCATGTCGACGGTATCGAAGCGCTCGCGAATGCGGAACAGGAAGATGCCGATGACGATGAAGGCGATCAGCACCGAAAATGCGACGCTGATCTCGACGACCAGCGGCATGCCCTTGGCGCCGGTCGCCGCCAACACCAGGCCGTTTTCCAGCGACATGAAGCCGATCACCTGACTCACGGCATTGCGCCGCGTCACCATCATCAGCAGGCCGAGCAGCACCACCGACAGCGCGAAAGCAAGGTCTTCCCGCGCCAGCGGATCGGCATCGGCCGTCACGCGCAGCATCACCACCATGGACAGCGCGACCAGCCCCATGCCGAGCAGCATCGTCGGCCCGACGCCGACCACGGTTTCGATCTGTCGATGGATGCCGAGGCGGACGATGATCCGGTGCAGCGCGACAGGAATGACGATCGCCTTGAAGCCGAGCGCGATCAGCGCGGTGATGTAAAGATGCGGCGCCTGCTGGATGAAGGCCTGCCAGGCGACCGAGAGCGCCAGCACGCCGGCGTGCAGCGCGTAGGTGTTGAGCAGCGCGTAGAGCCGATCCTGATACAGCATCATGAAGCTCACCAGCACCAGCGATCCGGCGAGCAGATGCGCAATGTCGAATTGCAGTCCGTGCATCAGAAGCTCCCGGAGACGAAGCGCAGCAGCGTCGCCAGCAGCGCCAGCATCAAGGCGGCGCCGAGGTATTCCGGCACCCGGAAGACGCGCATCTTGGCGATCGACGTCTCGAAGACGGCAAGCAGCAGGCCGGCAACGGCAAGCTTGGCGACATAGGCCGCGACGCCGACCAGCAGCTCCAGCAGGCTGGCGTCGGGCGCGGCCGTGCCCCAGGGCGCGAAAAGGCAGGCAATCAGCGAGACGTAAAGCAGCAGCTTGAGGAAGGAGGACAGGTCGATCAGCGCCAGATGCCGGCCGGAATATTCGAGCACCATGGCCTCATGCACCATGGTGAGTTCCAGATGCGTCGCTGGATTGTCGATCGGGATGCGCGCGTTTTCGGCGATCGCCACCATGATCAGGGCGATCAGGCCGAGCCCGAGCGACACGCGCAAGCCGACCGCGGGAGACGCCATGAAGGCGGCCATGGTCGAAAGTTGCGTCGAGCCGGCGATCAAGGCGATGGCAAAGACGATCATCAGCATGGCCGGTTCGGCGAGCGAGGCGATCATCACCTCACGGCTCGAGCCGATGCCGCCGAACGAGGTGCCGACGTCAAGGCCGGCAAGCGCCAGGAAAAAGCGGGCGCTGCCGAGCAGGGCAATGATGGCGATGAGATCGGCCGACCAGGAGAACAGCAGGCCACCGCGAAAGGTCGGCACCAGCGCTGCCGCCACCCAGGTTCCGGCGAAGATGATGTAGGGGATGAGACGAAACAGCCACGAGGCGTTCTCCGCCAGCACGACGTCCTTGCGCATGAGGCGGATGAGGTCGCGATAGGGCTGCAGCAGCGGCGGGCCGCGGCGGCGCAACAGGCGCGCCTTCACCTTGCGCACGAATCCGGTGAGCAGCGGCGCCAGCAGCAGCACCAGCAGCATCTCGCTGCCCTGCAGGGCGAGGTTGCGGATCAGGGCCATATCGCGAGCACCAGGAGCAGCAGCACGAGCGCGGAGAAGACCAGTGTCAGGTAGCGGCGGATGGTGAGGAATTGCAGGACGTTGAGGCGCTCGCTGGCCACGCCGACGAAGGCCGCGATCGGCGCGTAGAGACCGTCCCAGATCAGGTCGTGCATGTCGACGACGAGGCGGGCGGGTGCGGTCGAGCCCGGCGGCGGCATCTCGCCGATCTCGCGCGCGCGGAACAGCGAGGTGCCGTAAACACGGCGGATCGGCTGGGCAAAGCTGGAGGCGGTGTATTGCGTCGCCGGGCTCGGGTCGGGATAGCCGCAATCCCAGGCCGGCGCGCGCCGCAGCCGGTTGGAGGCCAGGCGGTGAATAGCGAAAGCCGCAATCGAGCCTGACAGCGACACGAAGAGGAACACCAGCAGCCCGTTATAGGAGCTGCGGCTTTCCGCGATCGGCACGATGGTGAGCCAGGCGAGGCCCGATTGGTGCGGCATGCTGGCGCCGACGAGCGCATGAGAGATCGGCGCCAGCGCATCGATGAATACGCCGGGCAGAATGCCGGCGACGAGGCACAACGCAGCCAGGAAGAACATGGCGGCGAGCGAGTTGCTGTCGGTCTCGTGCGCCTGCGTTGCGGCCGGCGTGCGCGGGCGGCCAAGAAAACTGACGCCAAAAGCCTTGACGAAGCAGGCCGCCGCCAGCGCCGCCGACAGCGCCAGCAATGCGCCGACCGCAGGGACCAGGAATTTCAGGCCCCAGGACGGCAGTTGCGGGCTGAGCAGAATGGCCTGGAAGGTCAGCCATTCTGAGACAAAGCCATTGAGCGGCGGCAATGCCGAAATCGCCACGCAACCGACCAGGAACACGAAGGCCGTCTGCGGCATGCGATGGATAAGCCCGCCGAGATGCTCCATGTCGCGCTCGCCGGTGGCGTTGAGTACGCTGCCGGCGCCAAAGAACAACAGGCTCTTGAACACCGAATGATTGAACACATGGAAGAGCCCGGCGGTGAGCGCCAGCGCCGCGGCGACCGGCATGCCATGCGCCTTGAAGGCGAGCGCGAGGCCGAGCCCGATATAGATGATGCCGATGTTTTCGACGGTGTGATAGGCGAGCAGCCGCTTGAGATCGTGTTGCATCAGCGCGTAAAGCACGCCCATTACCGCGGTAATGCCGCCGATGCCGAGCACCAGCATGCTCCACCACCAGTCCGGCGGGCCGAGCAGGTCGAACACGATGCGGATGAAGCCGTAGACCGCGACCTTGGTCATCACCCCGCTCATCAGCGCGGAGACATGGCTTGGCGCCGCCGGATGCGCGAGCGGCAGCCAGGCATGCAAGGGCACGACGCCCGATTTCGAGCCGGCGCCGATCATCGCCAGCATCAGTACGATCGCGGCCAATGCGACCGAAAGGTGCGATTGGCGAATGGCCTCGAAGGCGTATTTGCCGCCCGAACCGGCCAGCAGGCCGAAGGCGAGCAGCAGCGACAGCGTGCCGAAGCTCGCCATCAGCAGGTAGACGTAACCCGCGCGGATATTCTCGCGATCCTGATGATGCGCGATGACCAGCGCCCACGACGACAGCGACATGAATTCCCACGCCGCCAAGAAGCTGAAGGCATCGTCGGCGAGCACCACCAGATTCATGGCGGCGAGATAGGCGGGGTAGAACGGCAGCACGCGCTGCGGCTGCTCTTCGTGGCGCCCATAGCCGAGCGCGTACAAGCTTGCCGCCGCGCCGCCGAGATTGACCACGATGAGGAAGAAAGCCGCGAGCGCATCGATGCGGAAATGCGCGCCCAGCCACGGCAGGCCGAGCGGCAGCGCTGTCGCGGAAACGGCGGCTGGCTGGCCGAAAAGGCTCGCCAGCGCAATAACGCACAGGGAGAGCGAGGCGACAAGGGCGGCGCCATACACAACGCTGCTGGCGCGCGGCGAGGCGGCCAGCACAATGGCGACAGGGGCGAGCGCCAGAAGCACCGCCACGCCGTAAAGCGCGTACGTGACCATCATGCTCCGGGCGCTCCCTTGAGCCGCACGCCGCGCCCGCCGCCACCCGATGTGGCGCCGTCGCCGATCAATTCGATGCCGTTGGTGGCAAGCGCCTCGACCAACTTCATCAACGAATCGACGTTGCCACGGACGACGCCGTCGCTCGCCTCCATGCGCTGGATGGTCGGGAGCGAAAGCCGGGAGCGGTGGGCGAGTTCGCGCTGGTCGATGCCGAGCAATGCTCGGGCGGCCCGCATTTGGCCGGAGGTAATCATGCCGCTAGACCCCCGAATGGAGCCTCAATAATGATATGTAGTGCCCTTATAATAACAGTTCAGGCATTAGAAAAGAGGTTTTAAACATAACAGACTTGCGACCGCATCAAGCGCGCCAAAACGCCCGACTTTTGCTACGCCGGAGCCCGCCGGGCCGAGCGGACACCTTCGGCCAGTGCGGCCACGACGCTGGTGACGGCTTTCACTGTGCCAGGGCCGCCCTTGCCGTTCTTGTCGAGGCTCAACCGCAGCGCGTCGACCAGCGCCGAGCCGACCACCACGCCATCGGCGCCCAGCGCGATGGCGCGGGCGCTGGCGGCATTCTTCACGCCAAAGCCGACCGCCACCGGAAGCTTGGTGTGGCCTTTGATGCGCGCGACCGCGGCCGTCACCTTGGAAGTATCGGGAATCGCCGAGCCGGTGATGCCGGTGATCGAAACGTAATAGACGAAGCCCGAGGTGTTGTTGAGCACCGCCGGCAGGCGCCTGTCGTCGGTGGTCGGCGTGGCGAGACGGATGAAATTCAAACCCGCTTTCAGCGCCGGCAGGCAAAGCTCCTCGTCTTCCTCCGGCGGCAAGTCGACGACAATGAGCCCATCGACGCCGGCGGCTTTCGCATCGGCAAGGAACCTGTCGACGCCATAGATGTAGATCGGGTTGTAGTAGCCCATCAGCACGATCGGCGTCGCGTCATCACCCTTGCGGAATTCGCGGACGAGCTGAAGCGTCTTGATCATCGTCTGCCCGCCGCGCAGCGCGCGCACGCCGGCGGCCTGGATTGCCGGCCCGTCCGCCATCGGATCGGTGAACGGCATGCCGAGCTCGATCACATCGGCGCCGGCTTTCGGCAGCGCCTGGGCGAGCGCCAGCGAGGTCGCATAGTCGGGGTCGCCGGCCATGGTGAAGGTCACCAGCGCCGCGCGGCGTTCATCTTTCAGCGCGGCAAAGCGTCGTTCGATGCGCGTCGTCATGGCTGTGGGCTTAGTCGTTCCGGGCCGCTACGGCAACGGGGGTAGATGGGTACCTTGCGGGCCACAGTCGCCTTGTGATTGGCTCCGCGGCGGGGCTTCGGGGAATAGAAATGGCTCTGGAAAAATCGAAGGATCCAGCGGAGTTCGCCGATTTCGAGCGAACCGGCTGGCAGAAGCAGATCGCCGGCTATGACGGCGGCATTGGCATGGTGTCACGCCAGACCGTCGAGCCCATGCTGAACGCGGCAAGAGTCGTCCCCGGCATGCGGGTGCTCGATATTTGTTGCGGCCCCGGAATGCTGAGCGACGGCGCGGTCAAGCGCGGTGCCCACCCCGTCGGCCTCGACTTTCCCGACGTCGTCAAGCTCGCGGGCACGCTGGTGCCGGCCGCCGAATTTCAAGCCGGCGATGCACAGGATCTGCCCTTTCCCGACAACTCGTTCGACGCCATTGTCTGCGGCTACGGCATCCTGCATGTGCCGGACGCGGAGAAGGCGTTGCGCGAGATGCTGCGCGTGCTCAAACGCGGCGGCCGCGCCGCACTGAGCAGTTGGGACATCGAGACACCAAACGCCGGCCTCGGTCTCATCTACGCGGCGGCCAAGGCGCACGCCAATCTGAACATCAAGCTGCCGCACGGGCCCGATATTTTCCAGTTCAGCACGCGGGATAGAATGCGCAGTGCTCTTGCCGATAACGGCTTTTCCGATATCGAGGCGATTCAGTCGCCACAGGACTGGCGCGTGGCTTCCGCCCAGCAAATGATCGACGCGATTTACGAAGGCACGGTGCGCACGCGCGCTATCCTCGACGCGCAGACCCCGGCGCAGAAAGAAGCGATCCGCGCGGCGCTCGAGAAGTCCATTGCCGGATTGCGCAGCGGCAGCGGCTATATCGTGCCGATGACCGCCGTGATCGGCAGCGGCGCCAAGCCCTAGCTGCGTTTGGCGAGCCAGGCGGCGACTGAATCGAGATCCTTGTCGCCGCGGCCGGACAGGTTGACCACCATCAGGTGGTTCTTCGGTTTTTGCGGAGCGAGATCGAAGACACGGGCGAGCGCATGTGCCGGCTCCAGCGCCGGGATGATGCCCTCGAGCTTGCTGCACAACTGGAACGCCGCCACTGCCTCGTCGTCCGTCGCCGACAGGAACGTCACCCGCCCCATGTCGTTGAGCCAGGCGTGCTCCGGCCCGATGCCGGGGTAGTCGAGGCCGGCTGAGATCGAGTGCGCTTCGATGATCTGGCCGTCGTCGTCCATCAGCAGATACGTGCGGTTGCCGTGCAGCACGCCGGGCCGCCCGCCGGCGATCGAGGCCGCGTGCTGACCGCTGGGCAGGCCATGGCCGGCGGCCTCGACGCCGTAGATTTCAATGCCCGGCTCGTCGAGAAACGGGTGAAAAAGCCCCATGGCGTTGGAGCCGCCGCCGATGCAGGCAATCAGCGAATCCGGCAGGCGGCCTTCGGCGGCCATCATCTGCTCGCGCGTCTCGCGGCCGATGATCGACTGGAAATCGCGCACCATGGCCGGATAGGGATGCGGGCCGGCGACGGTGCCGATGCAGTAGAAGGTGTCAGCGACGTTGGTCACCCAGTCGCGCAACGCCTCGTTCATCGCATCTTTCAGCGTCTTAGAACCCGACTCGACGGCGCGAACCTCGGCGCCGAGCATCTTCATCCTCAGCACGTTCGGCTTCTGCCGTTCGACGTCGACCGCGCCCATGTAGACGATGCAGGGCAGGCCGAATTTGGCGCATAGCGTCGCCGTCGCCACGCCGTGCATGCCGGCGCCGGTCTCGGCGATGATGCGCGTCTTGCCCATGCGCCTGGCCAGCATGATCTGGCCGAGCACATTGTTCACCTTGTGCGCGCCGGTGTGGTTGAGCTCCTCGCGCTTGAAATAGATTTTGGCGCCGCCACAGTGCCGGGTCAGCCGTTCGGCGAAATAAAGCGGCGACGGACGGCCGACATAGGTCGCGAGATAGCCGTCCATCTCCCGCTGAAACTGCGGATCGGTCCTGGCCTGCGCATAGGCCTTTTCCAGATCGAGGATCAGCGGCATCAGCGTCTCGGCGACGAAGCGGCCGCCATAGATGCCGAAATGGCCGCGTTCGTCCGGCCCGGTACGGAAGGAATTGGGACGCGGCACGCTCATATGCGGCTCACGACGTCGGATTCGCCGAGCTGCAGGATGTCGGCGGAGCGCGCGGCGGTGATGAAAGCATGGATCTTGTCGGGGTCCTTCTCGCCGGGCGCGCGCTCGACGCCGGAGGAAACGTCGACGCCGGGCGCCTTGGTGATGCGCAAGGCTTCGGCGACGTTGTCGGCGTTAAGGCCGCCCGACAGCAAATAGGGAACGCCGGGATTGACGCCCCTGAGCAGCGTCCAGTCGAACGACTTGCCGAGACCGCCGGGACGCGTTGCATCGACCGGCGCGCGCGCGTCGAACAGCAACTGGTCGGCGACATTGGCAAACATGCGGATCGGCGACAGATCGGCGCGCTCGGCAATCGGCAGCGCCTTGATCACCGGCAGGCCGAAGCGTGTGCGCACCACCGCCACCCGCTCCGGCGTTTCCTTGCCATGCAGTTGCAGCATGTCCGGCTGCAACGCTGTGACGATGTCGCGCAGCATGTCGTCATTGGCATTGACCGTGAGCGCGACCTTGCCGGCCCGGCCCCTGACGTGAGCCCCAAGCGCAGCCGCCGCTTTCAGCCCGAGGTTGCGCGGGCTCGGCGCGAAAAACACGAAGCCGACCAGGTCGGCGCCGGATTCCGTCGCGACGTCAATAGCTTCGGGGGTCATGAGACCGCAAATTTTGATTACGAGCGGCATCGGCTTGGGTTCTACCCGCTTCTCCGCATCGCCGCAAAGCGCCTCAGGCAACCGGGGGTGAAATGCCGAGCGGCGGGCCTGGCGCCCCTTGCGGCGGGCGCGCGGCGGTATCCACGCGGCGACGCAGCGCATCGTGCTCCTGATGCAGGGAGCGGAACTCGCTCTCGATCCGGCGCGCGGTGCGCCGCCACTTGCCCTGACGCAGCCAGGCGGCAAAGCCGCCGACCACGACGCCGAGGATCAGCGCTACGAAGAGCACGATGAACAGCGGCAGCGTCACCGCGTAAGCCGGATTGGTCGGCGAGAACGGATCGAACGTCACCGTCACCGCCTGGCGGTTGGCCACCGCAAAGGCGACGATGACCACGACCAGCGGCACGACGATAATGGCGGTGACGATTTTGCGCAGCATATCAGCTTCGTGTCCCGGATGCAGTGCGGCGCGAAGCGATGCACTGCTGATCCGGGACCCACCGGCACTTTCGGCTTTCATCTGGGTCCCGGTTCTGCAGCGCGGCACTTCGCGCCGCGCCGCGCACGGGAAACGACATCAGAGATCGCCCGACAGATCTTTCCACTCAGGATTTCCCTTTTCGATCAGCTGGACTTTCCAGGCCCGGCGCCATTTTTTCAAGGCGCGCTCTCGTGCCCGGGCTTCGAGGATCGATGAATACTCCTCGACGTACACCAATCTGTCCACGCCGTATTGGCACGTGAAACCAGGCACTGCACCGGCTTTATGCTCGCTCACTCGGCGACTCAAGCTGTTGATAACGCCGACATAGAGCGTCCCGTTACGCTGACTGGCGAGAATGTAGACGAAATATTCGTCCGACATCGACTCACTAAGAGTTAAAGCGCTTCGCGCTTTTCTCCTGGATCCCGGATCGGCGCTCGCGCTCGCGCGCTTGTCCGGGAAACACATCACACCGGCGGCGTCTTGTTCAGCCGCTCGCGCATTTCCTTGCCGGTCTTGAAGAACGGCACCGACTTCTGCTCGACCGAGACATGGGCGCCGGTGCGCGGATTGCGCCCCGTCCGTGCCGGGCGATTCTTCACCGAGAAGGCGCCGAAGCCGCGCAACTCGACGCGGTCGCCCTTGCTCATGGCAGCGGTGATCTCGCCGAGGATGGCGTTGACGATGTTCTCGACGTCGCGCTGATAGAGATGCGGGTTCTGCGAGGCGATACGCTGCACAAGCTCGGACTTGATCATTGGACGCCGCCCCACTCGACCGGTGATCAGTTGGACGAAACAGGGTGCCAAAGCGCCAAGAGACCGTCAAGATTAAGCCGCTCGACCGCCCGCACCGCGCCCCAATCTTCGATGCGCTGCGCAACGGCGGAAAGGCCGATGGCCTGGAAGGTCCAGGCGGCGACATGCAGGAAGGACAGCTCGCCAAACCGCGGCTCCAGCGAGTAGTCGCGCACCGGCGTATTGGCAGGCACCTTCTTTTCCTTCTCCAGCCACGCCACGGCGGTCTTTTCGTTGCCGAGCTCGTCGACCAGCCTCAATCCGACCCCCTGCCGGCCGGTAAAGACGCGGCCGTCATCGACGGCGGCAAGCTGGGTATCGTCCATTTTGCGCCGATCCTTCACCAGGCCCTTAAACCAGGCATAGGAGTCGACGACGATGGCATTGATCGCCGCCCGCGCCTCGGGGCTGGTCGGCTCGAAGCCGCTCGGCGCCGCCTTGAGCGGGGAGGATTTGATCTCCTCGACCTGGATGCCGATGGTCTTCAGCACCTGGGTGAAATTCGGATACTGGAACAGGACGCCGATCGAGCCGACCAGCGAGGTGTCCTGGGCGACGATGTGATCGGCGGAGATCGCGGCGATATAGGCGCCGGAGGCGGCGAGCCCGTCGACGACGACGACCATGGGCTTTTTCGCCTGCAAAGCCCGCAGCGAGTCGAATAGCTGCTCGGAACCGGCCGTGGTGCCACCGGGCGAGTCGACGTGCACGATCACCGCCCGCGCGCTCGAGCGGGAGAGCCGGTCGAGCGCCTCGACGCGATCCTGGTTGCCGCGGATGAGGCCCGCGACCTTGATGCGGGCGATGTAATCCCCGCCCTCGACCATGCGGCCAGGCGCCAGCAGCGCCGCAGCGCCGCCGATCGCCGCGATGGCGATGACGGCGGCGGCGACGCGCCAGAAGGTGAGCTTGCGCCGCATGCGGCGGCGGTCGACGATGGAATCGGCGTCGAGCGACATGGATAGCGCTCCCTAATCAACCACTCTCAGCCAGCCTGTCCCGGATGCGGTGCAGCGCGAAGCAAAGCGTAGCGGTGCATCGCCGATCCGGGACCCAGCTTTCGGGGTCCCGGGTCTGCAGCGCACCACGAAGACGTGCTGCGCTGCGCCCGGGACACGAGTCAAAACTTACTCGCCGGCCTTTTCGGTCTCGGCCGTCTCGCTTCCCGGCTTGTCGTCGCGCTGCTTGAGCGCGGCGCCAAGGATGTCGCCCAGCGACGCGCCGGAATCGGCGGTGCCGTATTGGGCGATGGCCTCCTTCTCCTCGGCCACTTCGAGCGCCTTGATGGAGACGGCGACTTTGCGGGTCTTGCGGTCGAACTGGGTGACGCGGGCGTCGACCTTCTGCCCGATGGCGAAGCGCTCCGGGTTCTGGTCGGCGCGTTCACGGGCGAGCTCGTTGCGCTTGATGAAGGCGGTCAAATCGGTGCCGGCGATCTTGACTTCGATGCCGCCGTCCTTGACCTCGACCACCTCGCCGGTCACCACCGATCCCTTCTTGAGATCGCCGGCCGACTCCATGGGATCGCCCTGCAACTGCTTGATGCCGAGCGAGATGCGCTCCTTCTCGACGTCGACGTCGAGCACCTGCGCCTTGACCACGTCGCCCTTCTTGTACTCCTCGATCACCTGCTCGCCCGGGCGCTTCCAGTCGAGATCGGAGAGATGGACCATACCGTCGACGTCGCCGTCGAGGCCGAGGAACAAGCCGAATTCGGTCTTGTTCTTGACCTCGCCTTCGACGGTCGAGCCCGGCGGGTGCTTCTCGACGAAAACCTCCCACGGATTGCGCATGGTCTGCTTGAGGCCGAGCGAGATGCGGCGCTTGACCGGATCGACCTCGAGGATCTGCACCTCGACCTCTTGCGAGGTGGAGACGATCTTGCCCGGATGCACGTTCTTCTTGGTCCACGACATTTCCGAGACGTGGATCAGCCCCTCGATGCCCGGCTCGAGTTCGACGAAGGCGCCGTAGTCGGTGATGTTGGTGACGCGGCCCTTCATGCGCGAGCCGACCGGGAACTTGGCTTCGATGCCCTGCCACGGATCGTCGAGCAGTTGCTTCATGCCGAGCGAGATGCGGTGGGTCTCGTGGTTGATCTTGATGATCTTGACCTTCACCTGCTGGCCGATGTTGAGCACCTCGGTCGGGTGATTGACGCGCCGCCAGGCGATGTCGGTGACGTGCAGCAGCCCGTCGATGCCGCCGAGGTCGACGAAGGCGCCGTAGTCGGTGATGTTCTTGACGACGCCGTCGATGACCTGACCCTCTTCGAGATTCTGCACCAGTTCCTGGCGCTGCTCGGCGCGAGTCTCTTCCAGCACGGTGCGGCGGGAAACGACGATGTTGCCGCGGCGGCGATCCATCTTCAGGATCTGGAACTGCTGCGGCACGTTCATCAGCGGCGTGACGTCGCGGATCGGCCGGATGTCGACCTGCGAGCGCGGCAGGAAGGCCACGGCGCCGTCGAGATCGACGGTGAAGCCGCCCTTGACATGATTGAAGATGACGCCGGAAACTTTCTCCTGGCTGTTGAAGGCCTTCTCCAGCTTGCCCCAGCTCTCCTCGCGCCGCGCCTTGTCGCGCGACAGCACCGCTTCGCCGAGCGCATTCTCGACGCGCTCCAGATAGACTTCGACTTCGTCGCCGACCTTGAGGGTGGCTTGCCGACCGGGGCCGGCGAATTCGCGCAAGGCGACGCGCCCTTCGGTCTTGGCGCCGACGTCGATGACGGCCATGTCCTTTTCGATGCCGACGATCTTGCCCTTGACGACGGTGCCTTCGGACGGCGTGCCGCCCTGGGAAAAGGATTCTTCGAGCATTTTGGCGAAGTCTTCACGCGAGGGTGCTTGAGCGGTGGCGGTTGCCATGGAGTCTCCTTGTAACGCTTTGAGCATGATCTGGTCCGAAAACCGGTTCCCACTTTTCGGGATCATGCTCTAAGCGGTGCGCCGGCGGGTTGAATGTTGCGTCCCAAACGCGCGGGCCGAAGCTCCCGCAAGAGCTACGGCGGCCCCGGGAATCCCCCGATGGCCGGCGCTATGACCGTGCTTTCTGGAACGATGGTTTCGGTCAGGCTGCCTTACGCAGAGACGCGAGCGGGGCTCCTGTCCTCCAACAACGAGGGGCGGTCAGCCGCGCCCTCGGCCCGCTCGGGTGGCCTCGACGATGTCGATGGCGGCCCGAATGGCGGTGGATATATCCATATTGCTGGTATCGAGCAAGTGGGCGTCCGGCGCCTGTTTCAGCGGCGAAACCGCGCGGTTGGTGTCGCGCTCGTCGCGTTTGAGGATGTCGGCGAGGACGGCGGCCTCATCGATCGCCTGCGCCATCGCCTTGAACTCCCTGGCGCGGCGATTGGCGCGCACTTGCGGTGATGCGGTAACGAAAATCTTAACGTCGGCGCCCGGGCAAATGACCGTGCCGATGTCGCGGCCGTCGAGCACGGCGCCGGGCGGCTTGGCGGCGAAGCCGCGCTGCACCGCGACCAGCACGGTGCGCACATCAGGAAAGGCGGAGACGATGGAGGCGGCATCGCCGATCGCCGGAGCCTTCAACGCCGCTTCATCGAGATTGGCGAGATCGAGCGATTGCGCCGCGGCGACGGCGGCATTGCGATCGTCCGGCCGGTGTCCGCCGTCGAGCACGCTCTTTGCCACCGCGCGATAAAGAAGCCCGGTGTCGAGATGGCGCAGCCCATAATGCGCGGCCAGGCTCTTGCCGAGCGTGCCCTTGCCCGAGGCGGCCGGGCCGTCGATGGCGATGATCATGGCTGAGCCTCATCCCACCCCCGCTTGCGGGGGAGGGTGGCGCCCGCAGGGCACCGGGTGGGGGCGCGATCAAATTGCAGCGCGACCCCACCCCGCCCGCACTCGCTTCGCGACTGCGGGCGACCCTCCCCTTTCAGGGGAGGGATAAGAGAGTGCGTCGCAGCGCTCATGCCAGGTCCGCCCCAATGCCGCGCATCAGCTCGGTGAAGCCGGGGAAGCTGGTGGCGATGAAGGCGGAATCGTGGATGCGCACGGCGTTCTCACTCGCCAGGCCCATCACCAGCGCCGCCATGGCGATGCGATGATCCATGTGCGTCGCGACCTCGCCGCCGCCCGCGGCGCGGCCATTTTTGTTTCCTTGGCCCTGCACGATCAAGTCGTCGCCTTCGATCTCGACGCTGACGCCGTTGACGCGCAGCATGTCGGCAGTGGCGGCAAGCCGATCGCTTTCCTTGACGCGCAGCTCCTTCAAGCCGCGCATGCGCGTTGTGCCTTCGGCGAAGGCGGCGGCGACCGCCAGGATCGGATATTCGTCGATCATCGACGGCGCGCGCTCGGCCGGCACCTCGACACCTTTGAGCGCGCTCGCGCGTACGCGCAGGTCCGCGACCTCCTCGCCGCCATCGTCGCGGGTTTCGACCGCCTCGATGCTGGCGCCCATCTCGCGCAACGTGCTCAGCAGCCCGGTGCGCAGCGGGTTGGTCATCACCTCGTCGAGGATCAGTTCGGAGCCGGGCACGATGAGCGCGGCGACCAGCGGAAACGCGGCAGACGACGGATCGGCCGGAACCGCGACGTTGGCCGGCTCGAGCTCGGGCTGGCCGACAACGGTGACGCGGCGGCCGTGCTCGCCGTGCGGCCTGGTCGTCACCTTGGCGCCGAAATGCTTGAGCATGCGCTCGGTGTGGTCGCGTGTCGCTTCCACCTCGATCACCGTGGTCTCGCCCGGCGCGGCGAGACCGGCGAGCAGCAACGCCGACTTCAATTGCGCCGACGGCACCGGCGACTCGTAAGTAATCGGGATCGGATCGCGCGCGCCTTTGAGCGTCAGCGGCAACCGCCCGCCTTCGGCGGCGTCAATCACGCGCGCGCCTATTTTTTCCAGCGGGTCGAGCACGCGCCGCATCGGCCGCTTGCGCAAGGAGGCGTCGCCGTCGAAGGTCGCCGTCACCGGGCAGCCGGCGACGGCACCGATCGCCAGCCGGCAGCCGGTGCCGGAATTGCCGAAATCGAGCGCGGCGGCGGGCGTGGCGAAGCCACCGACGCCGACGCCGTGGATGCGCCAGACACCATCGCTGCCGCGCTCGAGTCTGGCACCGAGCGCGCGCATGGCGGCGGCGGTGTGCAGCACATCCTCGCCTTCGAGCAGCCCGCTCACCGTGGTCTCGCCCACGGTCATGGCGCCGAGGATCAGGGCCCGGTGCGAGATCGACTTGTCGCCGGGCACCCGCGCGCGGCCCTGCAGGGGGCCGCCGCGGCGGGCGGTGAGTGGCGTCGGAACTGGGGTGTTCACCGGCTGGTATCCTTAAAAGGCCGCGCCTCCCTACCATGCGCCCATGCGCGGCGTCAGCCCTGGCGGCTATTGACAGCGGCGCGTCAACTAGCCAAGTGAAGCACCAATTTTGCAACCTTTTCCGAGGAGCCCGACCGTGGCGAAAGCTGAACTCGGCACCAAGCGCGTTTGTCCGGAGACCGGACGCAAGTTCTACGATCTCAACAAGACGCCGGTGATTTCCCCCTATACCGGCAAGGTCGTCCCCATCGTCGTCGCGCCGGTGCGCGCGAAGCCGGAGCCGGTGGCCGCCGCCGCTGTGGTGCGGCCCGCGCCGATGGCCGAGGAGGTCGCGATCGCGCCGGAGACGGCGGACGCCGAATTCGTCTCGCTCGACGACGCCGAGGCCGAGCAGCAGGGCAAGAAGCCGGCCGTTGCCGGCGCCAAGGCCGAAGGCGAAGAAGAAGAGGTCGAGGCCGACGAGAGCCTGGACGATGCCGCCTTCATCGAGGAACAGGACGAAGGCGATCCCGACGTGTCCGACATCATCGGCGAAGGCGTCGAAAAGGAAGAAGAGCAGTAGTCATCAAGGCCGGTCGCGCACCGGCCTTTGCCTCATCGCCGGGGGCTGCTATCTGTTCGCTTGAAGGGGCCATAGCTCAGCTGGGAGAGCGCCTGCATGGCATGCAGGAGGTCGGCGGTTCGATCCCGCCTGGCTCCACCAACCTTCGCCGCTGCGCGGCTACGGTTGGCAAGCCAACCTTCGCGCACAGCAACAGCGGCAAACTATGGTTCGCGGAGCGGCGAAGGTTGCCCGTCGTAGCCCGAAGGGCGAAGACGGGCTAACGTCGCTCGATGAAATACGTCTACTTGCTGCAAAGTATCAATTTTCCGAACGAAAAATATATTGGTCTCACTGACGATCTTCGTAAGCGCATTGCCGCACATAATAGCGGGCAGGCGACACACACCAGCAAGTTCAAGCCTTGGGGGCTCGTAACCTATTTGGCGTTTTCAGATGGCGACAAGGCGATCGCGTTTGAACGCTACCTCAAGTCGGCTTCCGGGCGGGCGTTCGCAAAAAAGCGGCTTTGCTAAAGCTCGCCGCACGGCGGTTTTTTGCATTTCGGTCCCAGCATTGCATGATGCCGGCAAAAGTCCCGGGGGGAACCGCATGCAAGGCAAGATCGCGCTCGAAGAACACTTCGCCACCGAGGCGACGCTGTCGGATTCACAGGTATTCGGCGCCCATGTCTGGCCGGAGCTGCGCCATCGTCTGCTCGACATCCAGGACACGCGGCTGGGCGAGATGGACAAGCACGGCATCGAGATGATGATCCTGTCGTTGAATGCGCCGGCGGTGCAGGCGATCCACGACGTCAAGCGCGCGATTGCCGTGGCCAAAGAGGCAAACGACGTGCTCGCCGAGAACGTCGCCAGGCGTCCCGATCGTTTCGCCGCCTTCGCCGCATTGCCGATGCAGGACCCCGAAGTGGCGGCCGACGAACTCGCCCGCTGCGTCAAGCAGCTCGGCTTTGTCGGCGCGCTGGTCAACGGCTTCTCGCAAGTCGGCCACGAGGACAACGTCGTCTATTACGACGCGCCGCAATACCGGCCGTTCTGGCGCACGGTCGAGGCACTCGACGTGCCGTTTTATTTGCACCCGCGCAATCCGTTGCCAAGCTGGACCCGATTCTACGACGGCCATCCCTGGATGCTCGGCCCCAACTGGGCCTTCGCCGCGGAGACGTCGGTGCATGTGCTGCGGCTGATCGGCAGCGGACTGTTCGACGAATGCCCGCAGCTCAAGATCGTCCTCGGTCACCTCGGCGAAGGCATCCCGGTGCAGCTATGGCGTATCGACGGCCGCAATGGCTGGATGAAGGAGCCGCATCGCTACGCCGCGAAGAAGCGCGTCGCCGATTATTTCCGTGCGCATTTCCACCTCACGACGTCGGGCAATTTCCACACGCCCTCGCTCGTCAACGTCGTCAACGAAATGGGAGCGGACCGGGTGATGTTCTCGGTCGACTGGCCTTTCGAGGCGGTCGATGAAGGCACGCGATGGTTCGACACGGCCAGGATCGGCGAAGCCGAACGCCGCAAGATCGGCCGCGACAACGCGGTGCGGCTGTTCAAGCTGAAGCCTTGATCGGATTTTGAGGGCAGCGTCGAGGCGGCGCCGGCGAAACGCAAAAGCGGCCATTAAGGCCGTTATTGGCGCGGTTTTGCCGCTCACAGGGCGTCCAACCGCTTGTTCTTGAACCTTTAACGAGCTCTGCCCATATTAGCGGGGACGGGACGGCAAGGTGCTGTCCGGAGGGGGCGCCTGCGAAGGGCCCCAGTCAAAGTCGCTTCAAGCGAGGGCTTTGAGACCATGTCCAGAGTTCCGTCACTATCCAGCCCGTTCCTGCTGGGCTTCGACGAGATCGAGCGTGCGCTCGACCGCGTCGCCAAGGGCGCCGACGGCTATCCGCCCTACAACATCGAGCGCCTGGCGCGCGATGGGAACAGCCCGGAACGGTTGCGCATCACGCTGGCGGTCGCCGGTTTCACCCGCGACCAGCTCGATGTCACCATCGAGGAAAGCCAGTTGCTGATCCGCGGCCGCCAGCAGGACGACAAGACCCGGCAATACCTCCACCGCGGCATCGCCGCGCGCCAGTTCCAGCGCACCTTCGTGCTGGCGGAAGGCATGGAGGTGTTGGGCGCCGAACTCAAGAACGGGCTGCTGTCGATCGATCTTGCCCGGCCGGAGCCGGAGCGGATCGTGAAGACGATCTCGATCAACGAGTGTGAATGACGGAAATTCGAAACAGGACTCGACACGCAAGTCGCATCAGAAAGGAGTCGAGGGCCAATGACTGACAAGATGACAAACGACAAGAGCACAGAACAGAATTCGACGCATCCGGCGATCACCGTCGAGGCGCTGGCGCAGCTTGGCGGCGGGCATCTCGCCTACGTCAAGTCAATCAATTCGGAAGACGTGAACAAGCTGTTTCCGCAGGCGCCGAAGATTGCGCCCGGGCTGAAACTGTTCGCGCTGCATGCCGCCGACGGCACGCCGATCATGTTGACGGATACGCGCGAGGCCGCGCTGGCTAACGCCTGGAGCCAGGAGCTCGAGCCGGTCAGCGTGCACTGAGGTTTCGGCGGACGAGAGCCGCGCCATACAAATGACGCTGTCATGCCCCGCGAAAGCGGGGCATCCAGCAATGGCAAAAGCTCAAATAAACCCGAAGCGCCGTGAGTACCGGATCATCCGCTTGCGCGGATGATGACGATGACGTCTGTGGAAATGTTGGTCGCTTACGCCGCGCTGCTCGCCGCCGGCATCGCCAGCACCGCATAGAGCGTCTGCGCATCGCGCGACTCGCGCAGTTTACGCGCGATCTCGGGATCGCGCAGCAGCCGCGCCACGCGCGCCAGCGCCTTCAGGTGATCGGCGCCGGCGGCTTCCGGCGCCAGCAGCAGGAAGCAGAGATCGACAGGCTGGCCGTCGAGCGCTTCGAAATCGATCGGCCGCTCCAGCCGCGCGAACAGCCCGAACAGGCGGCCGAGCTTCGGCAATTTGCCGTGCGGAATGGCAACGCCGTTGCCGACGGCGGTCGAGCCCAGCTTTTCCCGCTGCAGCAGAATTTCCAGAATGGTTTTCTCGCTCTGCCCGCTCAACGCGGCGGCGCGCGCCGCGAGCTCCTGGATCGCCTGCTTCTTGGTATTCACCTTGAGCGCGGGCAGAATGGCGTTCGGCGCGACGAGATCGGTAAGCGTCATGGGCGTGACAAATGATCGTATGAAGCGGCGCGGATGAACAAGGGGGTTGGTGAATGGGGCGGACCATATGTACGGTCCGCTGCGGCTGTCAATGGCACGCTGCCACGGTGCCCTGCCGTATTTTCCGGCAGTTGAAAATGCGGTTAACCGCCGCGCACGCCCTGATGGTCCTTGCGGCGGCGTTTGTAGCGGCGCAGGCGCTTTTCGATGCGGATCGCGGCCTGATCCGCGCTTTCATAGGCATCCGCCGCCATTCCTTCGGATTCGAGAACGGCGCCGGAGTCGAGGTGAATCACGCATTCGGTATGATAACCGAAGCCATCGCGGCCGACCGTGGCGTGGCCGGAATAGCCGCCGCGGAAATATTTCGACGTCGCCTCGGCGACGCGGTCGCTGATGCGCTCACGCAGCGCCGCGCCGATGTTCATGTTTTTTCCGGATACGCGCAAAGGCATCGATCGGGCCTCCACTCACCAGACGCGGATTTGCGGCCCCGCGCTTTCGGCCGCCCCCGCTAATTACCTAAACTTAGGAATGTTCCACCAAAGGTCAATGTAGCCCACGGCGCCTCTAACCGGACGCCGCCTGCTTGTCGCGCCGCCGCTGCACCGACGAGGGGATGCGCATCGCCTCGCGGTATTTGGCGACGGTACGGCGGGCGATGTCGATGCCGGCGCCGCGCAGCTTTTCGACGATGGTGTCGTCGGAGAGAACATCCGCGCAGGTCTCCGCGTCGATCAACTGGCGGATGCGATGGCGCACGGCTTCGGCGGAATGGGCTTCGCCGCCGTCGGCGGACGCAATCGAGGAGGTGAAGAAATATTTGAGCTCGAAGATGCCGCGGGTCGTCGCCATGTACTTGTTGGCGGTGACGCGCGACACGGTCGACTCGTGCATGCTGATGGCGTCCGCCACGGTTTTCAGATTGAGCGGCCGCAGATGCTGCACGCCGTTGGCGAAGAACGCATCCTGCTGGCGCACGATTTCGCTCGACACTTTCAGGATCGTCTTGGCGCGCTGATCGAGCGCGCGCACCAGCCAGGTCGCGGTCTGCAGGCAATCGGCCAGATAGGTCTTGTCGGTATCCTTGTGCGTGGTCTTGGAGACCTGCGCGTAATAGCGCTGATTGATGAGCACCTTCGGCAGCGTGTCGGAATTCAATTCGACCTGCCAGGTGCCATCCGGAGCCGGGCGCACGAAGACGTCGGGTACGATGGGCTGCACCAGGGTCGAGCCGAAGGCGAGACCGGGCTTGGGATTGAGATTGCGGATCTCCGCCATCATCTCGACGAGATCTTCATCGCCGACGCCGCACAGGCGGCGCAGCGCGGCGAAGTCGCGCTTGGCCAGAAGATCGAGATGCTCGACCAGCGCCCGCATGGCCGGGTCATAGCGGTTGCGGTCCTTGAGCTGGATCGCCAGGCATTCGCTCAAGCTTCGCGCGCAGACCCCGGGCGGATCGAGCGTCTGCAGGATCGCCAGCACCGCTTCGACCTCGGCGCGCGGCGCGCCGAGCTTCTCGGC
>Ga0335083_10003165_pt1 | contig 21447 bp, 19 predicted proteins | sample Lox_Sample_42_FD_206716 | JGI IMG/M metagenome (GOLD analysis project Ga0335083, IMG submission 206716) | Soil microbial communities from Loxahatchee National Wildlife Refuge, Florida, United States - Lox_Sample_4.2 | ecosystem: Environmental > Terrestrial > Soil > Wetlands | place: USA...
GATCCCTACTCAACAACCAACGCAAGATTAGTTTTGTCCGGTGGCTCTAAGTCTTTTCGCAGTTGTCACGCCTGCGGATGAGGTCCGTGCCGCCGCAGCGGACGTGAAACAACTGCCGCCGGAAGCATGCTCGGCCGCACGTTACCTCACGTTGTATGCCATCGATCCGGCAAAACGTCATGAGGCTTTGCAAGTCATCGGCTACACGCTCAACACATTGTCAAACTCTCGCGCCATCAGTCCTCCAGTATTGGTAACGCCCACTCTGGTTCGGTTCAGTATCAACCAATACACCGTGCGGCAGGACGAATTTGCCGCTTGGGCCGCCGCTTGGGAAAAGCTTGCGGAATCTGATCCTTATTTCCACCTCCGCACCGAAGTCCTCAATCGCCAGGAATCAGTCCTCAGTAATAAATCTTCCCCACGCAGCGGCTCCGTTCATCAAACCACTAACCACCGACCACTGACCACTTTCCTCACGACCGACGGCGGCTGGGCCGATCTCAACGCAACCGCACAGTTGCGGGAGGCCACGCACTCCGCCGGGGCTTTGCTCCGAGCCGATTATTTCCTCGTGCAAGCCACCACCACGCCGCATTATTACGAATTCGCAGACGTGCCAAATACCGAAAACGAGTTTCTCCAATCCCTTGGCGTCGATCGCGCTGCAATCGACCATCTTCACGCCAACGCCGGGGCAAATTTAGTCTTGAGCGGCGTGACCGCAAAGCCCCGCCGCATTGTTTGGGCACAGGGGCCATTGGGCGGAGTATACTCCACCCTTGATGTGGAACGCGTCGATGCCGAACGCGATCCGCTTCGCAGGCCGATTACTGCGGCAGGCCTGGCGTTTCGCTACGACCTTGGCGAGTGGTTTGCCCTCGCGCCCAATGGTTTGTGGCGTACCGCGCTTTTCAATTCCGCTGGCCGCCGCCAAGATTCAGTCCCTGACCGCGTGGCAAAAGATACCTCGGATCCCGCGGGCGACGGCATTGTAATTCCAATCATCTCCTGTATTCGCTGCCATCGCGAAGCGGGCTTGCGACCGTTCACCGACGACGAAACCAAGCTGCTCTCGGGCCGGGTCGATTTGTTCAGTCCCGATCCCACCATCGTCCAGCGCGCCGTCGAGTTCTACGATGAACCGCGCTTGCAGCGCCAAATGGAGTTCGATCGCCAAACTTATGCCGACGCTGTCGTCCGCGCCACCGCAGGCATGAAGCCCGAGGAACTCGCACAGTCGCTGGCCGCGCTGTTTCGGGAGCATGCTTACCTGCCAGTGACACCCCAGCAAGCGGCCCTGGAAGTCGGGCTCAATCTAACGCAGTTCCGTCAAGCATTGGCTGCCACTCGCGATCCCGTGATTCTGTTGCTCTTGGAAAATCGCTCCGTGCTGCGCGGGCAATGGGAATCAAGTTTCGCCGAAGCCGCTCTGGCAGCCGAAGCATTTCGGCAGGTCATTACCAGCAATACACGCAATTCAAATTGAGAAATTCGCACTCGCACTCAAACGGAGTCCACAGCATGCAACGAACTATGTCTCTCTTAGCGATCACGTTGTTGATCTATCTAACAGCCGTCATTTCGCAAGTCTCTGCCGACTGTAAGACAAACAAGGGCGACGAAATTCAAGTAGTCGTCCCATTCGCAGTGCCGGTTGGTGTCCCCGTCGCCCCCTTTGCTCCGTATTTTTACAGCTACCAGCAGGTGCAAGGACGAGTAGCTGGAGACGAGAATCCCACTAACGGCTCCATGCCGATTTCGCGGCCGATCAATCCGGTTCCGATAGATATTCCATCGGCAGCCGTTTCGCCCCCCGCCTCTCAATTCTCTCCTTCTGTCGCAGGTCCCTCATCTCCCGATCCGCAAAATTCCTCTGCTGCCGTCACACACTGCGCTTCCTGCCACGGCGGACAAAATCCAAAAGCCAATCTCTCTTTAGAACACCCCGAAACGCTAAGTCCCACGGACCGGCTCAAGGCCGTTCGCGCGGTAATCACCGGCCGTATGCCCAAAGGAAGTCAAATTTCCACGGAAGAAATCCATGCAGTAATCACCGAATTGACTGCCCAAAGCAATCCGGCCATCGACTCCTCCAATAACTCACCAGACAAAAAGAATTAGCTCGTTCAATTTTTCAATTCCTCGCCCTTTACAAAAGGAGTATCACACCATGAAGTTCATTCGTTTCGCCGCAGCGTTAATGTTATCCATCCTGGCGACTAAAGTCGCCGCAGCTTGTCCCCAGGCAGCGATGAGCGCCGCTTCCTGCAATGTCAACCAGCAGGTCGCGCCAGTTGTTGCACAAGCGGCTCCGGTTGTCGTTCAAACTGTGCCAACCGTCGCTGTCCAAAGTTACGCGGTACCAAACGTGGCCGTCCTGGCAACGCCCACCATTGTCGCGCCGGCCACCGTTTTGGCCACGCCGGCCCTGGTTACACCCAGCGTCGTCGTGAACACCGTAGTGCATCAGCCACGAAAATCAGCCCGCGTGCAAATTAGCCGTGTACGTTTGCGCTCTCGCTAGGTTGCCGAAAATAGCAACGGGCGATTAGTGATAAACGGTCGAGCCATAATCCTGCGCTGGCCGGCTAATCGCCCAGTTGCTAATCGTTTACCCTCCTCTTTCTGAAACTGCAACCCATCCCACTATCCATTTCAGCATGCCATGCAAATCCGCGACCGCATTAAGGAACTACGCCGCGTCCCAGCCCGAGACTTGCGGCCAAACCCTAAAAACTGGCGGATCCATCCGTCAACACAGCAAGACGCTTTGCGCGGGGTATTGGCCGAAATTGGGTATGCCGGTGCATTGCTGGCCCGGGAACTAAACGATGGATCGCTCGAATTGATCGACGGCCACCTCCGCGCCGAAACCACGCCGGACTTACCGGTTCCCGTGCTCGTGCTCGATCTTTCCAGCGACGAAGCAGACAAACTTTTGGCCACCTACGACCCGCTCAGCGGCATGGCCACCGTCGATGCCGACGCGCTGCAATCGCTGCTGGCCGATGTACCCATCGATAACTCCGCCGTGCAGCTCATGCTCAGCAACGTTGTCGCCACGGCCGACAAGCAACAGCTCACGCAAAACAATCCCGACCACCCTCCGCGAGAAGTGAAATTGCCCGAGCTATTCCAAATTGTCGTGGAATGCCAAAACGAACAGCAGCAACGACAGCTCTACGAACAGTTGACCGCCGCAGGCCATAAATGCCGCGTCCTGACACTTTGAATTGAACGATTTTCGTTTCCAACTGACCACGGACCACTAACCTTCACGCTTTCCCATGCTCACCAACGTTGAACTGGAATGCCCCGTCTTCGATTCTTTCCGTGTGCAGCAAGTGGCGGGCATGTTCGATGTGCCGCTGGCTGAGAAAATGCGCCTGCAGTTTACCGTCGAAGTGCCTGCCTTATCCGGATCCGAAAAGTTCGATTGGCAAATCGGCGTCATCGTCGGGCCATCTGGCAGCGGCAAAACAACGCTCGCCCGCAAGCTTTTCGGGGAACAGTTCATCGAGCGCATCTCCTGGCCCGCAAATCGGGCAGTCATCGATTGTTTCGGCGAGCTTTCCATTCACCATATCACCGGGCTTCTGACCGCGGTCGGTTTCAGTTCGCCTCCTTCCTGGGTCAAGCCGTACCACGTCCTCAGCGGCGGCGAGAAATTTCGCTGCGATTTGGCCCGGGCGCTGGCACAAGGAATAGTTGCCAACACGCCGTTGTTCTCTGCAACTGACCAAGGACTACTGACAAATGACGTACCTTTAGTCGCTTTCGACGAATTCACCAGCGTGGTCGATCGCAACGTCGCCCAAATCGGCTCCGCTGCCGTGGCTAAAGCAGTCCGTAGCAAGCAAATCGGCTGCCAGTTCGTAGCGGTCACGTGCCACTACGATATTCTGCCATGGCTGTCGCCCGATTGGGTCATCGACATGGCCACCCGCGAATTCACGCAATACGACGACAACACAAACTCGATCAGCAAAACCGACAAGTATCCGCACCGGAGGCGACTTCGGCGGCCGTCCATCGAACTGCAGCTCCACCGTTGCCGGCATGCTTTGTGGCGCATCTTTGCGCGTCATCACTATTTGAGCGCCAGCTTGAGCAAAATGGCCCGGTGCTACGTGGCGTTGTGGCACGACGAGCCGGTCTCGCTCTGCGCCACCCTACCCGTCATCGGAAAGAGGAAACATTGGCGAATATCACGAATTGTAACCCTGCCCGACTACCAAGGCGTGGGCATCGGCATGCGCGTGATGGAAGCTGTGACCGACTTGTATCGCGCCGACGGCTGCCGTCTGAACGTCACCGCCAGCCATCCCGCTTTAATCGCCCATTGCCGCCGCTCGCCCAAATGGCGGGCCGTCAATGTCATGAAAACCGGCGCTCACCACACCGACCGCTTTATTCCCGGCTACCGCGGCAGCTCCGGCCGCGCCGTCGTTTCATTTGAGTACCAAGTAGTCAAACCCATCTGACACAAAACGAGTCCAAAGGGAAACATGCTGGAAAGTCCAACCAACGCAAATCGCATATTCCTCGACACTTTCGCACCAATTTACCCTCGCACTTTCCCTCCGATTTTTTGAAAGCGCTTTATGCAACCCACTCTTGATGAAGCAAAACGCAAAGCCATTTGCGCCATCCTTTCGGTGGGCGGCACCCGACGGATGGCCGCGCGCTTCGTCGGATGCGCAGAGCGCACCATCCGCAACACGGCGGCCCGTGATCCCGCCTTTCGACGCGCCCTCAAGCAAACCGACGTCAGCCCCGAAATCACGTTTCTCAAAACCTTATTCAACGCCGCCAGCGATGCCAAACATTGGCAGGCCGCCAAATGGGCACTCCAGCACATTTATCCCGAACGTTACGCGCGCCGCCCTCAAACATTCACCATCGATCAAACGAAGGAATTGCTTTCTCAAATGATCCAGTCCATCGACAAAGCCATCCCCGACGAAAAAACACGCGCAGCCATCCGGCGGAAAATTCGCATACTCGCCGGCGCAGCTCCACCTTCAAAAAGGAAACGTCGGCATGTCCGCTGAACTGCAATTCGATTGGCGTGATGAAATGGGCGGCTCTCTCGACGAGCTCAGAAGTCACCTGTATGTTTGCGCCGAAAGCTCTTTCTCTCGTCAACATGCACCATTCACCGAATTTCTGCTTGCCGATCTCATGACTTGGTCGCGATCGTTTCTACCCGATCATTTCCGCCTGCCGCCATCGACGATGCACATTTGGTTGGCCGAGCAATTGGACGCCATGCGGACCAATCGCGGGATAAAACTCAACGTTGCCGGACCGCGCGGCAGTGCCAAATCAACGGTCACTACCCTGGCCTATGTGCTCCGCGAAGCTTTGAGTGGCCGCGAGCCTTACATTTGGATCGTTTCCGACACCAAGCACCAGGCCGCCGCCCATTTGGAAAACGTCAAGACCGAATTGCTGGAAAACCGGCGATTGCTCTCCGCGTATCCGCAGTCGGCCGGCATTGGACCTGCCTGGCGCGCTAATGCGGCGTTGCTGCGTAATGGCGTGCTAATCGAAGCCTTCGGCACCGGCCAGCGAATTCGCGGCCGCCGGCGTCGCTTTCATCGCCCCACCCTGATTGTGTGCGACGATTTGCAAAACGATAGCCACATTCAATCCGCCTTGGCCCGCGATCATTCCCGCGCGTGGTTTCACGGAATGCTGCTGAAAGCCGGCACCAAATTCACCAATGTGGTAAATCTCGGCACGGCTTTGCATCGTGAATGCTTGACGATGGAGTTGCATCGCACGCCGGGCTGGATTTCACGCCTGTTCCGCGCCATCCGGCACTGGCCGGATGAAATGCCCCTCTGGCATGCCTGGGAACAAATCTATTGCGATGTCGAACAAGCTGAATCCCGCGCCTCGGCTCGTCTGTTCTACGAGCAGAATCGCCCACAAATGGATGCCGGCGCCGTGGTGCTATGGCCGGAGCAAGAAGATTTATACACGCTCATGTGCATGCGCTCCGAAAGCGGCAATACGGCTTTCGAACGCGAAAAACAAAGTACGCCCATAAACCCCGAGCAATGCGAATGGCCCGAATCGTATTTCGGCGATTGGATTTGGTTCGATTCTTGGCCCACCAATCTGCGCCTGCGAACGCTGGCGCTGGATCCCAGCAAAGGCGCCGATGCTCGCCACGGCGATTATTCGGCATTCGTTCTCTTGGGCATCGATCACCAAGGCCAATTATACATGGAAGCCGATCTTGCCCGCCGTCCTTCGCCGCACATGGTGACCGACGGAATCGAGCTCTGCCGCCGTTTTCAGCCCCACGTGTTCGGCCTGGAGGCAAATCAGTTTCAAGAATTGCTGGGGGCAGATTTCGCCGCTGAGTTTATTCGCCAGGGCATGATCGGCATCGCTCCCTGTTCCATCGAAAACCGCATCAGCAAAGCCGTACGGATTCGACGGCTGGGACCGCTGCTGGCCGCCCGGCGGCTGCGATTTATAACCCGTTCACCAGGCACTCGCCTGCTGGTGGAACAGCTTAAGGAGTTTCCCATTTCCGCCCATGACGATGGCCCCGATGCCGCCGAAATGGCCCTGCGCTTGGCGGAAGCCTATTTGCAACCGACGCCTGCCGACGACGGCTTAGGAAATCGGTTAATTAAATGACCAAAAAACAAAATTTTATTTTCTCAACCATTCGTCATTCACTTACTCGCCACTTAAACACTCAATTTGGAGATTAAATTATGTCACGCAGCATTCAACCCACCCTCGATCGGCTCGAAAAACGCCTATTGGAAGCCTATGACGATCTGTGGGACAGTTTCGTCGATCCTCGCGAACCTTACAGCGACGACGGCCAGTGGTGGCTGCCGCTGGCAGAAAACGGCGCCACCGGCGGCTCCCCCTTGCTGGGCCCAGCAAACGAAGCCCAACTGGCGGAAATCCGTCGCCAATGCCGTCTGCTGGCCCTGGAGAACGAATTTGCCATTAATGGCCACGAAAATCGAATTAGTTACATTGTCGGGTCAGGCCACTCTTACCGCGCCACAGGCCGCAAATTTATTCCCGATCCCCCGACCGGGCACACGGAGCAAACATTAACCACGCTCATCGCCCAGGTGCAAAGTGTGATCGACCAGTTCATCTTCTCCAATCATTGGCATCAGCGTCAGCAAGAAATCGTGCGTCGCCGGGATCGAGACGGCGAAGCGCTGCTGCGATTCTTTACAGACCCCGATGGCAGCCTGTGTCTGCGTTTTGTCGAGCCCGATCAAGTCTTCACGCCACCAGATCAGGTTGTAAATCCCGCTGCTCGCTTGGGCATTCTCACTGATCGCCACGACGTGGAAACTGTGCTGGGTTACTTTATCGACGGCCAACTGGTCGCCGCGGCCGATATTCAACACCGTAAAGCAAACGTCGATGCCAACGTTCGCCGCGGCTTACCCCTCTTCTATCCCGTCCGAAAAAATCTGCGCCGTGCCGAAAAGCTGCTACGGAACATGAGCGTCGTGGCGGAAATTCAATCGGCGATCGCGCTCATTCGCAAACATCGTCAAGGAACAGCCACCGGTGTGCAACAATTCGTAACCAATCAGGCCGATGTCACAATGACATCGCCCAACACAGGCCGAACAAGTACTTTCCGCCGCTATGGCCCCGGTACGATTCTCGATGCGAATGCCAACATTGATTACGACTTTCCGGCATCAAACGTCGATGCCGCAAACTTTGTCACCGTCTTGCAGGCCGAGTTGCGCGCCGTCGCCAGCCGGTTGGTAATGCCAGAATTCATGCTGACTTCCGATGCTTCCAACGCGAACTACTCGTCCACTATGATGGCCGAAGGACCGGCCATGCGAATGTTCGCCCGTTTGCAAGCGGAACAAGTAATCGACGATTTGGAAGTTATGTGGCGCGCGGTGAACGCCGCCATTGATGCCGGCAATTTGCCGGCCGAAACCGAAAACTTGGTCGATATCTTGGCGGTGCCCCCATCGCTTGTTGTGCGCGATCAATTGCAGGAAGCCCAGCGTTTCCGCATCGAAAACGCCGCTGGAATTCTCTCGCCGCAAACGTGGTGCCAACGCGACGGCCTGGATTACGACCAGGAACAAGCAAATTTCGCTGCCCACAAACGACATGCCAACCAGGTGTAATATACGGTAAGTATATGGCCACGCTGTGTCGGTCGGGAACATACATCGACCACAATACTGGCCATATTGAACTGATTATAGTAAGCTAAATTCATCAGCAGGTTCCACGCACTATCTTCTTTCGGCGGAGGTACCCATGACGGTCCAAGTGCCATCGCGGCCAGTCGCGCCACGAGAAAGGAAGCAGCGCATGTCGGGCATTTTTGAAGTCCAGCATCCGCTCATCGCCAATCATCTGGCTCACTTGCGCGATGTTAGCACGCCGCCGGCCGAGTTTCGCGTGCTGGTGCAACGCCTGGCCGTATTGCTGGCCTACGAGGCCACCCAAGATCTTGAATTGGCGCCAGCCCATGTGCAAACCCCGCTGGCCGTTACCACCGGTCAGGTGTTGAATCAACGCATTGGGCTGATTCCCATTTTGCGGGCCGGTTTAGGAATGGTCGATCCTGTGTTGAACTTGATCCCCGGCGCAGAAGTGTGGCACCTGGGCGTGTACCGCGATGAAAAGACGGCAACACCCGTGGAATACTACAGCCGTGTGCAAGGAACGAATCCGGTCGATGTGGCTTTGGTTCTCGATCCGATGCTAGCCACCGGCGGATCCGCCGTGGCAGCTCTGGCCACCTTGAAGGAGTGGGGCGTGCCCCAGGCAAAGCTGTTGGCAATCATCGCTGCTCGAGAAGGAATCGACGAAGTCTTTTCTCAGTTTCCCAACACACAGATTTATGTGTGCGCCATCGATCCTGAGTTAAACGCCAAAAAATATATTGTGCCTGGCTTGGGCGACGCCGGCGACCGAATTTTCAATACTCAGCCCGCCGAATGATTCGGTTCCATTCCTCGTGCTTTGATAAATCTTCCAATGAGCGGGCTGGCGGCTGGTTTTGTAAGCCTTAATCTTCCGTTATCGGTGCATTATCTACCACCACAACATCCACGCCGCGAACACTCTGCAGCAGGCGATCGATGACCGACTGGTTGAACCAACGGCGATACCAAGCCCTTTGACTACGCCCTAACACGATGTGGGTGACTCCGTATTCCTTGACAAAGGCGTCGATCGCATTCACTAGGTCCGTTCCCTTAAATTGCAGCGATGTCCCCCCTAATTGCGAGGCCAACTCAAGGTTGTTGGCAATGACGCGCTGAGTCGCGGCATCAATCTTTTCCGGTGCCTCCCTGGGCGTCTGTACATAAACGGCAAACCAAGGGGCCCCCATCCGATCAGCAATACGAGCGGCCTTGCGCAACAGCGCATCGGCGCGCGGGCTTCGAGAACTGAGGCAAGCCATTACACATTCCGAGCCGGAAGCTGTTGCGGCGCCTTGCTGCGCTTGCTCCCGACGCCGTCGATCCAAGCGAAAGGCAATCTCTTCCATTGCCAACTCGCGAAGCTGCGTTAATTTTTCCTCGGCAAAGAAATTCTCCAAGGCCGTCGGAATGCGCTCCATGGGATATACTTTTCCTGCCTGCAGTCGTTCGCGCAGGTCCTCGGCGGATAAATCCACATTGACGATCTGATCGGCCATTGCCACAACATAATCCGGAATTCGTTCTTTGACGCGCACGCCCGTGGCACGCTCGACAATCTCGTGCAGGCTTTCCAAGTGTTGAACGTTGAGCGTGGTGATGACATTGATCCCCGCTTTGAGAATGTCATCGACATCTTGATAGCGTTTCGCGTGGCGACTTCCCGGAGCATTGGTATGCGCCAGTTCGTCTACCAAGGCAATCGTAGGATGCCGTGCGAGCACTTGGTCGGTATCCATTTCGTCGAGTGTTACACCGCGATATTCAATTTTCCTGCGCGGAACCTGTTCCAGCTCACCGACTTGGGCCATCGTTTCTGTGCGACCGTGCGTCTCCACAAGGCCAATCACCACATCGACGCCCTGCCTACGCAGCCGGTTGCCTTCTTGGAGCATTTGGTATGTTTTACCCACTCCGGCGGCAAAACCCAGGTAGATTTTCAGCCTCCCCCGCTGTTGGCGTCGGATAAGATCGAGAAATTGCTCTGGCTTCTGTTGAGTTTGATCGTTGGACACTGCGGCTTCCTTGTTCATTGGGCAGATGTTCAAACCGATGGAGCTTAGGCCCGGGCACCGGCCGAATCTGTGGTTTGCAAGATCGGCAGGAACATGCGAAAGACTGTTTTTTTACCGGGCTCGCTTTCGCACTCCACAGAACCACCGTGCGCCGTAGCAATTTCTCGGACTATAGCCAGCCCCAGGCCGCTGCCACCGGGAACGGAACTCCCCGGAATACGGAAATATTTTTCAAACACTGATTGAATGTATTCGGACGGAATCCCGCGGCCTGTGTCGGTCACGGAGAAAGCAATCTTCCCGTCAACTTGTTTGGCGGCCAGCTTGATTCGCCCTCCCAGGGGCGTATATGCCAGCGCATTATCTAACAAATTTTGCAGCGCATGCTGAAGTTGGTCCACATCAACCGCAACCTGTGGCAGATCAGCAGGCGCTTCCAGAGAGAGCTCGACGCCTTGCTCCGCCGCTCGTGGTCGGAACGATTCAGCCATGGATCGCATCAGTGCCCCCGGCCGCGACGGCTGGAAATGCAATTGCCCCGGCGCTTGTTCCAAACGAGCCAGATCGAGCAGGTTATTGATCATTACCAAAATTCGCTCGGCATTATCGCGGGCATCGATCAGCAATTCGAGCTGCTTTGGCAAAAGCGGTCCGGTCGTATCTTCCAACAGCAAGTGCAAAGCAAGCCGAATGCTGGTCAGAGGAGTTTTCAATTCATGACTGACCGTGGCCACAAGATTACTTTTCACTTCGTCCAACAGACGAAAGCGGGTAATATCCTGCAGCAAAACTGCCACGCCGCGAGTCATTCCATGTGCATCACGAATCGGTGCAATTCGCGGCAAGAACGAACGCGATTCGTCTCCCGTTCGCAAATTGATAGCTTTATCGAAATCTTGCGGCAAATACTCTCCCTGCTCGCGAAAGCTGTCGGCCAAAGGCTGTCGCAAGGCGGCCGGCGGTTCCCATTTTGTGGAAGCGCTTCCGGTCTCTGACACCGGCACAACGCCCAACAAACGCCGAGCCACTGGATTGGCCATTTCAACCTCATGTTGCCGGTTAATCACCAATACTGGGTCAGGGAAAGAATTTATCGTCGCTTGTCCGGTTTGCTGTGCGAGAACTAATTGACCTCGTTGCGATTGGAGTAGATCGCGAAGTTGGCGGGCCATCGTGTTGAATGCGCTTGCTAGCGCCCCAATTTCATCGTCGGACGATACCGATACCAGTTGATCCAAATCGCCGTGACCGATGGCTGTGGCGGAATCGGTGAGTGCTCGGATGGGATAAAGAATTGTGCGAATCGTACTGCCTAGCAAGACTGCGGCCAGGGCAACCCCCAGAACAAGGCCAACTCCATACCACCACAGCGACAAGTGCGCCATGCGGCGCGCTTGCTGGTCCGCATCATGCATATTATCCTCATTCATCTTGAGTATCTTGCTGGATACTTCTTTGATTTTTCGAAAGGAATCATACAGCCCAGGTTGACCTTCCGGTGAAAAATAAAGCGATGTTCGCGACTCTTTGGCCTGCTTATAAAAAGCATCACCCTGCTCTCGATATTGCTTGCTAAACATCGTGAGCGACTCAACTAATTCAGCTTCTCCTGGCAGAGTGATATTGCCTTGTTCCCCTTTCAAATTGGCATCGTAAGGCGTCAAATTGGCTTGGTATTGCTTGAACGCATCGTCCTCGCGGCCGGCTAGGGCAAATTGAAATGACGAGTCGATGCGCTCCAAAGCTTCATTGAGGTTGCGCATGTAAATGACACTGTCATAATTCTCATGCAAGATTTCCTCGATGCGTGTGCCAATGCGGTAGATCAAAATGGTGGCCGTTCCTCCGATGACTGCAAGCAGAATCAGCAGTGGAATCAAAGCCACGATGATGCGTTGCCGGAAAGTCACTGCTACACCCCGTAGTTAAAATACTTCAGCTTCGATTGCCGCCGATCCTTATCGGAGACATCGACAACTTACAGCTTCGTCATATCCCGTATCGTTTGCGCTTTCGATAGAGAGTGCTAGGATTGATGCCTAACTTTTCCGCCGCTGCTTCAATGGTTTCGCTGGAAGCAAGAACATGACGGATATGCTCCGCTTCGATCTGGTCCAGCGAATTGGAATCCAGCGCCGCAGAATCTAGTGCAGTAGGATTGCCAATTTGGCTAGGCAAATGACTCAGTTCGATCCACGGGCCCGGAGACAGAATGACCCCACGCTCAATGGCGTTGCGGAGTTCGCGGATATTTCCTGGCCAAGGATAACGTACCATTGCATCTCGCACTTCCTGCGCAAATCCCGCGATAGCTTTTGCATTCTGACGGACGAAAAACCGCAGCAAATGCTCCGCCAACGGCAAAATATCTTTTAGTCGTTGCCGGAGCGAGAGCATTGTGACTTCAACCACATTCAAACGGTAAAAGAGGTCCTCGCGAAATCGTCCAGCGGTGATTTCGGCTTCCAGGTGGCGATTTGTGGCTGCAATCACGCGCACATTGCTGGTTCGCGTTTGCGTTTCGCCAACTCGCTCGTACACCCTTTCCTGTAGTAGCCGCAGCAACTTGGGTTGTAAAGGAAGCGGCAAATCGCCGACCTCGTCGAGGAACAAAGTTCCACCTTCCGCTGCGGCGACTTTGCCGGTTGTATCTCGAACTGCTCCAGTAAACGCGCCTTGAACATGCCCAAACAATTCGCTTTCCAGTAGTTCTGAAGACAAACTGGGGCAGTGAATCGTAACGAACGGCGCTGCAGAACGGGTACTGCGGGCATGAATGGCACGCGCCAACACGCCTTTTCCGGTGCCGCTTTCTCCCCGCAATAGAATGGTGGCCTCGGTCGGTGCTGTCTTGAAAGCCACATCTAATGCTTGCCGCATTTGTGGTTCTTCGGTTTGCAGATCAACTTCGGGCTCGACAGAGCGAACCTGCTCCTCGAGCTCCTCGACTTGGAATTGAAGTTTGCGCATTTTTGCAATGCGATCTAGTAGAACGCGAAGTTGGTCTGGCGTGAATGGCTTGGGAAGATAGTCGAAAGCCCCACGACGCATGGCTTCGACGGCGGTTTCAATCGTCGCAAAAGCGGTGACTACGATGACCTGCAAGCCGGGCGCGAGCCGCAACATTTGCGGCAGCAAATCTAAGCCTTGCTCTTGCGCAAGGCGCAAATCGAGAAAAGCCACATCAAATGGCCGACGCTCTAAACATTGAATGGCCTGTGAACTATCTCGTGCCTCCACGGCAGTGTGCCCCAGCAATTCCAGCGAGAGGCGCATGGTACGTCGCAGGCCCGAGTCGTCATCGACAACCAAGACATTCATCAAATTAAAGCCTAACGCCGAGTTCTAAAATCGTGCAATTTGCAATGCGTTAATCGTGCAATTTGCAATAACCAACGAGTTCTCAAAGAGGGTCGTTTCTCGTATCCATAGGCAATTATACGACTTACATGGCGCCTTGTGATGCCGGCACGAAGGATGCAATAGGAAGCGTGCAGAAAAGATGCCGTAAGAACGCCTGACAGATTGTCACAACCAGAATTGCCCCCACGGCTCAGCAATGGTTGCGAATGGAGTGTGCATTATGACAGTGCATCAAAAAACAAGGCTGATCGGCATGGGCGCGGTTTTCGTGGCTTCGGTTGCGCTCACAGCGATTGGGATTTTGTTTGACCTTTTTGTACCCAAAGGTTCCGTGGTCGGGCTGCTCTTGGCAGTGCTTCCGTTGGGTTGCGCAGTCTTAGCGGTTTTGGCAGGATTTCATCAGATGCTCGAGATGCCTGTCCGTAGCCTCGGGCATGCACCGAAGCGGGCGACCAAACTAGAAAAGTCTTTGATCGGTTCCACAAACCAAAATTATCCGGCGGCGCAGGTAAACGGCGCTTCAGGATTTAGAACCAACTCAATAGTTGCAGTCGAACAGGCACAAATCGGCGCTTGATCCCCAGTTCCAGCATGTGCAGCCCTCTATCGCTGGTTCTGTTGTGCAGCCATTCTGTACGAATTTAATAGAGCATTCGACATGAATCTAACAATCTGGATACCTGGTTTATTTTTACTGGGTCTCATTGGCCTGGGATTGATGTTCGCCCTGATTAAAGGCTGCGACAAAGTCTAGAGGACTAAATCATGATCGTATTTGCCGCCATCGTGACAGTGTTGTTGTTTATCTATCTGTTCACGGCGCTTTTGCGCCCTGAATGGTTCTAAAGAGGAAAAGGTTCATTCCATGTGGACTTTGCCGGTATTTGTTTTCGCTATCACATTCGTCCTCGCCATTCCGCTGGGCCTGTACATGGCCTACGTGTTTGAGGGCCGTTGTCGCATCCCCGGATTTCTGCGCTGGATCGAAAGCCGTGTGGACACGGGGCCACAATATTGGAAGCAGTACTGCTGGGCGTTTATGTTATTCAATGTCGTGACATTCGTCGTGGGTTTTGCCGTACTGGCCACGCAGCCGTACCATCCATCGTTTCTGAATCCCGACGGAAAAGGAATGCTGTCGCCGAGCACAATCTTTCACACGGCCATCTCATTCATGACGAACACGAATCAGCAGCACTATTCAGGCGAAGTGCACTTCTCATATTTCACCCAAATCTTTTTCGTCTGCTGGAAGCAAATTCTTTCGCCGGTAATTGGCTTGGCTGCTTTAGTGGCCATTATTCGTGGCTTGCGCGGCGACAAGACCATGGGAAATTTCTATTTAGATATGTGGCGAGGCGTCGCCTACTTTTACATTCCACTGAATCTCATCGTTGGCGTGCTTCTGCTTTGGGGCGGTTCGCCAATGACCCTGGATGGTGCAGCTCAAGCGGCTACGGTTGAAACAGGAGCGATGGGTACCAACGATGCCGGCAATGCCAACCCCCAACTAATTGCCCGCGGTCCGGTAGCAGCCATCGTTGCCGTGAAACAATTTGGCACCAACGGCGGTGGTTACTTCGGCGCCAATAGTGCCCATCCGTTTGAAAACCCCAATAGCTGGACGAATTTACTAACTTGCATGGGAATCATTTTGATTCCCGTGGCGCAATTGGTGATGTTCGGCAAAATGCTCAAAAATTATCCACACGCCGCGGTCATCTTCGGAGTGATGCTGGTGCTTTCGTTGATTACACTCGGCTGGAGTCTGTATTGGGATGCCGAGCGTCCGAATCCCGCCTTAACAGCCCATCCAGCGCAAACATATCACGCGACCGATTCCACCGTCGAAGGCGGCTTGCGCGAAATCGACGTATCGGCCGTGGCAGGTTTGCCCGTTGATCAATCGCTCGGAAATCTAGAGGGTAAAGAACTGCGCTTCGGCACCGCGGCCGGTGCGACCTGGGCCGCGCTGACAACGAACACTTCCAACGGTTCGGTGAATTGTATGCATGATAGCCTGAATCCGTTGGCGGGAATCACGCCGCTAACGGGCATGTGGCTGAATTGCATTTGGGGGGGCGTTGGCGTGGGGCTGATTAACCTGCTGATTTATCTCATTATTGGCGTCTTCATCGCCGGCCTAATGGTTGGGCGCACGCCGGAGTATTTAGGCAAAAAGGTGGAAGCCAAGGAAATGAAATTGGCGTCGTTCGCCATGCTTGCTCACCCGCTTTTGATCCTGATCCCCGCCGGGTTGTTTGTCGCAACGGACTGGGGTTTTGGCACCAAAAACAATCCAGCCGCTCACGGTTTTTCAGAAATTGTCTACGAATTCACTTCGGCATCAGCTAATAACGGCTCCGGCTTCGAAGGCCTGGGGGATACCGTGGGCTTTGCCGCCGACGATGCTCCCGCAAAAGCCCCGCAACGGGCGTGGGATATAGCGTGCGGTTTAGTCATGTTACTGGGGCGCTTTATTCCGATCATTGCGCCCATTGCAATCGCCGGCAGTCTGTCGGTTAAAAAAGCGACTCCGTTCACCGTGGGCACATTGCGAACTGACACCGTTACGTTCGGATTTGTGCTGTTAGGCACAATCCTTCTTGTGGGTGCTTTGTTGTTTTTGCCCGCCGCGGTGCTCGGCCCCGTTGCAGAACATTTCGGCCCATTACCCTTTGGCGGCTAAGGCCGCGCGTGTGTGGAATTCTTCACCCTGCCATAGGCGTATTTATCAATAGATTTTGGAGTGCATTCACAATGGATCAGCTCTCAACGCTTGAACAGCTTTCGAGCACGGCCAGATATTCGCAGCAGACGCCTGCTACAAACGAGAATTCACCAGAACAAAACAAACTTGCCCGTCGGCAAAGCCGGAGAGCAGGTTTGTTCGCGCCGGAGCTGACCAAGGCGGCCTTGAAGCAATCGTTCGTGATGTTGCGGCCCGACATCCAGTGGAAAAATCCGGTAATGTTCGTGGTCGAAGTGGGCACGGTATTGTGCATGATCTTCACCATCCGAGCTCTGCTGGGTTATAGCAGCCAAGCGGGCGTAGGGTATCTCATCGCCCTAGATATTTGGCTATTTTTGACCGTCATATTCGCTAATTTTGCTTCCGCCTTGGCCGAAGCTCGTGGCAAAGCTCAGGCCGATGCCCTGCGAAAAACGCGGCAAGCCACGCCCGCTTTCCGCCTGAAAGCAAATGGCGCCGTCGAGGAAACCGTCTCTACGGCGTTGCAAGCCGGAGATCGAGTGGTCATCGAAGCCGGTCACATTATTCCCGGCGATGGAGAAATTATCGAAGGTGTGGCTTCAGTCGATGAATCGGCCATTACCGGCGAATCAGCGCCGGTCATCCGCGAGGCCGGGGGCGATCGCTCGGGAGTCACCGGCGGCACGCGGGTTTTGTCGGACCGCATCGTCGTACAAATCACGGCTGGCGCTGGCAAATCGTTTTTGGATCGCATGATTGCCCTTGTCGAAGGCGCAATCCGCCAGCGCACACCCAACGAAATTGCACTTTCGCTGGTATTGGCGGCGTTCACTTTGATTTTTTTAATTGTTACCGCAGCCCTTTGGCCCATGGCGCTCAACGCCGAGCTTTACATGAAGGACTTTCTGGGCATTGATCATCCGTTGAAAAGCCTTGGGACTGACGTGCCGACACTCGTCGCGCTATTGGTGTGTTTAATTCCCACGACAATCGGCGCGTTGTTGGCGGCCATCGGCATTGCCGGGATGGACCGAGCCTTGCGAGCAAACATTCTGGCCAAAAGCGGCAAGGCGGTGGAAGTGGCGGGCGATGTCGATACGTTATTGCTGGACAAAACAGGTACGATTACCATCGGCAACCGGAGAGCGACGCGATTTGTTCCGTTCGACGGCTTTAGTGCCACCGAGTTGGGAAGCCTGGCGGCGCAGGCTTCGGCGGCGGACGAGACTCCAGAAGGAAAGAGCATCGTAGAACTGTTTCATCAATTGGAACAGTCGCCGGTGGGCAACGGCTCAGCTCCCCCCGGAGTGCAATTCATAGCGTTTAGCGCCCAGACACGAATGAGCGGTATCGATCTGCCCGATGGTCGACAAATTCGTAAGGGCGCGCCCGATGCCATTCTGCGGCACGTCAAGAAACAAAACAGTTCCGCACCGACCAATACGGATGTCATGGTCGCGGAAGTGGCAAGCAAAGGGGCTACGCCCCTGTTGGTCTGCGACGGAAACCGCATCGCCGGAATGGTGGTATTGGAAGACATTTTAAAGCCAGGCATTTCCGAAAGGTTCGAACGCTTGCGGCGCATGGGACTCAGAACCGTCATGGTCACCGGCGACAATCCGCTAACCGCAGCGGCAATTGCCGCCCAGGCCGGAGTGGACGATTTCGTGGCCGAAGCTACGCCCGAGGCAAAGCTCGAATACATTCGCAAAGAGCAGGCGGGTGGCAAGCTCGTCGCCATGATGGGTGATGGCACCAACGACGCCCCAGCGCTGGCGCAAGCCGACGTGGGCATTGCGATGAATTCCGGCACGCAGGCCGCCAAGGAAGCAGGAAACATGGTGGACTTAGACAGCGATCCCACGAAGCTGATCGAAACCGTCGAAATCGGCAAGCAGTTGTTGATGACCCGCGGAGCGTTGACGACGTTTTCCATCGCTAATGACCTGGCGAAGTATTTCGCTATTATCCCGGCGTTGTTTGCGGCCACGTTGCCGTGGCTCAAGCCGTTCGACATCATGAATTTACACTCGGCCACGTCAGCGATTTTGTCAGCCGTGATTTTTAACGCGATTGTCATTCCGCTTCTCATTCCGATTGCATTAAAGGGAGTTAAATATCGTCCCGTGGGAGCAGATGCCCTGCTGCGTCGCAACCTGTTGATTTGGGGCCTGGGAGGCGTAATCGCGCCCTTTATTGGCATCAAGCTGATCGACCTTGTACTGACGGCTCTTCATATGGTGTAAACGGTCGTCACGTTAAAAAGCTCGGGACTATTAAATATCAAAAAATCAGTTATTTCGGAGATTGAAATTATGTCCGCTCATATTCGTGCCAACTTGTGGCTGTTGTTTCTGACCATTGTCTTATGCTGCATTCTTTATCCGTTGGTCTTGCTGATCATCGGCCAAACGCTGTTCCACGATAAAGCGCAGGGCAGCTTAGTTGTCGATGCCAGTGACAAAGTAATTGGCTCGCGGCTGATCGCTCAACCGTTCACTTCCGACGAATACTTCCAACCGCGCCCGTCGGCGGCCTCGTATAACGGCGCGGCATCCGGCGCTTCGAACTGGGGTGGTAACAACTACCTCTTGCGCGACCGAGTAGCGAAAGCGCTGGGCCCAATTGTGAAATACAACAGCGGAGAGAAGAAAGGACAACCTGTCGCACCTGATATCGAAGCGTGGTTCCAAAAGGATCAGTTCGGCGGCAAGCCGGGGGTCGTTGCGCAATGGGCCGATGCCCACAATACCGTCGCACAAAACTGGGTCGGCACGACGTACGATGACAAAAACCCGACGCCGCAGCAGCAATACGTGCTCGATTGGGAAAAGTCGCATCCGGATATCGTCGCTAAATTCAAGGCGGATAATCCGGATAATGACTCACCGGCACCCGCAGACTTGGCCGTGGTTTTCTTTGAGAATTTCTCCAAGGTGAACCCCGGCAAATTCCTGTCGGTTGTCACGAAACCGGGCCCCGACGGCAAGTCAACGACCAGCGTGGAGCCGGTGTCCGATGGAGCCGATATCCAATCGAACTTCTTTGATATGTGGCTGAGTGAACATCCCGATGCTGAATTGCAAACTGTGCCGGCCGATATGGTGATGGCCTCTGGCTCCGGTCTCGATCCCGACATCACTTTGGATAACGCGCTGTGGCAATTAGATCGCGTCGCGGCCGCCTGGGCCAAGAAAACAAGCACCGACGAAGCCGTCGTACACAAGGAAATCGAAAAGCAATTGCGTGACAGCGCCACGGCTCCTTTAGGCGGAACCGTTGGAGTCCCCTTGGTGAACGTCCTAGAAACTAATTTGGCGCTGCGTGCTCGCTTCGGAGGGAAATAGGCAGTATCCAATTTTCGCCAATAAATTGGTGATTCTTCCCGATGTTTTCCCGGAGTTCCTTGTTTGACCTGCCTTTAGATTCTCTTAGGCTGCACACCTAAGTGATGGGCTCAAGCTGGAACTCCGGGATTTTTCTCTTCCGAACATCATTGCGCATACTGTGTCAATGCACTTCTGAGAATGCCGCCTAATTCGGGGGCGGTTGTTGCGGCTCGGGATTGGAAGCTGCCCCTGTTGCTGCTCCATCGGCAGGCGGAGCAGGCTCTTGGCCTAATGGCAAACCCGTCTTTTTCAAGTGCTGCAAACTATCGTCAAACTGCTTTTCATAAGCGTCGCCGCCACAGCCTATGTTGCTTAACGTAAGTCCTCCGCAGACGATCAGCAACCACAATAAGCGACGCCGTAAATTTCGCTTATTCGAATTACGCATGACAGGTTAACTCCCGACGCTTGAGAACAAATACTCATAGAATGCTGCAATTCTCTGCCTCCCCTGGTGCAACTGTCAACAGAGGAGAATGAAGTATCAGCCGCGTAGCGAAACCCTTTGGCCTTTCTACAACAGCTTTTCGAGCAGCCGGCAATTGATTAGAATTTTCCCCGGAGGGTAAGCGAATGGCTAGCGGTCTGACTCGAAATCAGATGCCGGGAAACCGGTTGCGGGTTCGAATCCCGTGCCCTCCGCTTGAAAAGAACAGCGCGCCGTAACTGCTGACGGTAGATTAATTTCGGGAAGGCAGGTGTTTTCGAGCACCCCCACTGTCCAGGATTTGTCCCGGTTGGTTACTTCACTGTCACGTACGTCGGCACACCGCGCTGCGATGGCGTTGTTCGACACCAGGCAAGTCCGCAGGATTAAACCGAACGCGATTGAAAAAATTGACTTCATAACTAAACCCTCCAATTAGTTGCCGGCATCTGCCGCCGGTTTGCCGTCCCCAAAGGGGACCTTCTTCATAAATTCCTGCGATTCCTCGTCCCAGGGTTGGTAGTACCCATCGCCGGCTGTCGGCCGTCGATCGCCTGCATGATCCTGCCATTTGTCGACGGCATCACGCGGAATACCGGCGTTGACGCAAAATGTTTTGAAAAACGATCGCAGGCTATGGAACGTAAAGCCGCCGTGCTTTTTGCCAGCCGGTATCGTTAATATCTTCAGCAGCTTCTGAAAGCGTTCGTTGATATCCCGCATGTTCAAGTGATGGCCACCTTCGGGATATTGCACGCTCGGCGCTGCGGTAAAGAACCACCTACGCTTTGTCTTCGGCAATGTCTCTAAGATGGCCCGCAATCTCGGGTGAATTGGAACCTTGGTGCTGTTGCCGGTCTTTGTTTCCGCACCTGGCCGGGAGACTATGTAAATCCAATTTCCTTGGAAATCGACGTCGTCGAGCAGCAAGTGCTGAATCTCTCCACTGCGGCGCCCAGTAAAAGCCGCCACAGCAATAATCGACATCAAATCTCGATCAGCAATAGCGAGGATAGCATTGACCTGATCCAAATTGGGACCGCCACGAGGTTCATTTTTGGGGCGACGAAATCGACGGGAAGACAAGGGATTGGCTGCGATCAGTCGTCGATCAGCGCACCATTCGAGAAATGTTTTGAGTATGACCCCCTCATTGTGCATGCTGCGTTCACTTACTATCGGTTTACGGAATGCGCGGTAGCGGTCAATCAGCAAGAGATCAACGTTTGCTATTCGAGCCACCTGGACTGAATTAGAAAACGTTATGAATTTTTTCAATACACCTTTGTACTTTATGATAGTCTTACGCCGGCGGTCCTCGGTTATGAGATACTCGACGAAGTCATCGGCT
>Ga0335083_10003166_pt1 | contig 21438 bp, 16 predicted proteins | sample Lox_Sample_42_FD_206716 | JGI IMG/M metagenome (GOLD analysis project Ga0335083, IMG submission 206716) | Soil microbial communities from Loxahatchee National Wildlife Refuge, Florida, United States - Lox_Sample_4.2 | ecosystem: Environmental > Terrestrial > Soil > Wetlands | place: USA...
TTCTGACTGGCGCGCACAACGCTGCGGTCTAGTGTTGGCTTCGATCCACCGCGCGCTCCTGGCGGAGATCGCGGCCTTGCGCGGCAGGACCATGAACCAACGCGTATCGCTCACGCCGCTCAGAAAGTTCTGGCTCGCGTGGTGGACCTGGGTGAGCACGTGATCCGCCTGCGGCGAGAGGCGACATGACATTCGATCCAAAGAGCTACCAGCCGCAGCCGGACCTGCTGAAGGGCCGTGTGATCCTGGTCACCGGTGCGAGCCGGGGCGTCGGACGCGCGGCCGCCCTCACGTATGCGCGCCATGGCGCTACCGTGATCCTGCACGGGCGTGACATGCCGCGGCTGGAAGCCGTGTACGACGAGATCGAGGGCGCGGCCGGCCCGCAGCCGACGATCCTGCCGCTGGACCTTTCCACGGCCAAGGATCGTGACTACGATAACCTCGCGCTAGCCATCGAGTCGCAGTTGCGGCGCTTGGACGGGATATTGCACAACGCCTCGCGGCTAACCCACCTCGGTGCACTGGATCATCAGCGCCTCGACGAGTGGCTCGAGCTGCTGCGCGTGAACCTGGTCGCCCCCTTCGCGCTCACGCGGGCTTGCGCCCACCTCCTGCGGGCGGCGCCGGACGCGTCAGTGGTGCTCACTTCGGAGACGCATGCACTGGAGCCGGCCGCTTACTGGGGGGGGTTCGCCGTGTCCAAGAGCGGCCTCACCGCGCTCGCCAAAATCCAGGCGCAGGAGTGGGAGCGCTTCCCGAACCTGCGCATCAACGTCGTCGTGCCGGGCAAGGTCGACTCACCTCAGCGCCAACAGACCCATCCCGGCGAGGCGCGAGCCGCGCGCGTGGCGCCGGAAGCGCTCATGCCTACCTACCTCTACCTGATGGGGCCCGACAGCCGTGGTGTCACGGGCCAGGTGATCTACTGCTGAATCCGGCTGCGGATATGTTCCGGCAGCGGGCACGCTTTTCCTCTCGCAAGGTCGATCCACACCATCACGGCTTCGCCGGTGGCGTAGACGCGGGCGGGATCGCGCTCGTCGCTGATGTCGCTCGTCAGAACGAAGCTGCTGGTGCGCGGCCTGCTCGCGTAGAGCGAGATCGCGAGCTCGGCGGGGTACACGACCGGGACGCGGAAACGGCAGCGGATGCTCCCGAGGATGGGACCCTCTGGCTGGCTGCGATAGTCGATGCCCATGCGATCGAACCAGGAGATGCGAGCCTGCTCGAGGCAGCGGAAATACACCGTGTTGTTCATATGCCCCAGGGCATCCATGTCGCCCCAACGCATCTTCATGTGCTCGATGTGCACCAGGCGAGCTTCGAGGTGCGGCATGTTGTTCGGTAGCGTCTAAAAGCGTTTATGATGGCGCGCTGTCCGAGCGGGATTCTATCAGGGGCCTCGGTGTCGAACGCGGCCCGGGGAGCCGGCGTTGGCTGAACGCGAATCGATGCAATACGATGTGGTCGTGGTCGGCGCCGGACCATCCGGCCTGTCGGCCGCGATCCGCATCAAGCAGCTCGCCGCCGAACAAGCCCACGAAGTGTCGGTGTGCGTGCTGGAGAAGGGCTCCGAGGTCGGCGCCCATATCCTGTCCGGTGCGGTGCTCGAGCCGCGCGCGCTGAACGAGCTGCTTCCCGATTGGCAGGCGCGCAATGCGCCGCTCAACACCCCGGCACAGCAAGACCGTTTCCTCTACTTGACTCGCAACCGGGCCTGGTCTCTGCCCACGCCGCCGCAAATGCACAACGGCGGCAACTACATCGTGAGCTTGGGCAACGTCTGCCGCTGGCTTGCACAGCAGGCGGAGTCGCTCGGCGTCGAGATCTATCCGGGTTTCGCCGCGGCAGAAGTGCTCTTTCACACGGATGGCCGCGTCAAGGGGGTGGCCACCGGCGACCTCGGCATCGGCCGCGACGGAACGCGCACCGACCGCTATCAGCCTGGAATGGAGCTCCATGCGACTCAGACCCTCTTCGCCGAGGGCTGCCGCGGCTCGCTCACGAAGACGTTGGTCGAACGCTTCCGGCTGCGCGAGGCGGCCGACCCGCAGACCTACGGCATCGGCTTGAAGGAGCTGTGGGAAGTCGATCCCTCGCAGCACCGGCCCGGCCTCGTGGTCCACACCATCGGCTGGCCACTGTCCGCAGACACCTATGGCGGCTCGTTCCTGTATCACTTGGAGAACAACCAGGTCGCCGTCGGGTTCGTCGTGGGGCTGGATTACCGCAACCCGCACCTGTCCCCGTTCGAGGAGTTTCAGCGCTTCAAGACGCATCCGGCGATCCGCACCACGCTCGAGGGCGGGCGCCGCACGTGCTACGGAGCGCGTGCGCTCTCCGAGGGCGGGTGGCAGTCGATCCCCAGGCTCACCTTCCCCGGCGGTCTGTTGATTGGCGACACCGCAGGTTTCCTCAACGTGCCCAAGATCAAGGGGACGCACACAGCGATGAAGTCGGGCATGACCGCGGCGGAAGCCGTGTTCGATCATCTGCGTGCCGGCACCGGTCCGGAAGTCACCGACTATCCGCACCGCTTGCGCCGAACGTGGGTATGGGACGAACTGTATCGCGTCCGCAACATCCGGCCCTCGTTCCGTTGGGGTCTGTTCGGCGCACTCGCCTACTCGGCGCTCGACACCTATCTGCTGCGAGGCAAGGCGCCGTGGACCCTGCACCATCATCCCGATCACACGCAGCTCAAGCGCGCATCGGAGTGCCCGCCCATCGCCTACCCCAAGCCGGACGGCAAGCTCAGCTTCGACCGGCTGTCGTCGGTCTTCGTGTCCAACACGAACCATGAGGAGGATCAGCTGTCTCATCTGCGGCTCAAAGACCCTTCAGTCCCCGTGCGCGTGAATCTTGCTCTCTATGATGCCCCTGAGCAGCGCTACTGCCCGGCCGGCGTGTACGAGATCGTGCGCGACGCGGACGGCCGTAGCCCCCGACTGCAGATCAACGCTCAGAACTGCGTGCATTGCAAGACCTGCGACATCAAGGACCCGACGCAGAACATCGACTGGGTGGTGCCGGAGGGCGGCGGCGGACCGAACTATCCGAACATGTAGACACGCTTTGCGTCGCCCCCACCTCCCCCGCCACGCGTGAGCCGAGCCCGGCTCCACTCGCGCGTGCACGATCTTCAACCCGCTCTCATCCAATGAAACTTACACGCCACTCACGCAGCCTCGCCGCCCTGCGCGCGATCGGCTGGCTTTTCCTGTTCCTTCTCGCAGCGCTTCCGGCATGGGGGCGCCAGCTTCCCGATGCCTCCGCCTGGCCGCACGAGCAAAGCGACCTGCTGCCTGATCCGACGGTGGTGTGGGGACGGCTGAATAACGGCGTGCGCTACCTGCTGATGCCCAATCACACTCCCAAGGACCGCGTCAGCATGCGCCTGGTGGTTGCCACCGGCTCGCTCATGGAGGCGGACGACCAGCGCGGCCTCGCGCACTTCCTGGAGCACATGGCGTTCAAGGGATCGCGCAACTTGCCCGCTGGCGACCTGGTGCAGTACCTGGAGCGGCTGGGCATGTCCTTCGGTGCGGACACCAACGCGCACACCAGCTTCGACGAAACTGTGTACCAGCTCGAGCTGCCGTCCAACGATCCCGCACTGGTCGACAAGAGCTTGATGGTCATGCGCGAGACCGCCGACCGCCTGCTGTTGCTCGCGCCCGAGATGGAGAAGGAGCGCGGCGTGATCCTCAGCGAGGAGCGACTGCGCGACACGCCCGATTACCGCGCGACCGTCGCCAACCTGGAGTTCCTCCTGCCGGAATCGCTAGTCCCGCAACGCTTTCCGATCGGGGTGGACGCGGTGATCAGCGGAGCGCCGCGCCAGCGGATGGTGGACTATTACCAGACTTGGTACCGCCCGGAGCGCCTGACGCTGGTGGTCGTGGGTGCGATCCAACCCAAGGAGCTGGAGAGTCAAATCGCCAAGCACTTCGACTCGATGCGGGCCATCGCTCCGGCGCGTCCCAATCCGGACATCGGGACCATCCTGCCCCGCGCCCCTGCAGCGCGACTGTACAGCGATCCCGACGCGCACACGCAGGTGATGTTGCAGGTTGTGATTCCTTCGGACGAAGGAGCGGAGACGCGCGCCAGCCGCGAACGCGACACTGCGTTGTACCTTGCCAACGGTGTGATCTCGCGCCGGCTCGCGAGCCTCGCGCTCAAGGGGAACGCGCCGTTCATGCAGGGCAGCGCGCAGGTGAACGACATGCTGCGCTTCGCGCGCATCGGTGCCATCGTCATGCAATGCAAACCCGAGGACTGGAAGGCTGCGCTCTCGGTCGCCGAACAGGAGTTGAGGCGCGCGCTGAAGTATGGCTTTACGGCGGCCGAGCTGGAGGAGCAGAAGAAGAACCTGCGCTCTACCATCGAGCAGCAGGTGCGATCCGCTAGCACGCGCGAATCCGCGGAGCTGGCGAGCGACATCGCCGAGCACCTCAGCAGCTTCGACGTATTCACCACTCCAGAGTACGACCTCGCTGAGCTGGATCGCACTTTGCCCGCAATCACGCCGCAACGCGCACAAGCCGAGCTGCGCGAGCTGTGGGGCGACGGCGGCCAACTGGCGTTCGTGTCCGGGCCGATCACGCTCCAGCACCCGGAAGCCGAGATCCTCGCCGTGCTCAACCAGAGCCAGGCGCAGCCGGTGAGCCCGCCGCAAGACGGAGAGCTGCAGAAGTTCGCCTACACGGACTTCGGGCAGCCCGGTACGGTGGCCGAACGCAAGGTCGCGCCGGCCCTGGATGTGATCCAGATCCGGTTCGGCAACAACGTGCGCCTGAATCTCAAGCCGACCAAATTCGACGCCAACACGGTCTTGGTGGGCATCCGTTTCGGTGGAGGCCGCCTCGATCTTGCGCCCGACAAGCCGGGCTTGAAGCTCGTTGCCGAAGGGGCGTTCCTGCCGGGTGGCCTGGCAAAGCATAACCTCGACCAGTTGAACGGCATCACCGCCGGGCGCAACGTGAGCCTCGACTTCAGCGTGGATGACGATGCCTTCGTGTTCACCGGCCGGACCACGCCCGAGGACCTCCTGCTGCAGTTGCAGGTCATGGCGGCCTACATTACCGCGCCGGGCTACCGCACGGAGGCGCTGGAGCGCTTCCGCGACGGGCTAGGACCGATGTACCTCAGCCTGACGCGCACGCCGAGGGGCGTGTTGCAATCCCAGGTGGCACGCTTCGTACATGGTGGAGACCCGCGCTTCGGCGTTCCCGATCGCGAGGAAGTCGCGAAGCAGAGCGTGGCGGACCTGAAGTCGTGGCTGGCCGAGCCGCTTGCGACGAGCTACCTCGAGATCTCGATCGTCGGCGACTTCGATGTGAACGCGGCGCTCGCGGCCGTCTCCTCTACCTTCGGTGCGCTGCCGAGCCGGCTGGCCGTCAAGCCCCCGTACACGCAGCAGCGGCAAGTCCACTTCCCCAGCCAGCGCACCCTGGAGGCCTTCCCGTTCCAGTCTCAGGACCCGAAGGCTTATGCGGCGGTCTACTGGCCGACCACCGACTTCAGCCACATCAGCGAGATCCGGCGGCTGTTCGTGCTGGCCGAGGTGCTCGAAGGGCGAATCCTGGACCGCATCCGCGTGCGCGAGGGCATGTCCTACACGGCACAGGCGAGCCACGCGCCGAGCCTCGCTTTTCCCGGCTACGGCGTGCTGTTCGCTCTGGTGGACGCCACACCCAGCAAGGCAGTCCCCTTGGCGCTGGAGATCCGAGACATCGCGGCCGAAATCGCGCGCAACGGCATCACTCAGGACGAGTTGGAACGGGCCCGCAACCCCGTAGTCAACGGATTGAAGAAGCGCCTGGCAGACAACCAGTACATCCTGTCCGCCCTGGTCATCGCATCCCAGGAGGACCCTGAGCGGTTGACGCGAATCACCACCGCGGTCAAGGAGCTGGAGTCGATGACCGTCGAGGACGTGAACGCGGTCGCGCGCAAGTACCTTCAGCCGGAGTCGGCGCTGCCCATCACCGTGGTGCCGAGCAAGAACGCCCAGAAGACCTCCGATGCGCAGCCGGCGTCGCGCGAGCGCGCGCTGGCGGTCGCGGACTAGCCCGGCAGTTCGTGCTCAGAATGCGCGCGCCGAGCAGTGCGGCGCCGTTGCGTTGTCGTCGATACCGCCCGAGCCGCCGACGGGTCGGCGCGGTCCGAGCAAGCGCGCTGCTCAGCTCGTCGCGGATGTGCCAGGCCCGCGGCCGAGCGTCTCCGCGAGCGAGCGCGCGAAGTCAACCGGGAATACGATCGTGTTGCTCTTGTCGCCCGCGATCACGGTCAAGGTCTGCAGATAGCGCAGCACCATCGCTTCGGGCTGGGCCGAGAGCGTCTGCGCGGCCTCCAGCAGCTTCTGCGCAGCCTGCATCTCGGCCTCGGCCAGAATGACCTTGGAACGCCTCTCGCGCTCGGCCTCCGCCTGTCGAGCCATGGCGCGCACCATGGTCTCGTTCAGGTCGATGGCCTTGATCTCGACCATCGACACCTTGATCCCCCACTGATCGGTCTGCTCGTCGAGGCTGCGCTGGATGTCGAGGTTCAGCTTATCGCGCTCCGCGAGCATCTCATCCAGCTGGTGCTTGCCCAGCACGGCCCGCAGCGTGGTCTGCGCCAGCTGGCTCGTCGCGACCAGGTAGTTCTCGACCTGGATGATCGCCTTCTGGGGATCCACCACCCGGAAATAGATCACCGCATTCACTTTCACCGAGACGTTGTCGCGCGAGATGACGTCCTGGCTGGGCACGTCCATGGTCACGGTACGAAGCTCGACCTTGACCATCTGCTGGATCACCGGGATCACGATCACCAGTCCCGGTCCTTTGACGCGCCAGAAGCGTCCCAACTGGAAGATCACACCGCGCTCGTACTCGCGCAGCACGCGAAACGCATAGAAGAACAGCGCAGCGATGAGCACCAGGATGACGAGTGCACCGATGCCTTGCATGTTCGCTCCTCTCGTTAGGGTTGACCGTCGGCGGGCTCGACCTCGAGCACCAGACCGTCCATCGATTTGACACGGATGCGCTGGCCCTGGTGCAGTTGCGCGCGACTGCGCACTCGCCATCTCTCGCTGTGCACCCGCGCCCACCACTGCCCCTCGGACTGCTCCGTCACCTCACCGGGAGCGCCGATCAGCTCCTCGCTGCCGCTCACCACGGGACGCCTGCGCGCGCGCAGCGCCATTCCGATCACGACCAGGAAGAACGCCGCAGTCGCTCCGGCCACCAGGCCGATCAGGGTCCACGGCAGGGTATACCCTGGGACATCCGTCTCGAGCAGCATCACCGATCCCAATACGAAAGCGATGACCCCGCCGATGGCGAGCGCACCGTAGGAGGTCACGAACAGTTCCGCGGCTAGGAAGCCGACCCCAAGCAGGATCAGTCCCAGCCCCGCATAATTTACCGGCAGAAGCTGGAACGCGTACAGCGCGACGAGCAGGCAGATCCCGCCGACCACGCCGGGCAGAATCAGCCCGGGGTTGTAGAACTCGAACAATAGCCCGTAGATCCCAAGCAGCATCAGGATATAGGCGATGCTCGGATCGGTGATGACAGCCAGCAGACGGCTGCGCCAGTCCGGGTCGATCCGCACGATCTGCGCGCCCGCGGTCTGCAAGGTGCGCTTCTGGCTCTGCAGCTCGAGCGTCTTGCCGTCAACTTTCTTGAGCAGATCCGGCAGGTCGGCGGCGATCAGGTCGACCACATGGATCTTCAGCGCTTCCTCCGCGGGGAGACTCACCGCCTCGCGCACTGCCCGCTCGGCCCATTCGACGTTGCGGCCGCGCAGCTCGGCAAGGCCGCGGATGTACGCAGCGGCATCGTGCACAGCCTTGCGGCCCATCGTATCGCTCGGTTCCGGCGCAGACTCCTTCGCGCCTTTCTTCCCACGCGGCTTGGCGCTCTTCTCCTTGTCGTCGGCCTTCGGCTTCTCGGCCGGTTTGGACGGCTCTCCCGGACCTCCGATCTGCACCGGCGTGGCGGCGCCCAAGTTCGTGGCGGGTGCCATCGCCGCGATCTGGCTCGCATACAAGATGTAGGTTCCGGCACTCGCCGCGCGGGCGCCACTCGGCGCGACGTAAGCAGCGACGGGGATGGGCGAGGCGAGGATATCCTTGATGATCGCTCGCATCGAGGTATCGAGCCCACCGGGCGTATCCATCTGCAACACGACGAGTTGCGCACCCTCCGCGACCGCGTGGTCGAGTCCGCGGTGGAAGTAGTCTGCCGTGGCAGGGCCGATGGCACCGTTGACGGTGAGCACGATCACTGGCGCTGTTGCAGCGGAGGCGGACAGCAGCAGGCAGGACAGGAACGCGAACAGCAGGCGCATGGCTTGGCTCCGCATAGCGGAACGATCTCAATATATCCCGTTTCCTGGGCTCACGCAGACGCCACACGCGCTCGCGGACAAGACGGCGAAGATGCGGAGGGAGACCGCGCGCGAAGCCGCGCGATGGCTCAAGCGTCTGGGTCGAACAGCACGCCGGGATTCAGCATGCCGCGCGGATCGAGCTGCTTCTTGGCTGCAATCATGGCTTGCGCGAAGAGCTCTGGGCGCTGGCGGTCGTACCAGCGGCGATGGTCGCGCCCTACGGCGTGATGATGGGTGATCGTGCCGCCCAGGCGATTGAGCACTTCGGAAGCCGCGATCTTGATCGCCCATGCCTGCTCGATCAGGCGGTCCTTGGCACCCAGAGCATGGATCGAGAAGTAAGGGGCGGGACCGTCCGGATACACATGGGTAAAGCGGCAGGTGACCAAGCCCGGCCGGCCGGTCACCTCTTGGACCGCCATCTCCGTCGCGGCCTTCACCTGCGCATGGAAATCCGGGAAGCGGTCCCACGTGATCGCCGTTTCGAACGTCTCCGCGATGATGCCACGCGGGGTGAGCACCTCGCGGCTGTAGGGCATGCGCAGGAAGCTGTCGCGCCACTGCCCGGCGGCGCCTTGGCGCTGCGACCCCTCGCTGGCGAGCGCGCCTTTGTCGTACTCCCCGCCATGGGCGCGCACGATCTCGAGCGCCCGCTGCATCATCGCATCCATCGGGCGGTCCGCCGACTCGAAGGTCAAGACGATGATCGAGCAACTGCCGTCACCTACACCGTTCACCAGCGCCTCGTCCGCATCCAGGAGGCGGCAGTTGGCAGGGTAGAGGTGCGCCTGTGCGATTCCCCGCACCGCTTCCGCCGCACGATAGAAGTCCTTGAACCGCGCAGTCGTCGCGGCACGGAACGTGGGCCGCGGACGCAGCCGCATCCAGGCTTCGGTGATGATCCCGAGCGTGCCCTCGGAGCCGATGAACAGACGATCCGGGCTGGGCCCGGCACCCGAGCCCGGGAGCCGGAACGACTCGACGATGCCGGCAGGCGTAATCACACGCAAGGCTTCGACGAAATCGTCGATGTGCGTGTACAGCGTTGCGTAGTGCCCTCCACCCCGGGTGGCGATCCATCCTCCCAAGGTCGAGAACTCGAACGACTGTGGAAAGTGGCGCAACGTCAATCCGCTGGGCTTGAGCTGTTGCTCGAGCGAGGGCCCGTACACGCCGCCTTGAATGCGTGCCGCCTGCGAGGTGCTGTCCACCTCCAGGACCCGGTCGAGTGAGCGCAGGTCCAGCGTCACTACCGGACGGTCCGTGACCGGGGGCTCTACACCCCCCACGACGCTGGAGCCGCCGCCCCAAGCGATGACGACCGCATTGACCGACTCGCACCAGTCGAGGATGGAGACGATGTCCGACTCGCCGCGCGGGAAGGCGACGATGTCCGGAGGGTTCGAGAAATCGCGCGCAAAGACGCGGGCGCTGTCGAAGAACGACTTTCCGTAGCTGTGCAGCAGGCGCTCGTAGTGGTCGGAAGAGCAAACGTCACCAAGGCTCCCCGGGACGCGCACCCGCGGCTGGCGCAGCGAGATCTCCTCGGCGCGCGGTATCGGTGTGGCCTGAAAGCCGGAGACCTTGAAGCGTGCCGCATAGGCCGCCTCGACCGTCGAAATCTCCGCATCGGTCAGGTGTTGGTCCTCCCTGCCCCACCCCCAGAACTTCAGTCTCGACTCCGCCATGTGTTCTCACTCCTCCCTGAGCCAGGTCTGGGAGCGGCCGAACAGTGATATGCCGATGTACCCGCGCACCTCCAGCTTCTTACCGCCGTCGGTGACGCGCATGTGGCAACGGTAGATCTGGCCGCTCTTGGGAGCGAGGATCTCGCCCCCGGAGTATTCCTCGCCGTGCCTCTTCATGCCCCACAGGATCGTCATCCCCAACACCGGCTTGTCCTTGCGCTCACCCTCGCACTTCCGGCACAGATGCTGAGGATCGTCGCCGGGCTGGTCGAAGATCTTCTCCACCTTGCCCTCCAACACTCCGTCTGCCTCCGTGATCCGGACCAGAGAGCGTTCCTTCCCCGTGTTGTCGTCGATCGTCCGCCACAGCCCGACCGGCGAATTGGTGTCCGCCCACGCCTGAAGCGAGACGCCGAGCCATCCTGCCGCGAGCAACAACCGAAGGTTCACCCGGACACCGACTGTGTAGCGCTTCGCGTTCGGCTTACTGCTTCGATGCGGCGACGACTGCGGGCGGAGCGTTGCGTCGCTGCTCGATCGCCTTCCAATCCCATTCGATCCCGAGCCCGGGCGTGTCCGACGGGACCGCATGGCCGTCCGCGATCGCAACGCTGGACCGCGTGATGTCATCGAGCTGCGGGATATGTTCCAGCCACGTCGCATTCGGGACCGCACAGCATAGGCCGAGGTGAATCTCCATCAGGTAGTGCGGGCACACCTGGACGTTGAACGTCTCGGCCAGGTGCGCGATCTTCAGCCACGGCGTGATCCCGCCGACGCGCCCCACGTCGGCCTGGATGATGTTGCACGCCCCGCGCTGGAGGTATTCGCGGAAATGGCTCGGATGGTAAAGCGACTCGCCGATCGCAATCGGCACCGAGGTCGAGCGGCGCAGCTGCACATGTCCGTTCAAGTCTTCGGCCGGCATCGGTTCCTCGAACCACGCGATGTCCAGCGCTTCGTAGTGACGCGCGCGGCGAATCGCCTCCGAGACCGTGAAGCCCTGGTTGGCGTCGGTCATGATCTCGTAGGACGACCCGAGCGCATTTCGCACTGCCGACAGGCGTGCCACGTCTTCCGACACATGCGGGCGTCCGATCTTGATCTTCACTCCGCGAAAGCCTTTGGCTTTCGCCGCCAGCGCGTTTTCGACCAGCGCGCCGGGATCCAGGTGCAGCCAGCCGCCTTCCGTGTCGTACACGGGAACGCGGCGCTGGGCACCGCCCGCCATCACGTGCAGCGGCAGGCCGGCCGCCCGGCAGCGCCGGTCCCACAGCGCCGTGTCGACCACGCACAGGGCGATGCTCGTGATGGCCCCCACGGACGTCGCGTGAGTGAAGAAGAACAAATCCTTCCAGATCTCCTCCACCATGCGTGCATCGCGGCCCAGCAGCCGCGGCGCCAAGTGGTCACGCAGCAGGGCGATGACGGAGGAGCCGCCGTTGCCGATCGTGTAGGAGTAGCCCGTCCCCTCGGACCCATCCTCGCAGTAGATGCGCAGCATCGGCGTCTCCTGCAGCGAGAACGTCTGGATCGCGTCGCTGCGGGCGACTTTGGGCTTGAGGTCGACCTGGAAAATCTCGACGCGGGTGATCTTGGACACTACGCTCGCCTCCATTCATGCGTTTCGCGACGCAGGATTGTAGCGCGAGCGGGCTCTATCGCCACAGGCACAGGTTGGGCGCGCAAATCGAAACGCCTCGCGGACAACTCAGCCCGCAGTGGGCAGGTAAGTCTGACGACGCTCGATTTCTCGGCGCGCGGCGTGCGGATCTCCCGCCTCAGTACACCGCTTCGAACACTCCGGCCGCACCCATGCCCGTCCCGATGCACATGGTCACCATGCCGTACTTCTGCTTGCGCCGGCGCAGGCCGTGCACCAGTGTGGCGGTGCGGATCGCGCCGGTGGCGCCGAGCGGATGGCCGAGCGCGATCGCGCCGCCGAGCGGATTGATCTTAGTCGCGTCGAGGTGTAGATCCTCGATCACCGCCAGGCTCTGCGCAGCGAACGCCTCATTCAATTCGATCCAGGCGAGGTCTTCCTGCTTCAACCCGACCTGCTTGAGCACCTTCGGGATCGCGAACTTGGGGCCGATTCCCATGATCTCAGGCGGGACGCCAGCCACTGCGAACCCCAGGAAGCGGGCGAGCGGCTTGAGGTTGAAACGCTTGAGTGCGGGTTCGGACGCGAGGATGACCGCACCCGCGCCGTCCGAGGTCTGCGAGCTGTTGCCGGCCGTGACGCTGCCGTCGGCGGCGAAGGCGGGCTTGAGCTTGGCCAGCACCTCGGGTGTGGTACCGGGGCGCGGCCCTTCGTCCACGGCGGCGACCCGGGTCTGATGCTTGATCTCGTGCACGGACAGGTCGGGAACCTTCTCGTCGATGGTGTAGGGCGCGATCTCGTCCTTGAACTCGCCGCTCTCGATGCCGGCCAGCGCCTTGCGGTGAGACTCCGTGGCGAACCGATCCTGCGCCTCGCGGCTCACTTTCCATTGGCGCGCGACCTTCTCGGCGGTGATGCCCATGCCATAGCCGATGCCGATGTTCTCGTTGCGCTCGAAGATGTGCTCGTTCATGGCGATCTTGTTGCCGCCCATCGGGATCATGCTCATGCTCTCGGCCCCGCCGGCGATCATGACATCCGCCTCGCCGAGCCGGATGCGATCCGCGGCCATCGAGACCGCCTGCAGCCCGGACGAGCAGAAGCGATTCACCGTCACGCCCGACACCGTGCTGGGAAAGCCGGCGAGCAACAAGCCGATGCGCGCGACGTTCATCCCCTGCTCGGCCTCGGGGATGGCGCAACCGATGATCACATCGTCGACGCCCGCCGGGTCTAGCCCGGGCGCATTCGCCAACGCCGCCTTGAGCGCGTGCGCCAACAGGTCGTCGGGGCGCGTGTTGCGGAACATGCCCCTGGGTGCCTTTCCCACCGGCGTGCGCGCCGCCGCTACGATGTAGGCGTCCTGGATCTGTCTAGCCATACTGGGCTCCTATCCAAACTCGCATCAAAACTTAAACTAATTGCGCAGCGGTTTCCCGGTTTTCAAGGTGTACTCGACGCGCGCCTGCGTCTTCTCGGTCGCCAAAAGCTCCATGAAGCACTCGCGCTCCAGCTCGAGGAACCATTGCTCGTCGACCAGGCTGCCGGCTTCCACATCGCCGCCGCACATCACGTACGCGATCTTGCTCGCCACCAGGAAATCATGCTCCGAGATGTACTTTCCCTCGAGCAGGTTGGCCAGGTGCGCCTTGATCGTGGCGATCGCGCTTCGTCCCGCTACGGGGATCTGACGCGGCCGCAGCGGCGGGCGGTAGCCGGCCTCGGCCAGCGCGGCGACTTCCGACTTCGCAACGTACAGCAGCTCTGCACGGTTCGTCACGATGCGGTCGGACGGGCCGAGATAGCCCATGTCGCGCGCCTGGGCGGCGGATTTGGCGACCTCCGCCATGGCAACGTTCTGGAACGAGTTGCGCAGAAACGGCAGCAGGTCGGCGCCTCGTGCTTGCGCTGCAGCGCGCAGCGCGAGCTCCTTGCAGCCCCCGCCGGCGGGAAGCAGACCTACACCCGCCTCCACCAGACCGATATAGCTCTCCAGCGTAGCCACTGCGCGCGCCGAGTGCATGACGAACTCGCACCCGCCGCCGAGCGCCAGTCCGTCGACCGCCGCAACGGTAGGCACCATCGCGTATTTCCACGCCTGGGTCGTGGCCTGAAACTGCTCCACGATGCCTTCGATCTTCTCCAGGCGGCCGGCCATCACCGCGTCGGCGACGTTCAGCTTGCGCGCGGCCTTCAGCACCACGGACTGCGCTTCCCGGCGGAACTTCTTCATCATCGACGTGAACGCAGAGGGCTTGACGTCGCTCTTCGGCTTCGCCGACGGGCCGGATAAGTTCGCGCCGACCGAGAACGGCGGCTCCGTTTGCCAGATGACGAGTCCGCGGAAATCGCGTTCGCCGGTTTCGATCGCCTGCATCAGACCGTCGAGCACGTCTTCGCCGATCGCGTGCATCTTGCTCTTGAAGCTGATGATGCCGATGTCGTCTCCGGTGTGCCACATGCGCACGGCATCGGTCTCGAATACCGTTTGCCCGTAGCTCTGCGCTTCGCCCACCAGGCGGTCCGGGAACAGTTGGCGGCGGTACACCGGCAGGTTGGAGCGGGGCTGCACCGTGTTGGCCGCCGGGCTATACGATCCCTGCGGCGTATGCACACCGGTGCGGTTCTCGCCCGTCACCCAAGCCGGAAGCGGTGCACTTGTCATCGCCTTGCCGGCCGCGATGTCCTCCGAGATCCAGCCCGCGACCTGCCGCCAGCCGGCCGCCTGCCAGATCTCGAAGGGTCCCTGGTTCCAGCCAAAGCCCCAGCGCACGGCGAAATCGAGGTCTCGTGCATTTCCGGCGATGTCGGCGAGGTGGAATGCGCAGTAATGCAGCATGTCCCGGAAGGCCGACCAGAGAAACTGCGCTTGCGGGCTGGCGCTTCCGCGCAGGCTCTGAAACCGCTGTGCGAGGTCCTTGATCTTGAGAATCTCGACCACGGCCGGCTCCGGCTCGACACCGGAGAGGCGATATTGCCCGCTGCCGAGATCGAGGACCTGGATCTCCTTGCCCTGCTTGCGGTAGACGCCCTGGCCGGATTTCTGCCCCAGCGCGCCGCGCTCGAGCAGCGTCTTGTACCAGTCCGGCAGGTCGAAATAGCGGTGCCAGGGATCGTTGGGCAGCGATTCCTTCATGGTATTCACGACATGCGCGAGCGTATCGAGCCCCACCACGTCCGCCGTGCGGTACGTCGCGCTCTTGGGACGTCCGATCAGCGGGCCGGTGAGTCCGTCCACCAAATCGAACCCGAGCGCGAGCCTCTGGGTGTGATGGAACGCAGCGAGGATGGAGAACACGCCCACGCGGTTGGCGATGAAGTTGGGCGTGTCCTTGGCGCGGATCACGCCCTTGCCGAGCGTCGTGGTGAGGAAGGACTCGAGCCGATCGAGCAGGTCCGGCCGAGTCTCCGCGCACGGGATCAGCTCGACCAGATACATGTAGCGCGGCGGGTTGAAGAAGTGCACGCCGCAGAAGCGGTCGCGCAGCGTGTCCGGCAACGCGCGCGCGAGGGTGTCAATGGATAATCCTGAGGTGTTGCTCGCGAACACCGCATCGGGCGCGAGGTACGGCGCGATCCGGTCGTAGAGCGACTTCTTCAGGTCGATCCGCTCGGCAATGGCCTCGATGACAAGGTCGCAGTCGCGCAACTGGTCCAGATGCTGATCGTAGTTGGCGGCGTCGATGTAGGTCGCCACGGCGGCAGAGGCGAGCGGGCTCGGCTCGAGCTTGCTCAGGTTCTCGATCGCCTTGCGCACGATCGCGTTGGGATCGCCCTCCTTCGCAGCCAGCTCGAACAGGACCACGGGGACGTTGGCGTTGACGAGATGGGCGGCGATCTGGGCGCCCATGACGCCCGCGCCGAGAACGGCAGCTCTACGCACTGGAAGGAGGGAAGCGCTCATCGGTCGAAGACTCGGAAGTAAGGAAACGGCGGCACCGGCAGGCTCAGAATCGGTAACTCAGCTGCAGGCTGGCGATGTTCGCGGAGCTGCTGTAGGTGCCGATCAGCACTCCAGAGGCGGGCTCGCTGTGGTCGATGGAGGCATTGGCGACGAACAGATGAGCATAGCTCACGTCCAGCGCCGCGCCCTTGGTGAAGGACCAGCTGGCTCCCACCGCGAGCCAGGTCCGGGCATTGTCGGGGATGCGCGCGGTGCGCAGTTGCGGGCTCGGCACCGGCGTCTGATCCCAGGCGAGACCGCTGCGGATCTTCCATTTGGCGTCGAGCTTATAGTCCAGCCCGAGCGAGAAGCGCCAGGTATCGCGCCAACCCTCGTTGGTCACGCTGGCCGGCGCGCCGTTGGCGTACTGCACCGCCAATTGGTTGAACACGCTCCAATGGGTCCACGTCATGTCCGCCATCATGTCCCATTTCTCGTCGTAGATCTGGAACACGCTCACCGACGCGGAGTCCGGTACCGTCAGCGCCAGCGTGGCCGCGCTGGTCTGCAACTGCGGGCTCGCATTCAGGGGGGCCGGCACGTTCGCGAACGCCGAGGTTCCGCTCAGAGTGTACTGAATGCGCGAGCGGTAGCTGACGCCGACTCGCATGTCGGGGGCGATTTCGAACAGCGCCCCCAGGTTGTAGCCATACCCCCAGCCGTTCGCCCGGAGCTGCTGCGCACCGTCGACGCTCTGCGGCGTAAGCCCAAGGCCGGTGCAGGTCGCTTGCCCCAGCCCGGGGGTGTTGAAGCAGATGGTTCCGACGTCGATCGCCTTGCTCAAAGTGACATCCGCCTTTTGCGCACTCAGACCCACTCCCAAAGACACCTTGTCGTTCACCCTGTAGGCGATGCTGGGGTTGATGTTGACGGTGGTGAGCTCCGAGTCGAGTGCCTGGTAGCGGCCCACCCAGCCCGCCGCATAGTCGGTGTGGAGACCGAACGGGGCGTTCACGCCCAGCCCGACCCACAGCCTGTCGTCCGCCTGCCAGGAGAGATACAGATTGGGAACATCGCTCCAGTTCCCGGCGTCGCCGCCGTTGCCTCCGGTCAGTGGTGTCGCGGGCTGCGGCGGGGCCAAAGTCGAGCCTTGGTTGGTGAAGTTGATGCTCGGCCCGACCGCACTCACACCGGCCAGGACTTGCTTCCCGGCCAGGCGCGTCATTCCGGCGGGATTGAAGAAGATCGTGCCGGCATCCTCGGCAGAGGCCGCCGCTCCTGCGAACGCGTTGCCGACGCCGCTCGCGCTTTGCTCGATGAGCGCGAAGCCGGCGGCATCGGCGACTCGCGGCTGTGCGGCCAGGGCGGCTGTCAGGCTCACCAGCATCGTTGCTATCCTAGCCGCGATGGCCCATCCTCCGCTTCGCGCGATCGTGGTCACTCCCGCGGCGTATTCTCCCTTTTCGCACCGTGCTCAACCCGCGGCGGGCGCGACGGGCCGCGGCTTGCGGCTCTGGTCGACCGCGACGTAGGTCAGCGTCGCTTCCGTGACCTTGACGGTCACCTGCTCCGGAACGCCGCGCTGGGCGAACACCTCGACATCGACGGTGATCGAGGTCCGGCCCACCTTCACCACTTGCGCATAGAAGCTGACGAGATCCCCGATCAGCACCGGCTGTTTGAACACGAACGCGTTGACCGCCACTGTCGCCACGCGCCCGCGCGCCAGCCGGATGGCCGGAATGCTCCCGGCGATGTCCACCTGCGACATGATCCATCCGCCGAAGATATCGCCGGTCGAATTGGCGTCCGCCGGCATCGGCACCACGCGCAGCACGGGCTCGCGGTCTCGCGGCAGCTCAGTGGGTTCGGTCTGCGTCTGCATGTTCTAGTGTCCTGCGTAGAGCTTCTCATACTCCGGCACGTGGCGCTCCAGCACCCGCGCGCGCTTGAGCTTCATGGTCGGGGTGAGCATGCCGTTCTCGACGGTCCACGGCTCGGGCAGCAACGCGGCGCGCCGGATCTGCGCGTACCCGGGGAACTGCTTGATCTGGGCGTTGATGCGCTCGAGCACGAGTTGCTCGGCCTGCGGCGTGCCCATCGCGAACCGCGAGGCGGCATCCAGCCCATGCTCCGCGGCAAGCTTCGCCCACAGTGTCTTGTCCGGTACGACCAGCGCCGACAGATACGGCTTGCCCTCGCCGAGCACCATCACCTGCTCGAAGAAGGGGTCGCGCGCGATCGCCGCCTCCATGTCCACCGGCGGCACTTTCTCGCCGTTGGAGAGCACGATGATCTCCTTCAGGCGCCCGGTGATGTAGATGCGGCCGTCGCTGTCCACGCGCGCGGTGTCGCCGGTGTTCAACCAGCCGTCGTCGGTGAACATGGCCTTGGTCGCCTCCGGATTCTCCCAGTAGCCCAGCATGACGTTCGGCCCCTTCACCAGCAGCGCGTCCTTGTCCCCGATTCTCACCTCCACGCCGGGGATCGGCTGCCCGATGCTCGCGGGAACGTTGTCCTCGAGACGGTTGCAGCTCACCACCGGGCTGGTCTCGGTGAGCCCATAGCCCTGCAGCAGCGGCAGACCCAACCCGATGAATACCTTCGCCACCTCCGGCGGCAGTGCCGCTCCACCGCTCACGGCGACACGCAGCCGCCCGCCCAGCTGTGCAAGCACCTTGTCGCCCACCAGCCGCTTCAGCACGGGCCAGAGCAGCAGAGCTGGAGTCCAGGGCCTGCGTCCCTGCCGATGCTCGAAGCACGCCCAACCCACCGCGACCGCGAGCCGGAACAGGGCGCGCCGGAGCGCCGGGCCCTCGGCCAGCTTGGTCTGCACCGCAGCGTACACGCGCTCGTAGATACGTGGCACGGAGATCAGCAGACTCGGCCGGATCAGGGCCAGATCTTCGGCCAGCTGAGGGACAGAGCGAGCGTAGGCCACGCGGACCCCTGCCATGATGCTCAGGTAGTAGCCGCAGGTGCGTTCGAGCGTGTGGGACAGCGGCAGGAAGGAAAGGAAGCAGTCCTGCGTGCTCACGTCCAAGACCTGGAGCGTGCTGAACGCGTCGGACAGAATGTTGTGGTGGCTGAGCATGACGCCTTTGGGCCGACCGGTGGTGCCCGAGGTGTAGATGATGCTCGCCAGTCTTTGCCCGTCGCGAATCCGGTGCTCGACGGCGTCGCCGGCCTGGGGCAGGCAGGCCGCCACGCTCGTGAGCCGCGCATCCTCCGGCGGGCCCTCCAGTCCTTTGACGCACAGAACGCGCACCAGCCCGGCGAGTTGCGCCTTCACGTCGGCAAACGCCGCCCACTGCTCCGGAGTCTCGAACAGCAGCAGCTTCGCGCCCGAATTCTGGATGATGTAGGCAACGTTGTCGGGGCGGTCCTGCGTGTAGAGGGGCACGACGACCAGGCCCAGGCCCATCGCGGCCTGATCCAGTGCGACCCACGCAGTGCAGTTGCGCAGCATGATCGCGACGCGATCGCCGGCGGCGAGCGGCTCTCGCCTCAGCGCCGCCTGCCAGCGCGAAACCAACGAGGACATCTGCGCCCACGTGTAGTGGCGCCAGCTGCCCGCAGCCTCGTCGAACTCGGTATATGCGACGGCGTCGGCCGAGCGCCGCACGCGCTCGCTGAACAGCCCGTCCAGCGTCACGGCCGTCTCCGGCGCGATCACATCCACCATGCCGGGCACCGTCTCGTCTTCGCCGCTCACCCGAGGAAGAGATCCGTCTGCAGGCGGCCGCCTGGATTGAGCGCGTAGCGGTCGAAATCGGTGACGCCGGAGCTGCGCAGCACGTCCTCGTCGATGAAGAAGTTTCCCGTGGTCGTGCGGCTGTCAGCGGTCAGAATCAGATGCGCCGCGTCGGCCATGATCTGCGGCTTGCGGCTGGCCTGGAAGGAATCGGGAAAGAACACCTCGACTGCGGCCGTGGCGATGGTGGTCCGGGGCCACAGCGAATTCACCGCGATCCCCTTGTCCGCGAACTCGCGCGCCAGCCCCAACGTGCACATGCTCATGCCATACTTGGCGATGGTATATGCGAGGTGGGGCGCGAGCCACTTGGGGTCGAGGTTCAACGGCGGGGACAGCGTGAGGATGTGTGGGTTGTCGGACTCGAGCAGGTACGGGAGGCAAGCCTGCGAGCAGGCGTAGGTGCCGCGCGCGTTGACCCCCTGCATCAGGTCGTAGCGCTTCATCGGAGTGGCGAGCGTCCCGGTCAAACTGATGGCGCTCGCGTTGTTCACGAGCGCGTCGATCCCGCCGAAGGTCTGGACCGTCTGGCGCACCGCGGCCTCTACCGCCAGCTCGTCGCGGATGTCCAGCTGCAGCGGCAGCGGATGCCCGCCCGCCTCCTCGACCTCCGCCGCTACGCTGTGGATCGTCCCCGTGAGCTTGGGATGCGCCTGCGCGGTCTTCGCCGCGATCACCACGTTCGCCCCATCGCGCGCACACGTCAAAGCGATCGCCCTTCCGATGCCCCGGCTCGCTCCGGTGATGAAGACGGTCCTGCCTTTCAGCGTTCGCATGCTTTGTCTTTCCATGCCCTACGCGCGACGGCAAGCACGCAGGGGGTAGACCGCGAGCGCGGCATGCGTCCAGTCGTGCGCGCCTCGTCGACGCGAGGCCGCGGCGTTGCCGCGTCTCCGCGGTGAGCTTTCGCAGCCCTGTAGATTGGGTGTGTCGCCGCGGTCAATTGCCCCGGAACACGGGCTTGCGCTTCGCCACGAACGCAGCCACCCCTTCGGCCAGATCGTGCGTGGCCGCACAGCGCGAGAAGGCGAGCAACTCCTCCTCCATCTGCGTCTCGATGCTGCGCTCCAAGGACTGGTTGATCAGCCGCTTGGCTTCGCCATGCGCCACCGTGGGTCCGCTCGCCAGCCGCTGCGCGATGCGCTGCGTCTCAGCTGCGAGAAGCTCCGCCGGTACGACCCAGTTGACGAGCCCGAGCTCGCGCGCCGTCCGAGCATCGAACAGCTCGGGAAGCAGCGTGAGCTCCATGGCTTTCTTGTATCCCACCAGGCGCGGCAAGCTGTGCGAGCTGCCTCCATCGGGGCTGGCGCCGATGTTGGCGTAGGCCAGGGAGAAGCGCGCGTCCTCGGATGCCACCGCCAGGTCCGCCGCGCACAGGATGCTGAACCCCGCCCCTGCACACGCCCCGTGCACGCTCGCCAGCACCGGCTTCGCCATGCGGCGCAGAGCGAGGATCGCGAAGTGCATCTCCCGGCCCCAGCGCACGATCACGTCGGGCAGCTCGGCGATATGCTGGTGGAACACGCTCACGTCGCCGCCTGCCGCGAAGGCCTTGCCTTCGCCGCGCAGCACCACCGCACGCACGCCCGGATCCTTTTGCACCAGCTCCGCGGCGGCCCGGAACTGGATCATCATCTCCGCGTCGAGGGCGTTGTACACCTCGGGACGGTTGAAGGACAGCGTGGCCACGCCCTCCGCGACGCTGAGCAGGACGGAATGGGTCATGCGGTTTTCCTGAGCGGTACCTCGTAGGCGGCGGGCTCGGCCGCGGCGCGGCCGGCCTGCGCTGGGAAATCATCCACCATGATGCACGCGCGGCGCAGTCGGCCGTAGCGTGTCAGCGCATCGGCCTCCTCGGTGCTGACCACGCCGGCGCGCATGGCCGCCGCGATGCGCTCATCGGCCGTGTACCCCGCCAGGGTTCCGGCCTTTGCTGCGGCATGGATCTTCGCCTCGATCTGCTCGGCCTGCGCGACCTGCTGCAGGGCGAGCTCGAGGCGCCCGACCGGGTCCGCGTCGTGGCGCTGGAGGAACATGCCGGCCGTCAGCCGATCCCGCGCCGGTGAGTCCTCCATCAGTAGACGCGTTACGCGGTGCCCGAGGCGATCGCCGGGTGGCG